>Ga0065711_1000482_pt1 | contig 65137 bp, 29 predicted proteins | sample Hoacrofraction12_FD_59098 | JGI IMG/M metagenome (GOLD analysis project Ga0065711, IMG submission 59098) | Hoatzin crop microbial communities from Cojedes, Venezuela - Epithelial fraction 12 v2 (version 2) | ecosystem: Host-associated > Birds > Digestive system > Esophagus > Crop | place... | reverse complement strand
TTTTTTTTTTTTTTTTTTTTTTTTTTTTTTTTCAGGACAGCGGGCAAAGTCTTTGATAGTGGAACAGTTCCATAGTTTTCTCCATTCCTTTGGCTTTTTCTGTCAAGCTTGCATAGGATATCTTGCAATGTGTTGATGTGTCACCTATTCTCTAGTATTCAATTTGTGATCAAAAGAGGAAGCTGAGGTATGTTTCATAAAATGAGGAGCATTAGGCAAATCTGTTATTCTTTTGAATGGAAAAATATTGTTGCTGCTAAGGTGTAGAAAGCTTTCTCATTTACTTAGGAGTCCAGTTTTCTGGTATGGACAGGAGATATGAGGTGGGAAGAAAGGGAAATTTGCCTTGGGTTTTCTGCATATTAATTGAATCAAATACTAATTTTTTCTAACGTCCCTTTCAAGCTGCATTTCTGACAGTAAAGTCAGGGTTCGATTCGGGGGCGGAAGATTTGCTTGTTCTGTAAAATTAGCCTCTGAGACGTACTTCAGTTGGCATTTCTTCCAGAAATGACCCAAATGTAGTACAACAGGACAAGGCAGTAGAGAGGGGACAGCTTTTGCTTTTGACCTCCATTACAGTGCAGTACCTGTGTGAGGAAAAAACAAACTGGTACTTTGAGGTCACCATAGCGTCACTGACAAACTTGTAACCTGTTTGCTATTACTAGGATGACTGTTTTTTTCAACACAATACCTCTTTCGTGTAGTATTACCACTTTATTTTGATGTATTTCTCCTGTCTTGTTTACTTGCCATACTTGAGCTGGTACAGAGACTTTGAAAAGTGTGTGTCATTTTTGGCAGCTCCTAGGTCAGGTGAGCCGATACATGAAGTCAGTCAGCATTGATTTTAAGCTGTGCTATTGAAAGGCCTCCAGCATTTAACTTCAGGATTTCATTATCAAGCCAAGAACTTGAAACATGGACAGTGATAGTACATTGGGATGGACAAGTTACATATCTGAAATTTGGTTCATCTGTTGGCTGGTTGTGGCAGCTGGGTGGACCAAGACCATAATTTCTGTGCTACATACACACAAGCGCATGGTGAAGGCTTTTCACGAAAGTACCACAGGGTTTTAACTCGGTTGTCAAGCGAGATCATTCGTTAAGTCAGATGTTGCCTTAAATGCCAGCATGACTGCTGAACCAAGCCAACCAAAATTATGGAGTACTTGCACAGGGACTACTTTCTGCGTACTGGTTTGTCTAAAGTACAGCTCTAGCATGTCTGTATGCTACTTCATTTGGCTGCTGGTATCATATGTATACCTAATAATCTATATATATGTGTGCGTATATATGTATACATCTATCTAGCAAGACCATTGCATCCTGACACTGCTACTAATTAAAACAGTGACAACCTTTGATACCTCAGTAATCTTCAGGGAGTGCTATCAAAATAGTAATGTTCATTCTGTTTGCACAGTTCTTGCTGTTAAGTCACACGTGTGAGAAGTGTATCCGAATCAATCATATCCTATGACATTAGACCAAACTTTTGTCTTTCCCTGAGAATTTTAACAGCTTGCTTAAAAAACAGATTAGCACCAGTTACCTTAGGAGTGAAAGAGCTGGCTTAAGCTGGAACGCAGAAGCCCACGTGTCTGAGCATGAGACCCTCCCTGTACCAGTCTGCATGTGCAGGATGGAGCACCGGTGTGATCTCTGTCAGTTACGTTTGTGCTACTGACAGGAATAGTCTTCTGGTGTCCTGCCAGTTCCTGGTACTGAACAGCACTACCACAGTGTCATATGTATCTTTGCTTTTTCCAAACTGACACCACTGATCATCAGTCAAACCACCAGCTTCTTAACTGTCATCAGGGTGACTGTTGTTTGTTATACCTCACTGAGGTAACATAATTGTGCTAGTGGGAAGTATGGTTTATATATATGATAGCAATCCACTTTCTCATTACCGATACCATTGTCTACCATTAGTGGACTTTGGTGAATGGGGATGAACTGGTGAAAATAAGCAGAAGGTCAGTGTTGTTGCTTGCATTACAGAGGCAGACAGGTTAAAGGATGTTAGGATTTTATTGTGGGTACAGCTGAAAAGACAAGTTTTGCTAGGCTCAAATCATGTTTGCTTAATGGATTCTTGAGCTGTTGTGAACTTTGTTGATTAATGAAAACTTAAATTAACACCTATAAGTATGATATGAAAGCTTCATTAAAATAGAAACTGTGACTCAAGTGAACATTGGAAGTGGTGTAGGGAATTGATTGAACACTGGAGGTTGTGTAAATGTATTGATTTCGTTGGGAGAGAGTAAGGTTGTGGGTTTGTGTTGTAGTTAGCTGATCCAATGGTTGCCTTTTTGGAGTGGGAGTTCTCTTCTGTCACCCACTGTGCAGTCCTGCTTTTTTCTTTGTGCTTGCTCTAAAGCAGTCATAGTGAGTTGATTCAGTGAGGTAAATTGTCAAAATGCTGTAACATTTTAGATACCTGAGCCTGCCCGCCATCAGTTTTTATATTGCAGTTTATTTTCTTATTTTTGAAGGAGAATATGGATGTTTGGAGGGAATGAAAATAGCAACTGATTTTAGAGGGTAAATTGGGATTGAATGATAGGGTGGAGACACGTATACATATAAAAATGGAGCATGTTAAGACACTGGAGAAACGAGAGTGACAAAAGAAGGAATATGTAGCAATGAATGAGAGTACCTTAAGCTGGTGTTCATAAGGGGGGAAAAAAAAAAATCATGTAAAGACGATGATAGTGTTGATAAACTCAATTAACAATGCTCAGCCTGTAGGCTATGGGCAGATGTGGCCCACACAGATAATTCATCTGACCATTGCTTAGCTGCTAGTGACTCTTCTTGCTAGGCAAACAGACAGCAGATTGCATAGTAAATGTGTTCTTGAGGGGTGGCAGCCACTGTAGCCTCCAAATTGCTGTATTTCTGGAGGCTTTCAACCCATCACGTAGTCTTGTTGAAGGCAAGTACATGGATGTGGATCTGTTTAGGAAACATTTCCCACCCACTTTAGGATTTTTTGCCCAAACGTTTCCTTTTGTTTATAATATTTGACAACTTCCAGACCTTGGGAAAGCATTTGATTACAGTCTGGTTTGAATGTAATAACTTTGGATTGATTTTGAGATGTTGCAAATGTCATGAGATTCATATTAAAAACTTAGTGCAGTATCTTCATTCACAAGCTTTTTGATTCTGTGAAATGAGAAGTATTCTATTTATTTCTATGTTGTAGGAATATATTTTAGAAGATTCTCTACTTAATGAACAGTTGGATTAAGTATTTTGTGGCTTTTTTCTAAATGTAAGATAGACATACTACATTTGAATGTTGAAAGTTTTTTGCACTCCAGTAATACTAATAATTTTAGCAGGATTTCAGGCAGCCAGGTAGCTCAAACTCCTGCCATTTCATTATAGTAGGAAAAATATTCTAGCATAGTCTCCAAATCTGATTTAGCAGGGCCTGTGTGTTCGTGAAGGGGAAGTTTAGAGATATTTGTGTTCTTGAAGAGTAGCCTGCCAGATATCTTCCCCTTCCCCGCTTTTTAACGAGGAAGATCCAGATTAGGCATCTTTTTTGATCACTTCTATTGCAGTATGACATGGGTTGAGAAACTCTTGTTAGCACAGGTCAGTCTCTTGCTTTTGGGGCCTGCTAGATTATAAATCCTGTATGTCCAGGGACTTGGACAGTCTTTCCTTGTTTGGGTACTTGGAGGGTGCTGTTTTGAAGCTAAGTAAACTTTTCTAGAAGGTTGATACGGTGTTAACAGTCAAGAAAATGTGCAGTTGACTGTACTGAACTTTTCTACTGCTTAGGAAATTGCAGAAAGAGGTAAGTATTAGAAATTTAATGGAAGGAGGGCAATCTGGAAAAAGAACGTTGAACAGAGTTGAAGGCGTAGCAGAGACTACGCTTTATGACTGGGGAGGCCTCAGGCTAAGTTTCATCAGTTAGACTGGTGCAGCTGAAAAGCGGTTCACCATGTGGCCTCATAGAATAGTGTTCATGTTAGAATCAAACCTCTGCTCCATCTCTACTACTGTTTTCTACCATCTTTGTTTATCAGGTACTGTTTCTTTCTTCACTTGCACAGCTTTTAACTGGGGTGAAAACCTCATCAGGCTTCATGTGGGTGCAGTAATGGGGTTATGCGTAGGAGGGTAGGGGGGGCAGTTTTCATAAAACACATCCAGGGGATGGTTGAGTACAGAGACTATCCCTACAATTTTCTTTTGGAAAACAGAGGAGGTGAGACAGAATGCTTGCAAAGTGTTGACTCTTTTATTGATTTGTGGATAGCAGAATGAAACTTGAGAAGGAAAATGTATTGGAATGTTTTATGTAGGCTGGGTCGAACTGAACGAGCAAGTTTAGCTTTTAATGCCATGATTTTATTTTTTAAACGGTCTTCAGCAAATACTCGCAAACACACTTGACTAGCTAGAGCAAATGCTATGATGAAAATCCTTGAATGGACTTTTCTTGGCAGATATCCTATTATTGGAGTGGCTTAATATGTTCTGTTTTTTAAACAGAGATTTGATTTGATTACGTAGGGTTAGGGTGGTTTATAAAGGTTACCTTTTGATTCCTATCATAATTCTCTCTCTAATAGTCTCTGGTTTTGGCAGCCTGTAATCCTAATACTCATGGTTTTAAATCTGTCTCATGTTGAACTGATGGGGCAAGGGAAGATTAAAAATTTTAGACAGTATAGCTAGCAGGAAAATTCAAAATCCTATAGTTTGTAGTAGCTTATAAATGGGTTGGGGGTAGTCTGGGTTTAGGGAGGTGTCTTTGCTGTTCCACAAAGATCTCTTCTGATTCAGTCAGGTTACTTCCCATATAATGTCTGTCTGTGCGTGTGCTGCAGAGTTTTCTCCTTAGTTTTTAAAATTCCATTCTTGCAAGCCCTTTGAGGTACATTTGTACTGACATTTAGGGCTAATCCTGAGGGCTTCTTTCTACTTAGCAGGGCCATTAAAGCCACTCCTTTCAGAGCTTGTGGAGCCTGCACTTTGTAGCAGGGCATGTGCAGATTTTTTTATTATTAACTCCTTTAGCAAAACTTCTTCTAACCATCAGTCTCACCACTTGCTTGGAGAACAAAGTGAACTTGGGGCAAGTATTAGGACAAGTGTTGCTACAGTCTTTCTGTGCTTTACATCTGCAGTAAATTTCATAGTATGTCCAACGGATACACTTCACTTCCGGCCCTGTAGCTGAGCAGAGCTTGTGATCTTTATCTGAGCTGTTGCTGGGAATCAAGCTGAGGTATTTTTGGTGTGGGTAGCCAGTAGGTCTGGGCTTCAGAGGTACCGTGAAATTGACCCTAATGCTGCACCACACCTTACATAAGTTGAAGCAGCCTGAGGAGTGAGTTTAAGGACATAGATACAAACAAAATAGATCGGCTTCTATATTTCTTAACTTACTGCTGCTTACCCAGGGTAAAAGCTCCTTTGGCATATGGAGAATTAAATGCTTCCTATACTTCAAAAGTTCTTGCTATTAAGTGAGGCAATATCCCTGTGCTTTAGAAAGAGAAATAGTCTATTTTAAACAAGCAATAACTGAGTGTTTGTCCATAAGTACTTGCAAGAGCAGGAAACAGCATTTAAAATGTCTGTCTGTTATGGGAGACCCAAGTCCGGTACCATATGCGACTTTTTAAAGAGCCTGTCTAATGTAAATGTCTGGAGGATGTGGACTGTAATGATAATTACTTCCAGGTGTTACAATGCTTATCGTATCATTTTCTATGTCAGTTGATTTATATGGGTCATGTTAACTTGTCGGTTAAAGAGTGTGTTGGAGTTTTGTTCAGCTGATAATCCTCCAAGGCAGAACTGCAAAATACCTTTTCAAAACTTCCCTCGCTTGAAACAGATGAAAAACGCCTTGGGAAACTGTGTTGCAACTGAGAGTGCGAGCTTGGTTTGATTATTGATTGTTGGTGGTGTTCTTAATGGGATTGCTGTTATCTTCTAGACTGTTTTACACAGTATTATTTAGAATCATGGAATGGTGTGGGTTGGAAGGGACCTTAAAGATCATGTAGTTCCAACCCCCCCTGCCATGAGCAGGGACATCTTCCACCAGACCAGGTTGCTCAGAGCTCCATCCAACCTGGCCTTGAACACTGCCAGGGAGGGGGCATCCACAGCTTCTCTGGGCAACCTGTTCCAGTGTTTCACCACCATCATAGTGAAGAAATTCTTCCTAATATCTAATCTAAATCTGCCCTCTTTCAGTTTGAAGCCATTCCCCCTTGTCCTATCACTACACACTCTTGTAAAAAGTCCCTCTCCATCCTTCCTGTAGTCCCGCTTCAGGTACTGGAAGGCTGCTATAAGGTCACCCTGGAGCCTTCTCTTCTCCAGGCTGAACAGCCCCAACTCTCTTCGTCTGTCCTCGTAGGAGGGGTACTCCAGCCCTCTGATCATCTTTGTGGCCCACCTCTGGACCCGCTCCATTTACATTTATTTCAAAGGAGTGGCTCACTGTATGCATGCGCACCATCTATCCTGTTTGTTGAATGGTAAATGAATTTTGCAGAAGGAAAAAATAGCATGTAATTATGTAATTTTAAACTGTTCTAGCACACATGGCTGGGCTGCCTACATTTTGTGAGTTCTTTATTTTTTCAGTCTCTGCATTGCAATTGTTATACTATAAATGCTACCCAACTTCTCTGACTCCAAGGACTGTGATTTTATTTATTTTTATTCTGAACTTCCCAATATATGAATATTTTAAGGAAATGTAGGTATGGAAAGCACTTGTTTAAAGATGCAGCTGACTGGGAGGACCACATGTTGAACAGAATGCTTGTGTGCTATAGCCAGAAGACTGAAAATACAGCAATGCGTTTTCTTGATGCAGAAGCAAAACATAACAAAACAAGCCTTCTTGTCCTGAATACCTTTCTTTATGTTTATCCAGCTTTTTTTTTTTCTGTAGTCTTTTGCATATGTTGAATGTCCTTCCTTCCTATGCTAAACTTATCCCAAGCAGCATTTGGAAGGTCAGTTGAATAACTTAGAATTTCATAAATATGGTTTGGAATGTACATATTGAAAAAGGCAGTTTCATCTTCATGGTTGAAATATTTAAAGTTTATCATTTGGGTATTAAAGGCCTTTAAAGTGCCTTTAATTCTTTCTCTGGCAAAAGATAAAATGCCTTAAAGTTGTAATTCTTCTAATTTAGAAAGTCAGTGAAATAAAATTGAAGCTTTGGCATTATTCTATTGATGTTAACAACAGAAATAAATGGGCATCTCTTTGGCTCACTTTACTGTAGAACAGGAGTAATGAAAGCCAGTGCAGTGTTTGAGTTTTCCAAGAAGTTGTGTAATGCTGCTGTATTTTCACTATTTTACCTTATGCAGCTGACTAGAATGATATATCTAATGTCAAATGTCTCAAGTGATATTTGAGAAACTGTTGCATATGTCTCACAATTCATTTTACTCTGTAGCAGTTTTAATCTTTCATTTGCCAAATAGAAGATGGATTTTGACATTAGAGAGACTACCTTAAACATTTGCAACAGTATCTTAATTTGTGATGTCTCAGGTCAGCTGGTAATGACAAACATATTTTTTTCTCCTATGCCTAAATATGTTCAGGAACCAAGGAATTTTTAGTGCTTTAATTTTGCAATCCACCACTCCTTCACCAGCACTTCCCCCATCCTCCCACAGTAAAGCCCAGTTTTTACCTGGGAGAAGACCAGGTGATACGTTTTGTGTCAAATATGTCATGCTTGTAATTGTTTCATCACTGAATGTTATTTCCTAGCTTTTGCTGTAGTAAGTCAACTTCAGGGTCCATTTTTCCTTATGCTTCCATCATACTCTAGTTTCAACACACCATTCTTACCTATGCACATCGTGGTTTTGCTTTGTGGTGGTATATTCCGTACAGTGCCATCTGCTGTCTTATTTCATGGCTGTCTTCAAGAAGAAAAAGCCACAGAACAGTTTTAAATGCTAGTTGAATGGTACTTTTACCTAGGAAGTTAAGCAGTGTTGTCTTCTATCTCAGTATCTAATATGCTGTGCTGGACTAGTCATGGATATCATTTGCGCGTTGGAATGGAAGATGATTCCAGAGGTTCCTTCGAGACCCTCCAGGGAGCTGCTGTGGCTGATAAGATGGCAGCTCAGAGTGTTTTGACTGAAACCTGATTCTGAATATGTACAATATGATAAGGTGCTGCTAAGCTTGTCTTCACCAGTATTAATTTGTCTTATTTGCATCTAATCAAGTGGAGCAGTTGTCCTGAATTTCCCATAGTCTGTTGGACATTTCCTGGCATAGGTTTCTGCTGTTTTAACAAGTTGAGGCAACTCACAGAAATCTGATGAGCGAAGGTGTCAGGATCTGCAGATGGATGCAGGGAGAGGGGAAACTCCACTTTTCCAGTGGCAATGACCTACTATATTGGCATGTCTTGTACCTTGATCCAATCTCAAGCATACATGAGTTCTCTGACCAAGAGGCCATGGGTTATTGAGGGGTGAACATGTCAATAGTTCTGCTAAAGCTCTTCTACTGTGCTGTAGCTGTTTAAAAGTCCTGCCAGAAATAAAATTGCCATTGCTTAAATGGTTATATGGGATATTTGGGATCTAGAGCCGAATCAGTTTTCTGAATTGGGAAGGCTAACTCCAGTTTTCTAGTTTAAATGCATGTTTGTGGCGAGAGAGTTGAGAGGGCATACAGTCTGGTGGGGATTCAAGCGTGAAAGGTCCTGGAACAGGCTGATTTAATTCATGCCTAGAGAGCGAGGAGAGAGAAGATTTAGGATTATGTGACCTAAGAACTATCCCTTGAGAACTTCTGCTAGGTCCTTCCCAAAAACTCTCACGTATCCTCTGCAATACACCTCTTCTCAACCCCGCCTGAAATGCAACCGATATTCTTGCTTTAGTATCCTCCTTTCCCCATTGCTTTTCATGGGCAGTCAGACATTCATTTTACCTTACACCATTTTGTGTGGCAATGGGGGAGAAGGGGAAGGCATGGTACCTCAAGTCAGTACTTGTTATTTAATAAAATGGCATTAGAAATTAAACTTACCACTTTTTCTGTTCATTAGTAGAAAATAGAAGGGCTATAGCTACCAAACTGTATACTAATGTACCCAGCTGGTCAAGGAGGTGATGTGTTTTGGAAAGGACGTGCTCCTAGATGTGTGACAGATGAGGCAGTGGTGGGTGTAGTCTATGAGAATTTCTGTAATAGCAGAAAGGCATCACAGCTTCAAAACATATGTGTGTAATATTAAGCCTAGCTCGTCTTAGCAGTGTTTCCCCACCTCCACTTTTTTTTTGTTTTTAAAAGCCTCTTTAAGGTCACTTTTAAACATGAACTGGATTTTACTGAAGTGTCAGAGGAGGACAGTGAAATAGTTTGATAGCTACAGTGTATTAAGACTAAGCAATACCACAAATTCCATGACATAATGAGAAAACAAATATGTAACTTTAATTTCACATTGTACATGGCAGGATTTAAATATTAATTATAAATACTGTCTTAAATGCTGAACGCTGTAGTCACTGCAATGCACTTAATCTGTAGTGTTTCTGTGAGGATACGCAATAAAAAGCAAGTAATGTTTTGTTATTACACTTTTGTGTTTCTTGTATGTGGCCTTTAAAGAGACATTGGTAACCATTAAGTACAATTCTTAACAGGTTGAATTAATTTCAGTGACAACTTGCTTTTTTTTTTATTTACACTTATTTGAAACAGTATGAAAGATATAAAATAAATGTAGTGGATAACTGAAGTTAAATTCTGCTTGCCATACCTATTTCAGAATAAATCAGACATTGAAAGTGGATCAAGAATGCAAAATACAGTTAGACAAACTCCAGTCTGTGTACTGTAGCGAAGGATGAAGACCACTTTCTGTTGTCATTTACTTTCCTGATCTTTGTTTATTTTATTGGTGACATCCTGTTCCCACGTCAGTTTCCTCCAGTGTGAGAGAATATGCAGTCACTTTACAAGCAGCTGGAAGTCTTTCTGCCCTCAGCTGGAGGCCACCATCCTTGGACTGTATTAATAGATCATGTGAGTACTCCTAATCTGCTTCAGAAGAAAAATGAGGTGAAATAGTTTAGATCATCTTTAGAATGGTTTGCTTTTTTGCTGTGATTCGAGCTAATTTGTCTGATTTGGCCACAGAAGCGGATTAGGAGTGCTTCTGCACTCCCTTTAACTAGCAAAGCTCAATTGAAGGATAGCTGCCGCAGCTAAGTACCCTTTTGCACTTTGGGCTATACTCATATCTTTTTCTTTTCAGTTTTGTTTGATTAGGGCATAATTAGATCTATCTCTAGGTTTCTGCAAACCCTAGGCATATTGTCTGGCTTGTTCTGCAGATAGCTGTATATGTATATCTATATACATACATACGCACAGTGGAAAATTGCCTGATCCCTGCTACATGACTGCTGAAAGCGATATTTATATCAGGTAACTAAAGGGTTCAGCAGAATTTTAGCAAACATACGTAAATTCGATAAAATTAGGTCTTTAATCTGGCCTCAATCACTGGACAGAAATTGTTCAAGTTAGATAAACTGTCTGGTTCTGCTCTGATTGTGCTTTGATGATCCACTCTGAAACATTTTTTCAGCATTCATTGTAGTAAAAAGTCAGTAAGTCAATATTGGAACAGATGGAGCTGAACAGGTGCCCTATGAGAGGTCCAGTTTTTTGGACTAAATGTAATCTACATACAAAAAGGACAGTTGAAAGAAGGCATAGTTGGAGAATTCAGGTAACTGAGAGCTAGTTGTAGGGGGAAGAACAGCAGATGCATTAAGAGATGTACTGAAGAGCAAATATTTAAAGAGTATTGGATGAAACACTACATTATTTTAACTTGCTAAACTGACTTAGCCTTCTGACATGCAATCCCAACAGTGTAGATTCTTTTGATTTCTGTGAGCTGACAAAATACTACGTTGACATAATATGTACAGAGTGGTTCGATATCCAAAGTCTGATTCTGACTGGACCTACTCTTGCTAATGTTACACGAAGTTCAAGGAACAGGCTGTTGGTTATTGAGGGGTGAGAACAGTAGTTTCTGCTAAAGCTTTTCTACTGCTGTAACTGTTTAAATGCTGTGTCAGAAATAAGATTGTCATTGCTTAAATGACTATATGGGATGTTGGGGATCTAGAGCCTTTCTAAGGGTCCTTTTTACTTATTACTATGTCTTGTATTTTGCAGGGTAGAAATAGTCTGCTAGGCCACCTTGCGTCCAGACTGATTCCTTAAATTTCACTTAATGGCAAATGATTGTGAAGTTGATGTTCAACTGCATTTTGATGTAGCTAGTACTTCTGTAGTTGCCGGTGCATCATTGCATATAGATGGCTTTATTATGTAACAGAGAAGATGACTGTGCTGCGTACTCCCAAATAGTTAAAATATATTTAAAGTACCCACAATGAATGAGAAAAATTCTTTATGTTACTCTATATTTGAGACTATTACAAAAATCAGTATTCTTTTCTGGGTGCGTATTAGATCTTGCTACAGTATAACAGGTAAGTATGTTTGAGATCAGTTTAATAGGAGTCCACTATAGTTGTTTAGGTGTTATAGGTTACTTTGTTCTATAGTAGAAGATGACGAAAAAAGTGTCTTGGGAGCTAGCTGTCCACTGTTCCCAGTCACTTCTTTTGAAGTGGTCGTGTTCAGCCCAATGATATCTAGCATCACTTTTCTCATGGAAATAATATTTTGCTGCTTAAAATATATTATTCAGCTAATTGCCTTTTGAATTCCTTTCTGCTGACCAGATGCTCATGTACCAGCTTTTAACTTAGAAGGTCTTCAAGTTAAGCTGCTTCCATCATTTTAGAAACAAGTCCTGCATGAATCTGTTTCATTCAGAAGAAACATCTTGCTTGAACATATTGTTGAATTAGGTGCAAAGCCTTCAGAGTTACAAGATACAAGTCTAATGCACCACAGAGTAGCCCAATAGTACTCAGAAAAAAACATACATAACTCCATAGGGCAGTTAGAGTTTGTAGTAGTTAATACTGGATTGAGCAGGGGAGTGATGTGTCTCCAGAAGCTGATGCTGTCAAAAGATATGGAACTAATGTTACCATCAGTATTGATGCCAATTTCAAATTATTCTGTTTGCTTCTTATCATTCAAACCTCTTGGAATTTTGACTGTCCCAAGAAAAAGATAGTATCATTGCTTTCTTCCTAGGTCTAAAATGTTGTTAAATGTTATGAATGGCAGATTTCTCTGGTGAACTATTTCTTTTAGTATTGATAAAACTTACTGTTTTCTTAATAACTTGCCCTGAGACATGGACTAGTTCAAAAGCAGACAGGAAAAAGACATGAAAAAGTCTAATAGGCATCAGAGGAAGTGTCTGAAACTGTAGGCATATATATGCCCAGTACAGTGATGATGGGAAGCATATCGTGGCTTCACATGTAGTATATTGTGTGCAAAGTATAAGCTGTGGTCATGGAATGCTTTAAAAAGCTTGCAGCTCTTTAGCAAAAATATTGAAGGTGCCCTGGGCACTCTGAAGAAGTTAGAGTGACTGTATGCTCTCTGTAGAATTTCATATCACTAAACTACTGGCAGCATACAGTTCCCGATTTTAGCACTTGCTAAGCGTGACATCTTATTGCAGGAAGTGAAAATACCATGCAAAGTAGTGGCAGTAGGAATGCTGTAATCCTTCTTAAACACATTGGGGACATTCTGATATTCTTAATGGTTATTCTATAACCATTTTGGTATTATTCAGGATTTCCACTGAGCGTGGTTGAATGTTGGACCTGAAAAAATAGGTGCCCTTCTGGTTGTGCCATCCAGTTTTTTTTTCTGCTTTGGCTTTCTACTGTTCTTCCCATCAGGGGTTATTCTAATGATATTGCAAACAGGAGAAGATTTGTTGCTCAGCTGGATTCCAGGAACAGAAACTTCTTCCTCCTTTGACTCAGAATTTCTGTCTTTTCTGAAGTTAGGTGGCTACATCACTACAGAACTTCCTGCCATTTTATTACTTCAGTAAACTAACTACAAAGGAGTCTTTACCACATTTTTGTGAGTGAATGTGTTTTTTCAGAGTTAGGAAATCTGAAGTCAAAAGCAGGATCATGACCGATTTTGAACCTGAGGAAACTCAGAATGATAGTGCTGCTGCCAATTCTCTTATCAAACGTTAGACTTCTGGTTGACTGTCAACTTGCAGGTTGTGTATTTCTCTTTTCAAATGGCCCTACTTGCAACAAAACCCCTAAAGATCAGTTGGGCCTCCCTAAATGTAGGGGACTCTTGGGAGCTTTCACCAAATACTTGATATTAGTTGAGGCTTATCTCGGGATAGAAAGAGTAATTACATATCCATAGATTTTGAGATAAAATCATAAAGACTAAACCTCAAAAAATCCATATTTAATCCCGTAAACCCAACAGAATTAGGACAATATTAAACTCTACATCAGCCAAAGCTTTGATTTCTTCTTTCTGGTGAACTTGACTTCATAATTGTCTTTTTCAATCAACTTTAGTAAGAACTGTATAAACAAGTTCCATATCTCCTGTGAAAGACTGGGTAGAGTTAATGTGTTCCTGACTCCTGAGAGTTTGTTGTCCAGTGAGCTGCAGAAACTGCAACTGAGTGTGCATAGTGATAACATCTTCCGCATAATACTGTGGTAGGTGTGCATCTAGAGAAATTACAGAAAAAAAGATTAGTGGATGCATAAGTACTTGATTATATATAAATGTTCTAATTAGGGACACTTCATGCAGTGTATGTTTATATTAGATTTAAGACCTATTAAAACCGTTCTGCTGACATCAGCTTAAGTTAAAAAGAAAGGAACATGAGTTTTTTCTGGAATAAAATTGCCTGGTTGCTCTTCCATTTTGCAGAGTTATGTCAGTTTTGGCTCAGGTAGCTGGAGGACCACCTTCCGTCGTGCTGGTTCTTACACATGTAGACCTCAGTGTATGTCTTCTCCATTCTTACTGTGAGATCTCTAACACCTTGGTTTGGGGTTGTGGGCAGTAGGACAGGCTCTTTACCTGTCATAAGTACTTTTGCCTACAGGTATTGCTGGTGCAAAATTCTGATCTTGATTAGTTGAAATTGGCTTAAATGTCCATACATACTTTTCGAAGGTTATGAACTCAACACAAGTAAGCATTTTCATGATGAGAAACTCTGGCATAGTTCATTAAATTCATTGTGTGATTGATGGTGTACTGTACTTCCATTTTAAAAACCATATGCAAAACTCATTGTGGTAATTGCTTATTCATAGATACAGACTTCAAAATAAGACTTTCAGGACGTTGCGCTTGTAGCATAATATGTAGGCAAGCAGGTGTTTTAAAATTTAATATGGAATACTGTATATGTGTTTCTTGGTTTCAGTGGAAGTTACTGAACTTTCTCATTAGATTTTTCCATAAAAGTGTTGCACTGAGTAAATTCTTCCTTTGGATGCACAGAATATGTCGGATATGGAATCAATCTGCAGCTATCTTTTTCAAGAATTGAAATTTGCCATCTCTATTTAGATGCTGTATGGCAGAATTGATTCTGTAATCTACATTTGCATTAAAAACTGACTCCTGGAATTGCTCAGATAGCTTGTAATGTTCGCAGTTGGTTTGTAACATGTCATTTTTCCGAGTTTGCAGATGTGAAAATTTTGTGCATCTGCAGCTGAAGACTTTTAGAGCACAGAAGCCTTTGTAATTACAGGCTTAGAAAATTTTCAACAGATTCTGCTAGTAAGGAGATTACATATTCTCAGATCACTATAAAATGCCAGATGAAAAGTCTAGATGGTGGGGCAATAGTAGCATGAAATTGATAGGGTTTTACACAGTCAACTACATTCCCACAAGGAGCAATGCTCTGATCTTGTGCTCTGTTGTAATGGGAGGGTCAAAAGAATTCCATCGCCATCAGGGTAATTTGCTTTAAATGTCCTTAAGATCTGGATGAAGTAACTGCATTGCTGTACACGTGCCCTTTTCCTGTAAGTTCTTATTTTCACAGTAAGCTGAATTTTATTTGAATGTTCATCTTAAATAGTGCTTTTGTCAAGGAAATACTAAACTTAGGAATGACAAAGCCAAAGATGTCTCCTTATAAATCTAGCAGTAATTGTTGCTGTGAAGTGCTGGAGAATTCTATAGCTCCTAGATAGAGCGAGGGATTGCTGTGAATAGCATTAACTAATCGTCGTGCAGCATTACCTTGTGCCATCAAAAAGGCAGTTCATATCATGGAATAAAAATCAAACCCAAGCATGAACAGATAGTTACGATTATGTATTAACAGTATGAAACACATAACTGAAAACTTTACAGGCTTTATTTTGCAAGTTGCCTAGTTAAGCTTTCCAAATTAATGTTGCTACTAAAAAAAAAAAAAAGTATGCCTCTGCTCATTTATTTTTCTGTTGCTGCTTGTGCTGTTCTGTGTTGAAATTGAAATATACTTTGAAAATGAGAACTGTATCTTTATTAACTCATCTTCAGTTGTCTACTGAACCAACTATAATATAGGTCTCTCCAATAGTGCTACAAAATTAATGGTACCATGCATAGAGCGCTTTTGCGATCATTAGAGCATCCCCCAAATGGTTCAGACTACAATACCAGGCTAATTTAGTGGTTGGGGCTTTGAATTCTGAAATGTATAAAGACTTGGAATTGTTTGATGATTCCTTTAAAGCTCAGCTCAGAGGATGAGACAGTTCAAACTACAGACCTGACAGAAAGAGGCAAGGAGAACAGCAGAGCATCACTTTTCCTCCATGAATGTCAGCTAAAATAAGAAAAGTCAACGCTTACTGGGTTAGTCAGTCAGGTCTTTAAGAGCTCTTCTCTGCTGAAGGTTAGCAAGTGTGTGTCGACTTCACAACCTGAACTGAGAACTTGAATATTCATCTCAGTCTTTCAAGCTAACTTCTTAATCAGGCATGTGCTTCACATAATTTTTTTTCTTCATTCTTCTCAGGTCTGTCTCAGATTGACTTGCCTCAAAAGAGTTATGAGGGCAAATGAGAGGGGATCATGGGACACGGGTGAGCGGTTCCCATACCTGCAGCTCAGATGGGTGTGAGGATTGGGGGTGGGAGAAAAAGGATCCTTTCCTTCAGTGTGGTCCTGTCACATAGTGCTGCATCCTATTTAGTCACTGTAACCAGCAGTGTGCTCCTGTTGCTGTGTCTCCTTGGCTAATGTCTAGCCAGTCAGAGAGAGGGCTGGATAAAAGCCCTAAACACCTCTATCACCTATTCTTGCTGCTCTTGGAGATGGAAGAACTGAGGAAGGCAGTGACACCCAAGCCTGAGAAGTACAGCCCCTATGCAGCATGGACTGTTCTTGTCTCCATTCTGATTCCTCCCTTGGTTGCAGCCCTTAAATCTCCAGGATGCAGGCATAGGCAAAGACAGCACTTCTGGTATTTCCCAGAGCTGTTTGACACCCCTGTGAAACCTATAGATAGTTGTAGATACGCTAAGAGTACTGCTGTAGAAATACACCACCACTGTGCTGCCTTTCAAACGTGGTTTGAAAAGTACCAAGACAGTAAAAAAGTTGTATAACTATGGTTTGCAATACTTGCTGTTTGTTAGCGACTCTCCCCATTCTGGCCAAAAGGGAACAGTTTTACAAGGTTTGGACTTGTCTCCAAAGGAGTGGAGTGCTATGAAGTGGGTAAGTGGTGTCAGAGCGTAATACTGGTGTCATGCCGGTGTCTCATTCACTGCCCATTGCTGCCGCTTTGTCAATGCCTGAAGCTGGCTTTGAGAAAGCAGTATTACTCATAAAATTTCTCCTTATATATGCATGTGTTTATATCTACATTTTAATTTCTTTTTGGGTGCAGGTTACCTAGTGGAAGAAGTGAGCACTTTTTTTAAGGTCAAAGTGAGGTGCTGCAGCTAAGCTTCTAAATACTTTTTTTTAGGTTTCTGTGGTCAGAAGGTCATTTCTTGCTCTTACCTATAGGTCTTCTCACAGTGAAAAATGAATGTACTTATAGTATTACTAATAATTTCTGCTGTAAGGTCATGCCTAGCTATCTCTGCATGCTTTCACTTATGGTAAAAGAATCAATCGCTTTTTGAGAGAAGGGGTTAATAGATTCGTATCTATCCAAAAGTATATTAGGAGGGAAGATTAAATTCTTATTTCTTAACAGCATTCTACTTCTACCACTTATGTTGCATTTCAGTTTTGGATGGTTACTCATTCTTATTAAAGACTTAATGGTATGCTGCCAAAGCACAAGACAGTTGTTCGTGTCCTTCTGAAGTCAGTTATGAAGCCTTGCTAGTTCGAAACACGGGGAGAATGTCAATGTGTATTCTTCTTGCCTATTTCATTTGTTTAACTGATCTTTTAATGCTCAAAGTAAACGATAGTTATACGTTTGTAGCCCCTGTGAGTTTGAGTCATGATTTGAAAATTTGAAAGTAATCCATGTTAGTAAGTATCTTTCTTGTTTCCTTTTTAAAGTTCAAGGATAGTAACATTGACTGGGTTTTCAGTGCATTTTAAGTCTGGTCCATAGCTGGCTGGATTGTATGTGTTTTATGGAACATGGAACCCCGGCTTTGTCTCCTACCATACTGCAGGCACTTGGCACTAAACAAATTAACAGTAGACCTTGCTATACTAAGATGAGAGGCTAATTTTACAGGTACAGCATTTCATAAATTGCGTTATAGTTGACAGTTCAGAACTGGAGAGCTAATTAATATTTAGAAATGTAGTCAAATGGGAATAGTTGCAGGCTTATTAGAAACAAATGTCACATTGCTGTTTGATACAAAGATTTCTAGGTCAGAATGACTGATGTTTGTGTGAATTTTCTTATATAAACATGACTAATTACTTTTGAAAGTCCACAGTTTTATCAGTTAACGTATCCTATGTAACCACTTATTTACCATGTAAGAGAGCGTTCCTGAAAATACTGCACTCTAATTTATTTTTAATGTCACTTGACTGATGCTGTGATACTTCAATGAGTGGAAACATGCAAGTTTGCTGACATTTGGACTTGAATTTCAATTCTTTTTGTTCTTTCACTGTGTAGATGGAGATCTGCTCATGACCTCTGTGTGGTTGTACTTCAGATATGACACCTGTTGTACTGATTAAACAAGTAGGAACTTGATGTCTCTTGAGTGACATAGCTTTATTCTGTTGAAATTAGTTCGAAGTAAACCTGTGATATTTTGGGAGTCCTAGATATATGGAAGAATTTGGTGTAGTTTTAAAATTTGTGTTAGAAGTGATGCATGTTACTGATAGAAGCAGATACTTTCATAAAATAGACAAAATGCAAAATGCACATAAGCTTTTCTAGTCTTGAATACTGGCTGTCTTTGGAAGTCTTTTGTGGTGGTTTGCTTGTCTAACTTGTCGACTGCTATGGTATTCCATTTAGGTGTCTGAACTTCTACTTAACTAATGAATGTAATCTTTAATAGTTCTTTAACTAATGAATTTCACATTGTTATCTAAATTCCAATTAGAATATCTGCTAGGAGGGTTGGGTTTATGGATGTTGCTTGTTTAGAAGTGCTGTTCACCGAGGCTTTTCTAAGCCAAAACATGCTTTAGAAAACTTTACAGCATCAGTACATGTAGCCTTGTTAGTTTGGCTTTTAAATGATTGTGAAGGAGTTGCAGTTTGGGGTAACATGCAAGGCAGTTCTCCTCACAGAAGTCTGACACCTAATTTGAAGAATTAATGAACTTTGTAATAGTGGAAAGGTTTTGCTGTCTGAAGTTTGAGAAGTTAGAAATATTACGTCCCAGAAAAGCGGAAGATTAATGCCTTGAGGGCAATACATCAGTGCTTTTTAATGATATATTGGTAATGTGGAAGACTGAACTGAAGGTATGCATGGGAGGGCTACAAGGAATTTTCTGCAGCAGAGAATGTACACACTTTGCAGGTGAAGTTTCATCTGCATGGATGATACATTATGTAGATGCTTACTGAATGAAAGAAGGGAATATATCAAGGCCATTAGATTGATAGAGTGAACAAATAGACTGGTTCCCTTTGTTGCATATTATTACATGTGACCGCTCAATGTTACATGAAATAGAGCAGCACCAGATGTACTGGGTAGCTACCCTGTCTCAGAATGGGAGTCTTGCATTGATTCTTCCATGATCTTAATTCTGCTGAAGTGATATTCTGGGTGTGGTAAATAATTTGATAGACTACATTTGAAAACTAGCTTTAAAAAGGAATGCAGAAAATGACAGGAGTGTTTGTCAGAGTGACAGAAAACTTTTTAATGTTTACCAATTCCCGTCCCCCTCCAAACTGTAACATTTCATTTGTGTATATACACTGGCTGTAGAAATGAAAAAAATATAGCGGTTAGTAACTGGGAGCTTATTAATTTACTTTAAAACTCTATAGACTGAGAGAGGACTATTGTACTTGTGGACTAAATAAGATACTAAAGTTTAATTACGTTCTAGGTCTTAGAAAACAGAGGATTTGAGGTATGCCTAAAACTTAGGTTCTTGATTTTTACCTTCCCCTCTCCTTCCTCTGTTTCTTTCTAGGTTCAACTATAGATCAACACATCATCTTGCATCTCATGGATTTTATGAATTTTTAAATTGGTTTGATGAAAGAGCATGGTATCCACTGGGAAGGATAGTAGGTGGAACTGTAAGTATTGTAGTAATAACTTAAAGATGACTTTGCAGTAAGTTTTTGGAGCTTTCAATACATATTTGACATTGATAAAAGGAGAATCTTAACAAGACATGCTTTTAATTGTCAAATTGCTGCAGAGGGAATAGCGAGATGTTTTTAATCTTTAGCTGCGGGAATTAAGACAATAAGTCAGTGTGCTTTTGTCTATATCCAACACCATACTGTGAACAAGAAACACAGAACTGAGTTTTACTTCCTTACATATGAACTTCTAATAGTAATAAATAAGGATATTATGACTCCTGGAATTCTGGTACATTAAATGAAAAAAAAAAAAAAAATTGAAAAACTTATCTAAATCTCTTAAGGCACAAGTTTTAATCCAATGGTATATTTTGAATGGACTTCATGTTTGTATGGAAAAGTGTTAGAATTTCACTGGGAAAAGACCTTTTGAAATTAAATTAGCAGGACATTTGTATGAAGCATCAGGAGTAGGTAAGATTGGTGTCGATGCAAGTTACAAGACAGTAAAGGCGTATGAAACAATATTATCAAATCAGAATACAAATAATGTTCATTAGTAGACTAGCTTTTGTAATACTAACATAGTCACGTGTTATTTAATGTGTGAAGGTGCATTAAAACTTTTTAATTATAGTACATAACATTTAAATGCATTTACAAATTTTTTGGTGGCAATTAGATCACCATTTGTTTTAGTATATTAAGAGATACGTGAGACTCTTTTACGTAACATATGTATGTGTTTTTTCCATACCTGTCTTATATCAAGTAAAAACCCTTAGGAAATAGAACCAAAGTGTTGGTTTGCATACATTAGTTTGCAAGTCACATTGTTTTAATAGTTTATCTTGAGAACCAGCTCTCAAGGATATACGCAGGGGAACGTTCTGCTGTCTGTTAATTTAATTTAGTACATCACCCTTCTTAGCTTTCAAAAGAAGCTAAGGCAGGTGAAGTCCTATTAACTTTTCTAGTACTTATTGATTTTTCTAATGTTGATAAATGTGGGAGGGTAGAATTCCTATTAAGAATATTTTAATGTTCTCCAGTATTCTATGATGGGTTCAATAGATTTGTATAAGTATATGCTAGCTTTCCTGGAGGACATCTTAATTCAATTTTATAGGACTTTATTTCAATCCTTCATATCCAAAGATGTCTATAGATGTCTTGGAAATATAGAATACTCAACTGACTGTCTGTCAGCTTTTCAGCTTAAAAAAAATCCAGTTGATGCACATTTTCTTTGTCAATGGGTAACAAGAATTGAAAGAGTAGCATGGTATATTTCGGAGGAAAATGTGTAGGGCTGGATTCCTTCTTGTTGCCTTAGGGTTTGGGGATTTGTTTTTTTTCTTAAAGCTGTTAGCTGGCTTGAAATTCTCTTGCAAACTTTAGCTGCTGCTTCCATACCTTAACAACAAATTCTTCTCATTGTATGATAAATGTCAGGCAAGATAGGATATTATCTGTTTGCTGCTTATTCATTTACAAAATGGATTATATGTAATTGTTAGCATTTGGATAAAATTTAAAGAACCTCTAGTGTTCAGCGGTGTTGTCAAAACTTGATTAAAGTAGTATTAAAATAATTCCATTAGCTTTACCTGCTCACTGCTTATATCAGCTTAAGAAATGACTGTTTCATTGGAAATTATATGCAAATAACCTTACCATGATCGTTTTCTGCAGTAATCTAGTGTGGTTTTTTTTTTCCTCATTCTTTTAGGTGTACCCCGGACTGATGGTGACAGCAGGCCTTATACATTGGATTTTAAATATGCTTAATGTGACAGTCCATATAAGAGATGTGTGTGTGTTCCTAGCACCAGTTTTTAGCGGCCTTACAGCTATTTCTACTTTCCTGCTCACCAGAGAACTGTGGAACCAGGGAGCAGGGCTTTTAGCTGCCTGTTTTATTGCCATAGTTCCAGGTTACATATCCCGATCAGTAGCAGGATCATTTGACAATGAAGGCATAGCTATTTTTGCACTGCAGTTCACTTACTATTTATGGGTAAGTACTTGCCACGTCTTTTGCTTTGGAAAGGTTTTTTGGTTCCTCCTCCAACCGAATGACTGATTTTTCTTAGAATCCATTGAATTCTTATTTTCCTCTCTCTCATCCCTCTTGCCCTTGGCTCTTGATCAAGCAAGTACTGAGAAGTCACATGATCTGAACCACTCCATAATCATGCTCTTTGGTTTGCTATGTAAAAGTACTGTTCAACTAAAGTAAGTGTGTCCTATAGTAGTAATAATAATAGTAATGATGTAGAGTCTGTAAATGTAAAGCAAACAGAAGGGTTGTTTCTGTTTTTCAGTTTGGAGATACTAGTGTTATGAGAGCATCAAACTTTAGCCTGCCTATTTAGCTGGTGAAAAGCAGTAGACTCTGAATATAAAGTGCTTTGAATTGTTTTTAGGAGAAGCTGTTGACTGTATGGTGTGTCTAAATTTTAACTTAGGCATCCAAATTAAATACCCACAGCTGTCCAGAGCAAAATATTAATATTGCTTGCATGCTTAAAAAAAGTAGTCTGATATTTTTTAATTAGCCTACTTGCTAGTGCAGCTTGTCTGACACTCCTTAATCTGTATGTGGAATTGCATCTGTAATGTAGTTTTGAATGAAGGAGTTTAGGCAAGCTCAAGTTTTTCTGGACTGTTGCATCTGTTTTGGAAATACCACAAATAGCATAACTATACTGTTAATTCAGTATAGACACTGTATGGTACTGTCTCTTGTGCGTTCCTTGACTGCATATACTGTTCATTTTGAGTATCTCCATGGACAGTATGTACATGGTCATTAAGCTTTTCCCATGATTTTGTCAAAGAGTTCTGCTTTTCATAAGTGGATTCACACTCACAAGTTCTTCTAGCTTTAGAATATTTCAAACCTGGGATATTGTTGATAGGAGTATAGTGGAAGGGAATTCAAGTTTTTCATGACTAAATGACTGGTGTTACTTAAATGCAGGTTTTCAAAATCTGGACTTAGAATAAACTGCAGCTGTAAAGGTGTACTGTGTTTGATAACAATAATAGAATCACCCTACATTGTTACACTGTAATAACTGAGACATGATAGCAGTTATCTGTTCTTATGGAACTCTAACTAAACTGCATAGTGCAATAATGTTTGCATAAACTCTTGTAGAATTATGTGTGAATCAAATATATTTTAGAGATAACTTTCTAGCTTTATTTAGTGTCAGTTTTTCATTCCTATTTTCCCATACCACAATCACTATCATCAGTTTTGGACAAAATCATACTCCTGAGCCAGTTTATGGATCCTGCTAAATCTTTAGCAGTATCTGAATGCTCTCATTAACTTAAATGAGTTTTTCAAAATTACAGAATAGCTCTTTTATCTGTAATTGCAGAGCTGGATCTGATGCCAGCCAAAGTAAGCCACGGATAGTCTACACTTAGGATTATAAAGTGGTGTAATGTCTCAGAGAAAGTAGCACAGAGGTTGTGGCAACTACTTTTCTACCTTAGATCATGAACCAGAGCGTTCTGCCTCTGCTTTAACTGGAGAGATACGTATATGCTGTTTTGTGTGTGAATGAATTGCACTTGTGGTCTGATTTTATGGACGTCAATTCAGAAGCGTACAATTTGATATATGCTAAAGAAGTTCTCTTCACAGTTGTTTTGGAATGAAATTTTGGAATATTGTCCAGTATTTGTTTGTCACTCATAAAACTTGGTTTTTAAAGGTGAAGTCTGTGAAAACTGGGTCGGTCTTTTGGACAATCTGCTGCTGTCTATCCTACTTTTACATGGTAAGCCTTTTATATATAGAACAGCAAAACTATTTGAGTAGGGCTTACATGATCCATATGCTGATGAAGAACAGATGAAGGAGATTTTAGTCTTTGTTGGAGCCATAATATAAAAATGTTGTTTCATATTACTATTAAAACCTTAAGCATATGAGTAAAAAAGACATAATAAGCATTTTGAAATTTACAGTAATTAAATAAACAAAATGAAAACAATTTTTGGAAAAACTCTTTAAGTACAATAAATTTACTTACAAATTTATCTGATGCTGTGAAAATAGGTACTCTAATTCGGTTGGATTTTTGGTTTGGTGCAGGTGAATTAAGGTGGAATTTTGATATTCATGTGCCTGTGGGTCACTGTTACTAAAATGCAATAATAATATTAAAATTTTATGGACAAAGTTACATTTATATAAATTTGAAAGATATTTCTTTGGGTATAATTATGCCATAAAGCAAAGCTTACCACCAGAACTACTGAATTAATTCAATGTCAGATTAAATGATCGTAAAGTCCCTTTTTGTTCTTGATCTATGAAAATGGAGGCTATTGAAGAGAAGTTCCTGAGGACTAACAGAGGGGGAAAAAAAAAACAGTAGTAAGAGTGAGGACATAAAACTAATAGCAAAATGGAGGGAATTGGTTTCCCCTCTCCTCCATCTTCTGAAACCTTAGACTTGAAGAATTTTCCTGTGTTAGTCAGTCAAAGGCTCTTTTTTCCCCTAATTGATAAACTTTTTTTTTTCCTGGCTACATGAAAAATAAATTAACCTCAGAATAGCCAGTGGTGGGACAGTCAGGCTAATTGCTTGGTGTTGGTTAAGATTGAGGTCTCAAACATTGCTTTTCTACAGTCAGGTAACAAGGCTTGCAAGAAAAAGGACCTTATGGACTGTTTTGCATCCCTTAACCTCTGAATTAACCTTGCACTTTAAATTATCTGGCGGCTGCCTAGATTTCCTCTAGCTTTAATGTTCATTGGGTTTCCTGGGATATTTTTGCTGGTAATATAGCAAATAATAGCTCTGTATATGTCGCCGAAGAAGATAGCTATCTCCTGTTAAGGGTAGGTTTGTTTCCTCCCCTATTTCTCCTCCTTTTTGCCAACTCATTAAATAAACAGCCACTGCTGTTTAAACAGCGTTACAATGAAGAGGTCTTGTAGGTTTGGTACAGACTTATGTGCAGTACAAAATGGGGCAAGTAAGTTTTTGAATTGTTATATTTATACACTGTAGTCTTTTTTTATATTGTGCTAGTTTATTGGCAACATCCTCTAAAAGTGCTGTTCATAAATATACAGATAACAAATATGTTACTTTTACTGCTGAAAAATCACACAATAACAAGTGTCTTGGTCTGTGGGGTTGTATGAGAGGGAGGAGGTGTGATCTGGAGTGTGCATGGTGGCAGAACCAATGTCATCATCATGACGTTCAATCCTTGAATGTAAATTAATTTACATTTTTTTCTTTTATTTTCCTTTCAAGTGCTGTCAGCTAGTGAAAGGTTAAGATTTGTCCATAGCTTAGCCTCAGTGATTACATGATAGAATCTTATTGCTTGCAGAGTGTACCTGCTTCACCCCTGGTGGTGGCTTTCCATATGTTTTATTTCCCTTTAGGAAAGAGTTTTGTCAAGATGCCCTGCTAGATGTTTTGCTTAGGTAAATTTTTAAGACAAGGCATAATTGTACTATTCGTTATAGAGTACTCATTTATCTTTCTCTGATGGAAATAGTTACATTTTCAGTGTAAGTTGAAAATTAAATCACAGTCTTGAGGTAATAAGGGTCAGTCCTTGCATGGGGAGTTCAGGGACCAGCTCCTTGAAAGAGGAATGGATATTGCATGGACTGACAGAAATCTTTCTTAATAACTGAATCTGCTTAAAATATATACCCAACTCACTGTGGTAGTTTGACTCCTAGCATTGCATTGCATTCCATAAGGAGAAGGGTTTTTTCCTTGTATTTATACTTTTAGCTTTTATTTCTCTTCAGCAGCTTCTGCTTCAGATGGCTTGTTATGATGAGGAGGTAAAATAAAACAAAGCTTTATGTTGACGCAATTCTTGTAGAAATGAGAGCATGTTTCCACTTTTTTGCCAATCTATTAGGATGCCTTGGTTTTGTTTGAAAAGTTCCAAAGTGCATCTTCAGTTCAGTACAATCTTCAATGCTTAGATTTGGTTGATATTTGGATGATTAGAGGTGCATGTCTCTGGTCCATACAAACTGCTACCTGCATCATTCAAACCTTTCCCTAAATATGACAGTGTCATAATTGCACATTTGTTCTCATTCTGTTCTGCCTTACCTGTCTTCATATAATATTTTCTCTCAATAAATAAACTTGCCTGTGTAAACCAAGATACTTCATGCTAGCAATTTGGCAATAGGATCATGATAATCTGATACAAGTTTACAGAAAATTTTGGAGATTTCTATTATACTTGTTTCACGTTGTATGAATCGGTTACCCCAAATCTTGAAACAGTGGGTTTTGTAGCATTAGTATCAAAAAACAGTACTTGGCCTCATCCTTATTTTAGAATCTGTTCTATAGAACATAGTCATTTGTGTTTCTTTTTGGGTTCTCGGGCTTCAAAAATATTTACATGAATAAGCCCTAGAGTACAATTAAATTGAAAACCACATTAGCCTAGTGCATTCTAAAAGTGAAGATCTAGGGTAGGCATTGTACATATGGGAGAAGCCTAGACTGTAATTTGACAAGAGGACATGTGTTAAAATATGGGTTGTCTGGTCAACATTAGCACTTCTAAATATGTCAGAAATTTAGGTAACACATTGTAATGATAGCTCATTAAATCTCAGTGATACACTGATATCATTGTAGTGTTTCAGTTCTAAGTAGTACATCATATCAGCGCTTCTTGAGTGCTGCTGTTACTGCAGGTTCACAGTGTCCATGACATTGTTGTACACCATTCTGCAGTGCTCAGCCCTGCTTCCTTATGCATCCACCCTGTTCCTTTTGTTTCTTTCCTTACACTGCAACCTGCATTGGCTGCTCTGCAGAGCACGGTGCTGAATTTGTATGTTAAAGGAAAATTCTGCACCCTACATGGGATTCCTGCTGCTGCCTTATGCTGCAGCTTTCGCCATGGGGAAAAGCCCTCAGCATCACATTCTTGTTTGCCAAAGTGACCAGATTAGCTTGGGAGGAGGAGGAGATACAGGAAGGGTACCTCGAAAATCCACCAGCCCATTTCAAAAGTCTTTAATACTTTGATATGTGGGGGTTTTGTTGTTTGGGTTTGTTTTTGGTTTTGTTTTGGTTTTGTTTTGGTTTTTTTTTCTTTTTTGATGATCAATATTGAGAAAGATTCTGGTGGTATTACTAGTAGTTCTGACTGCTTGTCTAAATGGGGTTTGCGTTTTTTTGTTAGACCACCAGGATGTATAAATCCAGCATTGGCTATCCTAAGAATTTGCAGATATTTTCATATCTAATTTACTATTCCATTTCTCGTAGGTCTCTGCATGGGGTGGTTATGTTTTCATCATCAACCTTATTCCACTGCATGTGTTTGTTCTGTTGCTGATGCAGAGATACAGCAGGAGGGTCTACATTGGTAAGTTTTGTTCGTTGAACAGTCATTCTCAAATACTGAATCATGAGATATGAAATTAATTGTACTGGTGTGTTTTTGTATCAAGTGGGAATTAAGCAATTGTATATCGGGTTGCATTTTATTAATTTGATTACTGATTATAGTCAGTTATTCTCTACAACATGGAAATAAGGAGTTTAAATGTACACTTCCAAACTGTCATGTACGTAGCTGCTAATTAATCTTCTCCTTTCTAGTGCACTGAAAAAAAAATAATTGGATGGTTTGGTATTTGTAGAATCCTTTTCATGTATGTATATATTATGTGTGTGTCTAGTAATGTTTCATATTTATGTCTTTTCCTAGTACATTAAATAATTGCTATTTTTAAAAAGTTGTGCAGCAGAAATTATGTGAATTACTGTGACGTATATGAGAAAAAACATAGGGAATTTTAAGCGGCCATGTATGTTTTATATAACCTAACCTAAGAAGTAGTGTAAAAGTCTGTCCACTCCACATGAATCCCTAAGATTTTATTGGGGGAATGTGTGAATGGTAGTCTTAGGAGACTAACTTTTTGATTGATTTGCCTGACATTTAAATACTCCGTAAGCTGTTTTTACAGAGACTTTACCAGTTAAATCAGTTGGCCATGGTGTAGGTGTGTGAATGAAGTAAATAATCAGTAATTCAGGTATCCAAAGGTTTATAAGTTAGCTAGAATATTTTTGACTCCGTAATGTGAAATCTTTACAATAGATAGTTTGAGAACATAGTATGAGCTGAAGTGTAATATTACAGGATGTTTCATATTTGTAAATATATTTAATACTGTTTTATCTTTTTATTTTTAATTGTTTTAATGCTTTTTTAGTGCCTGCTAGTACTACATTTACATATATAGTTGAACCATTATATACTATAATATTCAATTTACTCAAGTTCAGGTTTTATTTTTGTTACCAAAACTATAAATATTGGTTTCGTGCTTCTTTTTTAGTCTATTTATGTAATTCAGAAATGGAAATTCTTTCTAAGAAAGAAAAAATAAAAGCGCTAACCCACCTTTAATTTTTAATGTTAGTATTACTTAACTTCTTCATTAACCACTTCTTCATAACTTAAGGGGAAAGTAATTTATCTTGTTTTGCTTTTTAAATTGTTTTATTGAATATTTTCATTTTCCAGTTTCTGTGAGTTAGGCAACAGAAAATTAAATCTACTAATTATGAAATCCTGAAGCGATGTGGTAACCAGAAACAGTAAAGAATAAGTACTCTTGCCTTTTCGACTTTCAGTGAACTAGTCTTTGAACCGTCTGGGGAAAATAGTACTGCAGGTTCATATGAATTAAAGGTTTTGGCAGACGTTTGTTTTGCAAATAGCTACAGTGTTTTGAGATGTTATTGCCCTTCAGCTGTGAGGAGATGTACTTCAGCAGAGCTGTCAGAATGAAAATGTGATTGCTGCTCTGCTGTTTCATTGCAACTGCTGGCTTAATTTAGGGTTCCATGGGAAGCCTTGCACACAGAGAAGTCTGTATGTCTGGCATTAGCATGTGATTTCTGAGTTTAACAGGATGTTTTTGTAAAACAGGTAAGAATTTTCAAGCACTTCTAGGAGGAAATTAGTGTGCTGCGTTTCCAAACTATTCAGATAGGGAGAAGAGTTTACAAAAGCTCCCTGAAGTACGGAGAACAAAGATATTTTTGGAGTTTGTGATATGCAGTTGCTAGTGTGCCTGCAGCAGTCTCATAATTCTCAAAAAACTGCCCTTGTGTAGCTAAAAATTTGTAAACTATTGTCAGCTGACAGTAGCTAGTAAAATCTGCATCCATTTTACTATTGCCGAGAATTCTGGGGGTTTTAATCTCTAGATCAATTGCTTAATTTTATTTTAAACTAGCAAGAGCCTGACTTTTGTAACTGGTGAATGTGTAATATAATAGCATAACTACAGAGAACAATGTTTGGTAGCACCACGTTTTAAAAAAAAAAAAAAGTGTTGCTGTCCTGGTATATGTTTTTCAGATGGATGTTCATACACCAAAGAAAAGATTAATGGGGCATGATCTAATGTGCCTGGCAGTGTATTCAGAATCATTTAATGAGTAAAAATTTCCCAGAATGTAACTTTTTGCCAATTTTAAAATATTTTATGACTTGCATTTATCAGCCAGATAATTTCTGACTCACTTCACCTGAATGGTGATCAAGCTACCTACATTTGAAAGCTTAAGCTGTGCGCTTTTTTTTTTTATCTTGACATTGGTCAGTATCTTTCATTCAGATCTTACTAGCTTAATAATTAAGAACAAATGCTTACAATTCCAGTGTATTAGCAGCACTTGCATTGGTAAATAACCTGTTTATTCAGATACAGGAATCGTTGATATTATTTTCTATTATTGTACTTATAGTCTATCATATGTTTAGAAAATAGATGGTTTTACATTTGGAAAGGTACCAATATAGATCTAAGTCATGCTTGCACACTTAAGAGACTTGGTAATTTTCACTGCAATCTGATTTTTTTTTCTGTACAATTTTTTTCAATGCTGTATACTTTTCAAAATATTTAATAACAAAACACCTAAGGATCTTCCAGAATTTAAAACTTAGTTTCAATAATTCCTTGCTCCATGTATTGGTTTTTATCACTTAAATAGTGAGCAGCCATATAGTTATATCAGCTGTGTCAGTATTCTAAAACTTCAGATGATGAATGTTGATTTCTGGTGATTATAATCCATTAATTGAAAGTATGTGGTCAAATATTTGATTTTACTCTCTGGAGAAGTTTTTCAGTACGTTCTTCCTGTGTTTGTGCAATGTACAGCAGCTAAAATTGTTTGTAGAATGAGTTTATCCACAGTAGGTCAGAACGTTTTTGTTCTTGACCTAGTCAGAGTTGTAACGATGAGCGTAGCTTGCAGGAACCAAAATTAACTTCTTGTTTTTGCAAAGACTGTGCAAGCAGTACAAGGTAGAGGAACATAGAAAGTTCATGATGATATATCACCTGGGTGTATCTAAGTTCCTAGAAAAGTTGTGTTGCTGTGCGAATTGCCAGTTTTTTTGCAATTCCAGGCAGACATATGTGATAGCTATTTGAAAGAAGTGGGAGTAAGGGATGAGGGCGGGGGGGAGCGCGCGGGAGGAGGAGGAAAGGTGGACATCGAAAGTACAGCTGTTGCAGGACTAGGCTTAAAAATGACGATTTACAATGGTTAACAAATGTGAAATCCAGTGATTTATGCCAATCATTGAACTTCCACAGGATGGCAGTGTTGTAACACTTTCATAGTAAAGTAAATGATTTATGTTGTAGTGAATTTACAAAAATTGAGCTTCCTACAGCAAAAATGTATTCCAGTAACGTAAGAGGGTATAGATCAGTAGCTAGGCCAAGTAGTGCAATACAGATGCTTGAAAGAATACACCAAGAGAAGATAGCAAGTGGTTGGAAGTATCATTACAGTCACTTCTGTGACTTTTGGAAAGCGTACAGTACCCTGGGAGCATAATCCCCAAGTGAGACCACACAGGTGCTATGGAAACAATACCAGTGGTAGATGATGCGCTCCCCAAACCTGTTCTCATGGAGGTTTGCAAAAGATTGTATGAGAACAGGGATCTCCTCATAAGCTCAAGATTGTAACAAAGACAGCGGTTTATGGTTTGCAGGAGTGTTTACAAATCTAGGAGGTGAATTACTGCTGTTTGCCACTGAAGGAACAGAACTTCATTTGAACTTTAAGTTGGCTGGTTACTTCAAATGTGATCAGACTCATGGTTGCTTAGAGTTGGTATTTCTCTCTTCCCCTCGCCTCTCTTCTTCACCCTGGAATAGTGAGGACCAAAACCCTGTCAAAATTAAGTATATCAATCTTATTGCATACATAATAATCATTCATGTTATTAATACTAATATTAATATTAAGGATGTTCTTGGCCTCTGCTTTCTGGGGGTTTGAGTCCCCATAGTCGATACAGATCCATTAATACATATGCTTAATATTAATTTTTAATTCTATTGCTTTTCAGTTTCTTGGCGTGCCTCTGCTCGCATTTTCTAAATAGTCAGTGACTCTTAAATGTTTTGCTTCTTTGAGGTCTGGTCCCTTCAATTTCTCCTCATATAAAAAGCTTCTTTTATATCTGAGAGCTCTTCCCCCACTCATGACCCACAAAAATAAGGTGGGAAGAGAAGACTATTCCCAAGATAGAACATCTTAGGTAGATGGTTCATTTCCCTAGGAGAAGAAAAAACAGTGCAGTTAGGAACAATAATTAGAAATTAGTACTTTGCTACTTCCTCTAAAATTGGATGCAATAGGCAGGTTTGTTCTAGTCAAAGGAGGAAAAAGTAATTAGGATGGCTGAAATATATAGAATGATACAGTTCTGGTTCAGTGTCACTGAAGCTGGGGGGAGGCTGGACTGTGCTATGGAACCAATGCATTTTGAAATGTGTGTATTTATTTCTTCCCACCTTTCTCTTCCTCCTCTCTCCTCACTTTTTTTTTTCTCCTAGCATATAGCACTTTCTACATTGTGGGGTTAATATTATCGATGCAGATACCTTTTGTGGGATTTCAGCCAATTAGAACAAGTGAACACATGGCAGCTGCAGGTAAGAAAATGTCTGCTTCCAAACAGCCTGCTTAGCACAAGAAAACCTCAGACCCTTGCAGCTTTGTTTCCTTGTATTAGGAAGAACTCATACTAACATACCAAACTGTTAAAGAGGTACAATTTAGTGTCTATAGGGAAGTTTTCTTTCCAGTTGACGCATTATCCTTTTTGTGTGAGCTAATGGAGGTAAAACGCCTCCGTAACACTGGATCAGTTGCACATTCTGACAAGCACTTATTTTACACATTGATAATCTCTACTGTTTTGCAATATAATGTTGCCTTCAAGCATCGTACGATTGCAACATTCCATATTGGTAAACACAGTTTTTACTGAGCAGTTTGGTTTTAGAGTTGATAGTCTTCTGTAATTTTTTAAAGTGGGTTAAATACTAATGGCTTAAATTACTAATGAGGAGGCTGATTTTTAAATAACTGATTTCAATCTCATTTGATACTTTTTATTTCTTTAAGTTGATTTTGCAGTAGTTGTTAACAGTCAGACATCTTGATTTCTTGACAGCAATGACCTCTACTAAGACTGATAGGTTTATGTTTAACTGCATACACTGTTTGCGTGGTACAGTTTAGTCTGTCAGATTCCTCAGATTTTTTTGTGTAGTCACTTATCAAAATGTAGTTGGGACAGCAATTAAATTTATCATTAAAATTTGCCAGAAAAATACTTTTACAAAAATGGAGATTTTTTCAATAATCTGAATATAATGGAAAGAGTAAAGATTATCAAAGCACATTTTGCATCTGAAGAATTTTACATTTATTTAGTGAATAGAGTTTGTGTCTTTCTGTAGGAGTTCAGAACTAGTGAATTTCAACATTTTGCACCTCATTTATTGTTAAATTGAAGAAAGACCCTACACTTGAGTTCTGTTTTCTTCTTCTGCCAGCTGCCAGTGAATTTTCACTTTTAAATGGACTGATCATTGGATTGATCTGATTATATACATTGAAATGAATAACAACAGAAAAATAGTGTCCAAGTTCTGGTTTAATATTTAAATTCTGAACAGCCTTTGTGAGGGTGTGGGGCGCTTACCCAGTGAATTCTGCTGTTTCAACACTAGCTTTGTATAATTCAGTTTTCTGTATCACTTGATGCTTTTTTGTTGGGTTGTTTTGTTGTGGTTTGTTTTTTTTTTTCATTAAATCCTCCTGTTTTGTTCATTAGCTTAATTTCCATATATTTCTGTATTAGCCTTGTTTGTGTGTTGCCTGGGGTCTGTGTCTTTGTTTTTCACTAGGTCTAGGTATATTAACGTGTGGTTATGTCATAATCAATACAATCTAGTTTTCAGGTGATTCTCTCCCTTACCCCAATTTAATTTGTGAAGAAAGAGGCGGTGGGTATTGGAGCTCTTGATATAATAAGCAAAGAATGTTTTGGAGAGTGTTTTCTCTCATTGCAAGTTTCTGTCATTGCAAGAATGTATCATCCCTGTTAAGTATAGAAGGCTATTTGTCAGAAAGTACTTTTATGCTAGTTTTTAGATGTAAGGGTGTACCTTACATTTATTTTTCTAATTCAAATCTAGCCAGTTGCTTTAACAGCTGTTACTGCTTTTGAGCATTTAAACTAAAACTTTCTTCTTTCTTTAGGTGTTTTTGCACTGCTGCAGGCATATGCGTTTTTGCAGTACCTGAGAGACAGATTAACAAAGCAAGAATTTCAGACATTGTTCTTCTTGGGTGTCTCACTAGCTGCTGGTATTGTATTCCTGAGTGTCATCTATTTGACATACACAGGTAAATAAATGTGAAACTAGTTTACCTTTGGAGCAGTTAAAACAGATCAACATTTGGTTTAGTCTGAAGTAGTTGTTGGCAATGCCACAGCAAACCAGTGCCTATGTTACTTTGTATTTCTGTGTGTTTGAATTCACTGTGCTTTCTGGGCTGCAGAAAAAAAAACACTTTGTAGCATCATTCCAATATCTTGGGTTTATCCATAATCCATATAACAATGTGAGATGTCAGACTGGATGAGGAACGTCCAGGTTATTGGCCTGTAGTTTCCTGCGTGTTCCTTCTTGCCTTTCCTAGAGGTGTAGCATTAGCCATTTTCCAGGCACCAGGGGCCTCCCTTACCACCCTGATGAAGATGGTGGGTAGTTACCATATTGGCCAACTCTTTCAGCACCCTTAGGTGCATGCATCTAATCGTGTGTTTCGCATACATCCAGAGAAGACCACAACCAGTAGCTCCCCATCTGCTGACAGCTGCTGCTTCTTGTGCATGCAGTGGTTTGGGAGCAAGCTTTGCATCTGAAGACTGAAGGGCAAAATATGTCTTGTCATAGAACATGAACTACAATATTTACATGTCTAAACTAGATATTAAACTAAAACCTTCAGTCAGATTATACTGATTTTTAAATTTCAGATAGAGGGAAGACTTACTGTGTCATGCACAAAGACTTGGGTAATAAATAGAAGGATTTAAATTTCTCTTATTTCTGCTTGTCTGTATCTGTCTTCGGAGGGATCTGAAACAGTTGGAATTAAAGTGGAAATAAATTTAAGAAGAATCAATAACTTTTAATAATAATTATTATCTGTCATCTGATAATGATACTGTTTATTTTCATCTTATGATATTCAAGTATCTGAAGGCTTTGTTTAAAAAAAATAATATGTAAAGCTTATCAGCATGTCTGGTAGCAGCTTTTATGTTCCACGCCACATGTAGATCCATCAGCAGAGAAACAAAAGGAAACCAATGTTTCACTGAGTATTAGCGTTTTTGCAACACATTGTTCCCAGTTCACTGTTCAGGCATTTCAAAAAAATTAAATGCTTTGTATCAATTATGTTTTCTTTTTCTTATACTTCTTTACAGAGTATAGATTGCTATCTGTCATATTCTTTGAGAAATATTTATTATTGCATTGCTTTGACTTTTGGAGGTGTGCATGTCTTGATACTCGATGAGTACAATGTGATCCTGTAAGACTGTGTTCTTCTAAAACTAGCTTCATGGCTGGTAGACTTTATAGCCTGTCTAATACAGTAGGTTTTGTTCACATATATTACAAGTTCAATGAAATTTCTTTGGGTTTGCTCTATAATTTGACAGAGTAGAAAAGTTACTGCCTTTAAACACCTAGGCAGCAAAAGTTGTTTTCCCCCCCCTCCTCTTTTTCAGGTTATATTGCTCCTTGGAGTGGCAGATTTTATTCATTGTGGGACACTGGGTAAGTAAGGATAAAAGATACAAGGATTTAGGTATCAATAGCATTCTACTGAAAACTAAAAATCTTTTGCTCTCCCCATCCTGAAATCCATGTAGTATTTCAGTCAAGGAGAATATAGTGGGCTGTAATCAGCTATCTAAAGAGAAGATTTGTAGTAACTGTTTCGTGATCTCTGGAACCATTTCACTAATTTGTTAAATTTCTTGTTTCTTTGGAAGTCTTTGAATATGTAGTCATATGTTTTACTATATGAAATTGTAGTGGTTCTCAGCATAAAATAACCAAAAGCTGTACCAACACTTGAGGACACGTTTAAAAATTACTAAGAGCCTTAAACTTACACTGTTTTCATTGTGCAACATTGCACGCAATCATAAAGATGTTGCACATATGATCTTGCATGTTGCCTATTTATTGTTTTCATACATCTGTTCTGCATATACAGATGTCTACTCTGAACAATTCTGCCTTATTCGTGTGTGTTTTCACAGGTAAATACCTGTGTTAGTTAATCTGGTTTTTTAGTTAACCCTTAAAAATCCAGTGTTGGATTCTTTAGCCAGCCATGAGAATAGGAATAAAACTGAAGATACTTTTCTCAGATAAATGTATTAAAGGTGAAATTCAAATGGTAGATTGGTTTTTTAAGATTAAGGATAGGAGAACTTCAAACTTTCACAGTTCAGGTTTGTTCAGGCTCCTAAGTCCAGCTCATACAGGATTCTATACCAGCTCTGTAATAAATGTAGTAGAATAGATGTCAGCAAAGAAGCCTAAGGTTTATTTGAAGAACGTATAGATGTTGTTCTTTGCCTATAAATGAACTGGTCTATTTATACACAAAGCATTAAACTTTTGAGGGCTTGTCCACATTAGAAAATCATATTGTGTTAAAACACACAACGCAGTTTTGAATGAGAGCTACATCTAAGTGAAGGACGTGTGTTTGATGCCGCACCATTCAGTCATGTAGCACCCCAGACGTATGTATGGCTGTCTTTAATAGAGACCAGTTTTGTCCTTGGCTGTACTGAGTGTTTGACATGTTGTTTAGCTGACCTGTGTTTCCAAGTGTAGACAAGGCCTGATTTTTTTCAGCATCTAAAAGAATGCGGGGGCATCGTAACTGGTCTGGGATTTAATACTGTAACTTTCTGTACTAAGAAAATGAACGTTTTCTGTGTAGAGGGAAGTTTTCAAAATGCAGTGTTGAAAATCTAGGAGACTTACTGGCATGGATGATAATTATATCTTCAAAATGTAATGATGGGGCTTCTATAGCTGCGTGTTTTCATTTTGTGGAATTTGGCTTCCTATTTAGCCATCATAAAACGGCCTTAATTTTCATTAGTAAGTTTCATTTCAATTTTAATTAGTATGGAAATAATCCTTTATATTGGTGTTTTAAATAACTTTATACACCAAATGCTTCCTAAATACAGTAAGACCTGGGAACTTCTTCGGTATAAAAGTTTCATCAGATTTCTGCTGAATAGAACACTTGCCATTTTAAATTGAAATGCTTCATTTGAAATAAATTTCAGAATTCCTAATGTTTACAGGTTTTGATAATTTTATCTTTTCAAAATAATTTGAACTGAATTTTTTTTAAAAAAGGTATGCGAAAATTCACATCCCGATCATTGCCTCTGTGTCTGAGCATCAGCCTACAACATGGGTTTCCTTCTTTTTTGATCTGCATATTCTCGTGTGTACTTTCCCAGCAGGGCTGTGGTTCTGTATCAAAAACATCAATGATGAAAGAGTCTTTGGTAAGAAAAATTTTTTTTAAATTGTTTTGAAAAATCTTGCCTTCAGCTTGATTCTATTTTGGTTTTGTTTGCTCAAAGCTGGTATATGGCTTGTTCTAAAAAAGGTTTAAACCTGATCTGTTTAAAGATGATTATTGAAAGTTGTCTGCACCCAGCAGTATTTAAAACCATTTATAAAAACACAGAGATTGGTGATGGAGTGTCACCCCAAGAGGTGGGAACGAAACGTTTCGTGGTAAGGTTCTGTTTGGCGGCAGGAGTTGCATGCTCTTCCACATGCTGATCTTGCAAACCGTGCATCGGGTACATTTCACAGTACAGATGGGCCAGATGCACAGCTCAGTGGAAAGAGAAAGTCCCTATGCAGGCTGCAAAGCAACCGACCCTCCCCGGGGTGTCTGGCACTCATCCCATCACAGATGATGGTACAAAATGCCTTTTCTTTCCAGATTTTCTGCTATTTTAGTGAACTGAATCACTTGCTGTTGGAAGAAGTGCTAGATAAGGCACAAGCCTAAGCGGAGGTGTGGGGTCTCCTTATGTCAGTGACAACAAATTGTTTGTTTGTACGAAGCTGTACTGTGAAAGCAGTCTTCGAAGATTATGAATGAGGCTTGTAAGGATGTAATTTGAAGTTGTAGCCCATATGGAGCAGTGGAGTTCGCTCAGGTCTTGGGCTGTTACAAGGACAGGAAGCTCCAGACTAATATAGCTGCCTCTTAGGATTACCTGAGAGGTATGCGGGCAGCGGGTACATTTACTGTGTTAAATCCAGTGACTCTGGGGTATTCTGTGCTCTGTGGCTTACAATGAGTCCTGGTCAGAGCAGGGCTGGGCAACTTGCTTTCAGTCTCCTGCTGCTGCATCGTCCATTTGAGGCAGCACAGAGAGCTATGAGTGAGACTGGAGAGCCATACTACTTCGCTACAAAGTTGAAAATATTTATGTAATGTAATCTGGTAAATGGGTGTGCCTTCATGATTTCTGTGGCAAATCTTTCACAAAAGTATATTGTTAAACTGTAGCAGACAAGAATAACCACTATTACAGGAGCAATAGGTGTTCCTCACCAGTGTATACAGGTTTGTTTGGGGTTTTTTTCCTTCTAAGAAAAGCGCTCTCAACATTCCTTACTATTCTGAAAATCTCGTTTTGTTTTGGGCCGGGGGGAGAGCAGAGATAATACTGTTCAGGTAAACATGCTTTAGAATAGGGCTTCCGGTATCATATTTGTCTGTATGGAATTATAATGTAGACAAGCCCCCAATTTGTCCACATATATCTCTAACTTAAATTAAAATTTGATACTTACATGAAATTCTAACACTTCCTTTTGCTTTTTCAGTTTCAGTAACTTGTTTGGTCTGGGGCTGTTTGACCATTTTAATCAAATGAAGCCACCTGTTATTCCAGTAGTATTTTTGGTGTGTGATATTAAATTTCACTAATAATGTCTCTTCTGACACATTATTAATGAATATGAAAATGGGGTTGCGTTATTGTTAACAGTTGTCAAGAGGAACTTCAGGAAGGGTTTGAGGCTTAGAAGGGATAAACGTTAATTGAACTGTAGCTCTGTAAATTAAAAAGAAATGAAATGCAAGATGCATATTCCAGTCTTGATATACACAGATGCTCAACCCACTTCCAGACGTAGTTTTATGGCGAGCATATACGTGTGCAGTCAGCACGAGTGTTGTTTTCTAAATGTCATCAGTAGATTTGTTTCTTTGCAGTTGCTCTGTATGCAATCAGCGCCGTTTACTTTGCTGGCGTGATGGTTCGGCTGATGCTCACTTTGACTCCAGTGGTCTGTATGCTGTCTGCAATTGCTTTCTCCAATGTCTTTGAGCGTTATTTGGGTGATGATATGAAGAGGGAAAATCCACCAATAGAGGACAGCAGTGATGAGGATGACAAAAGGAACCCTGGCAACCTGTATGATAAGGTGAGGGGAGGGAGTCAGAAGTCAGAAACCAGCTTATTACATCTTTTTTATCTTTTGGTCAGGATATTTTAAATGCCACTAAAGGTCTGAATCACATTTAAATTTAGAACAAGTATTGATGTTCTCTAATAAGGTATAAGTGATGTCCTGAAAAAAAAAAATCACTAATTCCTTCTAGCTTCATCAGTGATGAGCCTTTAACCTAAAGGAAGTACACAACGTTAATGCAGCTTTTTAAAGAAGTGATGGCAAACAGTTGCTTGCTTTCCATAACGAGTTATAGCAGTTCTGTATCACTGAATGTCTCCATGTTTCCCTCTTGCATTTCCTCTAAGACATGGTGAAATTAGAGAATAATATGTTTTGTGGAAATAATATATAAAGAAATACATAAGCTTGCATACTCTCTTATTCCTGGAGAAGGTGGTGTTAGGTACTATTTTTTTTATCTCTTAGACTTTGTTGTACTGCCACTGACAATGCTTGAGCCTTTTACTCACAGTAAATATCTATGCCTTTCTCTTTTCCACCCTGCCTTATACAAGGGCATCATCATACTAAGCCAAACCAAGGAAGTCATGCATTGCCCCTCACATAATACGTTTTTTCTTCTGAAAGAGGCTTTCGAGGAATCATCCATTTTCACAAGTTGCTGGATTGTCAAAATATTCTTTTGCATACTTGGTTAATTTACGCTACAGCTTGGTCTAGGTTTGTAGTATCCCGTAGCATTTATGGGGCGCATGTGGTGAAGAAAAAGGCATGGCTTCTGTGGGTTCTATTGTGAAGGGTGATAAAAGGTGCCATAACAGAGGTATCTGTGTTTGTTTAGGCAGGCAAAGTGAGGAAACATGTATCGGAACAGGAAAAAACAGAAGAAGGACTCGGTCCCAATATCAAAAACATTGTTACTATGCTGATGCTGATGTTGTTGATGATGTTTGCTGTTCACTGTACCTGGGTGACCAGCAATGCATACTCCAGCCCCAGCGTTGTTCTCGCTTCCTATAACCATGATGGGTAAGTAAGGTCTGCAGGTCTGAAAGTAACTGAAGGGCAAAAGCCTTTCTGCTTCCTTTGCGTTAGCAATTTGCTTTAGCTCCTTTTAATCACTTCTTAGGATATTAAGGCAGAATTGTCACCTGCATAAAAAATTCTTAATACTCTAATTTTTCAAAAAGATACAACATTTTCTGAAATATTTAATAAAAATAGTCCTATCCAAAGCCAGTAAAGATGATGGTTTAAAAAAATAAAGGTTTTGAGTCAATTGGGAAAACTTGTTTATGAATATGTATTCGACTGGAAATGCATTTAGTTACGCCTTCAAAAGCAGTTCAGCTTCTAGCCATTCAGCTGTTGGTGGGTTCAGGCTTCTAATGCTGGTGACTGCATCCCTCAAAGGGAGCTGAATGCATAAGAAAACCCTCATTTGTGAGCCCAGATTTATCACGGTGCAGTTAATCAGTTGCTAGTATTTGTACTGACATGAATAAAACAAACTCTGTTTTCCAGCACTCGGAATATCCTAGATGACTTCAGAGAAGCTTACTACTGGCTGAGACAAAACACGGATGAGCACGCCAGAGTGATGTCGTGGTGGGACTATGGTTATCAGATAGCAGGAATGGCTAACCGGACAACCCTGGTTGATAACAACACTTGGAACAACAGCCACATAGCCCTGGTAAGGGTGGCAGTTTTCTGTGGAGTAGAAACACCAAATGTTTACGCTGCAGTCAATTATGAAATTGGAAATATCTGTTGATAGATAGTATGATATTAAGGAAAAATTCCATGGAGTGGGAAAGACAGAGGTGGAAGGAACGTCCTTTTTGCATTTATTAGAACTCAAGTACAAAGAGTTTTGGGGCTAAAAGGGATCCATTTTGCTTTTGGAGTTTCCGTTGTTTGCTTGGAGTTTCCAAAACTTCACCTCCACTTCAATTTCTCTTCTCTTCTTTGTGGGAGGCTAGACAAAATCTAATGTGACCATTCCCCTTATGATTAGTGCCATGACACGTCACCCGGTACCACTACTTCACTGTCACTATCCAAACAGGGATGGTTTCAGTTCAGCAAGGTTTTTGCTGGCTGGGTTTTTGAATGGCACGTGAAAGCTGACTCCATGAAACAACAAATTTTCAGGCATCTTGGAAATTAGAAAAAGTTTACGGATGGCAATGGAAGGGTTGCAGATTTAATGCAATCCTGTATTCTCAAATTTGCAGTCAGACAAAACATCTGTACATTCAATTTCTTTCGCTTCTGAAGAGTAAGTTTAAGCTTTGTGCATGTGCTTAAAAGCAGGGTGTGAGCATTGCCAGTGGCTACAGAGGCACCACCTTCGGCCCCTTAAACTTTTTTCAGAAATAAAAGAATGCTGTGTGGTAGCTGGGTTGCAGTCTTACAAGGTGCTGTGGAATGACTCACCATCACTCAGTGATGACATCAGTCATCGCTCGGTGGCCTTTTCTTCCCAGAAGACCTGTGTCACGCTACATGGGCAGAATGGGGGAAGGGCTTGAGGAATGTATCGGGATAGTTTTTTGTCTTCTGTCAGTACCTAGTACAGCAGTTGGACCGGATCTGCAGACAAGCAGTGTTCAAAAGCAACAAATGAATCAAGCTGCACTTTGAGCATACAAAGTCCTGAAAAACTGTGTGTTGGAAAAGGGGGAATCACAGGTATGTGCTTTTGACAGGGGCAGGGAACTCGCATCAGCCGCAGGCAAGCTTGGGAAACTGTGCTGTTGATGCTAATGTCAGTCAACGAGCCTTCCCACGTACTCTAAGGCATGTTCTGATGGACATTCAATTTTGATAGCTCTGTGTGCACCCCTCTTCTACAAGAGGTAGAAGTGCAGATACTGTGCACCAACAGATCGAGTTGCAGTGTGTGAACAGAGAGACTGTGGACGTCACCTGTAGTACACACAGTAACCACACACACATTACAGCAATTAGCAGTGATGGTTTTTAATAAGGAATTCTCTCCAGTATGACAGCTGGCACTGTCAGGTTCCACTTTGGAATGAATACTCCGTAAAGGGGGACCCAAGCAATGAAGGTGTGTTGTGGCGAATACCTGAACTTGTGCTCTAAATGAGGCAGGCCCTGGAAGCGTGCGCCAGTGACTTCCTCCTGCACAGAAATGGGAATCTGCCAAATAACTTCACATTGCTTAGGACAATGGCCTAGAATCATGGAGTCATAGAATCATTAAGGTTGGAAAAGACCTCTAAGTCATCAAGTCTAACTGTTGAGTCTTTTTGACATATTGCAGCCTAAGCTTAGAGTTTTCTAATTAGGCTCTTAACTGAATGCTACCAATTTGGATGCAATATTATTTATATTGTAGTTACTCCCTTCTACTACAGCGATACATTATTATGCCATTATTATTAAGCACTTCAGTAGCAAACAGAACTACTGAACCGAATGCCAGTTACTGACCTAAGTGAATTCTTGAAGTGTGGGAAGTGAGCAGTATGGAAGAGGTTCTGGACACAGCTTTAAAACGTTTTTCAAGGCCGAAAGTATGTTATGCTTTTAACTCAAGGATGTCTCTATTCTGACATTTTCTCTCCATAAACTTGCCTTGAACTCAATGCTGAGGGTGCATGTATGCTGCTGAGTAAAATGCAGCATGGCTGCTTCGTTAGGGAAGGACAGAGCTCAAGGAAAAAAATCACCCAAGAAATTCCTAACATTTCAGTTAATTTATTCACTTTGGGCTGTGCCTAAAGCTTTGAAAATAATTTGTAATTAGGTGTTTTCTGCAACACTAAGCTTTTGGCAATACAGCGATGACTTGAAAAATCTGTGGGTGCCACAAAAGGAAAACCCATATTGCTACATTTCATACTCAAAACACATTTCAACAGGCATCACTCCTCTTACAGAGGATGAAATATTTCAATTTAGGGTGGGCTTTTGAGTTTCTAAATAGGCACAATGGGTTTTCTTTATCTAGAATGAAAATGTGGGCTTCAGTTGGCAAATACGTATTCTTGGGCTTTGGTCTGGGCAGGTTATTGATCTGCGGATCTGTTCGATAGGCAGCTGTGCTGATCGTTAAGGTGTTTTTGCTGTGATGCAGGTGGGAAAGGCAATGTCATCAAATGAGTCGGCAGCCTACGAGATCATGAGAAGCCTGGATGTGGACTATGTTTTGATTATTTTTGGTGGTGTGATTGGCTACTCTGGAGATGATATTAATAAGTTCTTGTGGATGGTGAGAATAGCAGAGGGGGAACATCCCAAAGATATTCGGGTAAGTGGAAACGTACACAGGAAAACTGAAGCGTTCTTGGCTGAATACTCTATGTTCATCTCTACTGTTTTTTTAAACTCTTATTTATGTTGTTGCTTCTCTGGTAGTGCTCATTACAGTGGAGGGAAATCTCTACTGCTTACTGCAATTTTATTTGAAAAATTTGTTGTGGGTTGTTTTGCTAGAACAGTAGGAGTGCAGAGGCCTGTAGCTGGGTTTCTTTCAATATTTATGGTTTTGAAAGGTTAATGACCTCAAAAGCTTTTCAGTCTTTTTGCNTGAAACTGAAAATACAGGATCTCTTTGGTAAGTCTTGTGTGTACGCCTCACTATGCACCATCGTACTTTAAAAAGGAGTGTTCAGACTGTTTAAAGGTTGGTATTACAGATTTCTTCAAACTCTGTAATAGTAGGAGACAAGTTAAAGTGTTAATATTGACTTACGTAGACTTGTTATTCAAACATCTCAGAGATTGCAGAAGTCTGTAGTAATATTTGCTTAAGCCTAACAAAAACTTCTAGGTATTGAGCACAGGCTTAAGGGAGTAGCCCACGTGACAAGTTTCATCTTGTACTGGAGATGAAAACGGCAGAAATTTTTTGTTTAAACCCTGTGCATATATGAAATTCATGGTAACATTGCAGACCTTGTATATTAACAATACAGTGCTTTTCATCTTTCTGAAGAATAATTTTCGTAGATCCCAACCAACTTCTGTATTTTGAGATCACTTTTCCAGTAACTGCTTACTGTGAAGTGACAAAACTTCTACCAGCACAACAATACGGATTTAGGAAGATTGGTCCATTGGGGTCTGGGTTATAAGCAAGTAGTCTGTAACTATTTTACTTTTAATGAGCAAGTCGTTTTCTGTTTTAAGACTAGCTTAATTCAGCTTTTAAACTGTAAAAGTCAGTTTAGATTCTTTACGAAGGTTTTTTTGTGGCAAATGGAATGAGAAGTGACCTTAAATAGGGGTTTAGTTTATACTGAGTCTTTGTATCTTCTTTTATTTTTAAAGGAAAGTGATTACTTTACCCCTCAGGGAGAATTCCGGGTAGACAAGGCAGGTTCTCCAACTTTGCTGAACTGCCTTATGTATAAAATGTCCTATTACAGATTTGGAGAGATGCAGGTTAGTGCTACAACTTTTACTGAATCTTGACTGAAATGTGAGAAAACAAATGTTATTTTGATGTATTTTCCATCTTTTAGATTGAGTGTTGCTTGTAGTAGCAGATCAGAGGTAAGAGTGAGCTTTACAAAGTGAAACACATCTAGGCATGATCTATACGGTATATAACCTTTAGAAAAAAAGCATTTCTGCTGCTAACCTACACTTGTACTTAGCTTTTTGCTGTCCTTCACATCACCCCAGACCAGCATCTTAATTCCACTATGCAGCATGCTTGCTAAAGCATTGACTGTTACATTGCAGGGAGCTTTAGATTTGTGTTTTTAATAGCAACACAGAAGTGGAACTGTTAATTGACTGTTTAATATTGGTCAGAAACTACCTGATTTCTGTCCAAGTCGCATCAGCGTATTAAACAGCTCGGCACTTACATAATAAGGGCATAATTCTCACATCCCCTTCGGGACCATCAAGCATATGTATGTAGCTAAATCTGCCTTGTTGGCTTTTTTCTTCCCCTGCTGCCAAGGGCCCTTCATTCTGATGTGTTAGCACAAGAATCCTTTATGCAGCTAAAGCTGATGCCAGGGGATGGGAGAGGTGAGGGGTGTCAAATTCAACCGATAAACTGTTTCAGATCTGTATGGAAAAGCATGACAGTGCCAGTTATTGCCCTGTAGAGGAGAGCGCACAAGGGAGCGGCTGTGCTAAAAACCACCCCAGGCTGCCGCACCTCCAGCTTTCACTCGAGTAGTTTAATCTCGGAATGCAGACGGGGTGTTTCTGTCGAGACATGAAGTGCCGTCTTCTGCGACATCTGCAGGAGCAAGAATGAGTTTGTCTCTTTCTCAGTTGTAAAAAGGAACTGAGAGGTTTTTTTCTGTGTAGTAATAACCAGTGCAAGAGAAGCGTTGTCCTTTGCCTAGACCAGTTGAAAGCGTTGCCTTCTGGTGTGAAGCACCACAGTTTGCAGTGATGGGGGGTTTGGGTTTTGTCTCCAACTAATATGCGACTTTGATTTTTATAGCTGGATTTTCGGACACCCCCGGGATTTGATCGTACACGCAATGCTGAGATAGGCAACAAAGACATTAAATTTAAACATCTGGAGGAAGCCTTTACCTCAGAGCACTGGCTTGTTAGAATATACAAGGTGAAACAACTAGACAACAGAGAGACACTGGATCATAAACCTAGAGTAACCAACATTGTACCGAAACAGAAGTATTTGTCAAAGAAGGTGGGTTCCCAGTGAAGTAACTGCGAGGGGTCAGGAGATGGCGGTTTATTTTTAGCAGTGAATCACATAGCTGGTGAATTATGTATTTCCACTAGCCAGAATGTTACGGATACTGTTCATGTTAGTGTCCAATATCAGACCTGCCTGCTGGTAATAATTGTTCATTTACTGTCTGCTTAACTTAAAAGCATGTGAAGACACAAGGCTAGTTTGTTTTTTTTTTTAGGCAGAACGCTACCTGGAAATAGAGTGTGTCACTGGCTGTTACAACTCTTAAGTCTTCATGTAACTGGAAGTATTATCTCTAAAGTACATCAGTTCATGTTTCAGTAACTATGGCTCACTAAGTAAATAATGTGGCAGTTGCTTTCTGACTTTGTTTGAAAGTAGTGATGCCTAGAAGTTTAAAAGTGGCAATTTTGTATGAAATAAATTAAATACGAAACTTTTGTTGACGGAACTTTAGTGTCTGGCTGCTTACTGTTTGAAGTCATCTTCAATGGTTTTAAGCGTGTTAGCTGTGGTGTGCTGCTTCAGCCTATTAAGAAAGATGTGTTATGGGGGGAGCCGGGGAGAACCTTAGCAGCCCTCTCCTTCACAGCCCCTGCTTTTTGTATATTCAAATATATGTTGCAAAGGGAATTCCTGAATACTATTAGAAACAAATGTGTAACAAACTAAATTAGTATAGGCAGTAAATTTACACTGTGTCATGGAAGTACAAGTAAAGAATTTCAGAGGATAAAGATGTTTATTTTTGTGATTTGGTGGCATTTCATAAAACAAGGTATCTGGGAGTTGTCACTGAATGGAGCTAGACTTATCTGAAAAGGAAATTACAAGCTTTACTATCATACACTTACAGTGTAACTTTTGATCTTAAGTGAGAAGCAAGGCTGTATTTATTAGTGATAGATGCACTGACCCCACTTAAGCTGTGGATCTGTCTGCTCTCTGTCTAAAGACAGGATCAGAGTTGATGCAAATTCTGATCCATCACCGACTCTTGCAGTCCAAACGGGCTCTACTTCCCATTAAGAAATCCAAGAACCAGCAAAGCGCATGGGGCAAATGTCTAAACTGCGATTTCCTGGATGCATTCTGAGGGCTCCATAGTAGCCACAGGTTTTCAGCAGTTGCTTCCTTACTGGAAATTCAGTCCATCTCCCATCACTCTTCCACGTTGGGAATGGCATTGCTCGAGTGCAGAGATGCAACGTGTCTGAGTATTACCTATTAGTTTCTATCTGTCTCACTTTGTAATATAGCTGCTGTTGTTGTGTTATTAAAAAGCGAAAAGTTATATTTAATGGACATAACAGAGCCTGCTGGTAAGCACAGCAACGTGCAGCAAGTGTGGGAGCTGCCTTCTGTCTCATTTGTTGTGGCAGGCATGTTGAACGTACAATTCTCCTGCCACGAGCTAACTGTATATACACAACTTTGAAGTTAGTATGACTGAAGACTAACATTAATGCTTCCCCCCCATTTACTACCTTAAAAAAAAAAATTACAATATGCTGATCGAGACACATGAGCAGAAAGCACTAACTAGTCTGCAGACCAATGGCAGAGGACTGAAGACTAAATGTAATTATTCAGTTTTTCTTATTTTGAAAAATGCTGCTTTAAGCAAATATTACAGTCTGTCTATCATCTTGCTAACTTCTGAGAGAATCAGATAGTGCAAAAGATGTTCGAAGGTGTTTCCAAACAACACTAACACTCTACACCACTTCTGTTCTCCGGGCGTATTAGAGCTTTATCGTGTTGGTTAATTAGTAATTCTGCCTCAGCACAAGCTTTGAAAACAATTCTGTAGATCTGGTAGACGGGGATTGCAAAAGCGCACCTTGTGCAAAAGCAAATGTTGGGCCTGAATTAACTTTAAAAAGAATAAATGGATAATACCTAGTTGAGGGTTTACCATTTAAGCTCTTCAAAATCAATCTAAAGAGCAGGCATTGAAATGCACATCACTAAACCGCGGTCAAGACTAAATCATTAACTAATGCATTTTATTCTGTTTTTCTTTTTAGACCTCCAAAAGGAAGCGTGGCTACATTAAGAATAAACTAATTTTAAAGAAAGGCAAGAGACCCAACAGGAAGACAGTTTAAATACACTGTTCCGATTGCTAATACGAAGCAGTTGTCCTTGAGATAACCAGTCTTTGCCTTTAGCTCGAGTCATGTTTCACAGCAACATGAGGGTACAGAACCGTCACTGGTCCAGATTATTGTACAAAATTTTCAGGCAATGTCTGATTAAAAATATTGGCTTATTGAGAACAGCTGTTTTAGATTTGTAATGTGAAGCAAGACAGAGCTGCTACCCAAGTCTAGCAGCGTTTTTTGGGGGTTTTTTTATTGGTACATATTATCCTTCAAATCTGTTGAGAATTTGGACTGATTGCACCAAAGAACCCTGTAATTTGGTCCTTGGCACATGCATACTTGTCAATGTTTTTTGGAAAACACTGTTCTGCTGAATAGCAGCAGTATGTAAACTGGAATGGTGACCTCCAAAAATGACTTGTTTTCAACAATTAGGAGGAAGCAGAGCTCTCGGAAATTAAACTCTCAAAACACGTTACTCCCATGATTATTTTCGAATGGTTTCTTTCCATGTCCTTTTACTCTTGCTGCAGGCTGGTTTTGGTCGGGGGTGTAAGAAGCAAAGCTGCAGTTTTCACAAGCGACGACAGGACAGATTAATTGGACGCTGGTTTAGCTGGGACAAGGTGCCGTTGTTTAACGTGGGATTGCAGTACTGCTGCCTCACACGCTCATTTCGTAAGGTAGACAAGGCAAATCTTGCACTCTGTAGATACAAGGGCTAAATTTGTATCCTGAAAAATCTGAAATGACAGTAATGAATGCTATAGTCACATACAGCTGAGCATCGCATAGCGGCTGGTGCTACAGAACAGAAATTGAACTATTATAGGTAAATGTTTACATTGGTAAAACAAGTATGGCCTGTTCAGTGGGGAGGGAGGTTGACAGGTATACAAAACCCCTTTTCTGTGGCTGTTGGAGGTAGAGGATTTGCAAACCTCTTCCCCCCCCTCACTGCCTTCTTGTGAGGGTAAAAGTTTTTCTGGAAATCTGTTTCTCTGCATTTTTATTTAGCGTGCTTAAATCAGCCGAAGAAATTCCTGCTATAGTGCTGTTTGCTTTGTCCGTCTTTTATACTGGTTTTTTGTTTTTTTAAGAAAAAAGTGGTGAAAACTGTCAGATTAAATGCACTAAAATATAAACGGAGACTGAACATGTTCACTTTCCAGGTATAGGAAAACTTTATACAGACTTGAAATCTTTAATTGAAATGAAAGGGTTTTGCAGTTTGTTTTCCTGCCACAGGTTGTAACTTTTTATAGAAACAAAACTTGCATCAATAATTTGATGTAAAAATGCAGAATAGTCTGTACCTTTCATGAAGAAAATGTAAATTTACAGTGTTCTGTGAGAATGTTACTGCTGACTTCTTTCCCAAGGTGTAGAATATTTTTTTGATTTATGAACTCATTTTTGACTCCAATGGTTTATACAGACCAATACTACAGCTGCAACATTTTCACAAAGGTAATTAAATCTGGATTTCTGGCCCCTGTCGTTTGGAGGTTTCAATTTATTTTGTTGCTTTAAAGCTCAATGCAGACCAGTTGTTGACTGTAGGGGAAAATAAAGTTAATTCAAGTTTTGTGTTAAGGGTGTGGTGTCAGTTTTGTTGTGATTAACCCCATAGCACGTTGCTTGTAGCCCTAGCGATAAAGTCATTCGAACTCCATAATGCAAACCTGCTGACCTCATGAAGTTGCTGTAATGAAGCCCCAGCAGCTACTTAACATCCTTCCAGCTTAAATTTGTGAAGCCAAATGTAGGGCCTCTGCTGTGACCAAGGCGGCTGCAGTGCTTTCAGAGAATGGCAGCCACCTTTCCTGGGCACCCAGCAGCTGGGGCAGCTCCGGCTCTTACAGTCGCTGACCTGCAAGTGGAAGGAGCAATAACCTGATGCCTCATTTGCAGTGATCTTACCGCTTCTAAGCGAATCTGCATCCCGCCCCATCACCCTTGGTAAGAAATGCGGACTCTCACATCTGGAGGAGCAGCTGAATGGCAGCAGAACAGATGTTGCTGGGCAGGCTGTGGTTTGGCAGTAACTCAGCCTTGTTTTAAAAAAAGGAAATAAAAGGTTGCCCTCCTCTCGTTAGGTATCAGAAAACACATTGTTTTCTGTCTTAGCTGACAGAGTTCTCTTTAACAGAGCAGGAAAAAGTTAATCCTATCAACTTTTATACAGCATTTTTAAAGCTATGTGAAAGAGAAATAAGCCAACTCCAGGAGTCTTAGCCAGCCTGGGCCTGAAGTTGCCTACCACTTACCTGAGCTTTCGTCAATCTAACTTGGCTTCAAGGCTGCCGCCAGTGTTCTGCATTTAAATGAAATGAGAAGTTGGAGCCAAGGCAGCCACTCAGAGCTGGGAGGCATTGCATTGCCCTGCCTGGGTTCCATGTAGGGCGCCTGGTTCTCCCTCGGCATCCCCGAGTTCCTCAGCTACACTGACTTCTACCTCTTCTCTCCGAGAATGGAACTGCATTGTACCAACAAAGAATACTCTACCATCCTGCATTGTTATCAAACCTCCCTCCCGTACTAGTTTATCTCCTTGGCTACAGCCATCCTTTTGTTGTTCTGCTAGGTCAAACTCCGAAGATTTTGAAGTGTAACTGCCACAAAACAGTAAAATCTGAAGTAAAAATATTCTTAAGCCAAGCTCTGGTCTTCAGTTGCTAAGGAACTAAACCCAGAAGCGTCTAGAAGCCAGTACTGCCTAAGCTCTGTATCACTTAATCATTACTATTGAAAGCGGTGAGGGCAGAGAGTACTATTAGTAATCCCCAGAAGAAATATTTTCACTTGCAGAAGTAATTCCATAACAGAGGGGAAAAGTCATTAGTTAAGTATCATGATATATTTACTCTTGAAAAAAGTTAAATGCTTAGATTCAACCCTCTGTACATATCAATCCCACTGTGAGTAAAAACTGAAAATAATCATATTTGGCTACAACTAAACTGCAGTCATGTCTTTAAACTGCACTGACGAGGCAGTGTTCCCTGCTCTAGTTACAGCCAGCGCTTTCTGTTCTGCACTGGCAGGACAGTTTCCAACGCTCTGGACGAATGTTTAAAAGAAACCAGAACTGCATTATCGAATGCTTGAAAAATGCAGATCAGGATCCATGAAGCCTCGAAGCACATCTCCTCCCCCTGCAAGTGTCCAATGCTGCAACAGTTTAGAGGTGTATTTTAAGAGGTATCTCACCAAGAATCTCTGTTAATGACAAGGATTAAATGAAATATGATTTTCAGAAACAAGGGAACACCTTAACCTATTCCCTTTTTATTTGCCAAACTAAGGGGCACGTTCCCCAGCCTCCCCTAAAGCTGTGGTGCTGCCCAGCCCTGTCTTCCCTGCGCCGTGCTGCCCACTGAAACAGGAACTTACCCGCACGGTGCCCGGCCGTAGGAACAGGGTGGAGAAACCCCCCAACACACCAGGATGCAGCTGCCAAAGTCACTCCTGCCAGAGCCGCGCCAGCAGCTCGCCAGGACCCCGAGGATGCCGCACCGCTCTCGGGCATCGCCGTGACTGGTGCCAGGGAACTAACGCTTCCGGGGAAAGAGAAAGGGCATCCCACTGCTAAATGAAACAAGTCTTTTATTCATGAGCATTGTCCTTGGAGATTCACAAAGTATGAAAGGAAGGCAAAGCAGAAGAAACTGCCAGAGCATCTTTTAAATGAGAACAGTATAAATTTTCTTTCGGAACGTTTCTAATTTAAGAAAGAAAAAGGTTGCATAGGCTTTCTACAGGTGTGCACAAAAAAATTAGAAATTGAAGTACATGGAAGTTTTTACATTACAATTCAGAGTGTATATGGGCTACTTGAAAAGGAAAATATTTACTTGCAAGTCCAAGACAGCTACTGGAAAAACCTACAGAATAAGGCTTATGAATATTTACTTTTCAGTCCCATAAAATATATTGAACACAGAACTATCAGAAAAATAAAATGACACTTGTGAATCTCGTTCTGGAATCTCTCGCTGATGGGATCTTTGCAGAAAGGACTGGTTTTATGTTTGCCTCTCCCTGGTTACTTTGGAAAAGAAACAGCGGTAATGGCATCGGGGGATCCTTCACAGCATCAGAACAAAACAAAACATTTATCAGCGCACAAGTGGAATGTTCTCAGCATGCAGAAACAACCAACCATGCAGACAGAAAAAAATCTTCAATAAATTACAAGCATGAAATTATTCAAATTTCTTCTTAAAAGAACGGCTACAGCATCTGAGTAGCCTCGACGGTCATCCCATCAGAGCTGAAAGAGGTCCGCTCTTCCAGGGGCGCAGGCCCGTGGGCCCGGCCAAGAGAGGTTTGCAGTGGCTCTTTTTAGTGAGTATGCAGCTTGTTCTTTGGTGTGCGACAGTCAAAGCTCTGGGAGGACGTTCCACGTCTTTATTTCTGCATTCTCAGTTGTTCTTTGTGGTGATACTACAGACTCTATGAATACGCCAGACCACTGATCAGACTGACCTCTAGAGCAAGAGTGGATCCATTATGAAGTTAATTCTGGCAGGTGATAAAGTACACATTTTCCTGACGATACGTGGGAGTAGCTCAGTGATTGCTATGACAGCATCATTTTGGTTTTGTTACAGAAAAACATCAACTATTCCTAGAAATATTTTTTTTTCCTTTTAAAAAAAAGTGTCAGTTACAAAACCAAGCTCATACAGTCCACACTGTTTTTTTAAAAGTAGGAGTTAAATCATTTCTAGCATGAATCTTTCTAATGTGCAAAAAAGGACATACAAGCAGACAAAACAGCATTTAGGAGGAGAAAAGAGCCACACCTTCATTAAATGGGGATCTGAAGTTCAAATGTAAAGATCTATGAAATATTATATCCAAACAAACAACTAATGGCATGTTTCACGTTTCCTTGTGCACACACCTCCGTTGAGCCTTCTGAGTTGCTCAAGAGATTTTAACACCTACCCCCCAAAAAAAGTATTATAAAATGCAGGATGCACAAGAACAGATAGAAGCAGGGCTTTGACCTAAATATATCTGTGTAGTATCTCTAAAGCATAAGTTACCGTATCAAGAAAGCAGACAAAAGGCACAAAATTAATCAGTACTACAGAAAGGCAGGCATCCATGCTACTGTCTGTCAGAAATACCGTGGTTTCTTTGCGGGGCACTGCAGAAAGAAGCACTGAGTAGAAGTCAGCACATTTTACATTTACCTTTTGTTGCCACTTCTCTCAAAAACATCTTCACTTTCAGCAAACAGGAACTAAAAAGCAACAAAGCCTTAACACATTTTTAGAACCCAACTGCTTGGTGTCACAGTGGTGACCTCACAAAGCAAGATCAAGCTACTGGATTGTTCACTTTTTACTTTACTGTACGAAACAAATGATATCCCATTTCATCTGTTTCATGAATAAATGTGTTGTCTCGGTGTAATAATTTACTGAATTGTTACACCAGAAAATCCTTCATCTGAGAAGGCCAGTGGTATCATCTCTGTTCATCCAGATCTTTCATCCGGAAGTGATGGAGTGGGTCGGAAGCAGAGGGAATCAGAACACGGCTCTGCCTGGAGCCTCCACAGGGAACTCGGGGCCCTGGCCAGGGGAGCTCCGTCCGATTTCCCGGAGCAGTGCGCAGTGCTTGCCTCCCAGCTGGCAGGGACAGCTCGCGCCCGGCACGGCCTGGAACAGCCCAGTGCAACAGGATCCCTGCCCAGCCTCGCCCGGTGTTTCAGCACGAGCCCCTCAGCAGTGGTTTTACTTCAAGGGCGAGGCTGTGAACAGCCCAATGGCGTCCTATGCCTCCCTTCGTGGTGGGGGGGGAGGGGGAAGCCGAGGCAGGAGTCACCTGGAACGCTGCAGCTACACCCACCCAGAGGGATTTAGCAGCACGTGTAACCCAAAAGCATCGGCGTGACAGTGGCCAAAGAACAATGACACAGCGAGATCAAAACTGCCAGAGCCGCTGGCTTCCTGGTGACCGGAGATCTACTGAACAGCTGGAAGCATGAGCAAAGGGAACAGGGAGGACACAGCGGGTTAGTGTGCACAACGTTCTTGAGAAGGTATTGCTGCTGCTTGTCAGATGGCAGAGAATTCACACTCGTGAGTGAGAGGAAGCATGCTCTCCCATCAGCATCCCGAAGAACGAGCACGCTGTCAGTGTATCATTCTTACGTCGTAGTGAGTTACTCGATGACTGGTTAACAGAATGACTGCCATTAAGTGACACGTCACATTTCAAGTGCAAAACGTTTTTGGCAAAAGTGAAAAATAGAAAAACCTTAACCAGTAATAATAAAAAAGTATTTTCTTGAATACTAGCATAGGGCCTGATCCTGCAAGCACACAACTCGGGGAACCCCAGCGGAGCCCAGCCGGAGCTCTACGCCCTAACACTTTGAGGAAAAGGTCTTTAAATCACTGTTAGTGTTTACACTTGTTTACATGTGGTGTAACTAATACACACACAAACACATACACACTGCGTGTACATACGTGTGCATACATGGACACGTGCGTGTGTGTTTGTGCATCCATACACACAATATGGCTCCTGAATCAACATGAGCTTGTGGTTACTTTGAGACGCGTCACTCGCAGTATATAGCTTGTCGTTTCTATCTTCTGATAACAGGACCTAGTCAATGGCATCTTGAAGTTATATACTGTATCATTTTAATGCCTTTAATTTGTAAAGTTCGGAAGCAATAGCTCTATCCCGTCAATGGGTCTTCCAGAGGGGATTCAAGTATAGCCAACCATCGCCCTGCAAGACAATTAGGGACAGTTCACAAACAAGACTTACACATCCTGGATCTGTGTGTGTTCACATAAAAGCTAAAATAATATTAATCAACACAACAAACCATCCCTGTCATCTGGAAACTCTCCGCTCAGTGAATTGACAGGTCATCTGGGCAGGAAGGAAAAAATTGCAAGGGGGAAGAGAAGCAACGGGAAGATGTAACAGCTGAACTGCCGGTTTAAACACCTGCACATACTGGCCAACGCAACACCACAGTCGCAGACTAATTCCCTCCGTTGGTCTTATTTCCCTTCCCCCTTTCCTCTAAGAAAGCACAGAGATGAACTGAGGAAAATCTGTTTCACTACAAGCAGGTGAAACCCAGGACCACACCTAAGATGTCCACGCTCCCCTACACTGGACAAATATCCCTGGGCGGCAGCGTCCACTTTGGTATGCTGAGGTCAGGATTAGTAGGGGATGTGAGTACACCGCATTTGCAAATTAAGATGTGGATTTTAAGGTTAAAAAAACCCAAAAACCTCTAAGTACCTAACACTAGGTACCAAAAATTAAGGTTAAAATAAATCTAACTGAAGGAAAGTGAACAAGTTTACAATATGGACATGGAAAAATCCGTTGCTCTTCTTGAAGAGCCAGACTCTGGCACAAATGGAATTTAAAACCACCAGTGGTATATAACAACCCTAGCCCTTGGTAAAAACCACAGACAAATCCATTTGCACCAGCAACCTCCCGTATGCAGAAACACGCTCGAGCGCCTTTCAAATGAGGCAATGGGAGTACCTCTTTGGCAAAGTATTTTGGCTTCCACGGCGTTGTAAGAGCCACACGTTGCCTCTCCTCCGCTCGCTGTCTCTCTTCAAGGCGGTGCTTGTGCTCTGTTGCTGCATCAATATTGCCCTCTTTCAGAGAATGGGTGACATGCTGCCACAGGCGCCTGCGTGACAAAGACAGAGGACACGCGACGGAGTGAGAACGCTTCTGCTGCAGCCCCGTGCCGGGCGAGACAACGCTACGGTGAGAGGCGGGCAAGGCCAGCCACCTTCCCCACACCATTTCTGCAAGTCACACAGCTCGTGAACCATCACTCCCTTAGGGTATTCATCACGTTTGTGGACCAGATATTCAGATTTGCTCAACTCCCGGTACTTTGCCGTGCGAGTTAACTTTTTCAATAGCTTTTGTTCATGTTCCTGACTCTTCACAGCCTGAGCTTTTTTCTCAAAGCAGATGGTTTTATTTTTATCATTTCCTGTTCACATTCTTTACTGATGATCCACACGTTTGTTTGCAGTTAAATTTTTGAATTATGAGGGAGTGTTAGCCAAAAGCCAAGAGGGACACCGACTGTTCCCACCAGGTTCCTAACAGAGGAACTGATGCACTGGCTCTAGGGAGCCCTTCTAGGTCTGGGCTCTGTATTCCCAGTTAACAATAATTATCAGTATATAACCAAACTTGCTGGTCACGCGACTGACTGCATTCAGATGCAATGCCTTCTCACACTGTATCAGCCCAGCAGAAACTTTGCCCAGAAAAATACCGAGAAGAAAATGACTGCAGCTTTCACGTGTTTCCAGGGGTGTTTAAATGAGCTTCTGTTTACAATCTGTGAAACTGCATATCCTGCAGAAACACTGGACGGCTGTAATTTGCCTACTAGTATCCAAAAAATACAATAAATCCACAGCAGAGCTACTGGTTTCCTTATTTACTCCAACCTTTCTGTTCCTAAACTACAGGGGAAAAATGAGTTTGTGATAAGCAAGCATGAAAATGATACCTGACCATGCACAATGACCCACGACACACTTTTGTTAAATAAAGAGAACAGATTTACAGGTAGTTAAAGGAAGCTTAACTCATGTTTTTAAATCCTCCAATAAAACGTTCCTAAATTCAATAAAAGTATTGATTTTTCTGAAGATAAGCGTCAACAGTTATTGACAGTGAATAACGGAACACGTTTTTTTCTAATGTACCTAGTCAGTTAGGCATGTGATGTGGGTGCTGAGAGCCTTAAAACCACGTGTGTGTGTGTATTTATACCTCACATTGCATCACATTTTACGTATTTTTATACATATATACATTCTAAAATAGATAAAACATGAAACTGCTGTGTAAGTTCTAAGCTGCAGCGTTACTTGCAACAAACTGACTACTCTGCCTGCCGTGTTGCAGTCACTCCGAGAGGGAGGTGACCACACCGCATTACCATTTCCCAAATGCTCATTAAAAACGCATACAAGCATTTTCCCCCCCCCCACAAAACTGATGTGTACCTCACTATGATGTAAATTATGTTCCAAAGAACCAATACCCTGCTTCAGCTACCTGTGCCTAGATTAACGTGCTGGAGGGAGCAGGGCTTTTCTGGACACCGCCATCTGTCACTGCCGTTCGCTTCCCTGTGCTGCTCCCGTCCCAGGTGCAGAGGCAGAACACGGTAACGCCCCTGCCCTTACCTGGATTCCAGCGGGCCTTGCTTCGCGACCGGCCTGATCTTTTTCCTGATAACGGGCAGTCTGTTAGTGTCGATCACTTTGGTTTCTCCATTGCTGTAAGTGAATTCCAGCATACCATTCCATTCTCCCTGTGCCTTGCATACAATGGTGTTAGTGGGATTGTGTTTCACTTCGGCCGTAACCCTAATTCAAGAGGGAAGGAAAAACAATCACAGAAATAACTATTACCATTTACTACCAGCATATGAAAGCACTACCACAGCTAAGGCTACAAGTAGCCTTCTGCATCTACAACGCAGTTTTCCAAGCAAAGTAGTGACGCTGTCTCCAAAAAGGAAGACTCAACCCAAGAAAGCTCTGCTAACATAGCAACAGCTTGTGGACAACATTCTCCTGCAGTCACCCAATTTAAAACTCTGGCACTCGGCTCTAACCCAGACCTGTTTACCTCATCAGCCTAAAAACAGCCCCTGAAGTTCATGTGACATTTTCAGTGCACATTGCTTTCACACCTGAACGTAATGTTGTCAGACACCTGCCTCAGAGACTTCAGATATCTTTATTTTCTTCTTTAGCTCTGCCGGTTTACTCCTCTGCTGCTGAGAGGCAATGATTAAAGCTACCTCAGTGGTCCAAGAACCGGCCTAAGAGTGAGCAAAATAGATAGGTAGGACTGGAAAACCAAAATGCAGGGAGAAGTTTCGTGTGTGTGTGTATGAACATGCGTACATTTGCTTCAGCAAGCCATGTCAAGTAACCTGTAAACTCCACTAAGTTTTTAAATTATTAAACTAACACAGCACAACCTTCCCCAATTTTCACTCACTCTGATGGCACCAATTATTAATGTACACCTTTTAGAAAAAAACCCTGTCAAAACAGCCCACGTTCATATTTGCCTGAACACAATATGGAAATGGTTGACCCACGTACAGAAGACAATCAGAGCAACCGAAACAAAAACCAGAGGTAATTACGCAAAGGCACATCGCCCCGACAGGCAACGCAGGCCCCTGACGGGCACCGCCGCAGCCCACAGCAGCACAAGAAAGGGGTCTATGTACGTTAATGAGTGGGTCGTCAACTTGAGCAGCGAGGCAAGGCAGGAAGCTATCTAGCACAGTGCCTCTTCACAACCTGAATAAAGGGGAGCCAAAGACACAGAAATAATATTTTCATCATCTGGAATTTCAGTGCAGAAGTGAGTCCCCAGCAGGGAGCTACTGCTACGGGCAGCGACACGTTCACCACTCTCCTCCTTACAGGAGCTGCACCTGAAGACCAGTTCACCAACAAGACTCACACAGGAGCAGCAGCTGCTGGAGCAGAAATACTGCCCTTGCTACGTACATTTTTCTGACTCTGCGCTTACAGCAATTTTCATAAGCAACAAAGCCTGGAAGAACACATTCGCTTTAGTTTAATGAGAGAAATACATCCAATTCAGCTGAACGATGTAAAATGTCTAACTACAGTAACCGGTGCTCTAAAGCTGTAAGCCATCTCGGACACTAACAGGAAAAAGAATTCAGGTATCTGTCTACAAAACACTCCCAACAGAAGAACTGAACAGACGCCCAAGAGTCTTTCCAACGAAATCCAGTGGCAGGTACACAAGAACAGCACAGTCACTCCCGTACCTGTGGACCTTCCCTCCGTAGAACGGCTTGGTGTGGAACGTGACCGTAGCAGAATAGCCTGTTCTGGCACAACTGATGTTGACTTTCCCTCCAAGCTCCACCCACGGGATGGTAAGTATCGAGCGAGCATAGGCACTAGGCAGGGTGAAAACATACTCTTCTTCATGTTCCATCAAGTAAAGAACACCTACATAGAAGGAAGGTCGAAAGTGAAAAGGTTAAAGTTCATCGGTAAGACCCAGCAGTCACTGACCAACTACTGTCATCAAAATGTACTTCCACAGAGAGCACAACGTGCAGCTCGCCTTGAAGGAGGGCATTGTCTGCTAAGAAAAAAAAAGTCTGCCCTCTGGAACAAGTTTCTTCAAACTAAACATTTTGGAAGGCACACAAGCTGAATGTGGACCCTGGGGTCCCTCATGGTGCCAAACGGCTTATCAGAAAATCTGACTGGACTACTTGCTTGCAAAATCATATCATAATCTCTCTCCAGAAAAAATATGGGCATGGCCAAAGGGCTCTGCAGCTTTCCATTCAATCAGACACGACCAGGTCCTCTCTGTTACTTTCTTGCTGATGCATTTATTGGTGGGAGTGAAAGGCTCTCTCTGTAGGTCTGCCTGGGTGCAACTCAGACACAAGCTTAAGGAAGCCATCTGGAAGTTTACTAGAAGTTTGCTCCTTCATTTCCAAATGCCTGGTCTCCCACACAGCCTTTGCAGAAGTCTTGCATAATCAACGCGGGGCCACCAGGGCCACCGCTCTACTACCACCGAGACCAATGTCTCTACCACGCACGGAAAAATACTGGCAATTCCACTTCATTCTGTAAAGGTTCCTCCACTTTCAGCATTCTGGGGTTGTAACAACAAACAATAACATGCAGTATGATTATTTGGAACTACAGAGAAAGTTGCATGTCTGAGCAGATCTTAGCTTCCCCTGGGGTTAAGGATACAGCCCCATCCCCACCATAGCTGTAGTCTGGTCTTCAGGATAACAAAGAATGGGACATAAGGCCAGGTGAAGAACACCTTAAACCCCGCACACAGAATTAGATCGTGCCAAATAGGTGTAGTATATTTTTGATTAGAGTTTTACACTCTTTTGTGTCCCATTTAATAACTACCTAAAGGCAAAAATTACAGCTTTGAAAATAATTTTTCACAACAGAGATTGAAAGTAACCCATCACTTTTAAACACAAACATATTTGAAAAAAAAAATCAAGAAAATTATCTTGATATAGTAAAAGTATCTGTTTAGAAACAAGATGAGCTTGAGCTAGTTTGCCTTCACCCTGGGGCATGCAGGGGAAGAACGCATCGGTAGTGGTATTGATTAGTTTGTCTATCTGTTTAAAGGAATAATGACACCAATTTTGAAAAGTAAAATTGACATTACTAACGTGTAATGATGAAAAAGCACTAAACGGGAACAAGGCACTACCACTGCCAACATAAAAATATGCCCTTCGTGCTGTATGAAAACACAAACCTAAAAAACATCCAAAATCTAAAAGCACAGATCTCTAACAATCTTAATCTTAAATACTGGCTCCAATTAGTAGAACTAAATGCAGGCACAGGACGCTCTGCAACTTGCCTCTCCTTCTGAAACCCTTCCCCAGGAAAACAGCTTCTACAAACCAAACAGTTTCACGCAGTTGCTCTCAGGACTTCTGCAACCTCAGCCCGACAGCAACGACACAGCCAGCGCTTCCACTCCAGCAAGTCTGATACAGCGCAAAAGCATAAACACAGAAAAGCCATGTCTTAAAAGGACCTTTAATCGGTTTGCCTCGGCAAGTCCCAAGTTCCTCATGCCAAGTGCAGAACCCTCACCAGCAGGGTACAGCCAGGACACAGCTGGAACACAGCTGGAACACGCACACACAGGTTTTGCCTCCAGCTTCCTCGGCTCCGTACCCGCAGGCAAAACCGAACTGAGCACACTGCAGGGCGGTCGAGCTACCCAACTCACCCAGGAAGAACTTTTACTCAAAAAGATGACTCTGCTTACCAAACTCCTTAAATGGATGCTACAATAACATTAAATTAATAAAGACCAATCAAGAAGCCTTTTAACTAGATGATGATATTCAAAAAGGAACGGAGAAAGCCCAGGGGTACTGACCAAACGCAGAACGGAAACCTGACCGTCTGCAGTTGGGCGTTTTCCACAGAGAGAACTACAAGAAGGTTTTAGACTCCAGTCTGTCAGCTTTCCTTTCTCCTCCTCTTCCCGTTTATTCTCCACCGTCTTCATTCGTCACAGGCAACAGACCCGTAGCAGCAACGAGCTGCAGGAAACGGGTCAGTGGTGCTGCCCACGAGGTCACGTTTCCCCAGCCTTCATGGTCTAAGCACAGCCACAATCCTCACACGGCCAAAAAGCACAGCCCGCCTCAAACATCAGCTTCCCACATGACAGTCTGAGGCTTTTTGTTGTGCTGAGGTTTTTGTGTTGTGTTTTGGTGTGTTTTTTTCAAAAAGACAAAAGGTCTAATTGCAGTACAGTGGGCAGGTGCAATGCTCACTGCTGGGGGAGAACCTCGCTGTATTTATGAAGCACAACTTCATGTGAGCTTCTCCGGAGCCTCCTACTTCCCCAGGCCCAGCCACCCTACTCCGACCATCACTGCACGTCCCCACGTGAGAGGAAACTGCCATGATAAACACAATTTCCTTCTGGGTTAGTACAGGTTTGCTTTTGTCTCTCCAACGGGATCGATAGCTTTTTTCCTCCGCATTCGAGTGGGAGGGACGCAGAGCTCTAACGAACGCTGCCAAGCACACTGAAAAGTGAACAGCAAACAACAGCAGTGACCTTCAGTGTAAATATTTAACCACCACAGCAGGTTAGATATTAAAAACTGAACCTAGCTCTCTTGGCAGTACTTTTAGCACCTGCTAGCCTATGTTTTGAATTCCTCAAACACCCGAATAAATACATTTTCAGAGAAGTGCTATCTCACTTGAAATATGACTCCAGCTCAATAATCTAAAAATGAATAAAGGGAAGATATTAAATATCCACAACTTGGTTCTGCTGTTAGGATTAACGTGACTTAGTTTTGCATTCCATCATTTTCAGAGTCCATGTGCGAAGCCTCATTTAACTGCAGCACCAGGAAGACTGGAGCTGCACCACCACGTCCCAACTGAGACCCGTGCTCTCCCAGCGAAGAGGAAGCCAGAACGACACCGCCAGCCACCACTGTGACTGCTAGCACAATCTGAATTCATGTCCTACCCTGCAGTGTTTAAATCTTGAGAAATTAAAGGCAGAAAAACTAAAATCTAGCAGTTATTTTTAGAAGTGTTGTGTACTTTTAACATGTGCTTATAAGTATCATTACATTGTGACTGATCTTTAAAAATACCTGCTGGAGAACACACAGGCTGTTTTTCTTTCCTGGCTTCCCTACTTTAAGGGATCATTCATTTTCAGTTTAAAAATGGCTATACGTAAATATACATGAAAAGTTGCAGAAGATTCTCCCATTTTCAGTAACGTTTCCTCCCCTCACATCAAAGAATCATTTCGGAAACCACAAATTCCTTTAAAAAAAAGCCTCAAGTATTTATAGGCAGCTACGATGCATGGAATAATGCAACAGCCAATACTCTGTGAGGAAGAGTGGATTTAGTCATCTAGTTTATTAGAAAAAAATGCCACCCAGAAGGGTGAATTTTTCTATGAGCATGTGCGGAACTTTGAAATTCCCCCCTGAAATGTCCTCAACACCATTTACTCCTGGCTTTTGACTGAGGCAACGTATTCCCAGCCAGGCTCCTTCCCACGGCTCCTCCGCCCGCGCGGAACAGGCAGGGCCCTGCACGGCGTGTCGTTCGCCCTGTTTGACTGTGACGTGTCCCCCACTGACGCCGCAGCTTTGGGAATTGATTTTCCAGCAAACACGCACTGACGAAACACCCGGAGGAGGCTCTGGGTCGATCGGCTGCAGCGGAGGCATGTGACATGTAATGTCTCCCACCGACTGCATGGAGACCAATCCCAACAGCAAACAGTACGCGGGACACAAACGGCCTAGGGCAGTTTCCTAATTTAACAGGCTCTTCGCTCTGCGCTATTCGTAACGCGGCACAACGGGAGTAAGTTACGTACAGGAGGAACCCCGCACACCACCAGCCATGCAGATGCGCACGGAAAAACGTGAGAAGCCAGAACCAGGCTCCTATTGTCTCACCAACGCTCCAGCGAGCCGACTGCACCGCTCATTTTCCAAAGACTGGAGCCGTTTGCTAAATTAAGTAATGAGTGCCATGCCATACGGAAACTGTTCTGAAACCACTGGGCTAAAAAACAATACAAAAATTAGTACTAGGGAAACATTTATGTAGCTCTAGTTGCATGGAGAAGTCAGTCTGTAGGACCGGTAAATTAAGAAGTTGGTAATGCCTCAGGAACAGAAATTATAGACCTGTACCTCTATAAACACCTACATATAATCGAACGGAAGAAAAACAAGAGAAAAAACATTCACTGCTTTCATTTAGATGTACCCCAGAAAGAGCGCTGAATCTTTTCCTCACCTAACAAATCTTTTCAAGGTTTATTTCAATTAAAAAAAAATAATTATTGGAAACCTATACCTCACTAGTTTTTAAAACGTTTAAAACAGCAGGAATGAAAACACAAGACAATAACTAGCTACTCGTTAATGCAGAGCAATTCACTTAAAGGTACTTTACACTCTCTGCAAAATTAACCCGTGAATCAAAGGTAACACTTCTTGTTGGATTTTATTGCTTTGGAACAAAACCCAAGAGTAGAAAAAGAACACGCACAGCCCACACTGAGGTGTGCTCACCACAGCTGTTGCCACTCCAGCATCCTTATCCTACAACCAGTATCTGTTTGAGGATCCTTTGGATCATGTAAAAAAATTAAATATTTACATTGACTCTTCCATTCCTTGCTAATTTAAATCTTAATGTGATCCTATTCATTACACCCTCTTCTCCTCCCTCACTCTCTCATTAGTATATAATTAACATTAACCAGAATTAGGAACTGTGCATGCAACATGAATTCTTTTATGCAAAATACCCTCTCCTCTACTCAGGGTCGCTTTCTCATGAGCAAACTCAACACTGACTACTCTGAAGAATGGGGTTTTGTTATATAGTGAAGAAAAAGTTGAGACATTTCATTAGCAAGCCAGATATAAACCCCTCATAACCACAGACGAAGGGCCAGCATATAAAACAGCTACTCACACGGATTTCCAGCAGGGCCTTCCTACTCATTCTGCATTTCTGCAACTGCTATTTACTTCAAATCAACAAACAAAAATCACAGATGGGGGGGAGAACTTAAGTCACTTTGAGGTGCAACATACACTAAAAATTGTACAATTAAGGTACTGAGGCGTACCCTTTGCATGACAGGACCATACTGTCCTCAAATCCCCTAATTCTTTAAACGCTCATAGAAGCCTTTGCACTTCCATGACATCCTATTTCAGCATATCCACTGCTGCTTCTAACAACAAGCATAAAAAGCAACATGCTCTACACCTCTAAAGGCATTGTAACAAGTTAAAAAAATGCACTTCAAAAGCACCACAGAAACGTTACCAGCATATTCCTTACACAATATAGGTCCAAAAACTCAGTACTACTTTATTTCTGTACACAGCCAAGTGCAGCAGAAAAAGCTTCACTGAATTCTTTGAAGGACACACACAAAACTATTCGGCAGAGAGCAAAGTTTCAAAACACATCACAGTTGTTTGTATTCAACATTAAGGTCACAACAAAGTTACAGGGCAAACAAAATTATTCTGTTAAAATCTTAACAAGACGGTCACTCCCTACCTCTGAATTATCCAAAACACGAATCGCAGCTCTTTAATGCTCTCTTGGGAAGGATTTTTTTTTTTAAACATGCATCAAATAGTACTGAATGAATGCACAGTGTAATGAAATTACACTAACACCAGAATTATTTATATGAAGTCTCAGAATGGACACAAGTATATTAGAGATCTCAAGGAAACTGCCTTTCAAGCAGCATCATGCAGAATCTAAAATCCTTACTGATCTAGCAAAAAGTCAAAAGCACCCCCTCACATGTATGTAAGCGAACTCCAACAACAGCCAAAAAAAGGGCTGAATGCTCATACTGGCAAAAAAAAAAAACCCAGAGGTGGAAGGGACAAGACAAAAAGAAAAACAGATACACCAGAAGGCTGTGCTGCCATTCAGCAAGACCTGGACAAGCCGGAAAGTTGGGCAGAGAGGAACCTGATGAGGTTCAACACGGACAAATGCAGGGTCCTGCACCAGGGAAGGAACAACCCCATGCATGAGTACAGGCTTGGGGCTGACCTGCTGGAGAGCAGCTCTGTGGAGAGGGACCTGGGTGTCCTGGTGGATGACAGGTTGACCATGAGTCAGCAGTGTGCCCTGGCTGCCAACAAGAAAGCTAATGCGATCCTGGGATGCATCAAGAGGAGTGTGGCCAGCAGGTCGAGGGAGGTTCTCCTTCCCCTCTACACTGCCCTAGTGGGGCCCCATCTGGAGTACTCTGTCCAGATGTGGGTTCCCCACTTCAAGAAAAATGAGGAGCTGCTGGACAGTGTCCAGCAGAGAGCTACAAGGATGATGAGGGGACTGGAGCATCTCTCCTACGAGGAGAGGCTGAGGGAGCTGGGCTTGTTCAGCCTGGAGAAGAGAAGGATGAGAGGGGACCTAATAGATGTTTATAAATATCTCAAGGGTGGGTGTCAGGAGGATGGG
>Ga0065711_1000480_pt1 | contig 65197 bp, 39 predicted proteins | sample Hoacrofraction12_FD_59098 | JGI IMG/M metagenome (GOLD analysis project Ga0065711, IMG submission 59098) | Hoatzin crop microbial communities from Cojedes, Venezuela - Epithelial fraction 12 v2 (version 2) | ecosystem: Host-associated > Birds > Digestive system > Esophagus > Crop | place... | reverse complement strand
AACTCTTTTTTTTTTTTTTTTAGCCTCTGTCTGCTGTAATTCATCAGCTATGTAAGGAACTCTGCCTTCAAAAGGGGTGAGTGAGGTACAAAAGGCCAAAGACTTGTGGAGCATTTGTGTGTGACGCAGTCCTGTGCTCATGTGCTGAAGGAGAAGCCTCTCTTGCAGTTAAGAATTCTCCCCCAGACCGTTCGAGTAGACTGCTGAAAAGCTGATGGGAATGAAGAAAGAAATGAAAAAAATAAATCCCAAAGCAAAGTCACAACTTTCCTCTTCTGTAGTTCAACTACAGGAAGAAGGAAGCCTCCCAATTTATTCACCTGTGGTTTATAAAGATGAGAGAAGGGGAAACTGTGTACTGTATTTTTTGAGAGGGAATGTTCTGAGGAGAATAATAAATGTTTTGGTTATGCATTGTTGTGTATATGTGAAGGCAACGAGCCCAGACTGAGTATAAAGAAGATGGTTTTCCTGTGTATTTTATGAACTGGATGCCACATAGCAAGGAAAATATGACATGATTTTGTAAGGCAAATAATTCTCCATTATCCGGTGGGTAAAGGGAAATGTGAAAAGTAATTATTACACTGAGGATAACAAAATGAGAAGAAAAGTCTTAAGTTAAGGCTCACAGTTGGTGGCAAATGTACTGAAGAGTTTTACGACCGAGTCTGTAAAAGAACTTGCTGATGGAGAGAAGGCATGTTTCAGTAATTTGTGGAGCCTGTATATGTCAGCCTCAGCCCTCGCTCTTTTTGGCTGGCAGTTCTTACTTTTTTTTTCCCCCTCTGTATCACAGAATCAGAAAATCATTCTGGTTGGAAGGAACCTCAAGGTCTAATCCATCCTGCTGCTCACAGCTGGGCCCACACTGAATTCAGACTAAGAACAGAGATTTCACAACCTCTCTGAGCAACTGTTCATTATTCTAGTAGACCTCATTATCCTCGCAGTGTTTATTTGTTTTTTAATTTCCCCCTTCCCCCCCCCTTCAGATCCTCACGTGTTTCATTTTGACTGTTTTCTGTCATTTGCCAGCCAGAGTCAATTAATCTATTAATGTAGAGTTAAGGTTACCTAGCAATGTTCTTCCAGCATGCTGCATTTGATAAAACTTAAATTTCTAAAAAGTGGTATAGGAGATGACAGACGTATGCTGATTAACTCATGTCTTCTTGGATCGGTCTGTATTAGGTATAAATGTATTTAAATGGTGGAGGCACGCTTTGGAGCCGTTTAGCAAAGCTGGGCATGTAATGCAAGTCCATTGAAGTACTACTTGCTATGGAAAAGGGAGGGAGGGGAGTGTTTTCTCGGTCTCCACATTTGTGATCAGATGTAAGAGATGTATGTGTACCCTGAGAATTCTAATATAAATAACATAACGTTGAAGTCGTTGTCTGTCTGCAGTAGTTGAGACAAAAAAGGGTCTATTCCAGTGCTGCCTAGTCTCCTAGTCTAGGCCAAATGGCCTTCTAGTTAGTGTTAACAGGAGCTGTCATGATCTAATTAAAGTTGAAGGGGTTTATTCCATTGTACTTCATGAAAAGGAGGTTGTTGAATTTGTTTTTTAGGAAGGTAAATACACTCTTGGAAAGATATTACTGTATGTTGGTTATAGTTATTTTGGTGAAGACAATGCTTTTAGGAGAGAATGGTTATTAACGTAATTATAGTTACCCAAGTTCATAGCTGAGACATGGCTAGTCTGACTAAAATTTGCTATGTACATTCTGGAAGTTAGTAGCAGTAGGGAGGGGGGGACATATTGTGAACATGATTTGTGGTTATGGTGATTTCCAGAGATTAACCAAGAATGCTCTGTTTCTTCTCCCTCATTCTTTCCTCGTTCATGTCCTGCTACCATTTCCAGTTCATTATTTTTCCTTTCTTGTCCTGCAAAGTCAGCATCATGTCACAGAGTATTAATACATAAAAAATTATTTGTTGTCATGGACATTATCATGGATTATATGAATATGAACCATCTCCTGTAATTTTTAGAATTAAAAGTGAGCTAATCATTCTCAGGTTTTTATAGCCAGAGGAGAGAAATGGGGACCTCTAAGGCCCAAGTCAGCTGTGCACATTTACATGTGTACATAAAGGATGAGGTGGATTGTCCCTAAAACAAACAATTTCAGTTGACATGAGAAGGGTGTGTTTAAATAACTAGGTCAAATGAAGAGTCTAAGGGCAAGGTGTATGAGTGCATGCCACCTCCGTGTGTTCTGGAGGAAAGTGTTTCGTTGGTCATGGCTGGTCTTGTAGCCCAGGAGAGAATTGGAATATGTAGATAGAGGAGTGACCCCTACCAAGCTGGGTATCCTTATGTTTCTGCTTTTTGTGGCTTCTCTTTATCTCTTGCCTATCCAAGTGTCTATGCTTCTGGTCTACTTTTTCTCTGCCTTTACTCTCTTCAGATTCTTATCTGGACATCAAGATGGCCTGTATCCTTTTACAGTGTACTTCCTTGTTTTCAGAGATCTTGGAGCCAGGCTCATGTAAAGCTCTAGGAAAGCAGAGAGACTTAAACATGCCAGGACTTAAGACTGTGGTTCCTTCATTTCCCCAAGATCCTGGAATAAATCTGGATGCTGAATGGGGAAGATGACAATCCAGGAACTTCTCTGTAGGCTGATTTTTGTGCCCAAGATCTTAAGGGTAAGGACTGAAGTACAAGCACTTAGCGTCTCAAACCAACCAAATCTTATTGTAATCACTTGAAAATGAACGAGGGAAAGAAATAAAACTCAAGAAAGGATTAATATTGCTATGTAGTTCTCACTCATGCAGGGAGAGAAATTTTCTGTAATCTGAAACCTTCATTAGCCAATTAAACTGATAGTTTTGTGCTGCCAACTCTGTAATTAATAGACACTTCAAGAAACATTTCTTTGAATTTTCAGAGGGGTTTTTTTGGTGGTGATGTGGTGGGAGACTTTGGGGAGGGGGTTGTTTGGGGGATTTTTTGTTTCTTTTTAGCTTTCTTGAATTTAAATGCTAACATCTTGGAATGATCTGTGCACATGTGAATGAAAATGAACATTAAGGAGAGGCTGCCAACTCAGTCAATACTTTGTTCACCCTGAGGTAAAATCCAAAAGACATACACACTTTGGTTAGTATTTTCTGTGAACAAAGCTGAAGTTAATTTTTCAGACTACAAGTTGGAGTTTCTAAAAACATACACAAGAAATTTATTCTACAGTTTAAAGCAATGCTTCTGTTTTCCTTCAAAATTCATCTGTAGTGAGTTTCATAGATAGTGACAGATCTTGAAGAACTTCAGTACCTTGCCTAGGAGAGTGCCCTTATGCCATCCCTGCTTTTCTCTGTCCACATCCATATTCATTTTCCATCCCTATTCTGTTGTCTGGTAGCTTTTGTTGTGCAGCCTCCAGTTCACTGTTTGAGATAGCCACTGTGTTTTTGTGCTTATGTCCCATGGTACTGGACACTTTTTTTACCTTTCTCCAAGTTAGCTCACTCTTTCCTGGAACTATCTGGCATGCTTCCTAGACATGTTCTTCTTTCAGGAAAATTCGGCCTTGCAGCCTAGTACCCGTTAGCATGAGGCATACCTATTAACTCAGGAGGCTTTTCATGTATGCGCTTTCCCAAATTTGATCTCTCATGGCATCACTGCTCCCCTTTCAGGAAGAGATTGTAGTTGTGGCAGACTTTGTACTGTCACTCTAGTGTTTCTGTAAGGTGGCTGTGGGAGACTGTGTCAAAAATGTTTTTGAAGTAAGCAATAACCAATGCACTCCTCTCGTCCACAGAGCCAGTCCTTCATCACTGAACAGAATCAGTTTGGCCATGCTTTATTTGCCCTTGGTAAATCAATGCTGTTTGTTCCTAATCATCTTCCTGTCCTTCGTGTGCCTGGAAACGCTTTCCATCAGGTCTTGTTCTGCAACTTTTTTAGGAACTGAGGTGAAGCCTTAGCATGTAGCTTTCTGGATCCTCCTCCATTATTTAAGATGGACATAGCAATAGACCTGTATGTGCATTTCATATTACAGCTGTATGTGTCTAAAACCGAGCGTCTGAGAACCACCGTGCATTTGAGTAAATATCAGACCATTTTGAACCCTGTCTCTCCGTGCCAGTCTTGGTCTCAGACAGAATGATGCTGTTGTCAGCTAGATTAGCAACAAATAGTATTAGAAATAATCATCTAGTTTCTTAGTTTTGGCAGATAAAATGTATTTAATTAATAAAATCAGAGAAGAAAGGATATTTATTTTCCTTGTTCTGAGTAATTCTTTTTCTCCACTTCTTTATTCAGTTAAAAATTCTTCTACTGAAGTTGCCAGGGGCTTTGAACATGAAGTGTTTAGCAGTGATTTCTTTTTTGAATAGTGACTAAGACACTGTCTTGCTTGTGGAATGTAGATATTATATTAAAAGAGCCCCAAGTGCCAAGAAAACCTATTTCATAAGATTGCTTATGGAGATTTAGCCTTCAGTATTCTCTGAACTTCAGTATGTAGGAGAAAGGTGGAAATTAAATGGAACTTCTCTTTTTTTCTGAATACAGGAGGAGTGGTAACAGGGGATTGTACAGCGGGACTTGCATCTTCCACTTAGTGGTCTTGTTGTCTTAACATTGGCACCAGAAATTGCTAAATCTAGGTATGGATATTATTAATAATTATTTGCTTTCAAATGTCTTTTGGGTTTCACCAAATCATTATGAGTCTACAAGAGTGTGTCTTTTGCCGTACTAGATAGTGCCGTTAATGGAAAACTTGAAATCCTTTTCTGAGTAGCACTAGAAGGTACCATGCCTAGGGAGTAGGAGTGGTTTACTTTATGTGCAAAGTTTCTTTGTTTCACATTTTATCATGCCAACAGATGGTAAAAGATAGAAATCATTTTGGTCAGACTAAACTATCACTGCATACATTTCTACATCGAATTTTATGGTTTAGGGCTTGCAGGAAAGTATGTTTTATTTTTCATCTTGTCTTCAGGAGACCAAACAAATGAAGTTTTCTAATGCTACTTCATATACTATATTTCTTAAATTTCTGATAATTCTTTTTCTTTTTTTCTGTAATGTTTCCGTTTGGTCCATGATTTTCTTGACCTGAGTGGAGAAACTTTAATAAAAAGTGCTTCAACTGAGGCCCTATCAGTGCCAGGTGGAGTTGGAAGGGCATCACCTGTCTTTTTCTTCAGATGACGTGCAGAGGAAGACCTATTGATTTTGTCCCAGAGACAGTCTGAGTCATGGCTTTGTCAGACAGCTTTATTATCCAGTGGTTAGCTCAGCTGAGACACGATTTTTGGCCAGTACAACTAACACCAAGATCACAAAGGAAAATCAGAAGGTACAGTGCACCACTCGTGATAATTGCTGTGGTGACTGTGGCAATCTGACAATTTCTTTAAACATCTATCAGTCCACTGTTACAATTAACTCCTATACTAGACACTCTGACTCATGACAAAGAGATGGTACATCATCCTAATCTTCCTTTTCGGGTTTGGAAGGTACAATACTTGGATGAAAATCAAAAGTTGATCTAATGCATTTTGTGTAGGCGGAGAAAGCATCTGAGAGAAGGATACAGGTTACAACAGTCTCAGCTGGACGGTGATCAGTGCTGGTTTGTTTCCCTTTCCATTAGATGTGCTAAGGCAAATGTGGAAGCTTGTTTATGCCTGGAGAAAATGAAGTTAAGCAGTGTTTTATTGATTGTGAAGTACCTCATCTGGGAAGAGTTGCAGAACATTGTGAGAGACTGCGTGTTAGCTATGGATATTCAGAAAGGCTACCGCTGTATAGTACCAGTGAGTGTGGATGAGGTCATTTTATGCTCATTGAGTGCACATGTTGTCTGTGCATTCTGTCACACTGACACGAGCTTGTGAGTTTTTGACAGAAGTATGGCATTTGTCAAGTGCTAAACTGACCCCTTACATGTGACAATGTATGGATGTAGCAAGAAAAAGTGTTGCACATCTTTTCTAGTACAAGGTGGATGCGCCATATACAGTTGTTAAAATCTGTGTCCATCTTTGTCTTCTCTGAAACACAGTATCTGGAAGGATGTATTACATTCTCATTTAGATTCCCTGACATTATTGCAGGCTTTGATAGTTAGATTCTAAAATTACTTAAAAGCATTCTTACCAATTTGGAAGGACACAGCTAACTGGGATCTCAGGCCACAGCGTACAGTTCTAATAGCATTTCCACTCAGCATCTGGCCTCAAGTTCACTTTTTCTTTCTCCATGAAGGTGTGGGTTTTGACACCTCTTAGAAGGGTTTGGAAACTGGGAGCTTCCTGTGATGTGTTCCATTTATGTAGTATTTCCATTAGGCCAGATGCGGTGGGTTTTTTTTTGAAATTTACTTGAGATTCATATCACACAAGATAGCCAGTTAACTATGTTTTTCTATTATGGAGATTTCACTTGGCAAGTATCAGAAGAGCCCTACCTTTCTATTTAAACGGGACTAAGCCCTTTAGTTGTTGTCTTTGCTGAACAGTTAAAAGGCAGTGTATGCTTCATACAAAGGCCTTTAAAGTGGGAGTTGCTCTATCCACTTCTGTAATTATCTCTGTTAACACTTGGACAATATTAAAGCTAATGCAATGGTGATGTGTACTACTTCATTTTAGACATAACTGTGGCAGCAGAAGTGGGATATTGTTAGTCCTTTCTCCTGCATTCTGATCATGTCAGTCCTCTCCATTTCCTTCAGTGCTTCAGCCTTCTTCAGCCTGGTGCACATTCACAAACTGGATTGTTTGGAGACCTCCCACCGTGGAAGACACACAGGGAGAGATGCCTGAAAAAAGAAAGAGGAGATACTAACCTGTACAGCACAGGGTAGCTCCTGAAATGTCTTTGTGCATTGTGTCATTTGCCCCTTTCTTTCGCAGTTTCATGTGTTGTGTTTGACATGGGGGGAACTGAAATAGTTGCTGATCCTGTCATTGCTCTAATTCCATGTAGATGGTGGTCCATGGGGGTAGTCAGAGAATATGCACAGACTGAAGAAACAATGCTAACAAAGTCACCACTGTTAAACTTTTCTTTTTTCTGCTGACCACCTGACATGTACCTGGAGGGATATGGACATTCCGTATTCAGAGAGGCATTCTATGATGTAGCGGTTTTGTAAACTGGACTGTAACTCGTGATTTTTGCAGAGGTAGAATCCCAAGATACTCATGCCAGCTGCAGTTAGTAATTCAGGATTACCTAATAACGTGTTTTGTATGTCCAAGTTACCAATGTTGTCCAGTGTATTGTATAACATAAAATGTAATTTAATCCTGAATGACGGTTGTGAGAAGAAAAATGTAAGATCTGAATTATTTCATGGGTTGATGCAAGAGATGTTTCACAATGGTGCTCCTGAAGATAGAGCAAATCTGTTACCTTCACATCTTGCATTTCTAATGTTCTTGTATTACATTCTCTGAGAGACCGCAGAATTTAGGTCTGTGTAGGAAAGGAAATTCAATAATAAAATTAATATGGAAGCTTTTAAGACGTGTTTAAGCTTAAAAGCCATAAGCATATTCTCCTTTTAATTATATTTTATGATATTACCATCTATACCATAAGTTAAATTTTATATTTACATTACTTTGCCTGAAAAAATGGACCAAGTGCTTCAATAGTGGTGCTACAGATGGGAATCCTAGCATACCACATACCTGTTCTCTCGAAATCTTCACATTAGTGATACTGTCTTCTAGCCTGATCTGAATTCTTACTCAGGTCTGTTACCATTTGGTTTTATGACCAGTCTTACTTTAGTATCAGTATCTTCTCCTTCATCTCCATCCTCCTACAGACTGATGTTCTTTTTTCTGTTACTACAAATTCGGGTATCAAAAAATAGTTTGTTATGCGCAAATACAGATTTACTACTGCCATTTGAAAAATGTTGAGAAGATGGGTGTTCAGAAAGACAGAAGGGTAATAATTTATAAGAAGAATTGTATAATTGCTTGGCACCCTTCTGCATTTGTCTACGTTTTCGTTTCTGAACGAGTCAACCCAACAGTAGCTTCCATCAGTCCTTAATCAACCATTTTCTCCTTGTGCTTTCCTCTAGCCAACAATTTGTTCTTTTTTTAGCTGCTGACATTATGCATGGGTGACTTGGAAATGATAATGTGCCATGCTCATGTTGTATTTATATGTTTTATAATAATTTCTCTTTTCTGGCTGTCTTAGACACAAATCAGCATCAAACTTCCCTCAGTCGGGTCATTAAATCGCATAGAGCTGAGTGAAACAGCAAAGAAAGGTTCAAGATAAGTGAAGTGTCTCTTCCGTACTGAGTGTTCGGTGCCTTTTAGTGTGGAAGTGTGTCAGGCAGCTGAGTTTGTCTTGGCATAGGGCAACTGCCTCCCTTAAAAAAACAAACAAAAGAAGCCTGTCAAAGAGGAAACAGCAAAAGCAGCTTTGCAGTTCTACCTGCATTGGAGGTGACTGCCAGATACAAACATGTCTGGTCTGTAAGGAAGACTGAGTCAGCTGATCAGCTGATTTCAAACTCCCGTACTTAGCAACGACACCACTGGGTACCTCTTTGGATAACACACTTCTTCACCTCCCAGGTATTTCTTTATCTTACTTTATCAAATACTGAGGAAGCCCTGTGAATGTGAAATATTGCCTAGATTCAGAAGATAGCAATTTCTGTGATATATACTGTTGTGATTTGTTTTTGTTTTTTATTTTTTTTAATGGAAGAATGGTCCTGTTTTATTGCATCTTTCAGCCCTTTGGTAGTGGGATGATTTTGTGCATGCTTATTTTTTTCTTAAGGCTTTTTACTCGAAGGATCATCTTTCACCCATTTAATCTCTCATCCAAGAACTGCTGTCTAAGAGACTTTTTGTCTTTCAGAGGTTCTGTGTCATTACATTTTTCACATAGGTTAACAACACTGTTCTGCCTATTCCCAAATGTCATGGTCTGTTATGTGTCAGAAATGTAAAATTTTGAATATATGTGTATTTGGACAGGCAGAAGGTGACTATAACATGTATATGTTTTGAATAGTAAAGTATAAATGGGTAGGCTTTGGATATGCTGTGGCAAATAATTTAATTACAGTTGACAACAAACCCATTGCCATACTGTAGAAAAGATGAAGAAAACCAGAATTTTTTCATTTCCTCAGTGCGGCTTTGAATTTGTGAGATGATGATGAATGCTGAAGAGGGAAATTTTACTAAGGAAAAAATAATATTGTAGGAATGAAAGTATGATGGTAGAAAAGACAAATCCTGTTGTTAGGAGATGACAGAGATAGCTGAAGAGGGCAAGTATTGTGTGGGAAGAATGCACGATGAAAGTAGCTGTAGCAGGAAAGCCAGTGCTGTGTCATCATGTTAATATGTTGATAAGTGATACTATGTGTATGTGTATATAGGTAGATATTTGCACATATTTATTTCAATATCACGAGTAGTATATATATGAATAATATACATAGTAATGCAGTAAATATATTACTGTAAGAAATGTAAATTGTATGAAAAATATGTAATCATGCAATAATTTAATATGTAATAGTGTAATTTTAGTACCACACACCAAATACTACTCTTTCTGTTCACAGAAGAATTTGATGTAGCATGAACATTCTAACACACTGATGTAAAAGTAGTTAGTTTAGTTGCTGGGGCAGTTGTTTGACGACAGAGATTCATGTCATTATGGAACCTTTTGTCATAGTGGCTTAAGAAGGTTTCTACAATAAGTAACAGCTTTAATCCCTTTAAATTTTCCTTCCTTCTGCGAATATTCACTAGATATGTAAGATTTTGTGATTTTCATATTTTTCTAATACTTTCTGACTCAGTACTTTATTGTGGCGGTTGCTTATAGGAGAGTGTTACTGTACCTTTGGATTCTAAGAATCAAGAAATTAGTTTAAGGTTTACATGCTCAAAGCTTTTTATCCAAGCCTGTGCTGGACGATGCAATTCAACAGGGAAGTAAACATGCAATCAACTCTGTGTCAAAAATATATCTGATTGTTTAAGAGGTGCCATCTTAAAAGAAATGTTGTTTTATTTGCAGAAAGCCATATTCTTGAGGACGTAAACAAGTGTATCATTTCACTGAGAGAGCAAAATGTGGACAATTTAGATCGTGCAGCAGGTGCAATCCGAGGACGTGCTTCAAGAGTAGCTCATATCGTTTCGGGTGAGATGGACAATTATGAGCCAGGAGCTTACACCGAAGGAGTGATGATGAATGTTCAATATTTGACCAAGAATGGTAAGTCTGATTTCTAAACTATGTTCTCAGTTTCTTTAGTGTTATAAATTTTCCTTTATATGCCACAGTTAAAAGTGAATCCTGTGATTCTCTCATCTAACATGCTAATTATGCACTAATGATTGACTGTATGATCTCTTACCTCCTTTCAGCATGCTATCCAGTTATGATGATACCATGCAGTTCAGAACTACTTTTTAAAATTTGATTTGAATTACATCATTTATGTACGGTCTTTTTAAGTTATGAAAGACTTTTACTGGAGTTTTTAAATAAATGCAAGTAACAATGTTTGGGGACTTGTGACTGATGAGGCAGCAGCTTTCCACATTGTTGTACTGGACTCACTACATCTATTCTAAGCAGATGAAAGGCAAAATCAGAGAAACAATCAGGTTCGTGATTTGTGTGTACTTACCACTTTAAGGACTGTTGAGCAGTGATAAATATCCCCAGATATCTTCAGTTTTGCTGTAGAAATTTGGAAGCTCCTAAAATGGTTTGCAGTATCCATTTCGTTTTTCATGATATTGAAAAAGAGGGTAACCTGTACTGGAATATCCCTGTGCTGGCAGCAGGGGTGTAACTGGACTATTTTAGAAATGGTTTCTGTTGTTTTTGTAAGCCGTTGTTGTTCATGTAAACGAATCTCAGGAATTTCATAGTGTATACTTAATTTAAAAAGTTGTCTGTGGAGCTCCCAGGTCTTCCATGTTTTTAGTGGTTGCAAGTCTGATAGTTGGGCAGTTAAAAAAATTTTCATTCAGAAGTTTTCTGGCAAGTCTGTACCTCTCTGGAATGCAGGATTTAGCTTTATGAACTCAGAGTTCTAAATCCTAGCTCTGTCAGTCTAAACAAATTTCCAGTACCTTACATTTGACTGACATTTACTTTATTTTACTGCAAAAAAAGACAAGAATTTTGTTTGAGCTCTTTCTTAATCAGTTCAAGTGGGTCCAGGACAGAACTGTCTTCATGTGAAACAAGAGTGAATTGACGTTGCAATGAAGTGGAAAAGGGACAAAATAGTGAGAAGAGTTTGAAATAGGCTTGCCTGTTTTTGTTATCTTTTCTGGTATTTTGATGAGAAAATCTGAGAAGTTTCAACATGATGTTCTTTTTTCATAACTTCTGAAAGTACTATGACAAATATCAAGGGAAGCAGCAATTACAGGAAAGCATAGATTTGATTCCCATGTAAAAGCTGAGCTCTTCTTTCTTGAAACCGGTAGTGTTTAAACACATTAGGAGCTGACACTGATTTCTGTTCTGTTGCCTTGCTTTGACAGTAATATATAATGTATCTAAATCCATGTCTCTACAAAAGACAGGAAGACATAAAACTGGTTCTGGTTGGAATGTTTGCCTGTGTCAAGGGACGTCAAGCGTGGTGACATCTGCTCAAATGTCTTTGCAGTACTTCAAACCTAAGAATTCAATATATTTACATTATTCAATAGGAGTGGAAAAAAGAAACCTACTTTTAATTCTTACCTGTATTTATAGGATCTGCAATGAACACACATCGAGTCATGTGAGGTTTTTTGGATGCTTGATAGTTTTGGTTGTTTGTTTTGACTGTTTCAGCTTACAGGGAAAATGCAGGTAAGCTGCAGCCCTCAGGTGAAACCCAAAACATTCTGTTACTGCTGCGTCTTTTAGGAGCCATCTGATTGCAAAGCGACAATTCGCTAGGGGAGAACTCTGTGTTTATGCTGCCATAGGCTCCTAAATTAGCTTGCATGAGTAACCTAGGGCAGTGAAGTGCATCCTTTATGCCCAGTGAAAAGGTAATGTGTTACTGAAGAGAAATTATTACAGGCAGAGTATAGAGTAAATGAAAATTGAATTATAGAACAATAGCATACACAGAAAGTGCAGAGAAATAAAAACGCAAATGAAAAAGAGACCGGGAGCCAGAAATGGGAAGGATGGAAATTGGAGGTAACAGGATACAGAAATTGTGCATAAGGAGGAACAGATACATTTAATCTTTGTTAAAACAAAGACTGAAGTTAAATTGTAAAGCATATGTTGAGGTAATTTATGAGAAAAAAGAGGTTAAATTCTCTGCATTCCAGTATATTCAGGAAAACACCATAAAATTGCTGAATCTGTCTCAGCTGGAAGACATCAGACATATTTGGGATGGTTAAGTGATCTAGTCAACAATAATACTGTAATACTGCTGTACAATGAGTATTAAAAACTGGTGCTTAGTTTCTTGGCTCAAGTTGTATAATCTTGTGTAGACACAAGTTGTTGTTGACAGCCAAATGGATCTCTCCAGTACTGTGCAATAGAGTGTCTGCTTTCTCAGGCATATGTTACGCCACTCCTCCATTTTACTCCTTCCCTTTTGCCCAGTAAGAAAACCCAAAGCAAACTAGTGACAAGGCCCTCTAAGAGCACTGTTTACATTGAATCAAATGATTATAGAATGGTTTGAGTTGGAAGGGATGTTAAAGATCGTGTAGTTTCAACCCCCTGCCATGGCCAGGGACACCTTCCACTAGACCAGGTTGCTCAGAGACCCATCCAGCCTGGCCCTTCCAGGGAGGGGGCATCCACAGCTTCGCTGGGCAACCTGCCCCAGTGCCTCACCACCATCATAGTGAAGAATTTCTTCTTTATATCTAATCTAAATCTACCCTCTTTCAGTTTAAAGCCATTACCCCTTGTCCTATTGCTACCTGCCCTTGTCAAAAGTCCCTCTCCAGCTTTCTTGTAGGCCCCCTTCAGGTACTGCAAGGCTGCTGCAAGGTCTCCCTGGAGACTTCTCTTCTCCAGGCTGAACAGCCCCAACTCTCTCAGCCTTTCCTCCTGGGAGAGGTGCTCCAGCCCTCTGATCATTTTTGTGATCAGCCCTCCTCTGGACCCACTCCAACAGGTCCATGTCTCTCCTTTGCTGAGGGCTCCAGAGCTGGATGGAGGACTCCCACTCTGGTGTGACCCCACCTGAGTAGAGGGGCAGAATCACCTCCCTCAACCTGTTGGCCCCGCTTCTCTTGATGCAGCCCAGGATACAGTTGGCGTTCTGGGCTGCAAGCGCACATTGTCAGGTCATGTTGAGCTTTTTGCCAGCCAGCACCCCCAAGTCCTTCTCCTCAGGGCTGCTCTCAATCCATTTTCTACCCAGCCTGTATTTGTGCGTGGGATTGCCCCAACCCGTGCAGGACCTTGCATTTGGGCTTGTTGAACTTCATAAGGTTCACACAGGCCCACCTCTCAAGCCTGTCAAGGTCCCTCTGGAAGGCATCCCTTCCTTCCAGCATGTTGCCTGCACCATACAGCTTGGTGTCATCAGCAAACATGCTGAGGGTGCACTCAATCCCATCGTCCATGTCACCGACCAAGATGTTAAACAGCACTGGTCCCAGTACTGACTCCTGAGGGACGCCACTTGTCACTGGTCTCCACTTGGACATCGAGCCATTGACCACAACTCTTTGAGTGGAACCGTCTAGTCAATTCCTTACCCACCAAGTGCTCCATCAATCAAATCCATGTCTCTCCAATTTAGACACAGGGTTGTCATGCGGGACAATGTCAAATGCTTTGCACAAGTCCAGGTAGATGACATCACTTGCTCTTCCCTTACCCACCAATGCAGTTAGCCCATCATAGAAGGCCACCGAATTTGTCAGGCATGATTTGCCCTTAGTGGAGCCATGTTGGCTGTCAGCAGTCACCTCCTTGTTTTCCATGTGCATTAGCATAGTTTCCAGGAGGATCTGCTCCATGATCTTGTCAGGCACAGAGGTAACACTGACTGGCCAGTAGTTTCCTGGGTCTTCCTTTTTCAAAATGGACATTATGCTTCCCCTTTTCTGATCACTGGGAACTTTATTGGACTGCCAAGACTTCTCAAATATGATGGATAGCGGCTTAGCAATTTCATCCACCAGTTCCCTCAGGACCCGCGGATGCATCTCATCAGGTCCCATGGCCTTGTGCACCTTCAGGGTCCTTAGATGGTCTCAAACCTGATCTTCTCCTACACCGGGAGGTTCTTCATTCTCCCAATGCGTGCTTTTGCCTTCTGCTACTTGGGTGGAGTGGTTGGAGCACTTGCTGGTGAAGACTGAGGCAAAAAAAGTCGTTGAGTACCTCAGCCTTCTCCACATCCCGGGTAACCAGGTCTCCCGTTTCCTACCAGAGAGGGCTCACATTTTCTGTAGTCTCCCTTGTATCACCGACAGACTTATAGAAACTTTTCTTGTTGCCCTTGTCATCCCTGGCCAGATTTAATTCTGTCAGGGCTTTAGCTTTCCTAACCAGATCCCTGACTGCTTGAGCAATGTCTCTGTATTCCTCCCAGGCTACCTGTCCTTGCTTCCACCCTCTGTAGGCTTCCGTTTTGCGCTTGAGTTTGTCCAGGAGCTCCTTGTTCATCCATGCAGGCCTCCTGGCTTCTTTGCCTGACTTCCTCTTTGTTGGGATGCGTCGCTCCTGAGCTTGGAGGAGGTGATCCTTGAACACTGACCAGCTTTCTTGGACCCCTCTTCCCTCCAGGGCTTTATCACATGGCACTCTACCAAGCAGGTCCCTGAGGAGGTGAAAGTCTGCTCTCCTGAAGTCCAGGGCAGTGAGCTTGCTGTGCACCCTCCTCTCTGCCCTAACGATCTTGAACTCCACCATTTCGTGGTCACTGCAGCCAAGGCTGCGCTTGAGCTTCCCATTCCTCACCAGCCCCTCCTTGTTGGTGAGAACAAGATCCAGCAGAGCACCTCTCCTCGTGGGCTCCTCTGTCACTTGGAGAAAAAAGTTATCATCAGTGCAGTCCAGGAACCTCCTGGATTGCTTATGCCCTTCTGTGTTGTCCTGCCAACAGATAACGGGGTGGTTGAAGTCCCCCATGTGGACCAGGGCTTGTGATCGTGAGGCTACCCCTATCTGCCTATAGAGGGCCTCATCTGCTCGGTCTACCTGATTGGGTGGCTCGTAGCAGACACCCACTATAATGTCACCAGTCCCTGCCCTGCCTTTAATCCTGACCCATAAGCTCTCAGTTGGCTCCTCATCCAACCCCAGTTGGAGCTCCATGCGCTCCAGCCAGTCATTGACATAGAGGGCGATACCCCCTCCTTGTCTACCCTGCCTGTCCTTCTTAAAAAGTCTGTATCCTTCCATTCCAACATGCCAGTCATAGAAGCCATCCCACCACGTTTCCGTGATGCCAATGAGATCATAGCCCTGCAGGCGTGCACAAGAGTCAAGCTCTTAGAAGTTAGGTAATACCAGACCTGAAGTTGTCTTTGCAGCCTTGATTTGCACTCTGTGTGTGTATGCATTATGACATTGTGATTATGTGATCATACACAGCTATGTTACAAAACAGCTGCTTATTTGAGGTTGCTAGATGGACCTGCTTTAGACATATGCCAGGGTCACATATTAAAGGAGGCTGGTGTCCATAGGATCAGCGTGGAAAGTAATGAAGTAGAAGACTGCAGGAAGAGAATACATGAACTGATAGTGAGAATAGTTCATTTGGACTGCCACTGTCTGTACAGAGTTTCTGTGCAGTACTGTGTAAGTTAATGAGGCTACAACTAATTGTGGGGTGCATGAGCGCTCCCCAGCTCCTGGTCTGAATGAGGACGCTGACTGCATCCTTGTTCTAGATCATGATGAGATTGGGACATGCTCTGTCCCCTCTTGTTCTCAGGTTTCAGCGGGAAAGACATGTAGGTGTGTGGGTAGGAAAGACAGCCGCAAAGCATTCCAGCCAACTCATTACTCCAGATGATTGCAAGTCAGCATTGAGAATCGTGCTCCAGAATCTGTGTGAAGCGTTTATGGACCACTGGAGAAAATCCTGTTCAGTCTTGTGGTCTGTATACTCCCTGCAGGCAATTGTTTAAACCAGCATTTCCTATCTTGATTTTAGGAGTGCAAAGGTGGTAGAGGTTCAGCCTGTATTCTGTTATGGTTAAGACTGTGAAAATGTTAGTACTGGTACTTCTCTGTCATTCCTAATGTCTGGCACTGTTGGTTAAATTTAAATATGTAGATCCTTGCATTTTGATAGGGTTTGTGTGCTGTTGCATGAAAGCAAAATGAGAAATTTAGAAACACTGATTATAAAAACCTAAGGTTTTTCCATTTCAGGACTGGAAGAGTAGCCTTGTACTGTATTTTTAAATATCAAAGTCTACTCTATCAATTTACTGCCTGCCAGAATCTGGACCAGTTAAATTTAAGTAAACAATTTATATTATAGCATATATCCATTCATAAAGCCTGTATTTATTGTAAATTTTGTCTGCAGTTTTGCTTTCATGTCAAGGTATAATGATATACTATATCCGTCTATATGTATGTATACACATATAAATCCTCTGGTTATTTAGATCTAAGGATCTTGTAAAAAACAAGGAAAAGGGAGGAGACGAAGTTGATAAATATTGTAACTGTCTTAAGGAATTAGTGGAGGTGTCTTCCTCTGAATCACGGGAGGTTTGAGTCTGTGGTTTTCTTATTCCCGTAGTACTGATGGAATTGCGGCAATCCATTGTCCACAGCCTCTTAAAACTAGAATTATGAAATACCTTGTAATTCACAGAAGGATAGGGCTTAGCTAGCAATGACGTATTTGAAATGAAAAGCAAATTTAACTGTTCTCATTTTAAAGGTCAGCAGAAGGCGTTGTTCTGAGACAGATACTGGTGTGACACACAATGCTGTTCTCACTCACTTTGAAATATGGATTAAGACAGAGTTTAAGCTCTGAGAGTGGTGATATCAAATGTAAGGTTGAACATAGATTGGAAAATTTCTTCCTGCCTGAGGAAGTGTTTATAAAGCTGTGTCCCTGCCTGTGAATTCCAAATGATTCTCAGTATGAGGGATGTAAATCAGATTTTTTTTTATAAATACCCTATGTTTAAATTGTGTACATCTCACTGAAAGTCATTAAAACTGTTATTCATGTGGTATTTGTGCCCAGAAACTATGAAGTGGTAATTGAATTGACTGGTATCTAACAGTTTTAGAGATTACTGCTCTTCTGATGTGATACGAGCCATGTTACTTGTAGTTGGGGATTGATTGTTTTTCATTAAGTGAGTGATCGTCTGGGCAAATACAAGTTTTTAAGACATTTCAGAGTGAGGGAGAGACCTCATATCCAAACAGTCCTCATGACCTATTAGTGAGGCTGAAAGAGCTTTATGTTGAGTATCACATAATCATAATTCTTTGATACAGCGAGGGATACCAAGTACAATTTGTGGCTCCATTATGCCCTTGACAGCTCTATAGGCCTGTTACTTCTAATTAAAGATTTTCCTCAAATTTCTGGCATTTATGCATGTCCAGTTTGTACATTTTGTTCTTGTGTAAATGCGAACAACTTTTCTGCTTCCACCTGGGTTAAAAACACTTGGCCTCAGTGGCCCAAACACGTCAAACTTTTAGACCTGTTTTGGAGAGTTTGATTTTTATTTAAAACCTTCACAAGTTTTAGTTACCTTTTTTTGAAGCCTTTTTCTATGATTTTGTCCTAGAAGTCATTCTGTTCTTCCTGAGCCATTTGTGTTCTGTATTGGCAGCATGTTTTGACATCATACTGTTTGCCAGTGTCACTGATTAATTTATTTATTTGTTTATTTCTTGGTCCCAAGATTATTATTTTGGCCACCTTCCAGAGACTTCTCTCACTTTATAGCCCTTTCAGTGTGATCAGTTGTATAGCCTCCATACTATCTGATCTACTCGACCTGAAATAGAGCTTTCTTGTATTGTGCTTTATGAAATGATTCTGCAGGGTGGATTGAATCTACTGTGTTGCTTTTCTCGGGGAAAAGGTAATTTATCTCAGCAATAAAAGATACTAGAATTATTTGATATGAACTTCCTTCTCTCTTCTGCTTTTTATTTAGCTTTTCCATGTACTTCCATGTCTTGCATGCTTATGTGCACAAGCTAATGACGTATTTTTCTAGATGCTTCACTTGCCTTTTTTAAACACAGTTTGCAGACCTGTTGCAACAGCTTATGTGAAATGGTTGACAGTTTCCTTTGTCCACTGTCTGAACCTTTTGCAGTGGGGATTGTCTGTTTTTTCCAGTTCAAGAATGTTACGTTTTCTCCCACCAGTCATAAAACAGCAGCTGAGGAGGAAACATAAGGCTTTGCGTTCAGTATTCTCCTGCCTGTTCTGACATTTGGTACTTATTTTATCCTCTTCTGGCGTGCCATCTAAGCCAAAATGGGGAGAGAGAAGCACTTCAGACACTTCATTGACTTTTCCTAAGACACACATTCAGATTAATAGGATGAATCAGCTGTTGAAGCTCCTTACCTCTTCTTGTAGTATAAAAGGTACCAATATGTCCAACCTTAGGTGATTTATTTGGGGGTAGCTAAAATGATGTGGATGAATCTCACTCATTCTGTGGTGCATGCAAAATCAAAAGTTTTCATCAATTTAAAAAGCCAAGTATTTTTTAATGAAAAAACATTTTCCACTGCTCATTCATCACCCTCAGAATGAAATTTAAAAATAATATTTGCTATTCGAGTCTGTTTAGTATTCAGAGGTTTTGACTCTTGCTTGTGAAGCCAAAAGACTGCTAAAAAGAACTGACTTTTTTCACTGTGAAATATTAAAAAACAATTTCCAAAACATTTGATGGAAAAAATGGAGCAAGGCTTTAGTATGCAAGCTTACGGAATTGGTGAACTTGTGAAATTTGTGTACAACTTGGACAAGGAACAGCTTGTAAGAAGCTATTCAGTAGAGTATTATTGTAAGAGCTAGGGGAGGAAAAAAACATTAAGTAAGAAAAATGCTGAGGATGTTTGCATGACTTAGACTAAAGTATTTTTTCTTTAGACTCACATGATGATTGTAAGACTATAACTTAAGCCACAACTCTTCATTCTTGTGGCTATTACTCTATTACAGAGTCAATAACCTCCATTTTGCTAAGTCTGCAGTGAGCTTTCTTTTTTCCTGTAAGTCTCTGTTCTAATCCTTACATGAAACTATGCTAAAAATGTTGGCTTTAAAAACTGAGTTATGCTTCAGATGTGAAGAGTGTTCTTAAAAATAGGAAGAAATGTCATCAAATTTTTTTGTGTTCCAGATAATCAAAAAATGACTCTCAACATAATGCCATTTCTTTTTGCAAATCTTTTTTTCATTTCCTGTAGCTCAATAGTAGCTTTTCTTCACTCTTAGTAACGGTAGTGTCTATGTTGATTAGAAACACTGTGTGTGAGTTAAGATGCCTTTGACTACACATCTACTTGCTTTAAAATACTGTTGCGCTTAATGATCATCCAAAGTACTCAGTGCGCTGTTCCAACAGGCTTTGTTTAGTAAAAGCTTCAGAGTGCCCAGTGCAGACTCACTGTCTAGAGTCTTGTCCTTAAACACCCTGTCTCAAAAAACTTTTCTCCTTCTCAAGGTGAAAGTTAGTAAGAATAGCATTTAAAACACAGCATTAATGTTAAAGAAATTTATGTTTATAACTAAACTCATAACTTTATTTTTACAGTTTTCAATTTAGTTTTCGTGTATTTTGGTTGTTAGATGATTTCCCGATTCAGGAGAGTAAATACATTTCCATTACCAGCATGGATTTGACAAACATGCTCTTGCTTCAACTAGTTAGAGGGAGAGAGGGGGGGAAACGAGGGGAAGGTCTCTCGGTCCAAGTGGCGTTTGTGCAAGAAACTGGAAATGGGAGGATTTCTTGTGAATTCTAAATCTTGCTCTCACGATAATGAGTTCGCCATATACACTTGGTGAAGCCAGGTTTACTTGCAGTCTGATTCTGGAGCAGAGGACACTCGCGTAATTCTTCATTAAAGTAGGAACACCACTGTTGTCTTTGTTTCCTTAATTTCCACAGGCCCTTAGTAAAACTGTGTTTTTATTCCTGTTCGGGAAGTGGGGATGATAATAATGTACAGTGGGTTTTTTCCAGTCATTGTAAGAAATCTACATGTATATGTGTTCCAGGAGACAACTTCTGTTGGGTGGGTTTGTTTTTGGGTTTTAGGTGGTTTTTTTTCAGTAGAATTGCCCCTCAGTGTTCATCATATGTGACACTTTGTGATAAATTCTTCACTGCTTCTCTTCACTTGAGGCTATTTTAAGAAATGACTCATAACTTTCCAATGTGTATATAACCTTTATCTATCCCTTTTAATATATTTTTGCTTTTAGATCTTAAGAATCACTGTCCTGGTCCCGTTCAGTAGAGTCCATTCGTAATGACAGCTCTTTCTTAAGCTGATAACAAGGTCAGAGAACCACTAGTGCTCTCTGTACTAGGTATCTTTTAACTGAAGCAAACTCTCCAACTTGAACAGTGTTTTTCTGTGTGCCCACATCAAAACCCCTACCTTGATTTCAGCTGTGACTTTCTCACACAGGGTCTGAGGTGCCTTAACCTCTGTAATGTTAAGGACTTTTCATTTGCAATTCTGTAGTCTGCCTTTCACTTCCAGCTCTCTAACCTTTCATGCGGTTATTTTGAATGTGTTTTCCAGAGCCTCTGTGGCAGTGTTTTTCCATTACTCTTATCATGTTTTTCTTGTGCTTTTGCACCTTCAGACCCTGATACTATTGCTATTTTGCATTCTTTTGGGAATTACGGTAAGCGAGCTGTGGCCGTTGCATTTGTCCGTGGTTAACTTTCTGTGTCTCAGACACCAGTTTAACAATTATTTCCTTTGCCATTCAACATTCAAAGAATCTTTTTGTACTGTTGTCTTTTAGAACAGCATAGGTGCATTGGAGATGACATCTGCCTTACAGCAGACTAAGTTTTTGTCTGTTTTATAAATTCTTTGTAATAGGAACACTTTAGTTCTTAACAGCTCTGGCTTTTTCTGATGCTTCCTGAAGCCAGTTGGTGAGACATACCTACTGGTTTTTTTTTCATACAGACCAAAAAGTTTTGAATTCTTTGGGATTTACTGCTCTTCTAACCATTTGGTTTTGTAATGTCTACGTGTCAGAGCATGATCTGCCTGCTGAGCAGGACTGTGGACTGAGTAACTTTATGCCAAAAATCATTAGTGCTTAAGAGTTAATTCTGTATTCCATAGTCTATGAGGACTCTTTTGTTTTATATCTTCAACATGAATCCAGTCTCATTAAGGATATCCTTACACCTGAAAAATAGCAGTAACTTCTTGTTCCGTAGCTTTAGATCACTCTCAGTTCTTCATAGCTATCATTTGTTGTTGTTTTCTAACCTGAATCTACAAAAAGCACCTTCCACAGTTTTCATTTTTGCATGGAATACTTTTAAAAAGTTTTATAATAAAATTCAAAATTGTTATAACATGCTATATCATAATAATAAAACTACAGGGTTCCCCCCCCGTAGTATTTCCAACTGTTTATGGCTAAAAGTTCCAAAGTCTGCTCTGCTTAAGATTTTCATGGTGTCTCACCCAGATTCCTTTCTGGCAAACATGCCCTCAGCTCTTCCTGATTCCCTCCTTAGAAACTATGAACTGTTAGATTTGGAAATGATGCAACAGATCTTGATGGGGGGAGCATATGCATAATTCAGTAGGGTTTATGTATGCATGTGTATTTATGTAAGGATTATGAACCTATGAACCTATTAACATAGTAAAATTGAGTCTTGCTGATACCATAAATTATATGCTTGTGGTCATTATGTTCGCCTCAGATCTCAGTAATTCTCTCGGCACTACTGTTCATGACAGTATTTGGAGAAGTGGCATTGAATGCATTATATGCTGAACAAATTTTTCTGCAAGTAGGGCTGCTTCTTACTTTCCAGGGACCAGATTCTGTTTTCTGCCAGAATCCCACCACTGCCAGCACTGTACAAGGTCATCTCTAAAGCTAGTCTTGTCTGCCATGGGCTTTGTTTTGACTTGCAGTTGATGAGAACACCAGACCATCCTTCAGTTTACCTAGCGCTATTGAACACTGCAGCTAGAGTAGTTTTGGAATAATTCAGGAGACAGCAAAATGTAAGTAATACATCCATCAATTTTAGAACCTTCATCATGGAGTTTATGCAGGAATATACAACTGTGCGTCACTCGTGCTCCACTATGATCGCTGTCAAGAATTAAAAATTAAAAGGTAGATAGCTTCAGTCAGCATATTAGAATGTGTGTACCTTGGGCATGTACAAAAAATTCATTACAGATACCTTAACCCTTCCAAAGCAATATAAAGAAGCAGTCATGCTTCTCTCGTGGAATACTCAGAGCTTAACAGCTAGGTTAGGCAGTAGGCAGTTTGATGCTCCTTCCAATCAACAAAAATGTTTGGGAGAAACCATAGATGTTTCAACAGCTTGTTTTGTTTGTTTTTTTATCTGGAGGAAGTTCATAACTTCCTTCCTGACTGAAGCTGCAAGTTAGCATTTCTTCTATCAGACTATTACCATTTTCCGAGTAACTTTATTCTTGGTGTTGAGAGGGGCTTAAAATAATTTCCTGAAACTGATTCCTGGGTTTGAAGTGAGAAGTGTTTAGTGATCTCTTCTACAAGAGATGTAGACTGAGGATGGCTACAAGTAATAGGTCTATTTATATTGTTATTAGATTTCCTGGGGGCCCTTTATGCTTGTTTTTTAGGAAGGGGAGGTTAGATTTTCAGGAAATACTGTGAAGCAGATCTCTGAGGAATCATTCATGGTAAAATAAATAATATTCAGTGTTAGTACTTCAAACAAAAAAAGATGATACGTTGATTATAACAAGAATGCCAAAAAGGAGGTGGGAAAAAGCTGAGAATGTGTCTTTTGGAAACAGGAGGGTACTTAAGAGAGTTTGAGGACTTCGCTGTACAGTTCCCAAAATAGGCCTAGCTGAATTCAGAAATGATGGGGAAAAGGTTTCTGGAAAACAGAGGGCTCTCAGGATGGCCAGGGGCCTAAAGCAGGTGACCTGTGAGGGGAGGGAGAGGTTGAGGGTTTGTTTAACCTGGAGAGGTGGAGGCCAAGGAGCAATTGAATAGAAGCCTACAGCTGCGTGGGGGGTGGTTACAGAGGCAATGGTGCCAGATGCTCTCTGCGAGAGACAGTAGCCATGGTAGAGACAGTAGCCACAAGTTGCAGCACAATAATTTTAGGTAGGACAGGGGGGCAGGCGGGAGGGTAATTTGTTAAATGTGTAATGCAACACTAGAACAGAGATACATTAAAATTTCTGTTCTTGGAGGTTTTCAAGACTTAGCTGGACAAAGCTATGAATGACCGAAAGTAGTGTTGGTCTTATTTTTGAGGAGGAGACTGATCCAAATAAGATGCCGAAGTCCTTTTCAAACAATGTGGGTTTTTTTCCACATGGTAGACTCCAGCAGCGTTCATGTAAGAGTCATCTTTTCTGGGTAATTAAATGTTTTAACGTCTGTATTCGTACTCTGCAGTAGTGATGTCAAATTCCCAGAGAAGAGTTCCTTCTCTTCTGTAGTGACTTGCTTGCTGTTAAAAGTATGTAGTGTTAGTATTTGAGAAGAATTTTTAGTGTAAAAGGGTTGCAGGTACCTCATTCTGAATCGACGAATTTGTCCAGAATGCTAATGCAGGTTTCTTGTATGAAGTATCATGTATTAAATGGAGGTGAAGCGTAGCAACATTGCAAATGGGTGCAATCAGTCTATGTGATATAATCTGATACATTTTGAGATAGACAGATAAACATTTAAAGCCCATTGGTACCCTATTTTTCAAAGTGTTTGTTTGCTCTGTAGTGTGTTTTTTTAAAACTGTTGTGCTGGTTTTTTTCCTGAGAGCTAATCACAAGATTTTCAGCAGTGTTCCACATTTCTTCTAAAAAAACCCATAGTCGTCTTGTATTTACTGGATTTCTTTACTTGTCTTGCTTATATATTATTCTGAGATAAGTAAGGCAAATAAGTGCCTGTACTTAAGAACAACTTCAGAAATCATATCTTAATAGTGTTTGAAGCAATGTTCATTTTATTCAATATAGTTTTATTCAGTTTCTAACCATTGTTTGTGAATGTTATGGATTTGTGTGGCAAGGTTTTGGTAGCGGGGGGCTATAGGAGTGGCTTCTGTGAGAAACTGCCAGAAGCTTCCCTGATGCCTGATAAAGCCAGTGCCAGCTGGCTCTAAGACGCATCTGCTGCTGGCCAAGGCCAAGCCAGTCAGTGATGGTGGTAGCGCCTCTGTGATATGATGTTTAAAATGGGGAAGAAAAAACTGCAGTGAGATGGCAGTTGAGAGAGAGGAGTGAGACCATGTGGGAGAAACAGTTCTGCAGACACCAAGGTCAGTGAAGAAGGAGGGAGGAGGAGGTGCTCGAGACGCCAGAGCAGAGAGTCTTCCCTTGCAGCTCGTGATGAAGACCATGGTGAGGCAGGCTGTCCCCCTGCAGTCCATGGAGGTCCACGGTGGAGCAGATATCCACCTGTAGCCTGTGGAAGGGACCCCATGCCAGAGCAGGTGGATGCCTGAAGGAGGTTGTCACCCCGTGGGGAGCTTGCGCTGGAGCAGGCTCCTGGCAGGACCTGCGGACCCGTGGAGAGAAGAGCCCATGCTGGAGCAGGTTTGCTGGCAGGACGTGTGACCCCATGGGGGACCCACGCTGGAGCAGTCTGTTCCTGAAGGACTGCAGCCTGTGCAAGGGACCCACGCTGGGGCAATTCACGAAGCACTGCAGACCATGGGAAGGGCTCACATTGGAGAAGTTTGTGGAGAACTGTCTCCCATGAGAGAGACCTTCACGCTGGAGCAGGGGAAGAGTGTGAGGAGTCCTCCCCCTGAGAATCAACGAGCAGCAGAGACAATGTGTGATGAACTGACCGTAACCCCCCTTCCCCATTTTCCTGCGCTGCTTGGGGTGGGAGGAGGTAGAGAAATGGGACTGAAGTTGAGCCCGTGAAGAAGGGAGGGGTGGGGAGAAGGTGTTTTAAGGTTTAGTTTTATTTTCTCATTATCCTGCTCTGACTTAATTAGTGATGAATTAAACTTCCTTTTCTTCCCAAGTTCAGTCTGTTTTGTCCATGACAGTAATTGATGAGTGATCTCTCCCTGTCCTTGTCTTGACCCTTGAGCCTTTCATCATATTTCCTCTCCCCTGTCCATCTGAGGAGGGGGAGAGATAGAGTGGTTTTGGTGGGCACCTGGCATTTATCCAGGCCAAACCAAAACAGTGAGTTGATGTACTTAGAGTTGGTAACTGATGTTCTGGAATCTTTATTAAGGTCCGCTGTTCTGAGTCTTAGAGAAGATTCTTTCTACATTGCAGGTTAGGAGGAAGTATTCTTGTCGTCAGCCTTTGTAAACTCTAAACTACAAGTAAAAACCAAAAAAATCTTCTGGAACTTTTTCAGCCTTTCCATGCTCTCTACATAGAATTGAAAGTAGCAGGAAATTAAAGGACAATCACTTTCTTGTCAGTCAGCTGTCTTTTGCAGTTGGAGTTCACCCTGACTGTACAGAGCAGTCAGTACCTATTATAATTAACCATACTCACTGTTTGTATGGGTTCTTGTACAGAACTTTCTTTACCTAAAGAACTACTTCCTGCTGATAATAGTAGCATTAGCACTAATATCTGTAAATGTTGCTAATTTAATTGGTCACTAGTTGATTAAGGAGTCTCAGGTAAATACTGGAATGAAGTTCAATATTCTACTGTATTTCTCTCTTTCTCCCCCTCCCCCCCTCCCCCCCTTTATTGTGTAAGGTAGCCCATCCTGCTATTTTCTAGAGAAAACTGGTACATGAAAGCATCATATTCTCTGTCTTTTCATCTTTTAGTGTAAAAGTAAGGAAGATACAAGCCATTCTGTTAGTCTGTGTGAATAGTTTCATTCTTCATGTCAGTTCTTTCTGATTTGGGGGCAGTTGTGTATCTGATCATCTGCTCACGCTGTTGTGTCTATGCTTGATCTTTTGGGCTTCCAGTTATCTTCTAATTCCTCTTTAAACAATTTTCAGAATCACTTTCCCATTTGGTTTTGGATTTTAATTAGATATACAAAAAGTTTAGATTTTAATCATATATACAAAAAATGTTCTAAAATATTTGCGGTCCTTGTGGTAGGTATAGTTAAATTAGTTTTAACAACATAAAAAGATATACAGGTTCTATGCAAATGTACATGTCAGCTTTTCAAAGGCTGCCCAGAGAGCTTCTGGTCAAAGCCCAGTTGGACAAAGTCTGCCACAACTCATACCACTTTGAGAGCAGGAGGCGGACTAGATGACTTCTTGAGTTCTTGGGTTGGTTTGGTTTATTTTTTCCTGGGGCACTGTCTGTCTGTAGGATTTTTTGCAGAGCACCTTGACATGCCCCTCATTTGATGCATACTTTGACACTTCTAATGCTTTTGCTGTCATCTGCTTAGAGGACATAAAGTTTTTGCTTCCTGGCACGTTTTTCAGTGGGCTTAGTAACTGCTTCTTCTTGGCTGGATTTATTAATTTCATATTGCTGAGTGGTTTAAGGCAAGTTTAGGGAACCTGAGCCTTCTCAAACCCATAGCAAGCAGGAGCCAGTAGAACTAGGTGCAAGTTCCTGAATTTCCTTATCCAGACCTAAGCCTTTTTTATGAATGAAAGTGCTCAAGCACAGCGCCATTGTCTTCTACAAGAGAAAGGTGTGCTGTGTTTTCTTGTAACTCTAATTGCCATTATTTTCTTTAGAGGAGTGTGTGCAAAATGTTTGAGTGTCCCAAGACTGAAAACTTCTCTTCTGGTACATCTTCACCTTCAGGAAAGCCAGGTGTCCAGAGGGCTTCTTTGCTGCTAGCAACAAGAGAAGGATATGATAATTCACATCTTTCATTACACCCAGAATTCTAGTAGTTTCTGCCCTGGATTCCTTTGTTATAAAGTCTTCTTCCTCAGCCTTCTTCAGCTCAGTCAGGTGGTGAGCTTATACTTCAACACTTGTGACAGGAACTCTTTGAAAGCTCATCTGTAATAAAAACAGACATCTGTGAGTCTGGAGATTGGATTGCTAATTTGGATTTGCAGTTGTATTTACAACATAGTTAGATGCTTTATTATGTGATAAATGTGCTTACTGTGTTTGTATGTACAAAGGTTGGTTTGCTTAAAGTTGTTCTAATTGCAGTTATTTTGCTCCCTAATCTGGAAACTATTCTGCACTACAAATAGGACCACCAAGATAAAACACTTTGGGTAAGGTTTATACACATATTCTTACCAGGTAGCATGATCATGATCTCAAAAGGTAGCAAACTTACATATTGAAATGCAGGTGTCTGTAAGTTTAAGAATGACGTATGCTCTCAATGTAGTCAGGAAAGTAATAGGAAAAGCCCCAAATTGTCCAAATTTGGAACTGTCTGACAGGTGGTATCAGTATGGTAGCAGGTACTCCAGGCTGTATCTCAGCACTGGGAACTGTACTTCCAGCTCATCTTTGTCTTCTTGCAGGGACGTGAGTGTGTTTTGGCCTCGGGGTGGCTGTGAGTCATGGTTGTGGTATGGTGACTTAAGGTATACTAGAAGAAGTTGCCAGTTTTCAAAGAATAGGCAATTACAAAATAATTCAAAAAGGCTAAAAGCCCGTGAATAACACAAAAACCCATGGCCACACCTGGTAATAAAATTTAGCTTGAAGTCTAGAGAGAATCACTTGAGTTTTTGTTACCTTGGCCACAAAAGAGCTACCCAATGTTATTTTACTTTCTGCAATTTGGTTTCAAATTATTAAATACTATAATTGAACATACTTCTTAAATATAGAACATTCCTTTCTCACTTTTCATTTAAAACAATTTCAGTAGTACCATGTTCTAGTAATGGAAGTTTCTGTGTGTTTGCTTATACCACAGGCTTCAGCATTTAGGTCCTAATTTCAAATCCCCTGAAACCACTGTAGTGGTTGCCACTTACTCTGCTGATTGTGTCTCAAAACCCATGTGTCCCAGTTCTTATTTACTGAGTTTTACCCTTGTTGATTATCCTATTGAACAGTAAGGAACAGGTGGGATGCCAGTGGACGTTTGTGTACACGAGTACACTAAGGTGTTACAGCAAAGACAGCAAGTAAGATGCACAAACTTTGTCACGAGGCGATGTTTTCTGAATCATTTTGAGGCTGTTTATTAATATTAAAGTTAGACTCAGTATTTTTATGGCACCATTCAGATAAATATCTTTTCTGGAGTTGACAGTGTTTGCTGGTATTTCGCTGTAATTAAGAACTTGAGGATTTTGGGTACTGAGGTATATTTTTCTTGTGCTTGCTTTTTAAATGTCAGCAATCTTCCATGAAATATAACTCTTATTGACTAAATGATTTCTTTTATTCCAAGTTACTATTGTAGTAGACACACTACTAAAAAGTAGTGTGACCTTTTAACCAAATACGTTTTGCCAGAAGTAATTTTGTCTTTTATGTTTTTGTGATTTGCTAACTTATATCTCAGAAACAAATTATCTGAATCTGCTTAAGAAAAACAGTGTTCATTTCTAATGTTTCCCAATGTGATTTGCAATTTTTTGGTCTTTAGGCTAAAGAAAGCTGGGAATCTTGTGCAGGATTATCCCTTCTGGCTAATTCAATTACTTTCAGGTTTTGTAACTTGAGACTACACCCACTGGTAACCAGATTTCTGACAATGTTTCTGGTAATCTACCAAAATAAATGGCTGCATTTCAAAAGGAAATGTTTAAATTGCTGTTTACTGCTAATGTTTTGAAGACTGAATTACTGACAACATGGTTAGAATAGTGAGAAAGTTTGGCCTAGTTACGTTTTCTGAGATTCTGGAATTACACTGGTGCGTCCTGACAGAACACCACCATAATACATGAAAACTTCCCTGCACCAAGTGCATAATAGCCACTTCTCCGACACCAGTCTTCTGCCTTCCCCCGTCACTGAAGGACATGCTGTGGGGATAATACAGAATTTAGTATATTACTAACTGCGAGGCTTAAGGTTGTTTTTTCCTATTTCTCTTCCTTATAGGATGACTTGAGTTAACTCAGATTTAGGCATTCTGTTTTCCTGATCCTTCATGAAATCTGTTGCTTGTCAGCCTCATGGAAATTTTATTCTTGTTTTGTTTGTATGGTAAGTTTTGTTGAGATAGGACTTTGAAGTTTGACGTCCCTTGGAATTTAAATGTTGTGGAAGTTCTCCCTGCGATTCCTGGCCTCAAGGTCAAGTTTTTTGGGCAGGTTGTTTTTTGTTTGTTTTTTTTTTTCTTTATGGTTGTTTTCTAATAAGTGAGCTGTTTTGGATGAGATCTGTATTAAGATAAACGATTAATTAGACAAGAGAACTGAATTTTATCTAACCTTTCAGTATCATGCTTAAAAGATTATGGACTAATGTTCTTTTGACTTGGTATTAGGAACAGCACCTAGATAAATGAATTTTGGTCAATATTAGCGCAGCAGGAATAAGTACTCCATGAGCAGCAGATCATATAAAGAGTTCACTCATCTCTGGAGATCTTTGAATGGAACGATTTCCTATGTTTCATATCTGGAAACTTTTTTAAAAACAGAATACAAGCTTGGCAAATTGAACTTTGCGCATGATTTGGAGCTTTTAATGAGACCAGAAGTCCTCAACTGTACAGAGTGTTTGCATGTGCACTGTACGATACTGGTTTATACAGTGAAAAAGCCATTTCTCAAGATACAGCTCACGACTGTTGGACCTCACATCCTCAGAAGCACATTCGCAAGTACTGTTGGAGAATGTTCTAGCCCAAAAATATAGGCATAGTCATTTAGAATACTGCAGGTTGTCTGCAAGCAAGCAAGATGGAGAGAGGAGACAAAGTGTATCTTTTGGCTGCTTTGAAGGCTCTCATTCAGAACACTATAGTCATAGCCACTAGTTCTCATTTCTGGTACACTATTTGTTTTTTCTAGTTAGGGTGATAAATAGAGAAATTTGAAGACTATTGTTGCTGCAGTTCTTTCTCTATGCCTGCAGATTCAGTCCACCTTTGCTTGTTAGCATTCCCTTGTTTTCATAGGAAGCCCTTGCTTACTACTTGGAAAGCAATTCTTTCTGTCCCTATAGGGTGATTGCTTCAATTAATACCCATTTAAATAGCTATGTCTTGTGAATGACTGTAACAATGGTAACATTCACATTTGTTTTGATTCTTTAAGTTAATCTTACAGATACAAAATAAACTGCAGTTGGGAAATAAATCATTCATATGTCAAAGATGCAGCTCATTTTATAGGGATATATTTCTACTGCCAAAGGCAACAAATGTAGCAGTCTTGTTTTCTGGTTTCTAGCAGCCTTGAGTAGAGATGTCTGCAGTGTTCTTGTTCCTGTTCACACACACCTACCTATGTGCCTTTCTAAATTTTACCCTTCTACCAAGAGATAAGCAGAAGGACTGTAGTTACTGCTCACATATTCTGTCTGGTGTGGCCCTTTTTTCAGTAACTGAGACTGTTGGATGCAGGCTGGTCTTCTGTTACAGGTATACATTTGGCTCGAGCACGTTATGTTTTGTACTCACTCAGGACAGTATACACCCACTGCTGAATGCTTCTGTGTAGACAAATTCATTCTTGTCATGTTTGGTACAGCATCATCTCTACTCTGAAACATTATTTATGAAACTGACATTTTACTATTTTTGCCATTGCGAAAGAGACGTTCTGTGCAGTGTCTTGAAATGAATCACTGAAAATGGAAATAAAACCAGCTTTTTGGTGGGTAAAGGGTCTTGCCTTTATATTCCTCTATTTTGTCTTTTATTAATTGCATGAAATTCAGTGTGGCATGCAAAGGAAAAACAAAAGCATGTTTCATTTTTGTCCTTTAGATATAAAATAAGAACCAAAAACCCCCAAAGGGTTATAGAAACTGCTAAGAAAAGTGGCTTGATAATGAGAAATATGAAGAAGGATCATACAAACCGAGCTTATGTTCAGGTACAAAGTAAGGATTCCTTTGCAGATTTATGGCCTAGATTTACTCCCCTTAAAATAAATGGATTTTCTGCCTTTTTCTCTGTAGAAAGTATGTAGTACTGCAGGATTGCATTGGCAGTTCAATATTGCAAGTCAAACTGAAATAAGATGTGACAGGTACTGGCATGAACCACTAGTCAAAGTGCTGTATATTTAGTTCTAGTGTTTTACTGAAAACATGCATGCCAGTCTATGTGTATAACAGACTGAAGTAACAGCTTACTCATTTTTGACAGAGGGGGTCTCTCTTGGAGTCCTGAGGCAGGGTTAAATAATTTCGTTCTGTTTCATTTATTATTTCTGTGTTTGGTGACTTTTGTCTAAGTTGAGATGTCTCTTGCCCTGCTGTGAAAGTAGGGCCTGAAAAGTGCCTATATTTACACCCCAAGGAGAGTACAATAGGATGGAGAAAATGAGGTAACATTGTATTGGTCAGTATTGCATGTTTGTTTGGAAAAGAATTTAAACATTTTTCAATTAAAAAGTTACTTGGAGAATTTTGATTTCTCAGTTTGTCGCTGAGTTGGATCATTCTTTTTCCCCTCAGAAAGTCTATTTAATGGAAACATTACTTTTATAAAGGGCAGGAAGTGTCTCAGTTGCAGTTTCTGACCTTGTTTAGTTGAATGATCTTTAAATTTTTTAGATAATTTTATAGTTTAAGCTCTGATTCAAGAAATCCTTAAAATACCATTTTAAAACCAGTCCTGTATATCAAAACAAATATGCTTAGATTCAAGCATTCACTTGATGTTTGTTCTGGTGAGTAGGGTGTTGTGTAGTAATTGGGGCCAGAATGCAGTAGTAGTCAACCTTGCAGCTTAGGAAGGTTGCGTGCCCCTTCAGTGCAGTAATTAACAAATGTCAACCTGAGATAAAGCGGTCTAGAGCAAAATCCTTGTGCTATTGAGTTCATTCAGTAAGCAAAGCCTAGAGAAGTCTGGTGCAAGCATCACAGACTTGTTTCTTTCCAAAATGATGCAATTTATTTTTATGCTCTGTCTACAGATTTGTGGCAAGGTGTAGGAACAAGCATTCTGTGCTATTGTGCGAGTGAGAAAAGCTGCCCTGTTGTGAAGATGGTGACTCATTTCTATTAGGAGGATTCCCGTGCAATAAGCATTGCTCAATACAAAAAGAGAAGTCTTACATCAGATACCTTATAGTAGATGCTCCTCTGCTTTGCAAGTGCTTGGTAATGTTCAAGTTGTTGTGATCCTTGCAGTTATAAAGAGCCTTTTCTGGACCATTTCAAACTGTGCACTATTACCTGTTTTCCTTAGAAAGTGGAACTAGAGGTAACTATTTCAGAAGATGTACTATCAGTGATTATTATGTTTATGTAAGGTAGCAAATGCTAAATCCCTTTCTTGTTTCTGCTCTGTCTTTATGCAGGTGTAGCAATTTAGAGTATTTCTGGAGACGTTTGGGAGAGTGTTCAGAGAAGGGCAACACACAGAAAACAGCTAGCCCTGCCCTGTTTTGCCATTGAATCCAATGTCTGTTCCCTTTCCCACCTTCCGATTTGAGAGGCAGACGTATTTGTTACTATGTCTTACACTTAACTGGAGTAAAACCTATCTCGAATTGTGCTGCCTGGTTTTCCCCAGTATGTCTGGAGATTTTTGCAATCTTAAAGACATTTAATTACTGAGTGTGACAGGAAGGAGTCTAGCTTTGTTACTTTAAAAATGTCCATCTTCGCTACAGTATTAATTTAAAACTCCATGACTTTTACTGTATCTGTTAGCAGAGGGATATATTTTTGTCCACTGATCTGTGCTGAAGGCATTAAGAGAATGAAGGATACTATCTCCTTCTCATGCCTAGATGACTCTTAAAGGTATGTGAATGTGAAAGTGTCTATGAATAACAGTCTTCACCCCTGCTGATCTGCTGAGGCACCACATGCTTAACTTCTCACTGCTTAGAGGAGCTGCCTTTCACTTCAGATTTATTTCCTGTTGCTTTTAGCTTTTAATCCATGGAAAGCCTTTGCCCCTTGCCCTGTGGCTTTTTATTTCATCTCTAGTTTCTTCTGTCAGGCATTCCCCTTATATTAGCATTTTCAGAGCACTGCAGCAGATGAGAGGCACCCGCTCTGGGCTAAGGCTTTCAGGCATTGTAGTGTGAGAACTGTCCAAATGTTACCAGTATGTCTTCAATGTAAGAAACAATTGTCAATTAATTTTAATAAAATAAGTCTATGTTTTTCCAGAGAAGTCAGTATCTTCATGCGCCATAAGCTGTGTTTTGTGGAAGCTTATAGGATGAGAATATAAATTTGCACTTAAATATACAGTTGTTTTTCTGTGACTTTTCACTAAGCAGAGCTCAGAGATGCTTAGAGATATTTAGTGACAGATATTTAGTGTTTGTCCATTGATTTTTTTGTTCTAGTAAGCTCTCCCCAGTACTTGTACAAGCTTAAATTAAATTATCCATCTTCCTTACCCTCCAAATGAAAACAGTAACTTGCCACATCCTACCCACTATAACAGTTTTTAAATGGAAATTAAATCAGATACTAAGTATTAAAAATCAGAGAGTCCTTTGTCTATCCTGACATAAAATTAGGAAAAAATGGAGTCTAGCCTGCTATCAAGCTGATATAGATTGATAACAGAATCAAGTGCTAGAAACAGTTTTTACTTGGAAATTAAATCAGATACTAGGTATTAAAAATCAGAGTGCTTTGTCTATCCTGACATAAAATTAGCAAAAAATCAGTGAGTCTAGCCTGCTATCATGCTGATATTGCTTGATAATAGAATCAAGCACTAAAAACAGGTTAAAGAGTGAACATCTCTCCAGATTATCCTCCATTCTTGTGAACTGCTAATTCTCTTCCCTCTGATTTAATTTTTCTTTTTTCCAGTTGTAAGCAGTAAGACAAAGAGATTGTAGTATCTCTCAAATCTTTCTTTTTTTCTCGTCTTCCACAGATATGAGTGTGTACGTGTGTGCATACACTGTTTATGCCGTTGAACAGAAAGTTACAGAGATGGAGTCTAAATTGGTAGAGAAGGCATTACTGTGATACTCAAGAAAACAAATGAAGCCAGTCTTCTAAGACTGAAAAATTGTAATCTATCAGACAAAAGACAAAGAAATTTTTTTTCATTTTTTCTTTTTTAAAAAAATCATTGTGTTTGTGTGCACAATGCTTACATGGGTTGTGACTGGTATATTACAATATGTATGTTTACAAAAATATCCACCTTACTGAGCAACAGACTGTTTTATGGAATTGCTTTTTCTTTTTGATGAAGCATGAATGCTTTGGGGATCTTCTGAAGATGCTTGGATTGCTGTCAAGGAAAGGAGAAGGTGCACTAAGAGTTACAAGCTCAGGACATAGGCCAGGGTACTGCCAATCAGTCATTTCTGGGATGTAACAGTAAGCATGGAATCATAGAGTCAGAGAATCGTAGGGCTTGGAAGGGACCTTTGGGGATCGTCTAGTCCAACCCCCCTGCCGAAGCAGGGTCACCCAGAGCAGGCTACACAGGACCTCGTCCAGGCAGTTTTTGAATATCTCCACAGAAGGAGACTCCACAACCTCCCTGGGCAACCTGTTCCAGTGCTCTGTCACCCTCAAAGTAAAGAAGGTCTTCCTCATGTTCAGACGGAACTTCCTGTGCTTCAGTTTGTGCCCATTGCCCCTTGTACGGTCGCTGGGCACCACTGAAAAGCGTCTGGCCCCATCCTCTTGACACCCACCCTTGAGATATTTATAAGCATTTATAAGATCCGCTCTCAGCCTTGTCGTCTTCAGGCTAAACAAGCCCAGCTCCCACAGACTTTCCTTGTAGTAGAGATGTTCCAGTCCTCTCATCAGCTTGGTAGCTGGACTCTCTCCAGTAGTTCCTTCTCTTTCTTGAACTGGGGAGACCAGAACTGGACACAGTACTCCAGATGAGGCCTCACCAGGGCAGAGTAGAGGACCTGCTGGCCACACTCCTCTTAATGCACCCCAGGATCCCTTTGGCCTTTTTGGCAGCAAGGGCACACTGTTGGTTCATGGTCAGCTTGTCCAGCAGGACACCCAGGTCCCTCTCCACAGAGCTGCTCTCCAGCAGGTCCGCCCCAAGCCTGTACTGGTGCATGGGATTGTTACTCCCCAGATGCAGGACCCTGCACTTGCCCATGTTGAACTTCATCAGATTCCTCTCTGTACAACTCTCCAGCCTGTCTAGGTTTTGCTGGATAGTAGCACAGCCTTCTGGTATATCCACCACTGATCTCAGCTTTGTGTCATCAGCAAACTTGCTGAGGGTACACCCTGTCCCTTCATCCAGGTCACTGATGAACAAGCTGAACAAGACAGGGCCGAGTACTGACCCCTGAGGGACACCACTAGATACAGACCTCCAACTAGACTGTGCCACTGATGACAACCCTCTGAGCTCTGCCATTCATTCCTAATGAGGATGTTATGGGAGACTGTGTCAAAAGCCTTGCTGAAGTCGAGGTAGACAACATCCACTGCTCTCCCCTCATCTACCCAGCCAGTCATGCCATTGTAGAAAGCTGTCAGATTGGTTAAGAATGATTTCCCCTTGGTGAATCCATGTTGACTACTCCTGATAACCTTCTTTTCCTCGAAGGAAAAATAAGCAGGCTTAGCCAAAACTTGGGTTTTATTGCACATGGAGTAAGAATATATTCCATGTTCCAGGGTGTCTGTTTCTGAAATATGTTGACTCTAATACAAAGGTGAATTTACTGCATGAGGTGAATTCTGTCATCTTTTCAGTACTTCTATCCAGATCAGGCTTTATAAGTTTTCTATTTTAGTTCAAAAGAGATAATTATTTTTGAACATTTTAAAATGACTTTACATATCTGCTAAATGACCTTTTCAAAGGTCAGTCTTTTCAAAGTCTAAACTTGTATGTCTTACTCCAAAATATCCCTTTTATTTCCAAGTAGGAAGTTGAATCTCTGCAATGGATGTGTTCGAGAGGGATAAATTAGGACCTTTTCTAACTTAAAAGCAGCAATTTACTGGATTTTCATTCATTAATAATAAAACTGCCAATAATTAATAATGTTCATTGTGCCAGTAGCCTTACAGCCTTGTAAGTGCTTGTTGCAAAATGTGTTGTAAAATGATCATGCACAGTTTCTGCTTTCACTATTCTAGTAGGCCTATGTCTGAGTTAAAGAAAAGCAAATACTAACTATATCTTGCTTTTAGTAGGCAACTTCTTTTCTTCAAGGGGGGGTGGGACAGGCACAATGGCGATTCAGAGATCTTTTCTCTCAGATACTGGCCTAGAATTGAGATTGGCAGAGGAACATGAGCTAGGTGTTTCATGTGTTAGAAGTTCCTAAAATGTTAATCCCTTTTCCTCCATTCAGCCTACAGGCTTGTTACAAAAAAAAAAAAGGTGATTAAATATGAATGGTAGTATTTAAAGAAGTAGAAAGGATATATGAAGCGCACTTGGTCATAAAGCTCTTCTACTTCTTTCATATATGTATGTATGTCTATGTATGTCTTGGCAAGTCATCTGATACAGTATTATAATTAAAGGTCACCAGTGTAACACTGTATCACAGAAATACAGGCTTGAAGTTAAGTGTCTGTGCCACAGTGAAACAAATTTAGAAAAAGCTTGATTTTCATAGTAGCATTGTGTTATGTGGATTAGTGACAGTTTTAAATGATTGGAGTTTCAAAAAACTGTTTATGTTATTCAGTTCAGCCTTTTGCAGTGAGTACAGAATCATCGTTTTTTTCAGTAATTCCATTATTATTTAAATATATTTTTAAATGCATCTAGTGAAGATGTCTCCATCAGTCATTAAACAGTTTATTCCATTCTAAATAGCATGCGTTGGGTGGTGTAACTCAAATTCTGCCGGAAAAAGCCCTTGCATTTTAGATGGTATGCCTTGGCCAGCACAGTTGCCTTGCCTTACATGGTTTTTATTTGGTTTATTTATTAGTTCTTCATATACCATATTGGATTGAAATGACATTAAGAACAGGCAGAATACTTGGCAGTAAAATTAGGTTACCGGATATACAAAGTTCTTACTACCTGAAATTGTTAGATACCGCTCCAGAGGAAATTTTCAAATGCTTATTTTTAAGAAGTGCAAACTATGCTTTAGTCTCAGAGTGAGATGAAATAGAGATGTACTGAATAAAGACTGTGCAGTTATTAACTAGATTTCTTATTTACTCTGGTATTACCCTGCATTTAAATGGTAACTGTGTTTTTAATCTTTTCAACCACGCTTTGCTTATGCTTCACTTTAGCTGAATTCCTGCAACTGGAAAACTATTTAAATCCTCTGAAAGCAAATTGTCTATACCCATCACACTGACTTTCATGCTAGGTGATCAGATTATGGGGGATAATAAAATACTTCAGATAGATACCACTTGCCACGACTCTCTGTTTATGTTGCCGCAGGAGGACTCATCTGAACTTCTTGCTGAAAGATGAAGGACATCCTTAAAGCAAATCTTTCATTTCCATGAATAAATTAGAGATCAGTTCAGTTGAACATAGTGTACAATTCCAGGATATAGTATCAAAACACACCCTCAGGAGGGTAGAGTTCAAACATTTATTCCTTTTACTGTGGGGGTTTCTCAGTGCTAAACAAAACTAGATGGATGCAATAAAAGAATAACTTTTTGATACCTTGAGCTACAGCATTGCCCAGCCAGTTTTGATCTCAGGACTTGAAATATCTCTTGGTTTGGAGACCTGTAGCACTTCCTGTGATTTGAGATCTTCTTGCAGCAAGTATCAGTCATTATCAAGACCTGAACCTCTGTTGTCTGACATCTTATTGCCTAAGTGGTGGATGGTTTTCAAGATTTTAGTGAGGCTGTTCTTTCGTGCTTGGAGGCTAATAGAAAGACACAGTGTGCTGAAAGAAGGTGTTAGGCTTAGTGGTTGAAACATGTGGCTTGGCTTGCACTCATGTCTTTCAACTTCCCTACCTGCAAATCATTTCTGTGATTTGTGATCATAACAGTCTCATATTAGGTTCATGCAGCATTTTTTTAGACCCTACATGAGCATGCTTTTGGCTGTTGCTTACTTTGTTCGAATCTGTCTTCTGGTGGGCTTTTGGAAGTTCTCATGGGGCTTTTTCCTCCTGTTAGAATCCTAAGTCATGAATAGTAACCCACCCTGATTTTATTATCTTCAGGAGTCAAACCATTTTTTCACTCAGTCTGACCCACATTTGTTTTTTTTAAAATAGTCTTTTTCGTAGTGATTACGTCAGCTAACTGTGGAACATGGAGATTCCCATTCTTACAACAAATCCTCCTCATGCCATTCTTGTTAAGTTCTCCTGCAGTCTTTACTTGTTTTGATATTAGAGGTGAAGTTTAGGTACTAACCTTGATGTGATTTTCATTCTGAGTGCTTCATTAGTTGAAGCTTTTTATTCACTCTGGGTATTCCGTTTTTTTGTATATTGACAAGACAAACTTTTTAGGAAGGCTGCTCATGTTTTCATATCTCCTACCAAACAGTCCCGTGGCTCTTTTATTTGAGGAAAGAAGCCTCTGGATGGCTGATTGCCTGACAAAGGGTCTTCTCCTTTGTTGAAAGGTCATTGAACTGAAATTCAAGCAATAGCTGTGGCAGTCTTGCAGAGTCTACTTGTAGCTGGGATCTGTAGGTCTGCCACAGAGAGCTTCATTCATTCATCTGAGCACTGCGTTTTCATTTCCATTTCAAAGCTGCCTTTGAAAGAGTAGTTTTTTCAGTCTTCATTCTAGTGGGAGCTCTTGAACCTTTTTCCAGTCTATGTACGCCATACAGTAAGTTGCTCACAGTGTTTATACGTATAGATAAACATTGTAGATGAAAGTTTGGTTATTGACCACAAATTATTTTTCTTGAGAAAAATTGTATATATATGCATTCAGTAATCCACCACATCTGCTCTCCCTTGACATCCTTTGAGAAACTGTGGCATTCTGTGGAACTGAGAGGGGGTACCATACCCTGCCTATAGCATTCCAACATAAGCACAAAGGGTGGGACCTGGGGGTTGTCCTGCAGAGATGGCAGAGAACCAAATAGTCTTATTTTCAGTACTTCACTATAAGAATGATAAAAAATAAGTAATTCTTGTTTTATTTTTTATTTAGAAGCATCTTGGGCTTGTTCCCGCCTTTGTCAAATAAATGAAACGGGGCTTTTGTTGGATTTTTTTTCCTTTTTTTTTTTCAAATTAAAAACCATAAACATTTTGAATTGAAAAAAATTTTTAAAAGTCATTATGTTTTTGATCAGTTCTAGGAGGTCATGTCAGTCCATGTCTGTTGTATTCGTTTTTTTAAGACATTATTTAGGTGAGTGTTGTCTATGTGTGGACATTTTAGCTGTGGAGACTGTTGCTTTTTCAGTATCAACGTATCTTGATTGCTGATGAAGTGATGTTAATCACTTAATGCAACTTCATTAAAAGGTGCAAGCAGAACAGCTCATGTATTCCCCTGTTGTCACTGGCCTTCTGCAAAGTTGAAAACCTGTTGTCCTGATGGTTTTGTTATTAAAAATAACAGGCACAGAGTTGCTAATTGGAATAAAGTGATTAGTGAAGTTTACTTTTGCTGTATTAACTCATGCAATTTTGACATATAGATGTGATAGCCTCTGATTAAGAGCTGGGTCGTGACAGGTACTAAACTACAAACAAGATTCATTAGTTGGTTTTGGTTGAAGTTGACAAAATCAAGCAGAAGTGATTAGAGGTTGAAGAAGACATGGCCTACAAGGAAAGACAAGTAGTATTGTTTATTTAAGACAAGAGAGGAATTAGGGAAGACGTGATGAATTTTAAAACAAATAAAAGTAATTTCAAGAAGAAAGCAGAACATGGTGGTGTGAAATCTGTGAATCCATTTGGGGACTTTCAACATTACAATTATGAGCAGTATTGGTTTTTTTTGAAAATATCCTCCTCCTTTCCACACCTTCCCATTCAGGAAAGACAGGATTACAGATGTTCGTGTTGAAATTTGTTGAGGGGGAAAAAAAAAAGCAAAAATTAAAATAAAAATTTGTAAGTATTCTTCAAAAATGTTTTAATATTAGAATCACAGAAATGTAGTAATACTTCTCAATTGTAGAACACTTGAAATTTTTCATTTTACTTACAATTTGTTTAATTTTTCTTTGCTTTTGAAAGATTGAAAATATCAATGTTGTCCAAACAATTTTTACCTGCATTCACNTCTCATTCGTATTTAGGGTGCCTAAAAAATAAAGCAGAGTACAGCAAAGATGCACGTTATTAATGTAATTCTAGCCCACTTAGTGCAGTGTTTCAGAGCGATGCCTTAACCATTTGAGGGTGTATGAAGTAAAAGTATTTTTGATGCCAGTGATCCATGGATAAGAAATCATATACCCACCAAAACCTCTTTTTAACTAGTCATTTGGTGGGGAACTCAATAATGAAATAGATCACATGCAGTCAAGAAAGGAGTCTTGGATTTGAAGGAATTATCCAATCAGGTACAGGACAAATGACCAAATAATAAGAACTGTTTCATAACCTTATAATAGCCCAAATGTATTTTTATACTTCATTAGCCGATTATGTACATATTTTAGAATTAGTTTAGTCTTGTGTTTTGATTGTCTGTGTGTAAAAATTATATTGATGATAAGCGACCATCTTACACATGTTATCAGAAGGAAGCCACTGAGATCCTGTTTCTGTGATCAGGTGCAGCCAGTGGTTTAGCACTGGCTCCACCCATAGCATGCAGAAGTATAGACTACAAATTTGTGTAAAATCCTGTTTCATAAGTGATGTATTAATTCAGACAAACAAATACACTGTGATAATGAGTAAAGGAGCTGTAAAAAGGCCATTAATAAGCATATGGAATAAGAATAGGGTGCAGGGTGGAGCCTGAATAGATAACTGAGAAGAAATAACCTGTCCTGTAGAAGAAGAAGGCTGCAGGCAGTTAGGAGCAACTGAAAATGCTGTTCGTAAGCAGGGAATCTGTGCTTTACAATAGTGTAAGTGAAGTATCTGGAGTACAATAAACTGAGAAGTGAGGATGTTGGAGGCTTGGGAAAATGCCTCATGGTTTTGACTAAAGCCGTGGAAAACTTGAATTCCTGGAAACTTCTTATATTCTCCTTTGCAGCATTTTTACAACGGATATGAAGAGCTGAATGTTTAATTTCATGTAAATGTATGAGGTGCCTGTTTAGTTCAAAATTGCCACACTTGCAATTATTTTGATAGTCTAGGGGCTAAGATCTTCGCTTAACAGAAAAAAAAAGTTTCATCTTCTGAAATTGTAGATTTGTGTTTCTTTAAAAAAAAAATTCAAAGAGCACTAAATTAATAGGTGCTTGCTCTCCCTAATTATTCCATTTGGTTGCTAATGACAAATGTACCTTGTCTTTTTTCCATACCATTTAAGAAATCTGTTCTTCCCACTGACCTTTTCAGAAGGTAGGGTAATTCAAGTGATAATCTGAAGAGGGAAGAAAGGATTTTAAATATCCTGTGTTTTAAATTAAATGGCATCTACTTGTCTCACACTTTTGGAGATCTATTTTACAGAAGAAAATGAACGTTCCCACTACCACTGAATGAACTGAAGTTTGTTATTTCTCAGAACTGACACATGAAGTAACTGTTCTGCACTCTAGAAGGAAACAGCTGAGCTTGAAGACAGTGAAGTTACTGTAATTTAAGAGAGAATTTAAATATCTCCAAGGGTTACGTGGGTTTCTCCATGTAAAGTTAGGGGTTAGAGCATTATTGTGGTGTCTTTCCTGATATTTAAAGCATATGTTGCCAGGTTTTCTAATTCAGAAGTCTTGTTGACTTCAGCTGAAGCTTTCTCTGCATAAAAATTTATTATGTACTTAAAAATTTGTCTGAAATGATTTGTACTTAAGGTATTGGTGTAACCAAGGTGATGGAATCAGTTAACCATAAACATGAACAATGCTGTTATGTCCCTTGTACAGCCCTACCCATCTGGACATTAGGTCTGAGAACAGAGGGTCTAGTCTCTAGGTAACTATTAATGTTAAACAATAGTGGTGAAGGGGATTTTTAATAGAAATAGCATTACCTAATAGTTGCAGGTGCATTTATAGTACCTATCTATTGTGTAAATTAACTGAAGCAGAAAGTCTTGCATCTCCATACAAAGGGGTTAGTTTTTGATAGGGGCTAGAAGTCACCTAGAACCGGTCAAGACGACCCCACTGTGTGAATGGGAGCAAGAAGAGAACTGAGTTTGCGCAGAAACAAAGGTCAATCAGTGAACACTGTGATGAAGAGGATAAGCCTTCATCTTGGGACCCCTGACGACCACCACTAGGAGGCACTGCACAAGCGCAGCTGGGAGGAGTCTATGGAAATGACTTCTTGGAATTAATTTTAATATGAAAGAGATAGGCTATGCATATTATAGGTGGATTGGGAAACCTAATGAATATGTATATTTTTGATCTATATAAACTGCATAAGAAAAGTATGAGATATGCACGTTCAGTGGAATTATCCTCCATGCATCCAGCACTGCAATAAAGAATGCCTGCCTTTTAACACTACATTGGTGTTATGAGGTTTCATTCCCAGATTTTCGGTGACATTGGTAGTGTTGCTTTTGTGTGTTTATGAATTACATAGCGTGTAATTGTGGAGGAAGGGGTGGAACAAATATTATACTTGTATTTGAAACCAACACATTCCCTTAAAAAAAGTTTGTTCCACCAGGTATATGTTACTCATATTGCATGTTACAGAAGTTGAGTTCTGTCCCTCTACTTTCTGGTTTTTCTGGGTCTTCAGTCTCCAAGTGATAGGAAATGAGTCACTGCAGATGTACTTGTTTGAGGTCCTTGTGTGCATGATGGATTTTCCAGCTGCATTCTTTCTTCCGTCTGTATTCTGTTGAGTTTCCTTTGCTCTGAATTGATGTGAAGTATCAAGGGAAATAGAGTGGTAGCAAGTCATCATGAAAAATAAGGCCTTGGAGCACCAGAGGAAAATTTCCAGGACATTCTGGGTAAAGCACAGGTTAATATCAAACTGATTCAAAATTTACAATTTGTTTGATTCAATCAAACACGGTACGCTGCCTTGGTGAGTATAGGTTACAATTGTGGGACCTGTTAATTTGGAGAATAAGCATCAATCTTTTGGTAGTTTTGTCTCCATTGTGACTGAAAGCAGAGTCTGTTGAATAGTAGTTCCAGCTTTGGACCAGGTTGTTCATCCTGACTCTTTGGGTAAAACTAGTGTTGAAATCACTGGCAAGTTTTTACAGCTTGCTTCCCTGACTCCTCTATGAAAACTTTCTTCTTCTTTGTTGTACTGTAGAACCATCCACAGCTTACGTGCCTACCAAATGCATTTTTATCTCTGTGATGAAAATTACAAATGTGTTCCCACTAAAAACTAATTGTGTTATTACTATAACGCTCTTTTCAAACAAAGTTTTAATCAATGTGATGCAATTTGCCAGAAAGAAAAATGTTTTGTCCTTTTTGTGTTCACTGAATTTTGTTTGTGTTTTCTTCTTTAAATAGTGATTCCAGAGTTTATTAGTCAAGTAAATATTGCATTGGAGAGCTTAAGCAAGAACACGGTGAATCAGTTTGATGATAACCAGTTTGTGGACATTTCTAAGAAGGTGTATGATACAATTCATAACATCAGGTGCTCAGTCATGATGATTCGGGTAAGTTTTTTATTTGTTCATTTAATATTCATTTCTAAGATAGTTCAGGACACCTGGACATTTTCAGGAGAATTTAGAACCGTGTATGTGAACAATGCCCCCAAGCTCATATCCGGATTGAATTGATCTGGGAAATTTGGATTACAACGAAACACACATAATTGTAACTCAGGAAGGCTAGAATGGCGTTGAGTACTGGATTGGAACGTTGCACAAAAATGTGTTCTGTTCTTTAAAAATACTTATTTATGTTTGGTTGATAAAGATCTTCTTTCACTTCATTAATTATCAACTTGTGGCTACAAACCCAAATCTGGTTGTAGCTCTTCAACCTTAACCTTTTTTATTGGAATGTGGAAACTGAGAGTATTTTCATGTGATCCTGATAATCTCTTGTTAAAGTTTTGTCATCTTCACACTGGAAGACTCAACAGCCTGATTTCTGTCAATCCTACACAATCACAATCAATATACTTATCCTAGTGTTTTTCCTGAAGTTCAAGAAAATTCTTCAGAACAGCTTGTGTTTAAAATTTGAAACAGAATTTTGTCAGATGCAGAATTTCCCCCAAATACCTTCAGTCCACAAATCCCATTTCAAATGATATAACAACTGAGCTGCGATATCTGTATGTTCAGCAATTTTGTTTTTAAATAAAATTAAACATTAATAAAAACGTAGATACATTTTTTGAAGGAACTTTGTCTTCTACATTGTCTTTTCAGCTGAGAAGAAAGAAAAAAACAGATTCCTCTTTTCTTTTAAATATAAAAATGTATTACAGACTATTATGGGCAGCAGGTCGAGAGAGGTGATTCTGCCCCTCTACTCCACGCTGGTGAGACCCCACCTGGAGTACTGCATCCAGCTCTGGAGCCCTCAGCACAGGAGGGACGTGAACCTGTTGGAGTGGGTCCAGAGGAGGACCACAAAGATGATCAGAGGGCTGGAGAGTGGGAGGAAAGGCTGAGACAGTTGGGGTTGTTCAGCCTGGAGAAGAGAAGGCTGCGGTGAGACCATATTGTGGCCTTTCAGTACTTAAATGGGCCTTATAAGAAAGATGGGGACCGACTTTTTAGCAAGGCCTGTTGTGATAGGACAAGGCACAATGGTTTTAAACTACAAGATGATGGATTTAGATTAGCTGTAAGGAAGAAGTTCTTCACTATGAGGGTGGTGAGGCAGTGGAACAGGTTGCCCGTAGAGGTGGTAGATGCCACACCCCTGGAAAAGTTCAAGGTCAGGTCGGATGGGGCTCTGAGCAACCTGATTTAGTGAAGATGTCCCTGCTTATTTCAGTGGGCTTGGACTAGATGACCTTCAAAGGTCCATTCCAACCCAAATCATTCTATGATTCGAATACGAAAAATATTAGTGAGTGTTAATATATTGCAGGGAGTAAGTTAAACAGTTTCAGTAGGAATTCAAGTGTGCAAAGTATTTAAAATGTCTCATCCTTATTGCACTTGTCAATTACGAAATTGTTTATATACTGAAGAGAGATCCTGAAACAGACATCATGTTGCCCTGAGCAGGAGGAGTTTATGTGAGTTAGATTTATCTGGCAAAACAAACCAGACCGAGGCCAGTTTTCTGTTAGGTCTTCTGATAAGTTCCTGTTTCAGTGAACCCAGGCAAAGAGTTTTGGTTAGGACATCTAATTTTTTTTTTAGATCAGTTAGGTTTCATTTAATGCCTGCATTGCTCATCCTGCCTTCCCTTAGTGAATCAAGGACTCTTGCTTTTTTAAGATTACAGAGTTGTTCCTGTCTGTTCCTCAGTGAGATCTGAGTCTTCTATATGTCCAGTCATCTTGGGCTTGAGGTCTAGATGATCGTGAATGACTATTCCTTTAAGGAGTTTTTAATTTTGGGGAAATGCACCAAGGAGCGTAACAAAGCTTCAGTCAGTTTGTGTGAAGACGTGGACAGTGCTTTGCAGGAAGCTCTGAGAGTATATTCTTACAGCCCTCTGTGATGTGTGTATATGTATGTGGACAGTCACTCAAAAAAGAAAAGGATATGATATCCCCTGTACTTCTTTCTGAAGCATGAGGGGAAAATACTTTCATCTGAAGAGACTGTACATACGCATAACATAATATGCACAGTGTACGTGTACTATGTAAGTGCACGGTGCATCTGTAAAGTTGTAAGTCATTGCACAACACCTAAGTGGACAGTATTAATATCAAGATTTCTATCAGTGCTGTCTTCCACTTCTGCTTTGCAAGTTCAGTTTGACAGGGCAAGAAAAAAACAAGTATCAGAAATTACCTTGCTGGCTGCACCTGAAGCTGTGGTTAGCGAAGAGCAGGTACTCCTCCTCCATCTCCTCCTCCTCTGAATTGAAGAAGTTATGACAAATGGGATAAGAACCTGCCTCCATCTGTACTGAAACTCCCGTTATCCTAAACAATGTATGCACTTGCCTTAGAAATCAATGTGGCTGGAAGTGTATTCAACCATATTTGAATGTATTCAACAGTCCAGCAATTGCAGAGTCCTGACAAACGCTCAGGAGGTTTTAAAAAAGAAAAAAATCAATTCATTAAAAAGAACATGTGCAGCTTTCTACTTAATGAATACCATTATTCAGACACTGTCATGAGAGGGTTTTTTTGAGGTTTGGTGAAATGATAGTCAGTTCCACCATCCCTTAGAGATACAGACTGTCAGCACAGAGAGAGTGCTGGGGAAAACCTGGCATTCATTTTTTCAGTAAGGATGTATTTTCAGTCCTAATTAGATACATTCCAGACAATGCCAGTTTCATTTCAGTCTGCCTGTAAGAAGCTTTAGTAAATCTGGTGGTTATTCAGACGTATGCTGTTACCACAGCAGCCAAGGTGAGAAAATGAGTGTTCTGTGGCCAGCTTATAGGGGCTTACTGGTACAGTGCCGAAGAACAATGCGTTGCTGATTACAGGGGATTGCAAGACTCAATCAGGGAAAGAAATTGTTGATTAAAATATAATGGGGAAGTGTAAATGAACAAGGACACAGATTCACAGGGAGCAATTTTTCAACATCAAAGTAAAAGCAGAAACTCTCCAGATCAGTTCTTCAGGAAGCATTTCAAGCATGTAATTACACAGAGAGAATGTTTTTAAAAATAGAGTTCCTAACTGTAAAATGCTGACAAATACTATTGTTAATGCAAATTATCAGATATGCCTTTCAGTGTCCAAGCTTAACCATAGAGACATAAAACATTCATTCCAGTCCTGCAGGTACAATGTGAATAACCCTTGAGAACAACTTCATAGTGGAAGGTGTACTGCACTGATGAGTTGTAATAGAAATGCCTCTGGAACTGCAGGATGCTTCCCGTAAGATGCTTTTCAGTGTTTCGCTTGCAAGGATTAATTCATCCAGTGATAGCTGTTGATTTGAAATTGTCAGATATTTGATCCAGGGCATGTAGCTGCATGTGCTTGTTAGTGTCCACATTCCTCAGTCCTTCATTGACTCCTGAAGCATCTGATTTTTGTTAAATTGTAGAGGCTTTGGGAGCTTGATTTTGCACAGGAACATTTGGGCATTATCTCGATAGTGTGTTAATCAGAATATTGCTGTTATGGAAATAGATCAGGGTAGATAGTAGAATTCAAGACAAGAATTCTGCTGTGTGAAATGTATGGAAAAGTCGAAGGAAACAGGTTGACAGTTTTGGAGACAATACGTATTAAATATTGCATAATGTTAAGACTGATGCTAGAACTTTTGTTTTTTTTTTTAAAAAAGGAGCTTCCATAGGAGATTGTAGTTTGTTGAAGTATGAGACGGCTGGATTGGAGTAACAGCTAATAATATCCCATTAGGATATTAAACATAGTGGAAAGTGGTAATGACTTCAAATGAGTAATAGCTACCAATAGCTGAAGCAGTAATAAAGTTGTTGTAACAGAAATACACCAAGAACAGTGGAAAAGAATTCACCAAGTGAAGGTTTCATGGAATGGTTTGTTTTTGTTGGAGGATAAACAAGTGAACTGCTATGAGTTTTCCAGAGAAGAAGAGGGCAAAATCTTCATATGCTTTATTCAGAATGCTTTTACAGTTCTTATGTTCATGCAGAAGCCGTGAAAGAGGAACCTGTGTTCCATAATTTTATGAGAGGTGGAAAATGTATATTGTAGTTCTTATCTGATAGAATGCATCATTTTGATGCATTTCTTAAAAATCCTTTCTCCTGAATGTGTATTCCTTGTGCTGTTTCTTTCACAGTTCTGGCATGGAGCCTGCAGGTTCCATCAGAGTTTATGTTGTTAGGTTTTTTGAGTGCTGCTTTTGCAGATTGTGCCTTTGTTATCACAGAGCACCCATTTTCTGCACCATTTCGTACATGATCTCCACTCCCTATCCTCTCTGAAAATGGAGGCAAAGCGTTCATTTTGGGTTTCTGTCATACCTAGATACTTTTTATTTTAGCTAGATCCTCACTACATCTCCATTTCATTTGTTGTCTTGCTATTCTTTTAGCTTTTACTGTGGGTTTTAATTTCCTTTGCAAAATCAAACTCAGTTTAGCTACACATTCAGGTGTCTACAGCATGACCCTTTTTAAAATGTTTTGGCTACCTCAGAGTACCCTTAGGATGGGGTCCCATTTTCTACTTTTGTTGGCTGCAAATTCTGCGTAGTGTTTCATTCTGTTTTAAAGAAATGTAAGAGTTCATCCATAACAGAGTTTGTGAGTTCTTCAGTACACTTCATTTCTCTCAATAAGAGACATCACAGCAGACTTTGATCTTTTGTTTCCAGCAGAATTACAGGAATTTTCAGAACATGGTCTTCTCAGAAAGGAAGATAGCAAGTGGTGAAAACCTTTCCATCATTGTGTTTGTCTTTCTGCCAGCTAATAAATGTCTATTTAAATTCTATCTTTGCTTTTATTAATGACAGAATTATCCTACACATGCAGGGTTTTCTACCTGTTTTTGCTTCTGTAGTAGGAAAGAGTTAGATCCTGTCACATGCAGGCAGTAGCACACATGTACTGAACCTGTATTTAAAAGGTAGAGAAAGCAAAGCAAGGCAGGGAAGTCATTGAGAAAAAAAGACATTTACTGCCGCCTTCTCATTGTTTGTTTTTCCGAGAGAGCCCTGAGACCTCGTGGGGAAGAAGGAGAAAGAACAATTCATATAGTCTTGGTAAACTTCATTGTTGTTGGTCTGAAATTTATGCATGATGCTAACTCATTGCAAATGAAGTTTGTTAAATACCTTCTTCGTTTTCCTATCCTACACAATTGCATAAGAGGACGAACTTTTGCAGCAGTAGTTAGCAAGCCACTTGGACCTGCACATCTCATCACTTCCTGGTCATTTTTGACCTAAGTAAGTCAGAGCTGACCTTTCTTTCCCTCAGCTCCTGATCAACTTCTCTGGCAGAAATCAGGAACTTTCTTGTGTATTTTCACTTGTGCTCCCTTATGCACTAAGCTTCTGGTATAAACACAGAATCATAGAATGGCTTGGGTTGGAAAGGACCTTAAAGATCATCTAGTTCCAATCACACTGCCATGGGCAGGGACACCTTCCACTAGGTTGCTCAGAGACCCATCCAACCTGGCCTTGAACGCTTCCAGGGAGGGGGCATCCACAGCTTCTATGGGCAACCTGTGCCAGTGCCTCACCACCTTCATAGTGAAGAATTTCTTTCTTATATCTAATCAAAATCTACCCTTTTTCAGTTTTAAGCCATTACCCCTTGTGCTATCCCTACATGCCCTTGTCAAAAGTCTCACTACAGCTTTATTGTGGCTCCATTCAGGTACTGGAAGACCGCAGTAAGTTGTCCCCGGAGCCTTCTCTTCCGCAGGCTGAACAGCCCCAACTCTCTCAGCTTTTTCTCCTGGGAGAGATGTTCCAGCCCTCTGGTCATTTTTGTGGCTGTCATCTATACCCAGCTCCAACAGGTCCATCTCTTTCCTGTGCTAAGGGCTCCAGAGCGGGACGCAGGACTCCAGGTGGGGTCTCACCAGAGCAGAGTAGAGGGGCAGAATCACCTCCCTCGCCCTGCTGGCTGTGCTGCTTTTGATGCAGCCCAGGATACGGTTGGCCTTGTGGGCTGCAAGTGCAACATTGCCAGGTCATGTTGAGCTTTTTGTCAGCCAGCACCCCCCCAAGTCGTTCTCGTCAGGGTTGCTCTCAATCCATTTTCCACCCAGCCTGTTTTTGTGCTTGGGATTGCTCGACCTCTGTGCAGGACCTTGCACTTGTCCTTGTTGAGCTTCATAAGGTTCACACAGGCTCACCTCTTGGGCCTGTCCAGCTCTCTCTGGATGGCTTAGTAAGTACTTGTTATGTTGTCATCTTTTTTTAACCAGGAACGGATTTCTTTTCTTGTTATTTAGGAAAAGATATGTTCAGTACCGGTTGTTACCAGGCAGATGTTTCCATGCCCTGCCTTCTTCAAATGGTACTTTCATTGCTTATTCGATCAGTCCTGTCATCCAAAGATTGATATATCTGGATGCAGTGTGACTGAAAAAGGATATAGTATCCGATGTCCCTTAAAAAAGATCCTAGAACAAGTGCCTGTCACCTGTTAAAGATAGTTGGACACTTAGTCCTTTTTCAGGGTTTTATCCTGAGTCACGTAAAACGTGTTACTGTGGAATGTTATGTTTGTGCTGCAGAAGCCAAAGAAGAGGTGAGTTAAAACTGTTTAGTGCCGTGATCAAATATGCATACTTGCAAGTGAAAGTTTCTGGTGGCTATTTGTCCTTGCCACATTACTTGGCTTTTTAACATTTTGAGTCAGGATCACCAACCTTGAAGTATCATTTTGGGGAAAAGTTAACTCAAAGCACGATCCCACATAGGTTACATTATCTTAATTCATGTACATACATGTTTTCCAAAAATGTCCATGTTCTTTACCCCACAGTATACCTGGGAAGTCATCTCATATTGTAGAAATACTTGTTTATATTTACATCTGTATTAGCATCATAAACTCAGTCATTATTATTATAACTCTACCTTGCAGATGTTTTATCAAAATGTTCTGTACTGTAACAGTTTTGGGACACAATCTGCATACATTTCAATTTAACACGCTGGTATTTTTTAAAATGCTGATCTCCATTTATTACCAGGTCAGTTTGTGTTCTCAAATAAATAAAGCAAATTTCTGTTTTCTGGCAAACAACTACACATACCATTTTGCTTGTATTGCATGGTTATGTACCATATAATAAATTCTCAAAGGTCTGATTTTCTTCCGGTTTCATTAGTTTAAGGCCTTTAACATCTTCAACAAATTGGATGACCGTTCTGGTTCTCTGTGTTACAGTGTTTCTGGTTTTGTTGCTTTATAGAGCAGAAAGCTGCTCAGCAGTGTATCTGTAAATAAAAGCCACCCTCTCAATTTCCTTGAAAGTTGCATCCTCTTTTCTTGAACATTTGGGCAGGTTGTTACCCTGAGAAATATTTTTAGAGGTTGGAGTTGCCACAATTGCCGTAACAAGTATCTGTTCTTAAGAGTTGAGGTGTTTCCACAGAAAAATTTAAAACTTTGTTAATGGAAAATCAGATTAATTTATTTATTATTTATTTATTAAACAGGTGGTTTGTTCACATCTCAGGTAGAGGGAGGGGGATAGAAGAGGAAAAAGCAGATGCTCACCCTTTTAATCTCAGACATGGGAGAAGAAGCAAAAACACAGATACATTATTATTGCACCCAAGGAGGGATGACCCTTCTCCCACATCGTCAGGTCCCCTTTCCTTAAACCATGGAATTAGAGTCAGCAGGGTCATTGGGGAATGATAGATTTCTTTTTTTTTCTTTTTTTTTTTTTTCTTTTTTTTAACAAAAAGTAAGAGAAATTGCCTGGCATTTGTGCTTCTGTGTTCTTGCAGTTTCAGACTAACAGGTTTTAAGCTTCTGGTTCATCGTACATCCTTCTGATTGCTGCCCCTGCTCCCGTGCTCCAGCCATTCACTCAGATTTCACAGGGCGATTTCTGATTATAGATTCTGGGTTCTTTTTTTTATACAAAATGAATAGTGGGCGGGAAGACAAACATCCCCCTATGAACAGTTCCAGAATTGTCCTTTTACATCCATGTGCTATGTTATTTCTATACAGAGGAATAATCCTGTAGTATAGTACTGTCAAAAAAAAATATGCCCCCTTCCGGGCAAGAATATGTAGAATTTTCATATTGTTTATGTATGTGTTGGAGGAGTAGACTTTTTCTGTAGTTGCATGTATAAGCATATGCGAAAGCACTTGATGTTGTCAGGCTGCATCTTGCATACAGGTCTGATAGTGAAGATTTTCTTTCTCCTGCAAAGCAGTAGCTCACATGCACCATCGAGGTGACTCTAGATATAACTGAATGGAAGCAAGTGCTTTAAAGGAGAGCTGGGAACTCGCCACTTGGACAGTACCGCATTCAAGCCTGTAGTTACTGTATCTTAACAGTCGTTACTTTTTTTCATTATTTGAAATCCTTTTAATACAGTTCGGTATTACTCTTTTTGTCCATAATATTGTGGTTAACTGAGCCTTCTTTATAAATCAAAAATACTGCAGTATCTTTTGAACCAAAACTTACTTTACACTGTCACACATTTAATTGTCTCACACTCTTGTCAGTGAGAGGAAGGACAGAAGAGAAACACAGACAGAGGATCACAGAAGGAAGGGACCTCATAAGATCATTTGGTCCAGCCTGCTGTTGAAAGCAGAGTGTTATCCAGGCCCTGTCAAGCCAAGTCTGATTTTATTGTCTGGTTTTTTATTCATATATTAGTGTTCAGACAGTAATGGAGAATTGATGGGGCAAACAAAGCAATAATGTGTGCTAAATCTTATAAATAGAAGCAAGCTCCTTGCTACACTGCATGCAACTACTAGACTATAATACTTTTGCCATGGTTTTCTGTCTTTATGCCTGCTTATGTCAGGAATAGTGTGGCCAGCAGGAGTAGGGAGGTGATCGTGTCCCTGTACTTGGCACTGATGAGGCCGCACCTCCAATACTGTGTTCAGCTTTGAGCCCCTCACTACAAGAAGGACATTGAGTTGCTGGAGCGTGTCCAGAGAAGGGCAATAAAGCTGGTGAAGGGTCTAGAGAACAAGTTTTATGAGGAACAGCTGAGGGAGCCGGGACTGTTTAGTCTGGAGAAGAGGAGGCTGAGGGGGGGCCTTATCACTGTCTACAGCTACCTGAAAGGAGGTTGTAGTGAGGCAGGTGTTGGTCTCTTCTCCCAGGTAACTAGTGATAGGAGGAGAGGCAATGACCTCAAGTTGCGTCAGGGGAGGTTTACATTAGATACTGGGAAAACATTCTTTACTGAAAGAACGGTCAGGCATGGCAGAGGCAGCCCAGGGAGGTGGTTGAGTCGCCATCCCTGGAGGTGTTCAAAAAATGTGTAGATGTGGCATTTCAGGACATGGTTTAGTAGGCATGGTGGTGCTGGCGTTGACATTTAGACTTGATGACCTTAGAGGTCTTTTCCAACCTTAATGATTCTATGATTTACATTTAGCACATGACTGTATGACCCATCTTCTCTTTTTTTAATTCTTTTTCCAGTTAACGTAATTTTCTTCAATCTGCCTTGGGTTTCCAGTTTGTGAAATGTCAGCTAATGGGAAAGATGTTGTGTTGGTTTTTAAAACAAAAGTATAACAGAAGTGTATATGGCTATATATAGACAAAAATAGTGAATGATTTCAGAAATATTGATACAGGGACCAGTGGTGAAAGTGTCAGCTGCATACTGTATCCATTACAATACAAATGTGCAATTATCCATCCTGGCAAATCTGCATTGTCTTCTGCCCAAGTTATACAGCCTTAGGCATCATGCAAGGCTATGAATTAAGAGCTTCTCAGCACCAAATTGCTACATAGCTTACAGTCAAAGTCTTTTCATGCAGGGTTTACTGGTTCAGAAAGAGAAGCCAATATGCTTTGTACAAAAATGGGTGGCATAAACAGGTTTGACTTGCATGCTGCTTTAAATTTCAGTTCTTCCCAGTTTAGGGATTGAATTATATTGCAACTATGTCGTGTATGTTCCTCTCTTTCAGGAAAACAGAACTTTCCAGAATGATTTGGTAGCTGTAGTTCAGTGGCTCATTGGAAACTTAAGCAGAAGGCAGTATTTTTTCTGGAACATTAAAATCTTTGCTGAGGGGTTTTTTCTTATCGCAAGGAAAAGTGATGTGTATTTCTTCCTTGCCATTTGGTACTTACTGTCTAATATAAATTATATTCCTGGAGAAATGGAATGAATATTATTCTGTTAAAAGAGAAGGACTGAATTTCTGGAACTGAAACTGGGAGGCACAGCAAAAGTGTTACAAATCACAGATACTCTGTTAAAATATGCATCCTGCCACATGGTTCACTGGAGTATGAGAAATGCAAGCTTGGGAATGGAGACTGCAGTCTCTCAATAGTGTTAATAGCTCAGGCTATGGTTCTGATCCTGAAATCAACCTATCAATGCTGGTGCCGGTTGTGGCTCAGAGTACTTCGTTGCTGAGTGTAAATGTGGCTGTAGACCCCTTTTACAGGTCATAATCATCTGTGCAGTCCATGGCCTGGTTGAAATTTCTCAGTTGCTACTGTGGAATCATTTCACTGGTAGGATAGACTCTTTTTAGCGTGATGGAGAAAAGCAATGAGATACATTACAGATGCATTCAAGATGTAGTCAGACTTCAAAAACACAATAATTATCTGTGTGCTAGATGGTGATCTCAGTTTTGCTGGCACAAGAATGGAATAGTAATGCCGTGGTCTGTGTCATTCTGTTCTTTTGATGTTGGTGTAACAGTGTAAAATCTGGTCTTGTTGTCATGCATGTCCTTGCTAATGCAGCAGTGTGACAGTGAAAAAGATTTGGGAGGAATTTATTTATTTATTTATTTTACCCTGAAAAGTTCTTTTGGATTACGATTTTATAATTCTTTAGTATTCCGTAGGTATATTTGAGTTTAGCTTTTGCTGCTAATGATACCTTCCTGTTTTTATGTAGGGTTTTTTTTTGTTTGTTTGTTTTTTTAAACTTTGCTTGCAAATTTGAATCACACCGGATTATTTTCTTGAAAGTGTGCTCATAGAGTTGGAGTGCAGAGTTGATGAAGGCAGGTGAGTATACCAAGTAAGGAGGCATAACAGTAACCGGGAAACTGACTCAGAAAAACCAGAAACCTTGAAGGAAAATTCTTTGGAGAATTTAAAAAAAAATCGTTCACTGAGCTACCAAGCTTGATAAATAGAAGATGCTATTTTTAAGTGCTCCTTACCTGAAAAGTCTGTAGATGTTGACAAACCAGATACTACCTAATTACGTAAGAACCTCTGGGACTTACAGCCTGTTTTTAAAAAGAGAGAAAAGAGACCCATCATGGTATTCAGTATCAAAGTCAGTGTATATTGACACTGAAATGAAATGTGTTGCAGCAGGGGAGTACTGTGCATCATCCAGAGCATGAACTGTGTTGAAATCGCAGTTTTAGAGCACCATGCCTTCAAAGTAACTTAGCTATTAGCTTTTGAGGCCCACTTGCTATTTGCTATACTGAGTACTTCAGTTATTAGGAAATTAAAGCCGTAACATTAACATAAAATTAGTTTGTTACTCCAAGTACCTTGTTATCCTGGTCTTCATGAAGTAGTCTGCATAAAATGATTATGGAAAATATAAGAAAACCCAATTATTCAGCAAGTTGGGCAGAATTCTTTCTGAAAATAGAAGCCTTCCTTTTTCCTAGACATGATCCAGCGTGAAACAGTGCATAAGAAATGATCACGTGCCAATTCGATTAGCCTTTGAAATATCCTGAAATTTGTTATAGTGATAAATTCACCTACAAAAATAGTAACAGCTTTTACAGTAACAGCAAAGCATATCCCTGTGAAGTATTGAGAATAAAGAGCTGCCAGTAACTATCTAGAGTGAGGTGGTGGCAGCTTGGGGATGCACACAGGTACAGTTACGTGTCCCTGAGAATGGCTTTGCCTACAGACTGCCTTAGTTACCCCCCTTGCACCCAGAGCAGCTGCCTGGCCCCCATTCCAGCAACAGCTCACCCTCTTACTACAGTGTAATCAGGTTTCCTCCATTGGGAGCATGGCCAGCAGAGGCAGGGGAGTGTCGTCATTCTTTCAGGGGCACTGAAATTCACTGGCTGACTGTGTGCAGGTTTGCAGTGAGGGCCACATGCTTGACCACAGTAATTGGTGTCAGAGCCAGCTGGATAACTGACATCCATTGTTCTTCCACCTATATTTATTGTATTGATCATACCAGTGCCAGCCTTTTACCTGCTTCATAATCAGTGTCTAATTTGCTCATTGAAGAAATCAGATAAGCAGATGTCAGACAACTCTACATTCTCTGTATTTGTTGCTGATGTGCTATCAGAATGGGAATCGATCCCTTTTGCCTTAGTGAGAAACCAGTCCGGCATCCCACCTGAACATGGCATGCCATGCTATGTCTGCGAGTTTTGCTGACCCTACAGGGTTGTTCTGTCAAATAGACTCTGAAAATGATTGTGGGTTTGTGAAAGCTGCATTCCGAATGTGTAAAAAAACAAGTATGAGAATTAATATTCAAGAAATAAAGAACAGAGATGAATAATTGTTCGCTGTTTCAGCGAGGAAGAGCTAACCACAAGAAGCAAAAGCAGACCCCTTGTAGCACACAGTTACGTGCTTGATGTGATGCAAGATCTCACCAGTGCCCTGGACCTGTATAAGTACGAAGCTCAATCTGACTGGTCAGTGGCTAACAAATGAAACAAGCTTGTCACCTTGGTAAGCGAAGCCAGAAGTGGAACTTACCCAGGTTTTAAGCAGAGCAACACCAGCGCAAACTGTGGCTTCATTTGCCAGTGTCGGGGTTTGTGGACTAATCACATATTTCTGAAATGGAGCCAGTCCCCAGCAGCGATGAAACCTGAAATTGTGTCTGCCTACACTTAGTCTTTGCTTTCTGCTTTGCTGTTCCGTTCCACTAATACAGCCTTAAGCCTTGCATGTTACAGCTTCCACCGTCTCAGGCTTGACTGCTTGATTTGCTCTTGCCGTTTATAGGAAACTCACGGACTAGAAAGCAGATGACACACCCTAGTTGCCTTTTAAGTGCAGAAAGATTCTGTGTGAAGGGAGTTAACTTTTTCCTGAATGAAAAGATCATCCTATTTGATAGTGTTGCTGCTGTATTGTTGGTTTTGTTTGGGTGTTTGGTTTTTTCAGTGTGTGAAACTGCACCATGCATTTGTAGAACAGACAAGCTTATAATTCATATTAGTTCATCCATTTTCTCCTGGTATTTTCTATTCCAGAAAACTCAATAGCAAGTATTACCTGCAGCCTGGGTATTTAGAGATGGAATGATTCACTCTTACACAGTCTGTAGAATTGCCAGATACCTCAGAGGTTTGGCAGGCAGCTTTTACCTGGCATAACTGGGTTTTAGGCTGTGATACATCTCTGCTCCTTTTTTTGTATTGTTGGCTATGTTGATGAACTCAGGGATTTATCTACTACCTAGGCAAAAAAAAGTTAAGAGCGTTATTAATTGCCAAAAAATAACATCCTCCATAAAGGTAAGGTAAAAGAACAGTGAAATTCATGTCAGGGACCATTCAACAAGCAATGTTAATAGCTTACCATGAAGGCATAGGATAGTATTCTTTGAAGAATCACAGTGCTGCGTCAAAGGCATAGCTGTGCATTGTCCCGCATCACATAGTATTTTTTGTTTGTGTCGTCTTCATTTCTTTTCCTTCCCCTCCTTTTTTCATTCGTTTTCCATTTTCTCTGCTGTTACTGCACAATTTGTCTCAATATCTATATGCAGATTTACTTCTCATGCCTGATACTAAGGTAGTATAAGAATTGTCTTTTTAAAGCGTGAAAACTGGAATTCCCACAGGGCGCCAGTCTGAATTCCCACAGGGTGCCAGTCTCTTTGAAAAAGGGTAACTAGTGCATGAAGTCTGATTTTTGTCTTGGCTAAAATAAATACCGTAATGAAGTATGAAATTTAAAGATACTAAACTATGTATAGAAATTGTATAATACAGTAATTTGATTCAAAAAGTCTTGTCAGAAGTGGGGACATACACACTAGAAGCTACCTTGGCATATGGATGTAGGTTAGAAGATGGATGTTTAAATACAAAGTCTAAGGCCTAGAGACCCATGTTCACATGCCCTGAAGTCTATGTACTTAGTAGTTTCTACACACCAGAGAAGTAATTTGAGCTAGACAAAAATAAAACAAGTGGCACCACGCTTTTAGTCAACCTCAAATCTCATCTCCAGAGTTAAATTCACCACTCTGTGATGCCTTCCCATAGAAGATAAAGGAAATGCTGAACAAAGCAGGATAGGATCCACAAAGGCCATAGTACTGGCTGGGAATGCAGTTGATAACAGTTGGCATTTTAGTGGCAGTACTGCCATCCTCATGATTAGTAGTTTCCATTCTCTTCTGGGCCAAGTGACCTTGCTAAAGGCTTCAAAGATTAGAGGCAGTTCTGTAGCCTGGGACGTTCTTACGAAAAAGGAATGTTTAGGCTTGTACTGCTCTGCTTTGTACTGTATACTGTTTAATTTAAAATACAGGTTCACTCAGTTCACAGCACAGACCTCTGTTGTTCTGCTGCCTTACATTTTGTGAGTTGGCAGATTAATATAAATGAACAAACAAAATTCATATTGGAGACTTAGACTTTGAAGTGCTTAGTTCATTAATGAAAGAAGTATAGCTTCATCCTTACTGTCCCACAGCTCTGGTTTGTGGAGACAAGAGAACATACACACCAGGGCCCTATTCTCACCACAGCTTTTGGGGACCAGTGATTTAGAACGAAAATACTCAGTGCAATTACACACACGCATACAAATTGGAATTTGTGTGCCTTACAGACCCTTCCTCTATTGAGATATCTTGGGCATCACATCAGCTACGTTCTGTAATGCCCAAAGCTGTGTTATTTTATTAGCAAAGTTTGTTCTCATTGCCAAAATTAAACTTTTTCATGAGATTTGAAACCAGGTCTAGTTCTAATACTTAACTGACTGTGAAAGGGTTTTGGTGAAATTATTCATGTGCCTGAGCAGTTTCCACAAAAGCTTAAAATTATGGGTAGCCAGCATCAATGACAAACCAAATTAATTTCATTGATACTTTTCTAACAAGTATGTATCACAGACGTGTTTTTCTCTTCATGGAAGTCTTTGTATTCTGTTCTAATAAGAAAGACTCTTTTTAAATTTTCCTTAAATCCATGCCATGGCATAAAAATAATACTGATCAGCTCCAGTTACTGGTTGAATTTAGGCTCATTATGGTTAATTTGTGTTTAGATCCATTAGTTCTTACTGTTCATTTACTGTTCAAGTCAGATAATACTGGAGATCTGTGAAAGACCAATTTTACCCCATGCAACCAAGCAAGATTTTATTGAGTTACAATTGTCTGCAGTTATTCTGCTTTTTATGTACCTTAGTTGAAAATAGGGGAAGTGGGGTTTTATGGTCCCAAGATGAGTGGTGAGCACCTCCAAAATTCCCTAGCTGTTTAAACAAATGCACTCTGATTTATTGCGGCTAGAAGAATAAGAGCGGTAGAAAATGTGAGCTATGAGAAAAATACTGAATGGGTTAGTCTTAATTAGCCTAGTGAACAGAGCAACAGAAGGGCAGAGAGAAGGAACAGATATGATAGCCAATTTCAATTATATATAATGTTGTTGCACAAGGAAGGAGAAAAACTGTGTTACATGTTCATAATGGATAAAAAAAGAATAAGCCCTGTCTACAGGGGGGAAGAATCAGTTTAGACATTAGGATAACCAAATTTCGTAAGTAAGATTTTTCTAAATTTTCATAGATACTAAGGATCTTGTGTCTGTTTCTGTGTCATTTTTGTCTATGGCAGTCTATATTTCTAAATGACAAAGTTATGTTAAATGTCTCCTTTTCCATTTCACTGGCCAGCAGAGGCTGTCAAAGATGCATATTGTAACAAAATATGAGAAGGGAAAATATTGATCTCAATAAATTTCTCATTTGGTGTGTTAGAGGGGAATATTCCTTGCTGCCTTGTTTCACATAACTTTGTCATGAAACCTTCCAAAATTAAAGAAATCATTTCACAGACAAACCCAAGAATTTTCCGTGGACTGTTAAATGCATTAGTAATAACAAGGAGTGTACATATAACTAAACAGATGTTGTATGATTCTCTTTTAGTATCTATAAAATTTATAACAAAATCATGTAATATAAAATGTGTTCAGAAGCAAGATCTGAAATAGTGCTTTATGAGAGGTGGTTGGAGGCAGTGTGTGTGTGTTTAATTCCACTTCACTTGGGGAGCCTACTTAGTAATAAAGGCTATCCGCCTCTTAAAGCACAATCAAATTACTGATCTGTGACACGACGGCTGGTATGCACAATGATGTGCATAATGGGTTATTTAGTTCCATGTCAGCTGGCACTGATCGCTGAGTTGAACAGTCATTGGATGGTTACTGAATGACTAAATGTGGGTGGGTGCATGTTCTGGGCATCAAAAGCCTTTTGATAATTAAAAGCAGGAATGAAAGTAATGGATATAGGATTCATATCTAGGGTGGTTTTATTTTCACTGTCTGAGTGTCCTGGGAGGAACATCTGCTAAAACTGAGAAGTTTACATTTCAACAATAAGTCATAGGTGGGAATGTGTGGGAAGGATGATGGTAGTGGTATCTTTGCATTCAGCAGTGGGCTGTGCATTAGATGCTGTATTTTTACAGTTAGGCACAAGTTTGTGATTGACAGGCTTATTCTGTGTACCTTTTTTGTGATGGTATGTTTTACTTGCAGGTCAGACAGTAGCGCATGTCGGTTGAGACTGAAGAGACTTGAGCAAATCTTGAGATAATCATCTCATCTACTCCAGTTTGAGAAATGTACTTATCATTGGCAATCTTTTGCTAAGGGATATATTCATCTGTTCAAGGGTTGTGTTTTTTTTTTTTAGTGTGATCATTTAGCGTAATTCATTTAACAGAAACAGATAGATTTGGCATGCTAGAGAAAAATCTTTGATGCAGGGGCTGCCATTACTCAGGCTTTATTCATCTAAGAAACCTGCATTTCTTGTGGAATTCTGAATTGTCTGTTTTGTCTCTTTTTTTCTTGTCCTTTCTGAGCACTGAAATATCTTTTTAAGATAGTCAAACTTTGAGGTATTCACTGCACCTTTTTTACATTTAACATATTGGTATTTTCCAAAAGCCGTTTCAGTTCGCTTACCTGCATTTCATAGGACAGTCTTCCTTGAAACAATTTTTTTGTTTTGGCTTTGGGAATGAGTCTTTGGGATATACTCTCCTTTTCCACAAAAAATTGAGCCTTCTAGCGAGGAAAGGGCGTTTCTGCAGGAAGGAAGGCTGTATCACACATTTTCAAGGCATAATTTCAAATCTCTTGTTCACAGAAGTGGATTTATCTTACCACACCTCACTGTTGCCTAAGAAGCATTGTGGAAAGTTCACCATTAGGTGAGATTAAAGTACAAACCAAATGTTTAAAAAAACCCACAAATAAATCAAGCATGTGTTAATTACGTATTAAAAATTACTGTTCTGTTGTTGTTAATTATTAATTTTTGTATTTTAAAATGGAAGCTTCTAAGCCATGTCGCAATGTTTCCTGCTTAATAAGTGTAAGCAAAGGGTACAATCTGCGTGGGGCTGTACCAGTTGTGATGCTTTTCATGGGATGAAGACAGGAACTTTGGTTACAATACAGGTGCATGATTGTAATGGCTGTGTTTGATCAATAACCCCGTGCACCAGTATAGGCCAGAGTACTGCTGGAGAGCAGCTCCGTGGAGTGGGTCATTGGAGTGCTGGTGCTCAACAAGTTAACCGTGAGCCAGCAGTGTGCCCTTACTGCCAAGAAAGCCAGTGGTGTCCTGGGATGCATTAAGAGGAGTGTGGCCAGCAGGTCGAGGGAGGTTCTTCTCCCCTTCTACACTCTGCCCTAGTGAGGCCCTATCTGGAGTACTGTGTCCAGTTCTGGGCTCCCCAGTTCAAGAAAGAGAAGGAACTACTGCAGAGAGTCCAGTGGAGGGCCACCAAGATGATGAGGGGAGTGGAGCACCTCTCCTATGAGGAAAGGCTGAGGGAGCTGGGCTTGTTTAGCCTGAAGATGACAAGGCTGAGAGGGGATCTTATAAATACCTATAAATATCTGAAGGGTGGGTTTCAAGAGGATGGGGCCAGACTCTTTTCAGTGGTGCCCAGCGACAGGACAAGGGGCAATGGGCACAAACTGAAGTATAGGTAGTTCTGGCTGAACATGAGGAAGAGCTGCATTCACGCTCTCCCGTGATTAGATTTTTTTTGTTTTTTTGTTTCTACGACTACCTGAAAGGCAGTTGTAGTGGGTGTTCATCTCTTCTTGCAAGTTACTAGCGATTGGACAAGAGGAAGTGGCCTGAAGTTGCATCAGGGGAGGTTCAGATTGGATATGAGGAAAAATTTCTTCACTGAGAGAGTTTTGAAGCATTGGAACAGGCTGCCCAGGGAAGTGGTGGACTCACCATCCCTGGAGGTGTTCAAAAAACATGTAGATGTGGCATTTCAGGATGTGGTTTAGCAGGCATGGTGGTGTTGGGGTTGACAGTTGGACTTGATGATCTTAGAGGTCTTTTCCAATCTTTATGATTCTATGATTCTTGACTTTGAGGGTGACAGAGCCCTGGAACAGGCTGGCCAGAGGGGTTGTGGAGTCTCCTTCTCTGGAGATGTTCTAAACCTGCCCAGACATGGTCCTGTGCAACCTGCTCTAGGTGAGTGCTCTGCTTTGGCAGGGGGATTGGACTAGATGATCCACAGAGGTCCCTTTCAACCCCTACCATTCTGTGGTTCTGTGTGATCATATTTTCTGTTGTTATTTGGGATTTTAATTTATTTTTTAAATTTAAAATATCGTATCAAAAAAGTACTTCCTTGAAATGAAATAACTGGGAAAAAATAAATAAGCTTTCTGGTTCCCAAGTGAGTTCTCAGGTACCTGATGAAGAATTTATACTCCTGAAATCTTAGCTTCTTTTCTGATCATGCTGTTTCATTCTATAAAAACTGCTGCCTCATCTAGAAATCTTATCTGCCTTGTATCTTTAACCTTATGGTTAACAATGCCATTACTAGTTGTGATTTTCAGGCAACTTTCAAGTTTCCTCAACTTGCTAGATTTAAATATGTGTTCTGTGCTTTTACAGCAGCATAACTAGGTCAGTATATTCAGGAGTAAAATTCTTAAAAAATGTTCTAGGCATTATGCAAGAGTGGCATACCTACAAAGTACCATCAGTGCTTTAAGAGGTACAACCAAACTTTAAGAAAGGAAGGAGTGAAAACAGGGCTTAAATACAGGTTTCCAGCAGAAGAGCTGTAACTTAGGATAGAAAATAGGTGCTAAAACTCTGTGCCAACTTACTCAGCTGCGACAACTTCACAGTTTTTACTTTAAAAGGCTTTTCAGAAGGCAGCTCTCAAAAATTTCACTTTAAACTTTCCAATTACACTCCTCTGCTCACACCCTTCCTGTCTCCTGGGGTGTTTATTGAGAAGACTGTTATCCTAATGTATGCTCACTGAGAACTGAAAACACGGGAGTTGTCACATGGAGTCAGGTTATTGATCTGTCTAGCTGTTTCTAATGGTGATTAATCTGAACTTTTTTTTTCTCAATCTCCTGGAGCAGAATGTTATAAGTTGCCTTATTGTTAAACGAGCAACCAAAACCTCCTAGCATCCAGCAGTAATAAGGTAATTTTTGTGCCATACTATGAGTTCACGGCATTTATTATTTTTTAAAACCTCAACTCTTTACTGTATAACATAATTTTTTAAATTGAAAATACTTTCATCTTTCAGTGTTGAAGATCATAATTTAGTGTCATCATTAATTAAACTGTTTGGTCTTCACGAAAGTTTGTGTTCTCACCCCTAAGCTTGCCTAAAATTACAGTTTAAATATATAAAAAAATCTTTTGCACGATTTTCTGGGTTAGTAAGAAGAACTGTTTATCACCTACGAACTATCTGTAATGTATACAAGCTATGGCAGGATAATGGTTTTACTATTACTTAATGACAAATTCCTTGCCAGCAGGAAGGAATGGTGGCAATACTGCTATCAAAGACAGAGTTCTAATCTCTGCTTTAATTAATCATTTTTTAGCTTTATATTCATAATATCCCAAATAATGTGGTATGCAAAAGATGTCATTTTAAGGGAAGTGCCAAGAACAGATTTCAAGAGTAGAAGTATGATCCTTTTTAGTGATAAACAGGGGGGATGGTATTTTCCATAGCATTGAGATGTCACAATATTGATGGATTAAGAACATAGGATTTTAGTTTGCCCCCTATAATGTGGGTTTTTATTGTTTTGAAAATAACACTCCAAATAATTGCTTTTAACAAAAACCAGAAAAGTACTTTCAGTGAGTAGATAGCAACAATTATATCATGTTCTTACTAAGTTAGTCAGGAAAAATAAATAATGCTTGCAATTTCTTGTTTTCCCTCCAGTGCATTAAAACTCTTTCTCTGGCAGCCTGTCATCTGGCAACATTAAGGGTGGGATAACAGCGGTGTTGAGACTGATACACAAAAACATCAGACACCAGCTAAGTATTTGCAGAGGGCCCATTTGTGACACATTTACCATAGTTTACTACTCTTGAATGACATGCTGCTTGACATGATGAAATTTTTGAAATATGGGCATTAGTCAAATGCCCAGAATAGAATGGATAATCTCTTTAAACCCTTTCTGTTTTTAGTGAAGAATATGGTAGACAAATTCTGATCCTTCTAGAGTGCATACAAGCATTTCTGTTGCTGCTGTGGTATTTACATACCACAAATAATTCTCTATTTATAGTGGTCATAATAAAGACATCATTCATCAACTTCGCTCCTCTTAGGGTGTTAGTCTGCACTGCATTTTAGTATTCATTTGGGAAAAAGAATGACTGATAGGGGATGTTGAAACCAAGAGAAGATAAAGCATAAGAGCATATAGTGGCAGTTTAAAGGTCAGCATTTAATTGAATCACGAAGGGACCTCTGTGGGTCATCTAGTCCAACCCCCCTCCCGAAGCAGGGTCACCTACAGTAGGCTGCACAGGATCTTGTCCAGGCGGGTCTTGAATATCTCCAGAGAAGGAGACTCCACAACCTCCCTGGGCAGCCTGTTCCAGTGCTCCGTCACCCTCA
>Ga0065711_1026584_pt1 | contig 65227 bp, 28 predicted proteins | sample Hoacrofraction12_FD_59098 | JGI IMG/M metagenome (GOLD analysis project Ga0065711, IMG submission 59098) | Hoatzin crop microbial communities from Cojedes, Venezuela - Epithelial fraction 12 v2 (version 2) | ecosystem: Host-associated > Birds > Digestive system > Esophagus > Crop | place... | reverse complement strand
GAGGACAGGCTGAGACAGTTGGGCTTGTTCAGCCTGGAGAAGAGAAGGCTGCGGGGAGACCTGATTGCAGCCTTTCAGTACTTAAAGGGAGCCTATAGGAAAGATGGGGACAATCTTTTTAGTAGAGACAGCAGTGACAGGACGAGAGGTAATGGTTTTAAACTAAAACAGGGTAGGTTTAGGCTGGATATAAGGAAGAAATTCTTTACAATGAGGGTTGTGAAACACTGGAATGGGTTGCCCAGAGAGGTAGTGGAGGCCCCATCCCTGGAAAATTCAAGACCAGGTTGGACAGGGCTCTGAGCAACCTGATCTAGTTAGCAGTGTCCCTGCTCGCTGCGGGGGGGTTTGAGTAGATGACCTGTAGGGGTCCCTTCCAACCCAAAACTTTCTATGATTCTATTTTTGCATTCACTGTATGCATGGTGTTGCTGTTTCTATGAATTAATTGTTCGCCTTGAATAAAATTGAGAAAATTAAGGTGAGAAGTATGATTGCTCCAGCACCTGTATGACTGGAGCCTATCTGGAAGCCCTTTCTGCCTCTCCTTCCACAGGACTGCTCAATTTAAGGCTTAATAGCTGTTCTCTGTTTTTTTTCAAGAGATGTGTGCAGTGAAAGCAAGGTTTGGCTATTGTGCATGCTGAAGTGGCTGTGATTTATCCTTTCTGATATTAGTATGAAGGTTGCTCATTTTCAGCTGAAAAACTGAGAGCAGTGGGTGAATGTTTTGCTATAGCAGCTGAACTGAAGAAAGACGGAGGGATGTGTGTGTGTGCATGCGCGCGCACGTGCATGTAAAATGCTGATGGTGGATCAGCTCAAAGATCAAGATACTTAAGGATTTTCATCAAAAAAAACTTTATTTGAGGCAAATGAGGCTTTTAGTTATTTGGAATGTAAAGGTCTGATTCACAAAGCGTTTTAGGAGTAATTCCTGAAGCAGGAAAGGAGACACAGTTCCTTTATATCTTGTAGTGTTTGGAACATTAGTTAGATATTTGGTAAACATCTTTTAAATCCTTTCAGATCAAGCAGTCTGAAAAGTTAGCACCGACCCACTCAAAGGTTAAGAGAGGGACAGATAATCTGTAAGGTCAGTCATATCCTACTTCCTCCAACTTGACTTAAAGCCATTGCAGTTGGCAGTGAGGTTATCTGAACCTGAATTTCATGTTTAGTGGGTGACTGTGCTACCTGTTATGTCAGAAGGCATAGTATTAAAATATTTCCAACTGAAGAAAACAGCTTGAACTCTTTGTTTTCAAAAAGCTAAGTAAGCGATGGGTTTTTTTCCATGTTTCCTGTCTGCAGAATACTTACTCTCCTAATGATCGAACTCTAAATGCGGTCCACCCAGTTCCAAGGTGTCTCTGTCTGCCATCAAGATAACTTTTCTGCTCTTTTAGAACTACAAAGCAATCCTTTGGGAAAATTTATGAAGACTTCTAGCTCTAAATTTATGATACACCACATTCTTTTTTTTCCTTCCACGTTGTAGTCAGTCAGTGTTGTACCATTTGCGCAGCTTTTTCAGACTTGTGTCTTCAGACTCTCAGCCAATACTGATAGAATTTGAAGGTGCAGGAATATTCAGTCATTGCTACATGTCTAAGGAAAAGTCAGGTATCTATCTCTAAAAATATCATTAAAAATAGGACATCATTAAAATAAAGACAGGATTTTAACATATGTTATGATGGCACTGCTTCTGTTATACTTAGTGCTAAGATCGCTGTTTTTCAGACCTGGGGAAGAAGTGATAACGGTGTATCTGCTATATTTGTCATAAAAGATGTTCCTTCCTATTAAAAGAAATATTACAGGCTAGTATAGTGAATGATATGCAAATTACCATATACAGTCTGCAGAGAGTAAAACTGAGTTCTGTGGATCACTGGAAGGTTTCAGATAATGTCCTCAGCATTTCAGAATGCCAAAGCTGAATTGCAAGCTATAAGCACTTACTTTGTCTCTCTTGGACTACTGCTGTTACCTGCAGGGGTTGTTGACATGGGTACTTAGTTAAGCTGGGTGTAGTATTTTGTCTCAAAGCAATTTTAATCTAAATGCCCTGTGCCTTTTACTTAAATAATTACAGCCTGTGCTGCTACCTTACATCAGTACTGGAGTAATCTGTGCTAAGAAATAGTATGCTCAGTTAAGAACTAGACACCAAGTGATAAAGACGTGTATTAAAACCCTCGAAATGACCTTATTTAATGGGAAGTCTGCCTGGTGATATCATACATCGTATTAAGTTGATTAGTATGTATCTTTAAAAGACAAAACTACAATGGAGATATTACCTGTAGAACTAGATGAAGTGCTGCACATAGAAAAGAATGAGGTTAAAGTCATTGCAAGATTACAAAAAGCCAGTGATGAAAGTCACCCAATTGATGTGTTGTTGCTTCTGCAGGAGATGGACATTTTCATTTTCTAGCTGTAGCTGCACAGAAGTCACCATACTTCCCTTCCTGTCCTTTGCCGCCGTAATTCTATCAAAGCGGCTGTTACATGAAGCGAGAGACAACATCACACCCCACCATTTATTTATACTCCATGTACAAATGCTGTCCTTGTGCAGCCACCTACTATAATGTTTTTATGACTAAGTCCTTGATTTTGCATGCAGGCTCCAACACCTTCATCTTTGCTGAAGGTTTGGTGGGATCTGTTCCAAGATCACTGCTGACGAATGTCTAGGAGAGTCACTCAGATTATCTTTTCCATCTATTGAATAGCAGTATGAGAAAGGAAAGGTTTGTCAGCTCCTTTTGTCTCCTTTAGATTTGAAGAGACTGTGAAATGTTGGCCTGTAAGTATATGTTTGCTTTTGAAATCGAGTGAACTGACTTTTTACTTTAGTGCCTTCTATTTGCTCTCTGTGAATTTCCTTTAACACTCAAACACTGCTTGCATGGATCATCCATGAACAGCAATAACTCTTAATGTTGATTGAATGCAGAATTTAAGTGTTTAAGTGTTTGAATGTGTATGTCTATGTGTTACAGGAATCAGCAGTTGGTGAACTGAAACAATCTCTTATGTCTTCTGCAATGAGAGGGAATCTTAGTAGTTTCCTGTGAGGGGGAAAGATTTATTTAAGGAGTTTACTGTTAACAACCAAATGTATGCAAGAATTTTGCCGTGTTGTGTATAAGAGCCAGTAAACACTAAACTTTTCTTTTTTAATCTGGATTGTAAATGTCTGTTCTGGTTCCATCGCTGGCGACGCTGGTTATCTATTCCAGGCAGCATATAAATGAGTTTGTTTATTGCTTCCTGTAGAAGGTGCTTCCCACCAAGATAAAGCACATTTGGAAATGCATTCTGTGCACTGAATGTCCTTCAGTGTAGGGGCATCTCCTCCTTTTCTGCTTCTATTTTATGGTTGTATAACATGACGCCACTGCTGATTGTCTACTTTGGATATGGAATATCTGACAACTGTTTTGGCTTATTTTTTTGCACGTGATGGTAATTCATTTCCTTCCAGCTAAAAGCTTTAGAGAGAAATTAAAAACTTACAAAAGTTATTCCTTTATTACTATATCTGGTTTATATCTGATTCAATTTTTTCCTGATCAGTTCTTGTGTTATCTTTAGTAATTTCATAAGATCTTCTCTAAACAAAATCTAAGAATCTAAGAATACCTTCATAGTATTAATCAGGTACTGGGGTACAGAAGCATGCACACCTTGTGTTACTGGTAAACGTGCTCCTCTAAGATACTCTCTGCTTTGCATATATATGTCTTTTTACTTGTTACTGCCTTTTTGGAAGAATTTCTGGGTTTTGGGTAGTTTATTTTATTAATATAATGTGTAAGAGGTCAGGCTAGATGACTTTAACAGTCCCTTTTGGCATCAGTGTCAGTGTCTCTGGTCTCTGACAGTATGAGCTGCTCTGGAATTTCTTCATGTAGCTGACTCAATAAACTATTGTTACCCATTTAGGTTCCAGCCATCAGTTTATCTGGAAAAAGTTTGATGTAAATAAAACAAAACCTGGTGAAAAAAGAACAAAAGAGTAAGAGAAAGAAGTGATCCAAGGGCCAGACGAATACTAAATGCTTTAACTTTCTGCTAGATGAACCCTAGGGCTATTGGAAAGAGCATGTCTTACAGCAAAAATGTCTGCAGAAGGAGAACTAGAAAAATATTTTCCTGTGCATTCTTCTAGACTTGACAACAGTTTCTTCCACGAAATGCAATGCAGAATCACTCTTCTAGTGCCCCTTTCCTGGGAAGGAATGAGTCCCTCAGCTGGCTATCTGAGCTCAAGTATTTTGCATATATCAGTTCAATCTTTATTACAGTATATTACCAATGTAAGGATGCAGAGGCATAAATAAACCTATCATAATAACTGAATTAGAAATATTGGTCATCTTATTTGCTGTCCGAATGAAAAATATGACTTGTTTTAATCCTCCTGGCCACCAGAATTTTTACTGCCATCTAATGAAGACGTCAGAGTGCGCTTCCATCACTGCCAATGTCACCATGAGCAATTGTAGAATGAAGTACTATGAACAGAGCTCTGTTTCTGTGCCCAAGCCGTTGAGGGAAATTTTTTCCAACTACAAGAATGCAAAGCTAGGCAGACTGTTTTTGTAGCTGAAGTTGCTCAGGGTGACAGGCAAAATACTCTGGATGTGAGCAGGGTGTAAGTGGTGTAGAAAGTACTGCCTTGGGGTTTTCTCTCAGTGTTTTGCTTCTATGACTTATCAGTCAGAAGTTGCCCCAATATATTAAGCTGTGAAGTATTTTAACATTTCCTCTAAACTCACATATTATTGAAATGATTCACTTCACATTTACCAATAAATCAGTAAAGTATAACAGAAAAACCTATTTAAAAGAAAAATAAATCACTATTTTTGCACTATTTGAAACACATTATCAATTATTTTGATAAATTATGTATGATTTTGGCCAGCATCTCTAGTGCACAGGTAAATCCAACTGAATTAATGATCTGGATTAAGTGACTGGTGCCGTGCCAGGTGAGTGAGTGCAGGTTCGGGATCTGGTCTGAGAGATGAGCGCTTCCCGGACACGCGTGCCTGGGCCACTGCAACTGCTGTCCTTCTCCTCCCACCCCACCAGCCCGTGCTCGTGCCTCTGCTCAGTCAGCTGTCTCAGCGACTCCTTGGTCTCATAACGCTTAATACTGCCCTGACTTCTTTTGCGTGATAGTCATGATTTTAGTAGGAATTACATTTTTAAATTGCTAATTAGAAGAGAATAATTTACCTCATGTTTATGTTATATGAACTGTATTTTTTCTAATTAACCTGTATATGAAGTTGTGGAATTGATATTATTTTCTTGGTATGTGATGTGATTGATGTTAGTTGGACATACAGTTAAGTGTATGGGTACTGTCTTATCAGGCAGACAGTACAAGAACTTCACAACAGGATGCATATTCTCTTAAAGAGGATGAGTATTATGTTGCCTGTTTTACAAGGATATAGGAAATCCTGATGTGGTCTACAAAATGTAGCTAATATTTACCATTTGGTAATTATGTGTAGGACTTTTTAATTTAATTTATAATGGTGTATGTAAGTTGTCTGATCAAATATGTAAAAACTGTATTGTATAGTGTTAGATGTCATGTCACTTTAACATTTAAATATGTTAGCATGTGCTAGCATTGTACTATTTATTCCCCCCTCAGGTGTATGTATAACCAGCTGTCTATTTTACAAGCAAAACATAAATGTAGTAGAATCTCAGGTACTTATTAGATGTACCAAGAAACCTGCTACTTGGAAATAGCTCTGTGCTGAATGACTTAAAAGGCTTTTTGTCTTAAAAAGGTAGCATGTTATAAAAATGAAATGCAGGTTATTTATTACATTACAATTTTTTTCATTGCCTTGTGGTATTTCAGAAGAAGAGTATTTAATTGGCTATAAGACTGCAGAAGTATGGATGATAGCTTTTTGCCTGTTTTTTCGTAGCTAAAAATAAAATTATGTTTCATAGGTACTCCTGTAATTATTGCTTATTTACTGAAAATAATGAGTATATTTTTCTTTGCATTATTTGGTGTATACTCCCAATATTTTTCCTAGAGCTACGAAGAACAGTGATTAAGTCCTGTAGTAAGAGCCAGAGCCAGGCTCTGCCAAACTTTCAGTGATGAGTTTCACATATTTTGAAAGTTACAGTTTTCTCCCAGCTGCTTTCCTTGCTGTAGGGAAAAAGTAACCTGCTCTTGCCAAGAGCTAGCTACTTTCTTATTTTTTGATTTTCATTTTTATTTTTTTAATTTTTTTTTTTTTTTAGTGGGAATTAAGGCACTTCTCTTTCCTCTCATCCCCCCAAACCCAAATATGCCAAGTATGTCCTCGTCACTGAGCACAGACTCATAGTGCTGATATTTCACTCCAGGGATCTTGGAAGCTTTTCTTCTTCTGCCCTTCTGCTGAGTAAGAAATGTGAAAAGTCTTTCTTAGAGTCATTGGTATCAGGCCAAGGGTTCTTGGCCCAAACTAGGCATCTGCTTGGAACAAAACGTCCATCCTCAAATGTAGTAGCTATTTTCTTCCTCAGAAGTAGTCTCCTTCCTAGGAAACAACATTTGTGGGTTCTTTTCTTGGAGGAAAAAAGAGTGGAATACCTCTGTTGCAAGTGCAGGTCTGTGCTTTTAAAGCTGATCCAATGCTTTTTTTATCTAAGCTGAAAGCAAGTGTTACAGTAACAGTAATGTTGTCACTGTTTATTAGGTTTCATATTTAGGGAAAATGCCACTGCAGAAAAAGCAATGTTTGTACTCTGTGCAGATGGAATATGTGTGAGTTTGTATGGGGCGTAGAAATATATATGCACATCTTAATTAAATTGAGTAATAGACATTGAGTAATTGGTCTTTAGATACGTCATTGCATCACATTACTCGTGACTTCCAGCGGCCCACGGACAAAATGTATTTTCAGAGTCGAAATGAACCATCTCTAAGTATTCGGAATAGGTTAAGCCCTGAAAACTTACACAGTGTTGCTAAATGGAGCCTGGCTAAAAGGTACTGCTCCTGAAAATGTGAGAGGTTAAAAAAGGATGTTGAGAAACTGGATGCGAGTTTACAACTTCAACTGGCCTTTATTTCTCTCTACATAAAGAAAACTTTCCAGTAAGTTATGAAAACCTGGTTTTGGTGTTGTGCATGCCTATGCTTTGGCACAGGGCCATTTGAAAAAATGTAGTGTGATTGTTTTAGTATAGAATACGAAGGATTCTTGAAGTCTGACCTGCAGTGGAGGAAGCCTCTACATCGTTCCTGTAGGCTGTTTTGATGGGAGATGTGAGGCAATAAGGAAGTGCCAGACATCTTTTATTTTTAACATTCATTTTTTTGTAGGCAATTAATGCTTTTATGCCGTCCTTGCAGCCTCCCTGGCACCGTGCTGTCAGCAGTGTGTGCTGTGCCTGTCCCTGCGGGTGGGTACAGTCCCGTTGGCTGGATCCGTATTTACTGGCACTTGTGAGTCCAAAACCCTCCCATGGCTCCGAGCAGGGCAGCAACAGCTGAACAGAGGATAGGAGCCTCTGTCGTTGTTGCTGCGTAGGGATTTTTAAAGAGAACCTGCTTCTGTATTTTTTTAAACCATGTTTCTCTAAGCCCTTTACTGTTTTAGAAAGCACAGATCCTGATGGACTTACAAATATAATCATTTACTTCTTTGGGTGTGTAGTATACAACGCACATCTGTTTCCTCTGTGCAAAGCTATGATAATCGAAGGGGCAGTACTGGAGTACTTGAGGGGGAGATAGTTGAAGCGATTCTGCAAAGCCCTTGAATAGCAAAGTGCTGAAGCAGCAGTGCAGGGCCAGTCCCCATGGGTCTGTTTGCAGTATGCTGGAGAAGTTTAGGTATAATTTTGTATTTTTACCCTAGTACTGAATTGTTCCAGTGACACCAACTGGGTTCAGACAGCAGAAGTGGTGCACCTCATCAAACAGAACAGAGTGGAATGGGCTCTAAGTTCCAGCATTTACTTCGTGTGTTTCACATTGCACTGTAAAATTAAATGGGTTGCTTTTGTGGGTGGTTCCCCCTGCCTTACTATAATGAAAGGTCTTTCTCTGGGTAAGGTGTTAATGGCGTTGTGGTAGGACTTGTTTTTTTCCTTTGTCATCTTATAATATCAAGAGATACGGTGGATTCTGCATGAAATTGTTTAAGAAAGAAAACCCAACAGGAAATTACAGGCCTGCTGCCGGAATTGGGCGTCGAAATCCTGTAATCTGTGCTCAGAAAGAATTCAGGCTAGAAGGCCATAATGGGCCCTTTTGACCTTGAAATCTCTGAATCTATTGCATATTATGAATGCAGTTTATTCTGTTTACATCTGTTCTGACTGTCCAGCCTTTATGTAGTTGGAATATATAATTTGGAGGACAAAATCAACTTCATGTACTGCAGTTGAGTACATGGAACTGCTAAGTAGTTCCCTGCAGTGACTTCAATATGAAGCTGTAAACTGGAATAAAGTTCGTGTTTAGAACTACTAAAAGTGATCTGCTTTTGGAAAAATATTTGAACATTTCTGTCTGTCTTACCATTTGGTGCATAAAGGTTTTTTTTAATTGCATGAAAAATGAAATAATAGAACAAAATCTGTTTGACAAATTCAGCATCAGAAAAATGTTTAATAAAGACAATAAAAAAGAATAAACGTAAACAAATTTAAGATCTCTCATTTAGCAAGGTATTGAATATTCTTCCAAACGAAAATATGTAGGTTTGAAAATATGGATGTTCTGCCAAAGGCACAGTCACACCAAAACAAATTTAAATCCTGTTAATATTTGTGGATCAGCTCTTCTTACATGCCCTGTAATACATCCTTGGTAATGCTGTAAATGAGAAAAAGCCAAGGTATTTGTGGTCAGGGTTTCCTCATGACATAATGGTGCTTATTCTGGATCCATTTATTTTAACAATTATAGCTTATGAGCACCTGGTATATATTTTTCACCTTTCATCCTCTATGTTATTCAATCCTTCCAGCTATTTTCCTGGGTTTTCTGGGTGCAAAAATAAAAATCTCCAAACAGGTGCATTAAACTTTTAATAAAATAATTTCTAAGTATCTAAAGCAGTTATTGAGCAAGTATAGATTTACTAATGAAGTTAGCACTTCAATGAAAAAATGACACTTTTACTTAGGGAAAAACAGAAACTAATAAAATCAATGACAGTGTTAATCTGAAAGGGGAGCATAATTCAATGGAAAATAAAAGGTGAATTGGTTGAATTATCTGATCAGAAGCAGGTAAGCAATGTAATTCCCTGTAATAATCAGTAGGATAAATTTGGAACCATAATTTAAATATTTATTCTTTGAAACTAATGTATGAGTAAAGTGTGGAGAAAAATTCTATTGTTTCACTTGCCCATCAAACCTGGAGCAGATCTGTGCTCCTCCTTTTGTGGGTAACAGGCAGTTCAATTACCACCAGATGTTCCCGCTGTTAAAGAGCAGTTGCTGGCTTGCCAAGAGTGCCATTGCTCAGCCTCTCCTTGATTTTCTTCTTGTTGTAATATTGCCATTCGGCTACATTTTATTTTAAATTAATTGCATAGATGAGCTGCACAAAATGTCCCTAACTAACAGGTCACCTTTGTAATTGGGAAAGAAGTAAAGTAACATACATGCAGATAATGTTAAGATAGAAACTTAATTGCTTGTGTCTCTTTCCCTTTGAACTAAGACTTCATCTTTGAGCGAGATAAAATCTGTTGACGAGTGCTTCAAAATACAATCAGAATCCTTTCCAGGCAAATATGAGGGGTTTTATTAAAGCTGTTTCTATCAGGAGGATTGTTTGGATGAGTTTGAGCTTTAGGTTTGAGTTTTCTGTTTGCATCCTGAGGGGAAGACTGTTTCCTAGGTCATTTCATCCTCCAGAGCTGCTTTCTACTGTTACGGAGCTTGCACTGAACGTGCCATGTGGGACAGGACCCACTGGATCAAGATAAGCACTGTCCTGGTGATCCTACATGCTTACTGACGTTGCCTGTCTAATTCCCCACGCTTCAGCAGAGCAGTGGAATTACGTGTACAGACTAGACAATGATATCCAGAACAAATGAATGCCAAAGGAAATTCTGCCAGTGTTTTCAAATGTTGGTGCCAAATCTGTGTTTCCATATCTGTGTTGATGAGAGACCTAAACACTCACCGTTTAATTTTCAAATTAGCTAGCATGGGTGTTTCCCAAGAACTCCAGTAGGGTGGTAGGTAATGAACACATATGAAAAGAAGATCTCTGAAGTGCTTTCATTTCGTAAGTTAAATTTAGATACACGGGATTCTGGGCAAAAATTTTAATGGCACATCTGGTGTTTGAATGTCTAATTTCTATTCAAAGTCCAGATGACTGATCGGTATAAATAATTTAATATAGAGTGGTATTTTAGGTTCATAAAAAGATACAACAGTGCCTTGATGTGATTTATACATTACTGATTGTATGATAGTTCTCGAGAGCTAATGATCTTCATTTAATTAACAAGTATTTCTTGTAAATCAGAATAAGACACCTGCTATTTTGGAAATAGCGGGTTAAATAATTAAGTGTAAATGGAAAATTTCCTACCTTTGTTTATTTTTATAATAACTTAAAATATTTTGTTTATCCTTTGGTCGTATAATATTAAAAAAAAATTCTGTCAATTATGTAGTTCTGTAACATTTAGCTGCACCTGCTAAATTGTGGGTCCGCTGCACTGTGAAGCAAAATTGCCTTTAATTCCAGTGCAGTCAGGGTTTTAACAAAGATGCCTAAATACTAGCAAAGTGGCTGGATTCAGTGCAATGAAACTGAAGCACATGGTAAATATCACTGAAAAGGGCTGAGAGTAAATGCGCTAGTGGCTTACTGAATTTTTTGTACCTACTGCCATAATGATGAATATTTATTAAAATAAGAAGCATTTCTATTGCACACAGATACTTTCGAAGTTATTATTCAGCATCATAATTTTAAATTTAATTTCATTTTCATTGGCAGCAAATTGATAGCTGTGAAATAAGTCCTATTATCTATAAGGCAGAATTCCAGAGTAGATTTAAACTGTATACTAAGATCACAAACTTTTAACTTTTGCTACTCAACAGTTAGCAGGTACTCACTCTCAGACCTGTACACAAAGTAGTAAAAAGTAGAGGGGATTGGTTTTCACAGATAATTACCAATCCCTTCTTCCGCATATTCCCCATCTCAAATGGTGCACATTGTCACCATCCAGTTGGTGGTGAGATAGCTCTTTCTAGAGGTGGAGGCTCTTAGAGCTGCAGAGATACTTTGTCCGCTCCTAGACAAAACAGCAGCTGTGTTGACAAGCATCTACGCCAAGTGACAGCATGTTTGCGGCACTGGAGGAAGCTTGCATCCACATCCTCCAGAGCCTCAGGAAAAAGACCATGTGTACATAAAGTAACCGTCTCTATTTTTGTTATGAATATTTTTTTCATATTAGTAAATAAATCCAAAGCACTTTTTGTCTTTTGAATAATTCCCTGGTTTTGATGAGGACTGGTGATTTGGTACCATTTGTGAATGGTGATACGCTCTGTGGTGTGCTAGTTGTGGAAAAAGCAGCAATTCGAATTAGGCTGGAAAGAACTAAATATTCTCCTGGTGCTTGAATATTATGACACATGCCGATAGATAGTCAACATTATCTCAAATATTAGATTATTCTCTCCCTGTACTGGCTGTAGGCCATGGTACAAGACAGTCAGCCCATTCATTACAGAAGAGAATTTGCTTGCGGTGATTTTTTGTGTATGTGATGCAGTCTTACAATAGCAATGCCAAGCCTGCTAGATTTGGGGACTGTTGTTTTCATTACAGTAGATGGCTTAGTCTGAAGTAGATAATCATTAAAAGTTAAGGAAAATGGAGAACTGAATGGGAACATTATTTGCTACCGTCATATCTGAAAATTAGTATTTAATGGGGTTAATATGCATAGTTTCTTTTGGGACAAAATATGTTGTCCTCTGATTTCATTGACAAAAGTTGGAGAGTTGTGATACATTGGTAGAAGGTAGTCCTATCCTGAATGGAACATATGATAAGATCTGGTTAAAACTAATCTGATAGTATACATATATTTATTTCACCTTTCAAGTACTGGTGAATACTTATTTTCCACAAAACCATCTGCAAGTTTTTTCAGTAGCAAATAATCTGACTCTTGACTACCCTTGCTTTCGCTTAGGGTTTAGATATTACAATGCATAATCATGTGCTCTGTGTCCTCTATTTTGATTATAATTTCTTCAAGATGAAGTTTACTAGAGCCTGTACATGGGATTTAGCACAGTTTCCACATACTACAGAAATTACCTGGAGAGCGGTAAATAATAAGCATCAGGATTATCAGTGTAAACCTGGAAATCCTACGCCATGACCTTGTTCGCCTTTGATGTGCTCTGCTGGGAGTGCCGGATTCTCGAGAGCTACATTACGCAGCTTGTTAAGGACAGCCTTGAGGCCACTGTGATATTATACTGGCGACCTTTCCCCTGCAAGCCCGCAGGCTGAGCGTGATGGCAAACCTTGAGTCATCAGCTCTGGCTGAATCAGCTTGCTGAGATGCCTTCATGTGGCCAAAAGAGGGTGAGCAAACTGCAGCGCTGGCTGGGCTTTTACTGTGGTATGTACATAGCCGTGGAATGTTATTTTTCTCACTTGTTGGGCTTGTCTGTGAAATGCCAGTCGCATCTAGAGCACCGCAGAAGGAGGAACGATGGTGAGCTCTCAGGAGTGTTTGGAAGGCACAGAAGTTCACATTTCTATTGCAGGTTGAAATACTCAGTTATATTTGAGAATTGTAATTATGTAGGAGTAGAGAAGCATATAAATCTTCCTTCCTTGAAATCACTGTATCTTATCCAAAGTGTAGCCTTGCCAGTTCATTAATCTGTGTAAAATCTGGCCTGGGCCATGCTGCCCACTCCAAAGCAGAGCCGTCCGCATCCTATCTGACTTATCCTCTTGACAGTCTCAGCAAAAAGGTCAACTCCCGAGGCTGTCAGAGAAGTGCTGCTGTATTGAGATACCTTATTATCTCTCTGGGGAGGAGGATGGGGTAGGATGTGTGACTGAGACTGACAATTTGTTCCCTAATTTTCTCAGTCATCAAGGGACGTGTACATTTTTGGGCAACAGCTGTCTGAGTCCATTGCCAAACTGGCTCAGTAATGGTCCTCAGTGCAATGCAAGAGAGCATAAAGAGATTATTTTTTTTATTCCTCACCGAAAATATTTCCACGTAGTTGAGAAAGCTGAGCAGTTTTATGGGAAATTCAGGAAAAGGTGAAGTGTTCTATGCTGGCAAAATTACGTCAACAGCAATGTCTGATGTTTCACCATCACTGCACAGTGTGGGGTGAGAAAACCAAAATTGCTTGTATAACTTTCCATACTCTTCCTCTATAAAGTTTTTAGTATATTAAGCATGGTACATTTTTTAATTGAAAGTCTCTATATTTTTTTTTTTTTTACAGAGAGAACAGCTAAATGAAAGTGCAGATACCAAAAGGTATCCTGCTGTAATAACCTGGTGGACCTTACTGGAGTTGCGTGGCACACAAGCAGAGATGTAGCCTATCAGGAAGGCTGTCTGTCTGACTGAATATTGCCCCTTCCCTTCCTCTTTCTCTTGATGCTGATTTACTGTTAATTGCCTTTCAAACAAATTGGAACAGACTAATAGACTCAAGTCTATTATCCTAGCTTTTAACACCGTGAAATCATGTTTAGTGCTTTGCTCTGGGGGGAGAAATGAATATCCCTAACATGTTCCTCCCAGTAACGACAGAAATACAGATGGAGATTACTGCATCAAAAAAAAAAGTGGACTGGGGAAAATGTGAGGATGAATGGCAGAAACAGTCAAATGTTGTGCTTTAGTCTATCAACTGATTGCTCTTTGTGTTAGATAAACTGCCTCCCGTCCATGCTAGTGCACGCTTAGGTCTTTGTATTTCATTTATTTGCTTTGTAGTGCTTTGTCCAGTTGTGTTCTGAAAGTGAAGGAGACTTTTATTACTTCCGACAGGAGATTAATTATCGCATAACTGCTATTTTCTTTCAACTTTTTCTAATTGTTAGACAGCTCCTTTAATGGTGTAAGTTAAAAACTTGCTGGCATGTGGTGTGTTGATCATTTCAGAAACCTGAAGCTCAGCTGGAGCTGTGTTGTCCTGAGTGGAACGGAGCAAATGTGGCAGACCCTGCTGGGGCAGCCTGCATTTGGGAAGTCTGGGTGAGCAGATCTGTCTAGAGCTGCTGTGGTCACACCCAAGCAGAGTCCCAGGGGAGCAGAAGAGAACTGCAGGACAATTTCTCCATCCAAGAAGGCTGGAGAAGAAAGAGCTCCAGCAAGCTATTTCTGCTATCTGCTAGGGATGGCAGGGCCAAAGCCCTCAAGGGATTGCAATTTCAGTTACAAGTTAATAAATTGATAAACCTGTAGGAAAAACTTTGACATTCCTAAATTAGAACAGCTTTGTGTGATCTTGGCACTCCATAGAAGAGGGCTGTATCTTTCAGAAGCCTGGGTGTGATGGTTTCGTTTTGCTGTGAAAACTAAGCTGATAGCACACCTGGATTCCACAGCGTGTCTAGGCAGAGCCCCAGTACAGTCACTGGGACTTTATTCCGCTACATTCTCTGAGATTACATCCATTTCATTCTATGTAGGTAATTCTTTGGTGTCTTCATGGTATAATTCAGCTCCTTCCACTGTGTTTAAGTCTTTCCAGCATGTACAAAAGTGACTTGCTTAGGCAGCAGACATTCGTGTTCTTCTAGCTGAGCTGGTCCTAGACTTTACTACCCATGGCTGATGGTCACCGCATCCCGTACTGCCTCCCACAGCTCTGCAGTGAATATTTCCTCACCTGCTTCAGTTCAAACTCAAGAACTCAAGTTTAACTGCACTATGCATTTTACTATTGTATTTTTTTCTTGCAAGTCAATCCCCCAGTGGATTTGTTGATATTCAAGAGCTGTATGCTTCCTCTGTCCCATCCGAAGTGCTGGCATGGGGATATCAACAGCTGTAATAATGAGGCAGGATCCAGTGCGATTGCATGGTGGGGAAGAAATCTGTGATTTTTTAAATGAATAGTGACTGTTGAGAGAGTTGAAAACTTTCATATATTGGCATACTACTGTCATTGGGATCACTGAAAATCGGCATGAGTTGTGCATGACTAGGTATGATATCTGATGACAAGATGAGGAAAAGAGGAAGATACATTGATTATGGATCGAAAATTGAATTTTCCAGGCCAGTCCATCGTGCCTGGTCACTTTATTCTGGAGTTGAAGAAGGTAGGAGGATAGGTTTTATGCAAATGCCTGCACTCACAGTTTGTGCTAGTTGCCCCTTTCTGCACAAATATACAACATGCAATAAACATAGTAAAAAGAAATGCAGGTTGTTTTTGATTACACTGATTAATCCATCAATATCAGCATAACAGCTGAGATCTGCTCTGTCGGGCTCTATCTTCATGTTAATGTAGTTCTGTGTAGTAACTAAGAAGTCCACCTTCTCATCAGAGCTAATTTGCTTCTCTCTGGCGGGATGCCACTGTGACTGGCTGCTTCCATTTCTGTATCTGCTGTACCATAAGATCTACACCTGGTTTTTGGTTAAGTTGTGTTGGGCATTAGGCGTGAAAGGGAAGAAGATGACCTGTGGAAGTCAGAAAGTACAGGAATTACCTGTGTCTACAACTTGGCGAGCCATTTTATGTAGGGAGTCTTCTATAGAATGAAAGATTGTCTTGAGGTGTCACAGTTTACATTATAAAACTAATGCAGAATAAATGTTTTCTTGAAAGCACTACAACAAGAGCCTAGACTTTTAGAAAAGCAGTGGAAATCTTGCTCAGCTGACACGTGACTTATCTGGTGTATTGAAATTTGGTCTGTATCTGTAATATCTTTGTAAATGACTATTTTATTTAATTAACAAACACTTGATTAGACAAAGATTTGTCTAGCACCTCCTGTTCATTAAATCAGAAAGCATTCTCTATTTTAATTAGCATGACATTTTCTATAATCAATTTAATGAAATGCCATCTGCAGTTCTAATAATATGATATGCAGCAAAGGCTGATTGGCATGTGTTGACAGCAAGGTATCAACCTTCTCTTATGTTTGTATTTTTTTTTTTAAAGTGAAATATAAGGAAAAAGAAGACGCTGACTTGCTAATGCTGGTGTTTGTGCTGCAAAGCAGAATTTTATCTAAACAAACCAAAACTTAGTAAATATTTTCAATGGGAAAACAAGCATTTACAATCTTCAGGTTTGCACTATCAGGAACTTCCAAAGACTGCCCTGAGACCTCCCTTTTGTAGATATTGTGGAGCAGATTTTCGGCATTGCTTGGATGTCTCTCCTCTTTCCTTTGCCGTTTAGCTGCTACGGTCTCAAGACTGTTTGATAGGTTGCCTTAATATCTGATGGCTTCTGTGTGCAAACCTGCCTGACTACTGATGCTGCTGTATCCCCAGAAACCTCCTTGGGCCCTGCCCTCGAACAGGAGCCCCGGGGTCATCAGCTCTGAGCAAAAGGCAGGCTCTGCTAGAGGGATGGGAGGGTGCACCTGCTCCTCTTGCTATAGGAGGAAAAAAAAAGCCTCACGTTTGGGTCCTTCTTCTGTATTATCATGTGAACAGAAAAAAACAAAGTGGCAAAAGGCCACCAGATTTCTGTAATGCTCATCATCTGTAAGTGAGGGGAAGTTAGGATGTGAATACTTAAAGAATGTCGGTGCCTAGTACTTCTGAGCTCCTTAAGGCAACTAGCTTAGGCTGAGATTCACAGTGCCATGTACAAATTAGCCAGCAGTTAGCTGTCTATGCTCTGTGTACCTTCTTTATAAATCAGTTTTTCCTCAAACTATTCAATATCGTTATTAGTAAATTCTTAAACACTAATGAGCCTGGTCCTAGCAAGCTGGACTTGGCATGCCTTCAGTGAAATTGGTGGATCCACATAAGTTTATATGGGGAGATAATATATTATTGTTTTTATTTGCTTTATTATCAGTAATCCAAATCTAGTAAATAGTCTAACAAAGTACCTTGGTTTGGCAAACAAAATTTACATTAACAATACTGTGAATTTAGTAGGAATTAGGGTTTTCTCCCCCAAAGGAGTACTATTGATTCTGTTACTCCTTGTCACTATTAGCATCTGCAGATACTGTTCAAGTTAATCTCAGTGAACGTGGTGGCAATGTAGATTTACAAGCTGGGCAGCTTTTAGTTTGATAATAATAAGTTTGAATTGCTGTGATGACTATTAAAAACTAGAGGAAAAACATAATGTGAATTCACAGGTTAAAATTCACAGCTTAAAAACGCTTGGATGGCTAAGATGAAGTGGGTACAGAATATGAAGGCTCAGATTCAGGAATCTTCTAACTCCTGTGGCTTTAGTGAGCCTAAGCTGCCTGTTTACATTTCCAGAAATTCTCAGAGTCCATGCAGGGCAAGGTTCCTGCTTTTATGCTTTATCATGGAGTCCTCACTTGTTCCTGAAGCTGTTGTATCTTTCCAAGTACAACACTGATGACTCTTAGTACTTAGTTGACTGGTCATGTCTCATATCTCTCTTGGTCTACTGGGATGTCTTGTAACATATCCCAGGTTTAAAGACCTACAGAAATGACAAAACATTTCACGTCACCTTCATTCATCCACACATAGGACATGACTAGCTTTCTCTTGACTCTTACTGTTGAAATATGCAGTTAATAAATGTGTCAACAATTCAATGAACACAGGGAGTCTGTTGGAGTGACTCTGTGGGGGAGAAAAAAGTTATGTGATAAGTAGCCTGGAGCTTATAGTCATGACATGGTCCAAATATGCAGATACCACCAAAAAAGAAGAAAACTTCTAGCTACTAAAAAGTTGGATCAGTATTGAGATGAAAGTGAATAGGGTACTGGTCTAAAAATCAAGACTTGAGTTCCTCAGTGTGCTATTGATGGGCTGTGTGACCAGCGGCAAATCACTTCAGCTCTTCGTGTGTCAGCTTTATCTATTACCTTTTGTATTGTGTTTTCTTTTCTAATTCTTTGGAGAAGGAAACTGATGATATCAAAAAAAGTTTCTAACACAAGAGATTTGCGCATCTCTGAACAAGGAAAATGTTGGTTTCTCAGGAAATAGTTGCCCTACTTAATTGTATCCTAGTGAAGTAAGGGGCAATGGCTCTCTTTCGGTAAGTCTTGTTTTTCAAGCTGGTGAACGAACAATTAATGTTCATTTGGGGAACGCTGGTGAAAGAGGATGAAGAAACAATTCACTGGACTAATGTCGCACAACTGTTTGAAATAATGAGATGATTTATTTGGCAAAGCAATTGCAGTCTAGATACCACTTGTCTTAGCGTTGCTTACAGATACAGTAATTTTGAGTGAAGATAATAGAATCTGGCTCTAAACAGTAGTGTCTGGCATATGGAGGTTTAATCACAATTTGGGTTTGCTTTAAAGTATATGGTAACTTGCCCTTCGAACCCAGCCTGGGTAATTTAATATACAGGACAAATTGCTTAAGTTCAGTGACATTGAAATTGGAGTTTATAGTCATCAGATAAACCACCACCCTTCAGTGTCCTGCTTTCAGATGGTTGGAGGCCATGTAGGGCCTGGGTGAAATTCTTACATTAGCACAATTCAAGGCTTGCTTTGCAGTGAAGGTGATGTAATTCAGGGTGGGATTTAGTCCATTTTTCCACCCAAATATTACATAATTTTTCATTAGAATTTAAAAGGGCCTGAATTTTTTTAGATAATGTGAACATATATGATGCCGTGTGAAGCTAATTGGAACAGTAAGTGCTGTGACTTAATTCTGTAGCATTTAGGACGTTGCAGTGTTGTCAATTCAATAAATTAGGGTAAATTCAATGAATGAGGATAAAGAAATATTGCAGAATTGATGGGAGTCACGCTGCTTGTCAAATATGAAAAGTTTTGCATTGATTTCTTTGCATTTTGTGATATCTTGCCTGTACTTTGACATTCCCTGCAACAACATATGTTAGGCCAGGCACAGTATAGAGCTGCATCTTCTACAAAAAAAACATTTCCTGATCCTGAGCAGAACTTCTTCCAGTGTTGAACCTAAACCAGGAACAATAGCCTTAGAAAAACCATTTATATGAAATCCTGCTTTCATTTTAAAAAGATCTGAGATAATGTTGATGCCATATTTATAAAATAGTGGCATCAGAGGGCTATATTTATGATATTGATTTATACATCCAAACTCTTATTTAAATTTTGTGGATTAATCATTTCAGCAGAACACATGTTCCACATTCTTTGCCTAGAGATAGAGTACATGATGAAAAGACTTTTAAAAACATAAAATAGCATAAGAATTTGGACACTTAGCCTCACAATGATAAAATAAATTATTATTGGGTCTACAGCTGATATAATTCTGTAAGAGAATGTCATACAGAATCACAGAATAGTAGGGGCTGGAAGGGACCTCTGTGGATCATCTAGTCCAACCCCCCTGCTGAAGCAGGGTCACCTACAGCAGGCTGCACAGGACCGTGTCCCGGCAGGGTTTGAATATCTCCAGAGAAGGAGATTCCACAGTCCCTCCCTGGGCAGCCTGTTCCAGGGCTCTGTCACCCTCAGAGCAAAGATGTTCTTCCTCATGTTCAGCTGGAACTGCCTGTGCTTCAGTTTGTGCCCATTGCCCCTTGTCCTGTCACTGGGCACCACTGAAAAGAGTCTGGCCCCATCCTCCTGACACCCACCCTTCAGATATTTATAAGCATTTAAAAGATCCCCTCAGCCCTCTCTTCTTCAGGCTAAACAAGCCCAGCTCCCTCAGCCTTTCCTCGTAGGAGAGATGCTCCAGTCCCCTCATCATCCTTGTAGCCCTCCGCTGGACTCTCTCAAGTAGCTCCTCATCTTTCTTGAACTGGGGAGCCCAGAACTGGACACAGTACTCTAGATGAGGCCTCACCAGGGCAGTGTGGAGGGGGAGGAGAACCTCCCTCGACCTGCTGGCCACACTCCTCTTGATGCACCCCAGGAGATCATTGGCCTTCTTGGCAACCAGGGCACACTGCTGGCCCATGGTCAACTTGTCATCCACCAGGACACCCAGCTCCCTCTCTGCAGAGCTGCTCACCAGCGGGTCAGCCCTGAGCCTGTACTGCTGCGTACTTGCATTATTGACTCAGGTAAAATTATTATGCCAAAATAATAATGGAAGAATTTTGATTTAAAAGTTTGTTTTCATGTAATATTTATTTAATGTTGTATTCTTTGTGAAAGCGAAATAAGTTGTAGCGAACCTGTTTAGCAGTAGGTTCTGTCTACAGAGCTGTGTGTCCTCTAGGCAGCCTCCCTCAGAGTCAAGTTTAGAAATAAGTTCAAAATCAAGGTGGAATAAATTCTTCCGAAAGATAGTTATCTATAATAGTAGCTGAGCCTATGATACCTTTTTCTATCTATCATCAGTGTAACTGCTGAATCGCTAAGTTTGTTACCTTATTTTGACAGTCATTAAGTTTGTGTTCTAACAAACCCTTTGAGTTTAATTAAACTAGACACTGCAGTTCTGATGAAAAACCTTAAATAGATGCAACACAGAGAACAAGAAAGATATTTATGGCCATCTTTGTTGAATTCCTTGCAATCTAGTGAATCAATTTGGTAAGCTGTACCCGAACCGTCTCAGCAGGTAAACTAAACCACCTGCTGCACAGTAAGGCAGAGGAGGGGAGAAAGAGCAGTAGTCCATTTTATCTGCCTGGGGAAAAATTCTCATCTGAGATTTGTGGAATTTGCATGCTGTGCCTTTGAGCATCCTACCAGGCATACACCCACGCGGATTCACTGAACGAGGCTGCAGCACTAACCAACTCCAGTGTCCCACCTGCAGCTGAGATCAGTATTTGATGGTTTGTAGGAAAGGGGAGTAGAAGGCACAAACAGGAGACAAATCATGCATCAGAAGGAAATATAAATATACCTTGATCCCACAGGCAGTCAACTAAAAAAACCCAAGGTTTGAGATTTTTATTAAAATTCTTTTAGCACAGAGCTATGAACAGGAGTTACATTGTGCTGACAGCCCCTGTATTCCCAAAGATTCCTCCCAAAGAGAAAATCAATAGAGGGAGCTAAATCCACAGATTCCAGGCCAGAAGAGATCTCAACAGCCATCCAAACTCAATGTTTTATGTTTTTACCCACATGCAGACTAAACTAATTCTTGACAATAAGCTCTAAAGTGTATCTTTAAGGAAGAATGTCCCAGGGCTGGTGATTCCGTCATCTCCTTTGCTGAGCTCTTCCACACATCACAACATCCATACCTGTTGTCAGCTTTTCCCTAACTGTGTGTGTGCATATATGTATGTATATATATGTATGTATGACCTACATGTTTTTGAACTTTGTCTTTTTTAACCTGAATCAATTTAACCATTCCAACCTTGCATTTTTATGTTTGCCTTCTGATCCAGAGTTACACTGCTGATTTCTTAGCACTTCTCTTTACTCCATTCCCATTCTCGCAGTGTATATTCCAGGAACTGGACATTTTACAATAGTGGCAATCTCACCAGTGGTGCAAGTGGAGGGAAGATCACCCTGGGACTTTTACTTGCGATCCATTTATGCTGAATAATTGCGTCAACCCTTTTTGCCATGATATTGCACTGAGAACACGTAGCATAGTATTTATCTGTATAAGCCCATAAGCTTTTCTTTCCATCACTGCTTTTCAATTCCACTCTCCCATCTACAATAATGATCGGTTAACCAGGTGAGTCAGATCACTTGGTAGGAGGACCCGTTTTCCTCTTTATTTTTCTTAGTGATACTATTTCTAATCCTCCTAATATGTTTCCCCTTACTTCTGTATAATATAAGCTTTGGAATCACAATGTCATAAAATAAATCAAATGCCTTGAAGAAAACCCAATACACCCTTTCGGCATAGTTGCCTCTATCAAATATAGCACTGTCAAACTTTGTTCAACAAGATCTGTGTTCCATAAAATGCTATCAGGTATCAATTATATTGCTAGCCAGTATTTTGTAGGAAGAATAATGGATTTATTGTGCCACTGTTTTATTTGGGACTGATGCCATGATAACTTATGTACAGACCCTTGGTTGTCTTCTTCACCTTTTAGTAGCACAGAATAAACTTACCAGTCATCCAATGCTCTTGAGTTTCCAAGGTTTTCAGAAATTTTAGAGCTGTTTCAAGTAGGACAGTTTCAATTAGTTGTTTTGAAGACTGTTTTGTGTACATCATCCAGGGCTGGTAACTTGATAACACATGTTCTTTCTAGAGGTTTTCTCACTTTCTCCTTTGCTCAAGACAATGCTTTCTATTTTAGTGATTCCCTTAGGTGGATAATGTGGCTCTTCAGTGCTGCAATGTGTGCCCAACCAAGAGGTTTTTACATAATACTACTCTTTGTTTTAAATCAAATGAGAATTTTTTTGAAGTAGGAACTCTGCTTCTCTGAATGGCTTCGTGAAGTGTCAGGGATCCCTTGTTTGTGATGAAGACACCGAGACAATAAACACAATAAATCAATCAGTTCTGTGAACAGACAATGTTAAGGACTAGATATTATCTTCTTCTGTAGACTTTTTGACCCTAGGTAACAAAAATTTCAAAACAAAGGTATGTTTATGGCTGTTATTTACATTTGAGCTATCAATGAAAAAAGTCATTAGTGTCTTGTGTGACCATCAACTATTACATTATCCAGCCTGACAAGTTATTAACTGGAATGAGACTTCTGTGTAAATTAATACGATTACTTTTGAAGACTGTACTTATGCTCAACAGTTGCATGGTATTTTGATGTAATCTTTTATCTGAGAATCTCCATTCATTTTGCAAGTGTTCGTTTAATTTATGCACTTCAGGGGTTAACTACTGAATCCAATACAGAGATTGAAAGCCCAAGTTCAGTGAGAGGTATAATTATTGTCCAGCAAAATCTGCCTTTTGAAGAGGTCTGCCTCTCAGTTTCCTGTTCTGATCATTTGAATACATTTTCTTCTAACCTGAGAACAAAGGCTTTCATTTATGTCATTCACAATATTTGCTGTTCCAAATGCTGTTTCACACCATGTGTATGACTTGCAAGAAGAGCCCTAGGACTCTGTATTTCGCTTGTGGTCCTGTTAGCAATTTTAAGGGAAAGTTCTTTATTTGATTGGAATGTTCTTGGTAGGATTAGTTAATGAGGCATGATGCTATAAATCCTGTTGGCCAAATGTACATGGCACGTAGAAGAGTAGGTAACTGAGAAGGAGTTAACGTTCTGATACTGCTGTTTGGATTTGGGCAGCATGTTAGTCTCCCCTATGCATGAAAAATGCAGTGCTCAGAGCACTGTTCAAGCAGGGGGAATGAACGTGGCTAGTTGCTGACAGCTGTTCAATGTCTCTCGATTATACATGCCATTTCTCATACTCAGGTTTACTCATAATTGGGGAGAGCTCCTTAGCCAGGCAACTTTATTGTTTCTATAATATTGCTTAGCACCATGGTACAACATCATTGGGGATTCTCAGTGCTAGTGTACCTGGAAGAATACATGCGAAAAACCCTAAAAGAAATTGCAAAAACTTTTATGTTCTGTATTAGCCAGTAACCTGAAACCAAAATAACTTTCTACAAAGTGTTATGTCTTTTTATTCAGAACGAATGTTTGAAGTCTTTGTCTTTATAAGAAGTTGTTATTAATTCCACACTTCACAATCTAATTTTCCTTCCCAAACAACAGCTCAGGTAATACTGTCCTAAACTCCATCAATCCCACCCCATTTCCCAGCTGTGATCTTAAAACAGCTTAGTAAGCTCTTCAAATGAGGCTTCATTAATTTTACAGAACATACCAGAGGACATTCACTAGTGCTGTATATATAGAGTTTCTATGGAGCCAATTAAAATACAGCTACATTTTTCTGAATAAGCGAAGCATATTTTTTATGATAGCATAACCTTTTTCTCCAGTCATGTTTACTTCCCACTTCATAAAATTCAGGGATCTGTAATGAATTTCTCAGACATTATTGAGGATTAGTAAAGTTCTTTTGTGTTTCCTTTAGGCTTAATTTAAAACTTTCCTTATGCTTTCTACATTTTTATAACAAAATAGTTTCATTTGAGTAAATATAAATCTCTTACATGGGTTTTAAATAAAAAGAAAGAATCAGCACTCAGTCTATTAAATCTCTTATTAGAAATAGTGGGAAATTTGGAACTAATTTTTTTTAAGTAAAGGCTTAAGTAGGAATTGTGTATTTCTTGGTAATTTTGCGAGTATTGATACAGACAGACACAAAGCCTTTTTCACAGGAGCCACAATTCATTTCTTTTTTTTTCTTTAGTTCAGGTGTAATCAATTACTTTTCTTATGGAAACATAAATCAAGTAAGTGGTAGAAGGGAAAAATTACGACAGCTCATCCCACAGTGTTTTAAATGTTCTGCAGTTGGACCTATTTAGCTTTAACCCTCATGTGCTAATGTTCAGCTTATGTGAGGAGCTGGTATTCTGTGGCTCAGTACTAATCACACAGGACGTGGACTGTCTTAAGATATGGTATGTATCTTTGTCAATCCAGTTACCAGAGATACAGAATAGTACAGAAGTTTTGTTCGAATCACGTTGAAAGAGATACGTGAATATGGTGTCCAGCAAAAGCTTTTTTTCTTTGCAAAACTTTACTTTTGTATATGGCCTTTTTCATAGTCAGTATGGCTGGACCTTAAAGTGTCAGAGCGACAGAGATATCTAGGTGAGAGCGGTTTTATGTTCAAGATGTCACTGTTCATAGCAATCCCATTGGATATGTTTTTGCCACAGAAAATGTTTCCATTTAAATTAAATCATATTTTTGAGTGAGTTGAACATGGTATAGGGCATAAATTGGTATTTTTGAAGCTTGTGAGGAAAGTCAACAAAACTAGATATTGTGAGTGCAGTTCTTCTCTCAGTCTTGTTTGTGTGTTGTAATAAAAATATTCTAATGACTTTAATATGCTGGTTTTCTCTACAGAGGTTGTATTAACTACTCACTGTGTTTGCTAACTTAATACCTTTGTTGTTGCAGATACATCAGTGGTGTATAGAAATAGGAATGGACACGTTGTTGAACTGAATGTAGAAACAAATACAACTACATTATTATTGGAAAATACAACTTTTGTAAGTATTATTTGTTATTTACTCATTTCTTAGTGGAAGTCTGCTAGCATTTTTTTCCTGCATCAGAAGTAAGAGAGTATAATATTTAAAGGTTACAGAAAATATGTTTATAACTTAGACCAGATTATATATAAATGCAAAGTATAATTCATTCCTCTCTCGGTGCACGATTTCTAGCTGAAGTTATTTGTTGTTTTATTCAACCTACATGTAAATAACCAAGATGTTGGAGGATATGTTGTTGGCTGCAGTCCATGCTTTGTTCAGGCCATTTTAAGGATCATGCCTGGCATATGTGCTGGTGAATCTACTTGATGTCTATTATAAAAAAGAGATATCATAAAATGAGGCAATGCTACTCAAAATGTTGAGAGCTTTTCCTTATTAGAAAAGGGGAAAAGTGTTCTAGAATCATATGCAGATTTTCCTTCAAGCAATTAAATATGCAAAGAAAAACGTATTTCGTAGTCCTGTTAATCTCTATCTTACTTGTTCCTCTGCTCTTTAATGGCAAACTAGATGGTTGGGGATTATTCCTCCTGACGAGTAAATAGTATATACATGAGTGGTTTGCGTATGTTTCTAACTAGCAGTAATTGCTAAGAAATGCTTAAATGCCTTAGTCTATGTTTTCTTTTCTTTTCCTCGGTGCTGTTATTCTTGGTGATACCACTTATATCCTACCCTGTAATTCTTGTTTATCAGGGTTTTGCAGCATAAATTAATGGTTTGTCAATCTTTCCTCATAAATACTCCATACAGACCACTGGCTGTTATTGTTAATCCCTGTATTTTTAATTTAGTAAAATCTTTTGCACCTGTAGAACCAAAAGTGTGACTCATTTTCATCAGCGGTCTTTGGCAAAGGCTGACTTTATTCCTGGTCTGTTTCTGGCCTTTGCTGATACAGATTTCTCCTTTTAAAGCATAAAGCCCCTGGTGACCTTTTCTTCTAACTCCTGGAACTAGGAAGAGGAGAGTAGAAGTTCAGGAAAAAGAAGCTGACACTGAGTTCCTAGGTCAATGTAAAGATGAAGGAGAAGGGAGAAGAGAATTTTATTTGAATGGCATGTGTGTGAGGCTCCCTGTCTGTAAGCTGCACCCTTCCGTATGCTGGGATGTGCCTCAGGGTACCTCTTAGCCCAGAAAAGGCTGGCAGGCACAATTAAAAGTGGGTGAAAAGGTGCATTTCTGTAAAGTGCAATCCACAAAGCGTTGTGGAAGCATTTTGCCTCTGTGTATGTGTGTGGGAGCGCTTGGCTGGGTAAGTAGAGGATTAACTGTGTCAGGGCTATGTATGCCTTTAGTGTCTAACTTGAATGCAAGAAGCTGCTTGGACATCCCTAGCTATAAAACTTGACTGTAATGATAAGACTTGAGTTTCCTCACAGGTGGTTTAATCCACTTTTGGCTGCAGGTATTTGGCTCGTGTGATGTCAAGCGCAATGCCAGCATGACAAGCTACTCGGGCCACTAGGCGAAGCCAGTCTTGCCAGCTAATGATGGATCAGTACGGACAGGCTGCTGCACACTGCGAGTGTTGCCTCTTTTCACAAAGTTCCTCTTCTCTGGGCTTTTTATGGAACTGATTTATCCTTAAGTCACGCAGACTGGGAAAGCTCTAGACACTAGATATCTACTCTTAATTAGAAATGTGGGAAACTGATCCAAAATGGGTAATATTCAAGCAACTATTTAAAAATTATGTATGGAACAGAGACAAACAAAAACAGAAGCGTGTTTTTTCCTGCGAAGCTCCTCTCTGTACACAGTCAAAAGCTTAGAGTGTTAGAGTTAAATAAAGTGGAATCCAGCAACGACTATTCATATAGAAGTAGAACAAAAAGCTGAAAACAGAACAGAAGACTCAGAAAGTTTCCTGGTGTATATTTGGCAGAGAGCAATGGGAAATGTTGCTGTTCTGAGTTGTCTGTTGACAAGGTGGCCAGCAATCCTAACAGGAGATCGTAATTTTACAGGGGCAGACTGTGTGGCTGAAATCAAAAGCTGTCCTGTTCTAAGCTCCAGTGTCCCCAAATTCACACTGCTAAACGTACTGTCCAAAGTTAGACACCTGGACCATTAATCAAACATTTTCCTCGCTCAATGTCACATCTGCTTTATCACCGGTGCATAATTAGAATGGTGCTGGTTTAATGACTCTGCAGAGCTGTCTTGTATTAATAAAAAATACAGCACAGACCCAACATAAGCAGTGGCAACGCAGGTTCTCTCCTTCTTCCCTATCAAAGGGTTTTAGTCATGGAAGAGTCACCTTTTGATGGGAGTTATTAGTCTGTTTCCAATCTACGCTCCCTCTCCTGTTTGCCTCTCTGCTCAAGCAGCCCGCAGAAGTGGCAGGATTTTCTTAGTAATGTTGATAACTGTCCATTGAAAATTGAACTGCCATGATAAACTCGTTGCGCAGAGGGAAGGGGCTAATAATGACTCGTCACTGTTGATTGGGCTGTGTTTAAACCAGCAGCTCGAAAGAGATTTTCTTTTTTCCTCAGTACTAATTCCCTGAAGCAGTCTCCCACTATGTACAGAGCACTGGCTCTTCTTTTGCATTTTAGAGACTGCCATTTTTGTGCAAAGTACATTTCTTTTATTCTTCTTTGTGTTGCTTATTGTTTACAAGTCAGCCCTACTGAAGAGCTGCTATGCTCTAGACGTGTATCAGCAGAAAAGTAGACTGCGGGTTTTTTTGAAAACATATATGTTATATATATAAAAGATTTACAAAACCCATAACTGTAAAAAATACCTTTAAAAATAGTCATGTACCTGGAAAGAAGAAAGACTAGTGTTTTGTCATTCTAAGATGCCCATTTCTCTTCCACACAGAACTATCTATCCAAAATTCCTGAATTTAATTTTTTCCAATTTCATTAGGTTTTATTCAGAAGTATAAGAAATTACTGCACTTCATTTGTCATTTTCAAATATAATCCTTTTCTACAATCAGTCTATTAGTATAACAATCTGGCCTTTATATAATTAAACTATCAGCAAAGCAATGTTATGGATAACAAATACAGTGACAGAAGTGAAAAAAGTAGCTTGTAAAGCAGAAAGAATATCTGTCGGCATCTCTGGAGATCATAATTTAAAGACGTTTTCTAGTACATATTTGTCCTCTGGGTGTATTCGTGTAGTCCATCCTGTTTATGCTATCTAATAAACAGTTAATATTCTGAGCCAGTGGCATATAAATGCTAACAGCTGGAGGCTGGGCAAGTCTTCTATTAAATGGAGCCAAAAAAAGCCCTAGACATTAATCACTGTGTGGCATCCTGATGTTTGCGATGCTGCCTCGACATGCGATTACAATATGTTCTCTATCGTCTATCTGAGGTGCCTGTCACCATGATCGTAAGTGACATGCCTACCAGTTTTTCAGCATTTAGCAATACTTTATTACACATTATAGTTCCAAAACAAGTTGACATTATGCCACATTTATCCAAGTAATTTCAGTGTTTAACAAGCATTTTATTTATACCTCTGGCCGTCAGCTGTTACGTAAAGTCACTAAGAGCAGGTTGCCGGTTCACGCACAACCCAGCCACAGGATCTGGCTAAGCTGGAGAAGAGCGCATGGAGGACCACATGGTTTCTTTTGCTCAGGGGGGGGTTGTCCATCTGGTCCCTTATCATGCTTCTAGCTCAGCCTCTCTGGTCTGTTTTACAGTCCTTAAATCCAAAACAAAATGAAGAAAGCAAACACAGAGATGAGAGAAAACGCGTGTAGGGACTGTGTGTTCTGTTGTAGTACTTTCCAAAAGTGCTGAATCCTCTGAAAGAAGCCTTTAGAAATTTTGCCTTCATTTCACCCTCTTAAAAAAAGCTGTAATAATTATGAAAGTGTTAAGACTGCTGTTTGTTAGCCCTCAGTTCCACTGCTCTTGTGGTGGATGTACGCAAAATTATTCGGATGCCACACGTACACCCTAACGAACACTCAGTCCAGGATCCTGGCGCAGAAATGAATCTCGCGTGACTCCTTAAGCCTTTCGAGTGTAGATGATGGGATATATTTTGAATCATCAAACAAGTGTCTATTGATTTGTTTGCAGTGCCCAATGACAGATGTATAATTGTTTTCAGTTTGGAAACTCTAGAACAGGGCCTTGTATTTACAACAGCTTCGCCCCCGCTGCATGATTTGGACTCTTCTTAAAGCCAGCAATATCTGACTTGCTCACCCCTTGATTTTGGTGCCTTTCCACAAGGAAAGGCTTTTCAAGCTCAAGGGGGAACTGCATCCTGGTGCACAGCAAACAAATCAGTTGCAAACCTGTTTCCAGAGGCTTGCCGGGAGTATACCCGAGAGTATTGTTGTATTGTCGTATTACTGTGGGCCATCTTTACACAAGGATGGAGAGAGAAGGATTACTTCTTGCTGCCTGCTAATTAGGGGATGGCATCAGAGGGGTGAGCAGAGCAGGAGTAGCCTTGGCTCATGAATCATGATGAGGCTTATTTTCTGCTAGGGAGGCAAAGGTGCAATGCTCCTGTGAGCTGCACAAGTCTGTTGGTGCCTTTCTTGTTCCTACAGTCACCTCCTGATGTGTGTGTATCTTGGGGCTACATAAGGAGTTTCAGGTGGGTTTGGGGGATTTGGTTTGTGTTTCTGAGAACCACTCATCCAAGATAGCCATTGTCCGTAGGGTAGAGTTCAGCTTAGATCATGTTTTGAGGCTCATTCATCTTCTGCGCTGGATAGGAAACCTGAGTGTTAACAGTTACAGCACATAGTATTGCAGTGTTTTTGGATCTAGATTAAATGCTCAGGTGACACAAGAAATAGTGCATTAAGAAATGTAACCTTGGAAATCTTAAGTTTTTCAATATTCTAATTATCATGTATTTTCCTAATTACAACCTGACCCTCTTCTCTGAGGTCTGCCGCTCTTACTGCTATGAGGCTTGCTCTTCTGCTAGGCTCCACTCTCAGCTGCTCTCTCATCTAACCTCCCCGTGATCCATCTTCTCCTTTCAGTAGCAGCAGCGATAATGGAAGGAAAATCCCATTGTTCCCTTGATTACTGGTACCACCCGAGGAAACTGCTGCGTGCCAAATGCCTTCTCATTTTGCAGCTAGTGTAATTCTGTCCCATCTGATTCCTCTTATGCATTGCCATTAGGTCAATGCTTCTCTGAGGAGCTGCACTGAAAACCTGTGAATGCTAATGAACTCCCATACATCGATGTTCAGCTATACCATGAAGTTAAAATTCTGATACAGATGTAGGTATGTGTTATAGAGACATGTATAATTTCCTAAATAATAGTATTGCCACCAAGCTTTAAAGTAGCAGGCTAGAGGTATGGAAATATTTTATGCTGGATGAATAACAAAAATTTTTAAAGCCTAAATGTGTGTTAAGTGAGCATTAATCAATAATTGGAGAAGGATAAATAATGGGATTGTGGAAGATGTAAGTTTCTAGGAAAACAGAAGTACAAGAAACTGGAACAGAAGAAGGGGTAAAACTAAAGGGAAAAAACCAAACAACAGCAAATAAGTAAATTCTAGAGAAGTGAAAATTTCCTCTAATTGGTTTTAATTGTGATGTGTTATTTCCCTTAAAACTATCCAACTGAAACTATGAAAAAAAGAGTACTATAAAGTGTTTGACAATTGACAAGGATATATTCTTACAACTCTGGGCTAGACTCTTACAGGTATTTTCTGTTTACTCAATGCCATATTTTTGAAAGACTATAAATAAAGCACGGATTTAAATGTTATAGTAGTTAAAATCCACCAAAACAGTAAAACCAACATATTATAGTAGGTGAAAGAACAGAGCAAAGATGAATGTAGTAACTAGTGTGTCAATAACTCGGAACTAGGCTTTAAGAAAATAGAAGAAATAAAAAGGAGCTGATACTGAGAGGTTCTTGCTGAGGATGCTGAAGCTAAACCCAGCCTAAAGCTTCTCTTAAACACAGTCATAACAGGCATTTCTGTTAACAGCAAAGCACAAATAAAATGCAAAATTTAAAAAAAAATCATTAGGGCAAAATATTGACATTGGAAATCAAATGAGAATATATTGTTCATCAAAAATTGTTTTCCATTTTAATCATCGATATGGAAAGGTGGAAGAAAAGCCAGTTGTGGGGGGGAGTGTCCCTTATGTATGTTTGTTGCAGAATTGCCTTTTCTTTTGCTTTCACTCTTACTGTCTCAAGCTGTTCTCATCATCTTTTCTTTTCACGCAAAACTGTGTTTAGCAAGACGTAGTTGGAATGTGGATGAGAGAAGAAAGCTGAAGGGCAAAAGGCTGTTTAAATGCACTGTGTCCTTTTGCCTCCATTTGGCTTTTACCCTTGTGATCTGTGGGCAACAGTGAGCCTAGCAGTCAGGGCTTGTCCATGGGATTGTCACATCATGCATCACTGTCAGGAGAAGAATTAAAACTCTTATCACATGAGGTACTTTGAAGAAACCTAGAAATGCAATGTTTAATGTGGTTAGACCTAATTATACAGTCAGTGGGTTTTGGCTGTGGTGAAGAATGCAAGATGAAATATAGGATCGTTCTTTCATGTCTGAAAAAGTGAAATGATGTCAAATTCAGCAATATAGGAAAAATGGATGACAGATCTGTGAATTAAGAAGGGAAGACAGTGTAGAGGTGTTTAAAAAATTTTTTTTTGGCACAGAATAATTGAATAGTGTGAAATGTAACTGATTTAGGGATTCCAGCAATTTATCTAGTCAGAGTGGTTTCCAGCTGCATACACCTGATGATTTTCGTAGGGATTGTAAGTCTTGATGTAGCTAGGTAGAACTGACAAGCATTAGGGACATAAGGAAATTACATTCCCTTTTTCCTTCTCTTCTGCTGTTCCTCTGTTGTGGTGTGCAAAGGGGATAAGGGTGTGTATGGAGTGCTCAGTGCAGCACGGTGTTGTATTACCCCTGGTCTCCTAACTAGTTGATACTGTGCAGTGATGCAGGGGGAAGCTTCTGCATCCAGGGACCGTGCCTAATTAGCCAGCTATATTTCTCCCTGTTTGAGAGCTTATTTGTCCAGAGCTACATTTCCTAGAGATCAAGCACAGATAAACCATAGAGGCATAGTCATAAGGGGCTGCGTTTAGGTCTGTCTTCCTGAACAGAGGCTCGACAGCTCCTGACAAAGCAAGAAGCTTGAAAAGTTGCAGATATGCAGACACGATAGCGGAACAAGCATCCTCCAGATTTTTCATAACAAGACACCTGAGGTTTTTAAATTCCCAGTGTTTCCAATATTTTTCCCACATTTTCTTTAAAACTCAAAAATGTGTTCTCCTGAGAAGAGAACAAACCCATGGGGTCAGAGTCTTCACAAACTTCTTTTTCGTTAATAAATATATCAACTCCCTGTAGCGAATGTCCCAACAGGCAATCTCCCACGGGCTCGAGTGGCATACATCTCACCTCCTACAGCAGGGACCGAAACTTTCTTTTAAGCCCATCACCAGCTGATGTCATCTCCTGAGTCATGCAGCTGGGCATCTGTTGGTTGATGAAATACTTTAGAGATGTTCATGGGGAGACACCAAAATCTGACTTCTGTTCTAGTGAACTCACAGATTGTGAGCTTACTTGCAACATCAGGCAGGAGGAATAAGTCAGGTGATTTTTTTTTCCTGTTGTTAATCTAAAAGGGCTTCTTCTGTGCATACAAGGAGACATTTTCTGAATTTATTGCCAGAATTGTGCATTTACCAAAAAAAACCCCAAACAAATCTCTTAAGGAAATTTAAGTCACTTCTGATGACTTTAAGTCACTTAAATCTCTCTGAAATTCTGTTAGAATTAAACATATATTTCCTTAAAGGCTTGATTGTAAATACAACAAATAGGATAATTATGCTTTTATGATAATCTAAAGAAATCAGCATTGCTCTCAGCTTTGGCAATGAACGTATAATTTCTGCTGGTCTAAATTTTATTTTCATGTTTCTTAAGTGAAACATGAAAAAGTGTGAAACAGCTTTAGGCTCCTTTTAATAAGAATAATGCCTTGTACCATCAAAAAGAAAACTATTTTGCCAAAACTGTTACCTGCAATCAAGAGATTATAAGTTATTGGCATTGCACGTTACACCACATGTCTGAAGCATTTCTGGAGGCAAACAGAATTTTGCAGGTGAGTACAAGCTGAATGAACAAGGTAATCTTCAGTCGGATTTAAGCGTTTTTCAATCCCAAGTCCAGAAGAGTCTCCACTTTGGTATAAAATATGTTAGTAGCTCTTGCTGGTGTTGCCTCGAACTGCTAATAGTTTGCAGCTGAGCTACTCAGGTCTTTGCATTAAGGGCATGATTACTTTTGTGGTGGCTTAATCAGTCACTGAGGATTCTTACTAAATGCATGAAATGGTAAGGACCACGCTCCCTGAGAATGAATTTGGAAAGCTGCCTGGGTTATATATTGCTGAAGACTGAGGCAGTGGGACAATAATTAAAAAACTGCTAGGAAGCAGAGAAATTTCACATCTAAAAATGTTTTCAGTCATGTGCCATAAAAGGGAATGTTATTCATAGATTAACATTACCATAGTCTCTGCTTAAAGATGGTTAACTTACAAGAGCTAGTTTGAGCACAGTAGGAATCTGTTTTGAACGCTTTGTAGATACAATGGGATGCTTTTAGTTTTTTTTTTCCTCTTCTTTCTTCAAGACTGCAGATTTATCTTCCAGCTTCTGATACTGTCATGCTCTTGCATCAAATTGGTACACAGTTTATCTTCAAAACTATTTTCCCTTTGATTTCTTTGGATACTTTGATTGTAATTATATTACCTAGGAACCTGAGTTTAATCTGTATATCACAACATAGCGTCTTCTCAGTTTACTGGAAGACCAGCTTTAGTGTACCTTAAATTCCTGTTGAATTCATTGGTTCAGCGGTGAGATTAAGCTAAACAGAACAGGACGCTTAAGCAAAATAAGGGAAAGTCTTCCTTTGAACAGTGGCTAGATCTTGTTCTGCATAGCTGTTCATTTTCTTTTGTCTTGTACCTTTGCAGTTCTGTTATTTTTTCTGTCCTACTTTTTCTATTCTTATCTGCGTTTTTCACTTCTTCACCCTTTTCCTTTCATTCTGCAGATAGATGTCTTGGGATTCATTTAAAATTATTTCCTTCAGTGCCCTTTAAAGCACATTCTTATCTTCCTCATACGTTAGATGCATTAAATTCTTTCTGATATCAACATTACCTCTTGATTAAATTACAGCCCTGAATTCAATTGGGTGTCATGTAATCTTGGACAGATAGAAAGCAATATTAGTTTTATAATGCTATCTTATGTTTCACTTTACTCTCCACTAATCATTTTCTTTCTTATAAGAAAGAGTTTTATGTTGTCTTGCAAAATGTTTATGTATGTGGCGTTAAAAGAAAAGCAGTAGATACATAGTGCACACCTCTTCTTTTTCTTGTATGTTGTCTTTAAGCCTAACCCAGTGATGAATCTCCCTTATAATCATTCCTGAGGTGCGCACCAACCAAAGTGTCTTCTTTCATCCTCTGTAAATGAATTGATTCTAGTTGTTATCCTTGAGCTTAGTGCTTGTGATCATGATAAAAACTCATCAGCTTCTTAATTGGTATTTAGTGCTGAAGACAGATTCACCTGTTGCCTTTGTACTGATACCAGCAAATTAGATTAAGAATTATTTGAGTCCTTCTTTTGTGAAAATGGCATAGGTGTTCTAAACCAGATCTGTCTTACGAATGGGAAGTTCTTAAATTAACTGTAAGAAAATTTGGAAAAAATAACCCTTAATGTTGAAAACTCACTTTTATTATTACTTCATTTTAGGTAACATTCAAAGCATCAAGATACTCAGTTTCACCGGACTTAAGATTTGTTCTTCTTGCATATGATGTTAAACAGGTGAGCGAACTATTCATAATCAAAGAGCTCCTGAATTAAAACTCTGAAACCCTTGTTCTTTTGTCTGTTTCATCTACGATTCCACATCATATAATATGATTCATGTACTTGATTTCTCTTCCCAAAACCTTCTGATGAAATGATGGTGAAGTATGTATTTAAGTGTGTACAGAAATACTGCAGGGTTCTCTGTTGAGGTAAATTGCCATGGCTCCTCTGAAATGTCGTGCTGGTTCTTGTAGCAGAGGCTTCGTAACCCTGAAACTGTTCTGTCACTAGCTGATTATGTGAAAGTCTGATATTCCTTCCTGTTTTAAACAGCTGTACAGGTCATTTATGGACTATGCTAAAAAAAAGGGTGATTCATGCCATGAAAGTTTTATTGTTGGCTTCAGTAGTCTGAAACCTGGTCGTCTGAAGGTCTCTTGCACTATATAATGCAGTGTATTCTTTGGCTTAGTATTTAGAGATTTTGTAGGCTATCATGTTGTCAAAGAGTTTCGATCAATCATATCATATAGAGTTTTCTAAAATAAATCTTTGAATACAAACAAAAATGAAAATGGTTTAATGAATTTCCTCTGTTCATATTGGTGTTTGTATAAAAAGTACTATTGAAATATGAACCATTATTTATTACAGAGTAGTTCTGGATTGATAGGCTCAAGGGTTATTCAAGCAAGTTTGGGTTGTTTTTTCTGCTTTTTTTTTAATTTTGGAACAGTAACATTTACAAATACCTTGGACCTAATGTCCTGGGTTCAGCTGGGATAGGGTTAATTTTCACAAGAAACTGGTTGGGCTGACCCAAACCAGCCAATCAGATGAGATATTCTATACTGTGTGACATCAGGCTCAGTATTTAAGAGGGGAGTGGTTGAAGGTGGGGGTTTGCTACTCAGGAGTAAGGTGAGCCTTGCGTGGTGAGAACATTGCATGCTGTATATTCTTTTTATCAGTATTGTTGTTATTTTCTTCTCTCTTTGCCATTCTGTGAAACTGTTTTTATCACAACCTATCAGTTTTGTCTTTTCCTTCTGATTCTCTTCCCCATCCCACCGGGGAGGGAGGAAGAGTGAGAGAGCAGCTGTATGGTTCTTTATTGCCAACTGAGGTTAAACCGTAGCACCTTAATATCAGAAGTCAATGTTCAGAAAAGAGAAAAGATTACTATAGTATAGTAGTTTACTTATTGTTTTGTGTTGGTAACTGGTAAGACAATAGCTGTGTGTTGTGGATTAAAGTTCTTAGAACAATACAATATTCATTGCCAGGTCAATATACAAACCTTTCTGACCTCCTGGTAACATACCTGCAGCTTTAATAATTATATCTGCAAACTGGAAAATGTGCTGAAAGCTTGTCGAAAATATTCCAAAACTGTTGTAAAATGATACGTATACTTGGGACTAGATCCAAGTAGGTTTTCTTCTGCCAATTCTAGTGGATTCTGGGTGAAGTTCTTTCTATGGTATGTGTCAACCAATAAACCAAGAAAGAGATGCTGTTCAGTATTTTTTTGTGGAGTGTTCCAGTTTTATTCCTGTCTGAAAAATATTTGCTCCTTGCTGTTTCCCTTCTTGATTGCTTCATTTTGTGTGAAAGAGTTTAATAATTCCTTATACTAATGTAATTTTCTCATTTGATCTACTGAAATTTTCATTTTGGATAGGTAGGTTTGTTTGGGATTTTTGTAATAGCTGCATATATAGCTGATACAGAAAAACAGCAAAACATGAAAATATCCATCACACTTTATTACATCTAAATGTAGTGCCATCAGGGGTGAATCCCTGCCCCACAGTGTAGATGGTCCACTGACAATCAAAGAGCTCTCGATGCATGCTGAATATATTACTTTGCAGGAGAACTCCCTTTTTGTATTTCATTCTTCGTTTTGTTGAAGAAAAAAAAAGAAAATCTTCCTTTTACAGTCCAGTTGCTGGTAGTTACGTGGAGGGATGAGGTGTGCATCATTTACATTCTGCATGTAGCAGTTTCCTTTGTTCATGTAGATCGACAAAAAGTAATTAAAATGAGACATGAACAGGGTTTGGCAAGCAGTTTATGGTGGCAGTCCTGGATGACTTTGGATGAGTCTTGTGATGCTCGCTCTTGAGTGCTCCAGCTGCGCTCATGGCTTTCAAACCAGAAGTGTACTGTGGTGGTTGTGTCCTCTGGAAGTGTGGTGACGATGCTAAAATTGGTTCATAGCTGGATGTTGTCAGATGTTAATAATAATAATGCTGTTGAAGTCCCTTACCTCCTGAGAAAATCTGTTGCTTAGGGTGGAAAGGAAAATAATCGAGAAGAGTATGAGCTAATTCTCTCAGAAGTAACAAAAAAATACTGTTGTGAGCACATGGTAAAAAAGCCTGTTAGGTTCCAAATGTTCTGATTCTTGAGATACTTCTTAGGCTGGTGAGGCACTGCTGTTTTCTCAAAATCTCCTGGGGAAAAGGTGCACAATGCCTTGAAAAGCCTCTGTACTTCTACATAACTAATGCTTCCAAATAACATGAAGAATCAAGCTAGTGTTCATTCTTCTTGGGCCTGTTCATATTTATTTTTTTTTTTTTCCTCTCAGTCAGAGACAGACTTATTGGGTCTGGATGAGAGGAAATCCACCTGTCTACCTTACTCCTTTCCCCGGCTGTTAACTATAAATTATTATATTTATTGCCTATAAAATTACAATTAAATGGCATAACTTAATTGGAGACTTTCAAGTTAGTTTCAGTAGAATCAAGCCAGATTCTTTCCTCATATCTCATTGAAGTGTAACTTTTTATGAAACTGAGGATTTGCTTATTGTCCTGTGTTACAATACATGCTTGAGTCTTTAATAATACCCAGTACAAGGAACTGCAAAGAACTTGTTGTAAGCATTTAGTTGATCTCTCCATCTGCTGCAAATTGCCAGAGACCCCTGGAATTTACTACCTATGTTTGCCCCTTAATTTTCCTTCATTGTTAAGATTTAGGTATATAATTGCACTGTAAAGTATTTGATGGGATTTCTGCTTTAGTGGACTGTCAAGGCTTTGGGTTTTTAAAATTATAATGGTTGTTTACATGCATTAATCTGTGTTCTTTGTGACATACAGTAATACAGCTGGAACAGATTTATAAATAAGCTGGTGTGTTTCAGCTGAACAGATCGGAGAAAAAGAGAGACAAATGTTTCTTCAAGACATTTTGTCATAAAATTGGAATTAGAAACAAGGTTAGTTTGATGTTTGGATTAAAAATAAATGTTGAGTTAAATTAAATAGTTGAATATTTATTTTACTGTTGTCAGCATTTTCTTTAATCTATTTTATGCTTGGAATGGCAAACTTTAATTAAATTTGCAGTTGTTTCAGGACAATTAAGTATGTCCTCTATGCATAACGGGACATAAATCTGCATGAAAATAAGCCATCTTTGAATACAAAAGTAATAATTGAATAAATCATTTAAATCATGCTTAATAGAAGGAAAAGAACCATTTCATGTGGCATAGCAGCTGTTTTGCTGTAGCTCTATGAACTTCATGTGGAAGAAAATTTGTTTTCTAAGGAATTCCAAGTGTTGTAAATTCATTTCTGACATCAAATTCCCTCCATCTATGTCATAGCATGTCATAGAGCATAAGCCAGTATTACTGGCATAAGTGCGGTGGCTATCTAGCTTTTTCTTTTTTAACTGAAGGCTGTGGCAAATTTAAAGATACATTCTGTGTGTTCTTTGCTGTGGTACTCCATAGTTCTCCACACTTTTGAAATGCTTTCATCAGTTCTCCAAGTTTTTTGACTTTGCCAAAACTTGCATGGATCAGCTGTGTGTAGTTCAGACTTTCTTTCTGTCACTCACTGTAATTTGGTCGGCGTCACTGAAAAAGTCTCTTTTTGCAAGGCAGCAGCTCAGTAAGTAGGAACTAATTTGAGAAATGAGCACATACATTCTTGCTGAACGTCCTGCCATCCTGATTCTTCTGGGACGGCGTGAACACAGCAGCAGGGAAACCATTGTATGTATTGTATGCAGAGAGGGGACAGATTTGCGGTGCTGTATCTTTTTGATTTTTATTTTCTTTTGAAGATTGTCAAGGCACGAGCAGAGAATGTCATGCTCTGAGAGGCAGAGCATCTAAGCCAGTTGAGATTTCCAGAGAAAAGGTTATTTCACTATTGCTTTTAATAAGGACTGTGTTAAAATGACATTTAAAATTTTTCTCACTCTGCTGGTGGTGTTATTGATGACTACCAAAAGCTGATTTATAGTTTTGATTACAAAATGGAAATCAGACACTCTGTTCTTGCATTAATGGTAAAGAGTGGGGCAGTAAATTTGCAGTGCAGTGAGCACAGAGGTCCTAGGAAGTTCTTTTACCGTTGGGGAACTTCAGTGTCCCTCAGCAGAAGGCTGTACCTTGCGAGTTGTCCGTGGAGTCCATGTTGAAGTGAAAATGAGCTTCATTCTGGATATTCGTGGGATTTTGCTCAGACATCGTAGACATGTTCTCCCCATGCTCTTGCTGGAATAGAATACACCACAGACGAGCAAGTGAAGAAGTAAATGAGATCGGTTCCTACTTTTCTTTGTAAGACTGATTTTTTCCACTCACTTCATTTAATAATCCCTTCTTTGTGATGTTTTGGGTATGGGTTTTTTTTCTTTTTCTCCCCTACAAACTGTCTTTTCCTTCTCCCTGCTTTCAAATCTCTTTTGAATACCAACTTGCAGGAATTTTTCATAGTTTATTCTCTTTACTATTACTAACACATAATTTTCTGCTTTCAATGGAAGATAAATTATGTGCAGGTTTTTCTAGCTCTTGATTAAAGAATATGCTTAAAAAACAGATTAAAGCTCAGTTCTAGTTTAGAAATGTAAGCATTTAGACACTCTAAAAAAGGAAATGTTTTCCTGAATTAGGGTTTCAAACTAATCTTTCTTAGCTAGAGAATTTTAGTAAAATAATGTATTTAGCTTAAAGCACTGTGGAAATAGCTTTTAATAATTCTTATGGTAAGATCAAGATGAAGAATAATCCAATCCCCTTCAGAAAGGTAGGAGAAAAATAGTTTGAGATCTAAACGTCACTCATTCAGTAAGAATGAAAAATATTTCAAAAGTGTTTCTGAATATTTGTAGATTAATGTGTTGAAGATGAGAGTCCAATGCAGTGTCTGAAGCAAAGAAACCTGAAGAGAAAAGTGACTTATCTGCTGTGTGCTGATGCCTGTCATCACTTTGCTGCTGTAATATCTATTTTTAGGGGATAATGATAGGGAGTATTGGCCACAATCTACAGCGAATGGAGGGTGAATGGCAACAAGTGACACACTCATCAAGCCTTTAGGGATTGCCTCTGGTATTGGCTTACTTGACTGCATTGAAAAGATCCTCAAGAGTTTGTCTGCAGACTAGAAAAATCCATGAGGGGAAAAATTCACTGGAGTCTGAAATTATGATTATCTGTTCTGCATTAGGAGATAATCTTTCTGCCAATTAGGTGGAAACTAAATGTTCAATTGTCAGTAATCTTCTTGGTCAGTGAAATTAATTATTGGATTTTTTTTGATAAAAATTAAAGGATAAAGAAATTACTTTGCATTATGTATTATTTTTGATCAAGCCACTGTTTGGTGTTAACGTGTGCAGGTGTTTTCAAGGAGATAGTTTATACAGTGCTTATGAAAATCTGGCTTTGAAGAGCATTATCTGGAGTACCATCTAATGGTTGGATACATACACAACAAAGATGAAATGAAATCTGTCTTCTAACACATGGTAATAATATTTTCTCAACAAGATTATTCCATACAAAAGATTGACAGAAGAGTTGTTAAACCAGCAGTGATCTGGACAACAATATTTTATGTAGCGCTGTCTATGAAGTAAAGATCTGATACAAAATTCATACTATCAACTTTTTCCTCCAGAAATACATACCTCTTTAGATAAATTCTTTTTTCATGTGTGTTTCCTTAGGCCCTCAGGGTGGTCTTTCATCGTTCATTTTTTCATTTTGAGATGAGACCAGAAGCAAATCATGCATGTGCATACTCCTGAATTTACGAGATCATAAATAAAAGTCTGATCCAGACATGACTTTTCCATTCATCTTTATCTCTCGTCAAGAACGTGAAAGACCAATGCTATCAGCTTTAGGGCAGTGCGGAAAAAAAAAAGAAGGGATTTTTAAGTGAGATCCACCCCCAAAATTTGGAGTTATTTCTTGCAAATATTTTTGTGATGTATTTTGTTCCTCTCTTAGATATGACAGGATTAGGTATTTAAAAGGTCAGATACTGAGCAATTCGTGGAAGTGGGCTACTCAAATTTTCCCCTTTTAAAGACTGTTGTTTTACTCTGAGTTGACGTTTTAGCTGGATAGATGAGAATTTGTTAACATAATAGCTAGGCTGTAGGTGATCTTGGCATACTACTTGTCTATTACATATATTTTACTTTATTTTATATAGCTCCACAGGTACACAAGGCATTTTGAAGATATAAAAAGATAAGGTCTTTGCCTGAGGAGGTGATGTGCTTGGTAGTAAAATCTGGCAAAATTAATTTGGTGACTCTATATGTGCTATCATGAATTATCCCATAGGGGTGAGTATTCGTATGAGTACACAGTGTCCCACTTCTGTCTGGGGTTTCGTCTAAATTATGTGGCAAAACATAACAGCCACCATTCCCCATAAATAGAAGATGGAGAAAGTAGCATGAGTGTGGTTTATGCTGAGAATCATCAGCACTGATGTTTGTTTGGTATTTGTTTCCTCATTTTATCCATGTTGAATTGCAGTCCTGTGAGTACTTGCATTCAATTCATCAGTCAGCTCACTAGCTTGCTGCTTATTAAGAGTAGCAAAGTTATACCTGGAGTATCTGCACATCTTCTGCATTATTTGTCTTTATGTATCCATTTCTACATTTACGAATTTGGCATATTTCTGATCAGATGACAATGGTGCTGCTCTCTGCCAGGGCGTTACTATGAACAACTGCAGAACAAGGGGTGAACTGTCACAATTTCTTCCTTTAAAAAAAGTTTAGAACTAAAAAGGTACAGAAACTGGGGTACTATTTGGATGCTTCCACTGTTTTGGGTTTTTTTTTAATCTAATGTGAAACCTGTCATGTCACATAGGTCTGCATATGCACCTACTTACCTGTTTTTCAGAAAGGTTTTTTTTAAATTTCTTCTAGCAAATGCTTTATTTCATCAGCTGACATGTTGATTCATATATGCAGGTCCAGCCTTGTGTAACAGTTAAAAAAACATAGATCAGCCTTCACTTTTCATAGGAAACCACATGAGAGAAGATGTTGCAGCTCTTCAAATAACTTACTGGGTGTCTCTGTTCCATTCATGCTTCCAGGATTGCTGTTCAACATCCAGTGTTATAAGTAATCAAAATAAATAATTCTAATTTAGGTAGAAGGTGGCTCTTTTTTCTCATTCACAATTGCCAGGCTTCAAAAATCAGAATTTGTGTTTTCAACTTCTTGTTCAAAGGCAGTATTGAAAAAAAGAACATTGTGCTCTGCTGTTGTTCGGTAAGAATGGATTTTAGGGCATTTAGCTTTTCAAACAAAATGTTTATTGACAGAAAAAGTATTTATTTGCAATAATCATGTCATTCATTCAAGTATGAATGCTGTTATTTCAGGAAGGCTTAGGCAGTGTCCAGCTGAGTTTCCAAGATCCAGCAGTTTAGAAACTTGGTCTTAACTGTGATTTTCACATGGTCGTATTCCTACATCGCATAATAATCCATGGGGAGTGGATTCCCCATGTGCTAATGCTATATAAATAGGCAGTATTACACTATTTAAGTCAGCAGCTCCCTTAATCTGTGAACAATTTATTTTGTACAGCATAAGTTCTGGCTTCTGCTGTGAAACTGCCAGCCCTATCACGTCCTCCCCGTTTGTCTTCTGTGCACTGACAATATGCAGAAATGTGCCGGAGATGTCCATTGTAAGCAAAGGGCTTGTCCATCACAGCCCATAGACAAAAAAGCGGTGTTTAATAGGGGGGGGGGGCATTAAATTCCAGTTACCTCTTGCTACAGTCTGTTGTATGTACTAATGATGTTACCAGAAATAGCATACAATTGAAAGTGAGTTTTACAATTATTTTGTAATGTATGTATTTTTTTTCAAAGATGAGGTACTAGTGACATTTTTATCAAATATCTGTGAGAAGCCTTCCTCAGCAACGCTGAACTGAAAAATAAGTTCATTTGAAAAAAAAAAAAGAAATCCAAAGGACAGCCTGAATAAATAACAGGTCAAGATACCTAATTGGAGACTGTATGAGTAGCTGTTAGAGGCTGGAAAAGCTGAGCAGAGCTTTAATTTGGATTAAGATCTGGCAGAGTTCACCACAAGCAACTTGAGTCAACTGATACACCCATCTGTTTTTAACGATTGATTGTTCTGTGCTCCCAAGAGATAATAATTCCCTCCCTTGCTACCAAAAGAATATGGGTTAAGAGAATATTTTACACACCTCTCAGTTTTGACAGGTTTTACCCTGAGCATGAATCATTGTTAGTTCAACTGCTACACTTATTGATTTCTCAAATACAAGAGCTGGCTCACATCTTCAGATACAGTGAATAAATGACTTCTGAGGAGTAAAATCACTTCATGGACCTGACTGGCCCGTTATGTTAAAATATCTTTCTTAAAATTCCGTGTATGTTTTTTATGATGTAGCTATCGTCATGTGCCATACTGACTCATTTCAGATCTAGCTTAAGGACATGCTTTTTCTATATGTACTGAACATAAGCAAGATTGAATTACTTGAAGAATAGCCCTCTTAACAAATGCCTGCATTCCAGTTCATGTGTTCAGTACACTGAGAAAATCCATTTTAAACAATGGGGTTTTTTGCTTTTATTTCATTTTTCATAATATCCTCTATCTGAAATTCAATAATAATGTATCTTACTGAGAAATGTGATATGCATTATAGCTTTCTTATTAAACTTTTAAATAAGATACTATTAGTATTGATGAATGTAATCCCAAATGGTCACTTAATCTTAAAATAGTCATTGATCACACATTCAGAATTTTAGTCTTGCAGCCAAACTAGTATACATTGTTAATGGTCATGAATTTTATACCAAAATGAATTAACATCTGTCTTTGGCTGCAGTGTTATGAATTAGATTTACAAACTAGGGATGACTCAGTAAGTTTCTAGTTTTTTTTTTTTTCTAAATGCAACATTTGCCAAAGAAATCTGTTCAAGTACATTTGATATATGAAATGGAATGCTTAAGCACAGTCTCTAAGCCTAAAGTTTTTATCTTTCGAATTATTTAGTCTTTGATGTTAAAATTAATTTTTAAAACAGAAACTTAGAGACAGAGTTCTTCCACAATGTTGGCTAATGTGCTAGCATGTGGTTGAAGTCATATTAATAGCAGAGATACTAGGTTTTAAGAAAAAAAAAAGCTAAACCAAATCTCTGTGTGGAGGAGCCCTGATGCTTTTCACATTTTAAATGTATATAAGGATGTATTTAAATATACATGTATGAAAATATATGCATATATTTAAGTACAGATTGAAATATTTATCTTGAAATAATCTAGAATTTAAATAACAATACAAAGTAGAAGCATATACAAAACAAAAAAAAAATACTTTTCTAATTTTGTGAGTGGTGTCATACATCTTTTGTTTGAAGTCTATCAGTGATGCTGTCTTGAAATCAAAACCCCCAAACATTCTATGTGTATCTTATTTGTTAAATGTGATCAAGCGTAATTAAACTTTGCCCAGAGAAGCTGTGCGCTTTTGGGACCTGGCTGGACCAAGCCCTGGGCTGCCTGCTCTGGGTTCAGTGTTGATCCTGCTTTGTGTAGGCGGTCGGACTAATGACTCCCTAAGATCCTTTCAGCTTGAGTGAGTCTTCGAGTCAGCATTATCACATCAGTAGTATTCCCCCTTGAGATAAACATTCCTGAGATTAAAAAAAATGATTTAAAGAATCTTTATTTTTTGGAACAATTCCCAAGAAAGAAAACAAATGTCAAATGTCGACCCAAATGTCCAGTTTTGTAAAGTGCCAAATAATACATAAATATTCCTTAAACCATTCTCAGTAGTTTTATTCATCCTTTTCTTTTATGTCCACTTAGATTCTTAATCTCCAAATATTTCTATACCTTTGTGTATATGAAAAATCTAATCCTCTGCCTCTGCAAATACATGAATGGACACAATTCTCACTGCAGCAGTCAGATCTGGTTGGAAGGAGTTCTGAAATGTTTGTGCTCTGCAAAATGAGGAAAATCAGATGAAGGGAAAACCTAAGCCCTGACTGAAGGTTCACAGTTATTTCTTCTTATGATTAAATAGTTAAACAAGCTGGCCAGATCTGGAAACCAATTATTCTGAAATGTGAGATGGGGAAAAAAAGAATCTGTTTTTTCAGTTATTCTGCATAATTCTGTCTCTATTGGCAGTGCGCATTGAATAATAATTAAATTTTTCTTAAAATAGACAAGCTGGAAAAAAAATTAGTGGCTAAAAAAAAAATTCAAAGCGGTGGCTAAGACTTGCAACTGCTTTTTAATTCTAAATTGCAAGTTCCTGGTCAGAAGAATCTAATGCGGAAACTGAAAGCGTAACTGTAACATTCTTATAAATAAATATTCTTAGTCTTGAAGGAGAGACTTTTTGTGTTGTGCATTCACTCAGACTGCTTGAGTGGGGAGGTGTTGGCTTTTTTGGTTTGCTTGTTTTCACAAGCAGAAAAAACCCAAATAGGTTGAATTTTTTTTTCCAGAAAGGTGCTAGGATTTGAAATGAGTCACTCCAAGGACAAGTTCAAGTGTCAGTGCATGTGGTAAGGACAGCCCGTAGCAATGGCAAATGGTCCAGAACATGAGCAAACGTGTTTAAAACCTGTCCCACAGAGAATATTTGCCCTTCCCCAATGCCCATACAAAAACTATCTTGAAGCTGGAGGGTGTTCTGTGCCGCGGGAGCTGCATAGCTGCTTGTCATATTTCAGAGAACCAGTGCAAACACATCAGAATTTAATTTTCTTCCACCGTCTTTCGCTTTCACTGTGTGGAGAATATCATTAACTTCATATATGAAGTAGCAGCCTTTATCTAGCAGGCACCTAAAGTGCTTATCGCTTCTGAACTTGATGAAAATGCCATTAAAGTCAGTGGAACTTTTTCCATTGACTTTAAAATGGACTTTTGGATCAGCTCTTGTCTACCTATCGCACAAATATAGTGAAGTCATCTCAGTACTGTGACAGCAACAGCCAGGTGGACAGTGCATAAGGCAGTGTGCCGCTTGGATTTTCAACAGCATCTTGTAGAAGATAGATTAATCAGTGTTTCCCGAGGCTCATCTGTGGTGTCACTCAGCCATTAGGTCTGTGGGTTGTTTGCACCTTTGTGAACATTAGTCATTTTGCTTCCCATGGTGTTCCCTCTCTTTAGGGACAGCCAGGACAGAGGCTTTTGACAGCTCGTTATCATCGTTGTTATTTTCTGTAGCATTTTGGGTGCGCTTGGCCTGGTGTACTGTCAGCTTGTAGTGATTCTAATTGCTGTCTGCACTGTCATTATCTTAAAGATACTTTAAAACTACATTTTCCTCGAGTGGGAAGCTTCCTGAATGGGACCTACAGCTGCTTCTTGTCGATGCCGAGACAAGAATTGATTCAAGTTCTTGTCACTGTTGACTTCGTCTGTCCGTAGTTTCTTTTAAGGCCCTGCCTTCAGTGTTTGTGCTGACGTGTATGCGAGCATGCTGTGTTTAACATGTGTAAGGCTAAGAGGCTGCTTAGGGGAGTGAGAGCAAGTTTATTCTCATCATTCTCCCTCATGGGGAGTTTAGATTGGATTGGTACGACTCCTACTCACACCAGCTCTTCTCTCATTGCGATTTATGATCAAGGAGTAGTTAGAAGAGGAACAGGGCCCTTGCACCCCTCCCTGCTCTTCACCGCCTGTGCTGGCCAGACTCGCAGAGTAGAAAAAAGAAGTACCCAATACTCTGTGCTGAGCCCATCTGAATCTCAGCGTTTCCTATGATAATTCCTTGTCTCTGTACTGTCCCCTGGGGATGGCTGTGTCTGAAACTGTGATCTAACAAATTCTGCTCGACGGCTTCGTGAACTCCCATTCCAGTGCTGGTGGAGGATTTATATAGTTATATAGTTCTATCCTGCAAAATTCACCTGTCTCTAAACTTAGCTTGGAGGAGGGTTAGTAGGAAGCAGCTATACTTATTATTAGATCTACTGTGGAAAAGTTGGTATGTGGAAAAACTGTTCTTGTTTTCATGCTGTATCAGTTAGGAACATAAGCTGTTATAGACCTTGGTTGTTTATTTGCTTATACGTTTAGACAATTTGCAGCTGCAATGGACTTACTAGCTGTAGTCCTTATCATGTAGTCCTCAGGCTTTCTACAGATGCAACTGGCTGTTTCAGTTTGCTGTAATCCTTTGATTTTTCTGTCCTCAGTAAGATATAGAAAATCAAGCTGGCAGAATTAACTTTGTACCTCTTTCTAGCAATGATGCCAGTGTTGCTTTTATTTTTGTTTTGGATGCCTTCTGGAGTGAGCTACACTAAAAGTAACAAAAGTTTTGGTACAGCAGTATAATGAAGTTCTTAAAGGACATGGTGTTAAATGTGCTTTTAGCTCATCAAAATGTCGTTGAGGTTAAGGGCAGATCATTGGTACTAATGTAACCTTTTTTTTTGGAGGCTTCTCTCAGATAGTGGATCGTGTAAATAGTTTAATTTACTGTGTAGGTCTTTACACTTTGCTGTGAGGTTTATATTTGTCATGTAATGGTGTCTGTGAGTGCTGGTCAAAGCTGAAGTCTTTTCTTGAAAAATGTTGTGCTATCTTAACCTGGCACTGCACCAGGAAGGCTCAGGTTACCATAACAGTTGAAGAACTTAGTTGAAATAGCGTAAATATGCTGTAGTTAGACTTAAATACCACTTCAGTTTGCTAATTTATCATTGTAGTAAGGAACATATGGCTATTTTTTCATTAATTTTTCTGTAACCTGATCTTGTCTCTTTTAAGTTAAATAAGGCTTTTGTATGAATTGTTGGAGAACTTAGATCAGTTTTATTTTTGAAGTGGTTCGTTTTTCTGTCTGCCTCGGTCTCAACCCACGTGTGATCCCGTACTTGAGGTTCTGGAGTCTCAATGATATGAAAAAAGGTGATGTTACCCTGACCATAGAAACACTCTGGTAGCTTTTGTCTAGAGATCCCTAAGTGACATGAGAGCGTTCATGAATCGTATTTCTCAAAAGTCCTATAAAGATGCTTTTAAATTTGAATATGTTATGTGTTTATATACTTTAATGTTTTATATTTTAAATGATACAGAAAAAGTTGTTCTGTATTAGCAATATATCCATATTTTATTAAAATGTTTTGAATATTAAGAAAAAGCTCATTTGGATACTTCCATGGAAAATTTTGTGGGCTATTTCATCGTATATCATTAGGCCACATTATTCATTTTATTAAAAGATTAGGAGCTTCTGGAGTGGATAGCTGGTAAGACTTCCACATAGTAAGTTTAAAAACAATTAAGTGTATATAAACACATAAAATAAAGAGTGGTTAAATTCAAAGTTTGATTTGCAGCACCTGGAGACACATAAAAAGCAGTCCTCCCCAAAAGGGCAGACTATAAAGTTGAGAAAGGAAACTTTTTTATTAATAGTATTTCTCATCAGCAGAATTTCACTGTGGCTCTCGGCTGTGGTATTCATTACAGCAGCCATCTGCTTTGGCAGTGCCATAATTTCTTTTTTCAGTGTCTCAGATGAAATTAAAATCATCATACAGTGAACAGTGCTAGGAAACTAAAAAATCTAAATAAGAGCTTGGTACAAAAGTTATTGTAGTTCGTTGCAATTTATGTTCTATTTGTATAATATTCCAAAAATAGAAGAAAAACATTTAATGTTTTGAATATTTGGGGAAAAGCCATCTATTTGGTTAGTTTTGCTTGGATTAGTATTCCAGTAATTTTTGCAGCCTTACAGTGAAATAGGATTTTAGGACTTGTTGTAAATGTGACAAGCAAATGAATGGGGAGGAGCACAGCAGCAGCCAGGGTGACAGTGAGGAACAGATTGCTCGTCTCTCCCACTCTCTTCTCTATTACTGATATCCAATGATATGTCATTCTTGACTCTTCTTATTACTATATATCTTAATGGTTTTAAGCTTCCAGGTATTTGCATTTATCCTAGTAATTTGTTGTACCTTTCTGCCAGGGAACATTCCCAAATTCTTGCTATGTTTTCTGTGTATACTTTCATAATCAGAACCTTTTACTACCAAGCTCTCTGAGAAATCTCACCCCTCCTTCTTTTTTTCCTTTTCCACTTTGCTGGTTTTTCTCTTCTTGCCTGTCTTCCTTCTGCCTCATTTAGTGTTCATGAGAGTTTAACTTTCTGTTCTTAATTCCATCCCCTCCCAGACATAATCATGCGCTCTCTTACTCCCTTCAATTTCCTTTTCTTTCCTTCTCTCCCTGAGACAGAAAGTTCCCATTTCAAATTTATTTCTTGATCTCAAAAAATCCTTACATAATCCATGTTCTGTCTGCTTTATTATTTTGCCTTCTCTCACAATTAGTAATATCTACTTTTCTTATGACTTGTCTCACACTTGATGGTTTTACAGATAGAAGAGTCATAACAATCTTAGGCAGTGTGATGTATGTTCCAGCAAAAAATAGGAAGTCAGAGCACACAGTCCCTCTGCAATTTCGTGTGATTTGGCTACGCTGTGAGACTGGAGATTGCTTAGGAAGTGATTGAACAGGATAAGATACCTGATTCCCGGACTCCTTTGCTAATTTTGCTTGCTGTATCTTGGGTTCAGAGGTGCTAGGTGACCGAGGTTGGGTGTATCTTCTGATGATCTGCGCAGATGGTCCTGTTCATGCCAAGTGCAGGTAGGTGGCATGAACTAGAAGGGTACCCAGTTCACTCCCGTTCCTATGCAGTGCTTGCCATTGTGACGGTTTGTCAAAAAGTCTGGAAGTACAAAAAGTTCCCATGGATAGAAATGAGTTTAAATGGTATGCAGAGTGAGAAGTGAATACAGTAGATGACAAATGCTGGCAGCTAAATTTGGTCCTCATTTCCACTCTTTTTATTTCTGATAAAGTACTCCAAATGGATAATTATTACCAATAGTGGCAAGCGTATCAATCTATGTATTTACTTATCTTAAATGATGGAAATGAAAGTCAATTCATGAGCTATATCTCTTTCAGAAAAGTTTGAGACTTTTTTTTTTCTTTTGTAACCTTGAGATGATACATATAGCAGTATATTAGTATAAAATGTTATGATCATTGAAAGTGGTCTATGGTCATGTGCTCCCTTACAATACATCAAGAGTAATGAGTCATAATTGTTTCAGGACACTGATTAAAGAGCTGTGGAGTAAATTGGAGATGGAGTTTACTACACAAATAGCATATCAGGTTTCATCTCTCTTGTACTTGCTACTTTGTTGCTCTAAACTGAAAATATTTCGTGAAATATGGCTGGACATATATATAGCACTTTATATAGTTATTCAGTCAAACTGTGGAAAAATCCTTTGTTCTGAGAGGTTGTTTAAAGGGATTACTCTAGCAGCGCTGAAAGAGCTGTCTATGGATTATTTTAGTGAAACTAGATCTTTAGCTGTCATGTCTTTAATTGCAGAGGATCATGGAGAGCACGTACTAGTCACAGAAAGCCTAATCATACGGTGTTGAACAGAATTAATTACGCTTACCTATTTGGTGTTAGACATTACCACTGAAGGAAACCTCTTGGAAATGACACACAAATCCTTTGTATGCTTTTAAAATAGTTTGGAAGCAATGATTTTGTTGTTGTTAGCTGAGGAAATAGATGGAACACACTGTACATGAACAGATTCTCAGAGATTTGTGTTTCTGACATGCTTCTCATTTATTTACACGATAATTATTTTTCTTCTGTGTTATCCCTGCAAGGTGTAAGTTCCATTGTACCAAAGGAAAAACATAATTCACCGAGAAGCATTTAGTTTGGAAGTGTAATCACATGTTAGAAAATAGTATCCTCAACTTAATCATTTAAGTTTTTTGAATAAAATGGTTTGCCAGCTAGCTTTCTGTTTACATAGCAACATCACAATTGTCTTGAATAACAGTTCTCTTACTTTGTTTTTGAGCAGCATATTAAATGACAGCACTGTATGAGAGGGGATTTGCTCTAATAACAATCATGGAAAAAGGAGACATCACGCTTTATCCATACTTACTAGAAAATTAGATGAAAGTATCTTAAGAAAGGTGGAAAAAGATGGATTACCCTAAACCCTTTGCACACATCTGCACTAAATCAATGTGGCACGGAGATCTGCAAGTCAGTTGATGTGGTCTTGCACAGCACGGTGCAGAAGTAGTAGTCAAGATCCTGAAAGAAGAGGATAATTTTGCCAATGTGTATTTGTTCTGACAGTCTCTGCTGGATATTTTACACTTTTCATGATTTTTTTTTTAAATTCTCGAAGCAGTTTTGCTCACTTTTGCTCAAGATGTGTAAAGAAGACCCTGAGAAGATCCAGGGAGACTGATGTGCTATCTCATAAGACCACCTAAATATGTTTGATTTTTTTTAAAAAAGTATGGGGTGAGAAAGTGCTTTATATGCTAAAGGATAGTGTGGCCATGAGAACAAATGAATGAAAGTAAACTACAAATAAGAAGCGTAAGTAAAAAGTGTTAATGTCCAGAGCAGCGGGGTCTTGGGCCAGTCTTCCCACAGTGGAGAGGGGGCAACAACCTACTCAGTTTGAAGGGGGGAGTTTGATCAGTCTGTGCATGAGGTTCTGGGAGAGTGTTGCCTATGATAGCAGTGGGATACATTTGACAGAGGAAAAGTCTTTTTATATCTTCCTACTTGGTAGTTGTGGTGCAGTTTGCAATGAGCAGTTCCTGTGATTTAAAAAAAAAATTGTAGAATTTTTAAAAAAAGGAGAACCTGATCGGTAAATACTTTCAGAGCCAAAGTGAACATAATTTAAAAAAAACTGTAATGAAAGTGGAACAATTCTATACTATAAAGTAGGTGGGCTGGGTGATACATGAAGATTTCCATGTCTAATTGCATTTGATCCCTTTGATCTTCAAACTCTGATTTATTTCTCCCTGATTATTTCCTGCTTTCAACTGACTTTCATTTATTTCCAGTCCTACACAAAACACTCTTGCCCACCTCTGCACCATTCATCTGTAATCTACTACCTTTCCTTTTTTTTTTTTTTCTCTTCTTAAAATGTCTACTGCAAAATATTTATCACCCAGGACCATTCGCCATCAAAGTGAGTTAACTAAGAAATGAACAAACTTTTCTGATAGTTGAATAAATTTTCTGGAGCTCTAGTGTAGTGAATTCCTGCCCTATCCCACTGTTATCGCTGACGTAAAGGAGAATGTCTCACTTCCAGGGAATTTCAAACACAAGAATTCTTCCAGTTCTTTTCAACTTGACCGTGCTAGTTAAGGGGAAGGATTCGGTAGCTTAAATGAGACAGAAGCAGCAAATAGTAGCGTGAAGTCTGTACTAAGGATTTTTTTCCTTCATCTTGGGTTTTGGCAGTGGATGAAAGAGACTGTATAAGGGTGAGTTGAATCCAGTCAATAGATTGAAAATGCACAAAGATACCTAAGCAGATTAAAGACGACTGAAATCAAAGCTGACTCAGTAACAAAGTTTATTGCAGACAGTGAAATGTCATATCTATAAGAATACACTGAAAACTGCCGTCTAGATCTTGTCTTGGATAAGAAGAGACATTTATCTACAGATAAGGAGGAGTCTCCTCTGATTCTAAATATTTAATCACTTACAAAGATTGCATTTACAATAGTGTCTTCCAGTAATGAATTTCAAAGTGTTCTGAGAATATACAGAAGTGCATTTATGCCATGGTTTTGGTGAACCGATTTTGTTCTTTCTGAGAACTGTTCTGTTTCTCCTGTGTCCTGCTTTCTTATGCTTGTTTGTACCCAGTCTCTGCTTTGGAATAAAGTGAAAAAAATCAGTTGCTGGGAAAGGGTAGTCGTGAGTGCAGGGTGGTGCATGTCATGGTCCTTATGTTTAGTGTGGATGTGACCAGTGAAAACTTACTTGACAGGCAGTGAATGTTGTTGTGACCCCTTTGCATTGCTACTAATTGTAGCTCTCTTTGGTCAAGTCAAGGGTGACCTGTAAGATTTCTGCTTCTCTGGAAGTTACTGTTATTCTGTTGAGGCGTGTTGTGATGAGCTGCACTTCTGTAGCATGGGCCATGGCTTGCTGTGCGATGGCAGGTTGAGCAGAGACCTTTGACTAAGCACTGGAAGCAGTAAGGAGGTTCAGTGTCATGGCCAAACGAGTTCATGCTATGAAGAGGCAGGGACTGACCGCTCAGGTCAGTGGGCATCTTGCACAGGTGGGCTGTCTTGCAGGCTGTCTCCACAAAGGGCTGCACTGCACTGTGCTTCTCCCTAATTCTCCTGCTTGTCTCTCATGTATTATTAGGTATTAATGCAGATTCCATTAAGCATTATTGCAAAGAGCTGTAGGTCTTTGGATTGATCAGGCTATTTCTTTTTTCCTCTTTTCATTTGCTGCTTATTACTTAAATGTGGTATCTCTAGTTCCAAGTATGGCAACTGAAACTCGTAGTGGTACAGTAATTTGAGCAATATAAGAGCTTCTTAATGCACTGATGCACAGTATCTGGTCTGCCTTTTGTTCCCTTGCTTTGGAGTAGCAAATTTAATATTCTAGAGGACGATATTTTCTATTGGTTTTAAGTACAAAATCAATAAATAAAAATAACTTGGCTCAAGAGGGAATTCTATTACAATCTTCACAGAAGATGTAATAAAAACATAAAATGAAGTAATATGTATATGTAATCAAAGTGTTGACTACATCATTATGAATGACCAACTTATGATATAAAGTACTTTCTTAGTACTGAAGGTCTATTTTTATTTGTGACTTTCTTCCTATTCTCATAGGCATAGCACACAAAAAATCATCTATATTTTTTAGAGAAGTGTCAGAAAGGCAGAATCTTTCAGGGAAGTCCTAAAATATGCTCTTCATTTCTCTTCTGTTTGTCTTCAGCATAGTCTTCTACTCATTATAATTCTCAGCTCTTCCTGATTCAGTGGCTGCAGTAAAATCTTTTTTACTGAACTACTTGGTAGTGAGTTTTACTGGAACTGCTCTGTGGTATTTGGTTTGGGTGAAGCCACTACTAAATAAATTAAAATAGCTACTATACCTAGTACTCTGGCAAAAATGAAAGTGACCAAGATCTAGACTAGCATAACTGAAGGCAGGTTTAGGTAGATAAGACTATAGCTGGAACAGCTGACTCACTATAAAGCCATTTTGAGGCTCTTTGGACCAATGTAGTAGGCTGGAAATCAGGAATTCGCCTGCAGAGTTTTCTCCCTCCCACAATTATTACTCATTACATGTTTTGCATGTTTATTATAGCTGCATACGTAAAGAGAAAAGCATATTTCTCAGTTCCAAATTACAGATGAATCAAGATGATCTTGTTAATTTTGAATGCTCTCCTGTCTCTGAAAGTGTGGAGCAGTAATAAGCATGTGTAAAGGTTGGAAACGTTTGAGGAGAACAGAATGTAAAGAGTCAGGATCTCCTTTGCATATCTGTGGAACGTGCTCCCAAAATTGCTTCTGTAAGATTAAAATTGCGTGTTTCTTATTTGTCATTCAATTTTAAAACTCAGTTAATGCATTACATAAATCAGGAATTTGCATTTGGTTGAAGGTTATGTGGTATATTGAAGTTTGCAGCTGAAGATCTTTATGATTTTATAATCAGGCAACTCCTTTGTACTGAATGAGAAAAGTTATTACATAGTTATAACCAAAGAAGTTCATGCAGATAGCACCAGTTTATCATTGACCGAATTTATTTTAGGCTTTCCTGAAGTTCAATATCCCTCATGGGACACAAAGCTAAAAAAAAACCCTTTCAAAACTCAAAACGTGGTTTTAAATGGGGTATGCAGGTCTAAGACTTTACCTTCTTTTCAACGGCTCCCTTCGCCTGCGACTCCAAAGGGTCAGTACAGAGTAAATCATGGAGTGAGTAAATGGCAAACTGATAAGCCTATCTTCTGGGCTTATTGCAGTTGTTTTACTACAAAGGAGGAGAAACTACCGAGACCCTTCCTGTAGCTGATGACTTGATTTATCTTTTTTTACCTCTAGCAAACATATATGGACCCTGATACTTGAAATGTGTTCATCAGTTACATCAAGAGTGTGTTTTTTTCTCTTCCCTTCCTTATGTAAGTTATTAGATTGGTGAACACTTAAAGAAAATGTTTTATGCAGGCACTTCTTTTATTCCTAGTTGAGGAATCATTTGTCGTGTCCCTGCACATAATAATCTCTGCTTTGGGAATCCAGGCATTTTGGCAGCAAGGAAGAATGGAGGAGAAGATATCTGAGGACTGGGAATATTGAAGCTTCCATCACTGGATCCAGACATCCAGTTTTACAAAGGATTTTATTATCTGCATCAAAACAGCAGGAGCAGGGGTGGAGAAACAGGCAGATAGGGGATAGACACATAAAGAACAATTGAATGATTCAGCGTTATACATTTTGCAATATTAGGCGCTATACTGCGTAGCCTAGATATCAAACACAGTAATTAGATCCACAGAGATCTTAACCATGACTATACTGAATGTATAAAGCTGTCAGAGAGCACGGTCATTCAGGCGTACATTTCTAATGCTTATTCACTCAGAAAATAATGCAAAATTTACAAAGAAATGCCAAGAGTCACGAATAAAAAAAAAAAAAGACGAAAGAGAATGAAGTTCTCTTATGTTAGTGTCTTTCACTTAAAATATTGTCAAACAATTTAAATGTAAATTTAATGAGAAAAATAGCATTTTTATAAAGAATTTGTAAATAAAATGTAAGTTGAATTTAATATAATGAATTTTTTTTTTCCTTTTCTCTAAATAAAAACCAAAGAACCTAAAACGTTAAATCTAAACTGGATTGGCGTATCAACCAATGACAGTATCCTCTGAAATCTGATTTGTGATCTGTAGATTAAGGTAGTCAAGCTGAGCATGTGGACTGAAAACATCTTCCTCTATATTTGGAAATTTTAAACGTACTAGTCCTTAAATTAGTTGTTGATCGAAGATTGTGGTTGTGAAAGAAAGCACAGGATTCCCAAATGTACATGAAACTTAAAGCTTCTAATTGTTCCTGAAATAAGAATGTATGGAAGCATTTGTAATAAATTTGTGTTTGCATAATATGTCTGACTTCTTACAGAGCCCCCCACAAATGATTTTACCCTTGTATCCTGTTACAGCTGTTCTCTTTCAATTTTGACTTAAAGAATAATATTAGGTTCTTATATATTACCTTTCAGTACAAAAAGATATTTTGAGAACTGTACCCATTTCTTATCAAGCTCTTCAAGAGTGAAATTCACATGGAAAGAAGTTTTTAAAGACTCTTTTCAGTTGTACTGTGTAGACCAATTGGGTCTGAACGCTTAAAAGCAGCTAACCATGCTTGCATAACCAAAGCCAGGTAATGGAAGTGAAGCACCAACCTTTTTTTTTTTTTAAATTTCATTGTTCTTGAATTATAAAGTGGATGGCTCAAAACTACTTCTAGTAGATTGATTATAAATTACCAACTTACATTCAAAAAACCTTGTGGTGTCAGTTTCAACAGAAAGCAGTCTGGAGGACAGATAAACATTTCAGTAAATTGGTAATTGTTTGGGTTAATTGTTTTCCTGAAAGTAAATTAGAGAATGTTTAGAAACATCCAAATTCTGAACAGCAGATGTGATAAAGATATGTATTTTCATACGTATTTTCTTACGCATTTACATAAAATTTTAGTAAAGGAAAACCATGCAAATGTCTGCATAACTTGTGTTCGGAAGTCTGGACAGCTTTTGGAGGAAAAAAGTGCTGAAATTCTGAAGCTCTTACCCAATCGAGACACTATCTTTCTAATCTACTACTTTTTTTTCAGGTTATCTACCGTGCCAGAAAGACTTTTGTTTGCTTTAATTGCAACTGAAATCGTGCTATCTGCGCTGACTGCGGAGCTTTCAGGAACTGTCACTCTCATTTTCCAATTTAGAAGTGTTCCAAGAAAGTATATCCATTTCCCTCCTCTCTCTAAATTCAGAGCATCATCAGACTTCCATGGACAGTACTTTGCTTCTGAACGTGGCTGTTCGCCACGATCACATGTTTGCTTTCAGGGTGCACTTCCACATACCTGTGCAATAAAATTATGTTAATTAAAGTAAACCTCAGGAAAATTCATAGTTTAGTTCCAAAGTACATAGGAGCCTTCTTTGGTCTATGGAATAGGTAGGAGCTTTCAGATGACCAAGGTTTATTTGTTTAGGGTTTGTTGTTTTTTAAAGTTTTTCACTTTACTTGCCAAGTCATAAGAATTTTCAAGCATCACTAAATGCTTTTCTGCTCTCAAGAGTGAGGAGGCGGTGCTTTATTTCTATGTCTCTTTATATTCATCCAGATCGTGTGTTTAGAAATAATTCTGTAGTCCTCTTATGCTTGCCACAAAATGAGCTGTAATGCTGACAAGCAGAGGAGAATTAGATGTGGTGAAAATTGGAAGAATTCATCTGCATGAAAGTGGAAAAGAGGGGCCATTAGAGCTGTGACTGTTCTCCAGTTTTGATCCTGCAGTTTTCAGATTTCTTTTTCCTTAACTGAAGAAATGAAAACATTGCTTTCTTGCTAAGACACTCAAACTCCAAAGCGTTCTAGTTTTAAGGTAGCTCCAGCCAGATGATAAATCTATAATGGCATGCAGTTGAGCTTTCTTTGGTTTTGTTATGCTGGTAATAGATGTGAGTCAAGGTATGGAGAGGCCTTATGGAGGAGGCTGGTGCGGGAAGGTGGGAGCCCTGAGCACGGTCAGCTCGTGGAGCACGTGACTGAAATGGGAAGCTGTGGCAGGTCTCCAGCCTTGTTGTGTTCTACTGGTAGACACTGAATGAAAATGCGGGCCGAAGGAATGTTCCAAATGGGCAGTTGGTGGCTTTCATGTTTCCTTTGACTTCTAAACCGAGACTGGTTGGTTAGGCAGGGCCCTGCTCGCTTCTGTGTGCGTACCGCGTAAGGATGCTCTCAGTTTATATGAGTGCAGCAAATAGTAGTCTCGAGTCCTCTGCGTCACTTCCCACCACACCTCCTAACACGTATTGCACAGGAAGGAATTCATAATAAAGAAGTAGTGCTGAAAAGTGTTTGATAAACACGAAAATTAGAAGAAAAAGAACGCAATAAAATGTATTGATTTGTTTTTGAAGCAAAGTAAACCAGCACAAGCTAATTACACCCTTACGTTTGTGGTACTTACACAGATATTTGTTCAACAGAATACACATGTTGCTATGGCAATCATTTTGTTTGTCAAATGTTAAGTAAACTTCAAACAAAAAAAAAAGCCTTGAAATGTTTTTTTCTGTTGTGACTAGTGTCTTCAACCCACACACAGCTGTGCTAAAACAGCTAATAGTCTCCTAGCATATAGGATTCGCATTCTAAACTGGCAGTAGCATCGCTGGTGTCAGAGGTGGTCTCCACACTGCTAGGTATCTGTACGCTTGTCTGCAAGCACGAAGCAGACAAAACACCTCCCTCTACCCCCGCTGTTTTGCCCCACGCGAGGCACCGCTTGCTCACCCTGCGTTGCGCTTGCATGCCTGGTCTCCGAGGGCAGAGCCTGTCTTTCCCACCTGCCTAAGATCTCTTTAGAGCCCTGTGGGATAATTCATACTTTTCCTTACAGCCCCAGTGAAAAGGATGTTCTAGCCTGGCATCGTACACAGCTGCGGAAAAAGCACAGTTTTGCGAATTTATGATGTAGGGATGAACGTGTAGTTTCTTTGGAGCAGCTCCTATTGCCTGGCTCAGCTGTTTGCGTGGTAGGGCGGGTGTTCAGGCTACATTCCCCTCCAGGAGTGGAGAAACGCTGATAAGATCCACAAGTGCTGTTCACCCAGAGCCATTACTGACATCATCTCTCCTTGGAGAGCTACTGCAGTGGGAAAAGATAAAAACTAATGCTTTGCACTTTGCCTGATATTTTCTCAGAACCTGTGAAACTAGTGGTATGCATTTTTTTCCCCTGCTATCCAGGGCAACCGTTTGCAAGGGTATACCTGTCAAATGCTGTCCATAGAAAGGACCTTCTTTTTCAAAGCAAATGTTACAAATCCATTTTTATGAGTGCTCTCTTATATTTTCAGCTGTGAACAACATGTTTTTATAACCTGTGACAACACATTGAGAAAAAGACACACTTTGGCTATGTATAAGAACTTCTGGTGGACATGTAACTGTACCTTTACCTGTTTGCCGTTTTCAAATTCATGCATTTGAATGCAATTCTTTGGGTTTGTTTTTTTTTTGCATCACAGCCATTTTGAGATAATAGAATCATTTGGCTTGGAACGGACCTTTAAAGTTCATTTAGTCCAACCCCCTGCAACGAGCAGAGACATCTTCCACTCCATCAGGTTGCTCAGAGCCCCATCCAGCTGGTCTTGGATGTTTCCAGGGATGGGGCACCTACTACCCCTCTGGGCAACCTGTGCCAGGGTTTCACCACCCTAATTGTAAAAAAAAAATCTTCCTTATTCAGTCTAAATCTACTCTCTTCTAGTTTAAAACCATTACCCCTTGTTCTATCGAGATGTGTGAGTGATGGTATTTTATGAAGGAAGAAGTAGGAAGCTGCAGCATAAATCCCTTATATGGGTTATGTCCTTAATGGATCATATCCAGAATCTTCCTTAATTTGATGACTACCTGGAAAACACTTCAGTACTCTCTCTCCCTTAAAAATAATAGCAACTATGTCAGCACTTACTCGGTTGGAGCACCGTTTTTGACACTTCTGTCTCCATGACTGTGCCTGTTAATTCACGACTTCATTCTGAAATGTTTGGGAGGTGAAAGCTTTGTCTCATATGGAGGAAAGAATCCTGCCAAGAAGTGGATGGACTGCAAAAAGAGGAGTTGACATGTCTTTCTTAGGCATAACTTGGACACCTGCCTCTCTCTTCTCCTGAAGATTGTGGTCCTTGCTTCAGGCTGGCAGAGCTGTGCAGAGAGCAGCTGTTGCCTGGATCTTGCATCTCTGTGAACTACCACCTTTGCCAGGGTTCCTGCAAGCCCTCAGAGTACAGCCTGAAGCCAAAATAAGATGGTGCTCACAGCTGGGAATAGATGCTGTGGAAAAGGAGGGTTTATTGCAAAGACAGATACTGCTCTTGAACTGCAGGTGAACTAAAGAGGCAGTAGATAGAAAAGCAGGGAGGCAGGGAAACTAATAGAATTAGAAAATGGTCAGTGTTTGACTTTTGCAGCTCCAATTTATGTTGCAACCTCACTGCATGGAGATGAAGAGTGATTGAGGTGGACACAAACCCAGAACAGGAATAGGCCTGCCAGCTTTGACAAAAACAACGTGTTTTGTGTGTGGGCGACAGTGATGTGGGCAAGGATGTGAACCCAAATTTCAGATACCTTGAAGTTTAGGCATATTATAAGCATTGCTTTATGTTGTAATTTTAAGAGTAAGATACCTTGGGATAAGAAAGTTTACTTAGAAAGAGACATAACTGATGTGTTGGTTAAAAAATAAGTTAAATGCATTTATGTAGTATATATGAGAAGCAAACCAAATTGTGTTGCCCAAGAAAGACACATATGATCTCTGTTTTCCTGCCTCCTTTCTTAACTGAACTGCTCAGGAAGCTGAATTTGGAAAAGCACATTTTGTGTTGTGCTCTAAAACAGAAATGCCAATAATTTGATTGGGAAAGGAAACCTCACAGAACTTACATGTGATGAGAATTAGCGCACACTCAGCCTTATGATCTCCATTAATGTCAGTCTTGTCTGCAAGTCAAAGAGAATACAGAAGGGGCGAGAGCTTTGTTTTAGCTAAGCTTAGCTAGCATTTGGCCTATACCTCCTGAAATCTTGATCCTACTCCAGCAAAATGCCATAGATTTCAGCAAGGTGATCATTTCACTCTTAAACCTTTGAACATGAAGGAAAGGCTAAAGCATGCCTGGAATTTTTTGGGAAAAAACCAAACCAACCTGGGTATCGGGCCCTCTCTGATTCATTTTACTGAGGAGATCAAGCTGGATACAAGTTCAGCTGTGATTGTTACCCAGCTTTTATGGTCACATGCAAGTGCTGCCTGTTGGTGTTGTCAGCCTTGACCTGATGTGTTTATGTTTGAGAGGGAAGCCGTTGTGGGTTGATTGCTGCTCAGGGCAGTAGAAGAGCCTTTACGGTGGCTAATTTTTAGGGGTTCCAATTCAGGCTTTGGCAAGATTAACAAAAAGATTCCTTCAGCACCAAATCAAGGATGATTCAAGGATGTGATGACATTAGGCAGAGCACTGAAGATACCCTTGTGCTTTTACAAGAATGGATTTTTAAAATATGCATGCTCATAATAGTAGTTTTCTCTATAGTGTTTTTCATTTTTTAGCCAGATGTTTGGGCTTTTTCCCCCCCAGGTGCTGTGATTTTGTTGCTGGTCAGACAGCTGCAGTTCTGAGACATTCTAGGTAGTTGCATCACACTTGAAAATCCAATGGAAAGCAAGAATAGTCAGCAGCAGATCACCCGCGGCTTCTGGGCTTCGCAAGATGAAATTAGCATGGAGGAACTTTCCTATTACTCGTATCAGCGGTGTTGCCCAGGGAACTGCAGACTTCCCCAGCTTGCGTGTCAAATCTCTGTCTGCTGCAGTTTGAAAGCCATTACCCTTCATCTTCCCTTCTCTCCTCTCCCCCTCATTCCAAGAAGTTCTGTTAGGAAAACTGTACAGTATTTTGGAAGTAAAGCTTTGAGTTAAATGTGGTATTTCTCTGACCCATTAGTTGTTCAGTCTACTTTGTAAGCATCATTGGGAGCCTGAAGCTATTGTAGACAACACCTGAAATCCTGTTCTATAGGACAGGGAGTAAGAACCAAAAAAAAAAAAAAAAGATTTACGTAGATTTAATGTTGCTCAGCATTAGCATGATAATATGTGTTTTACTGATATTTATTTTTTAGATTGATAGCTCTGATTTTGCTGCATTTTTAGTGAAACACATTGTTCCCAGATTTTATTTTTAAGAATTAATTTAAAAAAATCAGGAGCAGGCTGTAATTATAAGAACCATCCCTTTCTCCCTTCAAAGCACTCCCTCTGCTTCTAAACTGTGGAGGGACTATGGTGGCTGAACTTCAAAGAGAAATAACAGTCTCCCTCTGTCCAGGCCAACCGCTGCCTTCAGCCACTCTAGAAAATATTGGAGTGACTTTCAGGTTTAATTAGTTAAAATGCTGAACTGGAATTGCTTCTGATTAATTTGTAATTTAAATGTAACTTCCCCCCCTTCCCCTTTTTTGAGCTAAAACTTCAGAATCATTTCTGAAACACAGTTACATGCAAGCAAGGCAGATCTGTTGGCAAAAAAACCTCATTGAGAAATGTGACTTTACAGTGTAGTTCTTGATGAAACCTCAAGTATTTATGATGAACACGTTTTCAATACTGGAAAATAAATTTTACACGTTTTCTTAATGATTTTTTCATCTGGCTTGTTTACGTCTCCCTACACCATGATACGTATAAAGCAAATGGACTGGTGACACATGGACTGCATTTAATCTGGACGCCCAACAGCAACATGACTGCAACAGCATGTGTTCGCTCGGAATCGGGCAGCAGCTGTATCAGAATGACAGGGACCACGCGTGAGGTTTTCTCCTCCCTCTTACCTTTAAACCAACAGCATTGTTGCATTCGCTTGGGGGTTGTTATTCTCAGATCTTCCTGGTTTGTGTTTGTTTTGCAGTGACATTGCAGGTTTGTTTAGTACTTAGCGTAGCTGGCAGAATTTCAGATGTCGCACAGGAGGCTTTGTCAGACGAGTGGTTAGAAGTTGAAGACTTCGAATGCGCGTATGTGCACAAATAAACGGAGGCTAAAAGAAGAGAGATGTCTGTATAAAAGGGTGGGTGCAGTGTGCTTCAGCTTTTTATGTGCAAATACAGCTTGCACTTGGTCAAGATTTGAAGTTGGCAGCGCTTTGATTTCTTTCACCATTATTCCCAATTACCATCATCAACGCCAGTACAGCAATGCAGGAAAGCTTTTTACCTTTATCTTCTGAACTAACTGGTGGACACTTACAGCCTGTGTATACATAGTATCCACTTTTATGCATAATAATACACTTTGAAGAGGGTAGACTAGAAGTAGGCTACAGGACTGGAGAAAATTCATGTCCAACATGTTATGTATTTTACAACATAATTAGTGTACTAATCTTTTAAAATTTGGAACTTGTTTGAAAACTCCCAGTGCGTGCTGGGAAATGAGCTTGAGGACAACACAAAGAATCAGTTCTGCATTTCAGTGAGCTAGTTGTCAGTTGTCTGTATTCCTTCTAGTGGTCCTCTAGCCAGGTTTTCTTTTTTAGCGTCTCAAAAATTGCCATTCATCTGATACTTGTTTTTTAAATTAGTGCCTGCATAATCTGCTATGGATAGTGGACTCTCGCTTTCAGGCTAAAATATGATATAAATATCCTTGACTTGAGTAGAGATTATTCTTCTTAGTGCCTCATCCAGTTCCACTGTGACAATGTCCTTGAAATCTGGGATTGTTTCAGTGCCTGACTTTTTAGCTTCTAAGCTCTTAAGAAATAATGTGATTAAAAGCTGGCTCCTGATTCCGTTGTCTTCACTGACTTTATTCAGTGGTGATGAAGCAAGCTTTTCGTGTACCACATACAACAGTGAAATAAAGACTTTAAAAGCAGTATTTCTACTCAGTTAATGGGGATCATTCTGAGTCCAAATTTTCGTGAGGGGAAGCTTGATAGACAAGTGAGAATTTGAAGAATGTTAAATAGGAAGAGCTAACAAACCTGCTAATACGGAAGGTTGAGTACATCTGTGATACTCCTGTCTGCTATGAAAACACTTTGGAGCCGGGTTCCTGGTTATAAATTACTATATGAGGTGAAAGTAATTTTTTTTTTTAAATGACGATAACACTGTTTATAATCTGTCTTCTACCAGTGTGATAGCGAAGTTTGGAGAGCTGTTGGATTCCTAAATTCCAGCCAACTGACACCATTCATGTATTTCTGCTATGTGGAAGTCCTGGCAAGAGCAGGAGCTGCAAGTGTTGCCATTTAGAGTGTTTGGGAATCCATGTTTCACACACGTTGTAGACTTGTGTCATACAACAGTCAGTTATTGTAAGAGCTTGTGTACTAGAATAACATGGGTAGTTGTAGGGGGAAATTTCTATTAAATGTTTTTCATCAGAAGTTTGTTCGCAAGGCAGTGGTTGCTTTCATTTCCAGGGTACTGGAATCTTATTACAGAAAAGAGAATCTTAAATGAAATCTTAATTTGAAAACCCTCGGCTTATCAACCGGTAATAAGTGCGGGTCGTCAGAGTTAAAATTTTAGAGATATTTTGCCAGAATTGGAAACTAAAGTATGTTACTACATACAGTTCTTCAAAGTTAACTATGTAACAGAAACAGCATACAGTTCTCGATATGTAAGAACTTTAAGATAAGGTTTTTATATTGAAAAGCTTGTGTTACTGTGATTCATCAGGTTCCTTCAAGGATCTGTTCTGACTCCCAAAAGCAGGTGTTGACAAAGTGGAGTAAACAAACATGATTAATCAAGATGTCTAGGTGGTACTCTTCATATTGATTAACAGTGGTCTTGGACATAAATAAACTTGGTCGGTGAAGTGGATAGAGAACTGGCTGAATGGCAGAACTCAGAGGGTTGTCATCAGCGGCGCTGAGTCTAGTTGGAGGCTGGTAAC
>Ga0065711_1001110_pt1 | contig 65229 bp, 32 predicted proteins | sample Hoacrofraction12_FD_59098 | JGI IMG/M metagenome (GOLD analysis project Ga0065711, IMG submission 59098) | Hoatzin crop microbial communities from Cojedes, Venezuela - Epithelial fraction 12 v2 (version 2) | ecosystem: Host-associated > Birds > Digestive system > Esophagus > Crop | place... | reverse complement strand
GAGGGAAGAAGTTCTTCCTCGGGTTCAGCTGGAGCTTCCTCTGCTTCAGTTTGTGCCCGTTGCCCCTTGTCCTGTCGCTGAGCACCACTGAAAAGAGTCTGGCCTCATCCTCCTGACACCCACCCTGCAGATATTTAGAGGCATTTATTAGGTCCCCTCGCAGCCTTCTCTTCTCCAGGCTGAACAAGCCCAGCTCCCTCAACCTCTCCTCGTAGCAGAGATGCTCCAGTCCCCTCCTCATCCTCGTAGCCCTCCGCTGGGCTCTCTCCAGTAGCTCCTCATCTTTCTTGAAGTGGGGAGCCCAGAACTGGACACAGCACTGCAGATGGGGCCTCACTAGGGCAGAGCAGAGGGCGAAGAGAACCTCCCTCGACCTGCTGGCCACAGTCACCACAATCTGTTCTCTACTCTGAGAACAACTTAGGGAGGGACAGTAAGGTAATTGTGTTGCCATCATACATGGTTTTATTGCCACACACAGTATGTATTGTTTAGGCAAGGGCATGGTACCTTTTAAAATTATTAAATGCAATTCTCACAATTTTTTGACTCCCCTGTTTATTTTTCTCCTTGCTCCCTACTCTTCACATTTTCTGCAGACCTCAGGAAATCACTCTGTGAAGCTTTGGGATCTCAGCAGCTGTGCAGTAATGGCTGCATTTCTGACTGGAAGTGGAATATGGCCCCTAGGGTTAGCTGTCTTCGCTGGCTGACGTGTCGAGATGAATCGGAAGACTGATAACCCCAGAAATCCGTGCTGCAAGGCTACTTAGTTCCTTCTCTTCTTCCACTAAAATATACTTGGTTTGTAATAACTCCTACTGGGAATCTTAATAGGTTTAGTTATCCTTGCTAGTCAAATACCAAATGGTAAGCAACAAAACAACAAGCATTAGGACAGCGATTCTGTATTCTACCTAGAGATACTTCTCCATGTACTTTTAGAGCATCACGCAGAAATTCAATGAACGCAGGCCAATGGTTAGCAGGATGCTACTACTCCATAGGATGAATTCTTTATCTTGTACAGGATGCATTGCTTGTGGTGATTTTGCTACCCCTATGGACATTCACATCTCCGAAAAAATAAGGCATTTGTTACGTTAACATCAAAACTGTATTTTTTTTTGAAGGGTGTGCTGCTCTATTTGCCCTAATAAAAATATTAATTTACTCAAAATGTAATTTTTCACCTAAAGAGCACGTCATTGGAAAATTCTAACCCACCTGCCACAGCAGCTGCTGTCTCTGCCCTGGGTCAGTGCTCATTTCACTGCTCTGAAGGCTTGGCTGCGACTCTGGTGGGGCGGGAGAGATGCTGCTCCCTTCCTTACCTGTTCTACTGGTACCTGAACCTCGGGCCCCCGAAGCTTGTGGTAAGACCGGGGGGGGAAAAGGACCGAGAGGGGATAGGTACTGCTCTCTTCCCACCTTCCTCCCCGCTATGGATTAACTGGTACAAAAGAGTTAGCGCGGAGGATGGTTGGTCATTTCTCATGGTTTGAAAAACAGTTGTAAAATACTTCCTCCTGGCAGTACGAGGGATGAAGAAGGAAGCTGCCACTTCTCAGGACAAAGCAGTGACGTGCCACCTTTTACTGCTGGCTGTTTTTTGAGATGCAGCCTCCCTCCACGCGGCCATAAACCTGATTTATGGGACGCATCACCTTTCCCCACCCCTCGCTGCATTCCAGTTTCTCACTAAAACACCCACCTGACTGGAAAACCCTTTTCAAGACACAGTACACGGAAAGAATTGAAGCTGCAAATGGCTTAAAGGGAGTTCATGAGCTGAGGCTTTGTTACCCAAGCCAAAAAAAAGAATCCACTTCAAACACAGTATATGGAGGGGACTCAGGCCGGGATACCGTGGGGCTCCTGTCTGCACAAGTGAAGCTATCGTTGCCCAAACCCCTCTGCTTACAAAGCAAGCAATGGGCCACAAAAGGGTTAAAATCAAACAAGGTAGGATAATTTCTGATTCTGAGCATGTCCCAAATGTATTCTCCAGTGCGCTTGATGGAGAAGGAAGTCCAGGCAGTGGCCTTTCACATGACATCATAAAAGCCTAATTTATCACCAGCCACCAAACATCTAGAAAATCATAACATCCTTTCAGGAAAGCCATGTGCAAAATAATCAGATCTACTTTGATGAAAGCTTCAGCGCTGGAGTCCAAGTAGGACACTACAAAGAATAACCCTTTGCAGGTACTGGCATACAGCAAAGCAGGTCACATTTAATGCTTCGGACTCACGCCGTGCCCATTAACAGGCTTATGCATTTCCCACCTATAAACAATTTCTATTCTGGATGTGGTAGAACACTGGTCACTGCTAAGTCCAGGCAAGGTGGCCAGCTGAATATTTCCTTTACAGCTGAAAAGTATGCTACTGCTGCAAATAAAGGCATGGTTCTCCCCACTCCGTTGTCTCACAGAGTCTTGCAAGTGTATTAGGGATGTGGGCTGGGTACTGCCACAGCATCTCACAGCTTTGGAAAGGATGAAGCCCTCCCAGCACCCTCAGCATCGGGGCTACGCCGGAGGGAGGGGTGCCTTCCAGCTGACAACCTCCAAAACGCTTTGCAAAAGAAGATCCCCTCTGTCAGTCCGAGGTGCTCACTGTTCCGGCTCTTTTGCATCATAATTTTTTGGTGGCCAGTTGTAACCTGATTGTCTTGAAGGAAAAATACTGCTCAGCAAGGAGTACACCTCCGTAAAATCAACTGGCTTCACACTTGCAAATGAAATCAAATAAGTCTGCTTTTTGCGTTGATTAGGTAGACAAAACAGACCGCTGAGCAATTAATGAACGGCTACAAATATCAGCTACATGGTGTCCAAGATTTTTTTGGTCTGTGAGGTAAGTTGGTTTGTGTGTGTTTAGAGACACACAGATTCCAATAGCCATTCAGTTCACCGACCCTGCTGCTTAATGGTTTGACCCTTGGGCTCCTGCTGGTCAATGGCCACAGGTTCTTCTGGTCTGACTGGAAAAATAACTGGATTTTCCACACCATTCTTGGTAGTTCGTGGTTGCAGGTTCTCTGATCTTGGTTAATAAAAATAACTTCCTATTACATTTCCTGCACAGGAAAGCCTGGGAAAAAAAAAAAATCATAGTTTTTGCTGTTCTATCTTTCACTTTCTCTCAGAGCAGACATCCAACCCACCACAAAATCTTCCAAGAAAACAATAAAATGAATACAACTATTTTATTTTCTTTTAAAGATCAGTATTTTATTCTCTCCTATCCTTCCCTTTCCTTGGTACTTAATTTCTCTCACCTTCCTTGTTGTTTAAGTCTTTCTCACATTTTGGCTAATTTATTTTCTCGTAAAATCCCATTTATCTCTTTTAATTGTAAGACATTTTTCTTTCCTAATTTGATGTCTTTCCCAGTCTCTCTCTTTCACTCACGCTCCTCCTACTTCTTTTTTGAGCATCACTCTCCTGTTCCTCACTATCATCCTCTTAAACCCAGCCTTACTTCCCCATCTCTTCTTCACCCTCAAAAAATGACACCTCACACTGAAATTTTGTTCTTTTCTTCTCATTTCTGCTATAGCAATCTTCTCGCCTGAATATTTTTCCATTTTTTTCCCCCAGGTATTCTCTATGTATTCTCACAGACTTGTTCCTTTTTCTCATCCAGCGGTACTCGCTCACACACCAGTGCCAGCTTTCTCTTCACTCAGGTTCTGAATTTTGAGTAGAATATTGCAAGGTTTGGGAAACAATTTATATTACCACTAACACAGCAGAGGTTTGCTGACAGGGCTGAAACTATGTTGAAATAAGGTTTTAAGAAGCAACAAGATCTCCTAAATCTTACAGCGCCAGTTTCAGTAGGGGTAAAAAGCAGATTTATTTACTGCTATTACTGTTCACAGTAGCTGCCTATAAAAGTCCACAGATTTGGCAGGGCGTTCACCAGATATACTTTAAAAACCTGCATAATATGCTCTGTTTCTTTCCAAAGCATCACCAAATGCAAATATCACTTCTTGAAATCTGTCCTCTCAATGACCTTCTCTCTCTTAAACACTTTCAATTAAACAAGAAAAGAATTTTTGATCTGTTACCAAAGAATTCTTCATTATTTCAGCCTGCAGCACTCAAATGTGCAAAAGCATCACAGAAGGAAAACAGTTATCATTTTCTAGTGGTCCTGCCCTACTTACCAAACATCGTTTAGTTCCACAATTAAAAAGCAAGGAAACTACTCAGACATAGAGGGCAGTAGGCATGGGCTCAGAATACTCCAATGCTTTCACCTGTTTAATGTCTAAAATGTGAGATGCCTCATCCATCACTCGATTCCTTTACAAGGAAAGTGTCTTTGAAGACCATTCACACAGGAATTGTCTTTCGCCAAGCTGCGATACAAAAGATGGACTGTTCCTCAGACAAGCAATCCTACTGCTCATTCATGTTTTGGCAGGCCAGAGATGCCAGGTAAGGGTCCCATCACGTGTTGCACAAACGCAGAAGTGGCAGCCCTTTCTCTGAAAATCTGTCAAAGTCAAGTATCACCTCCTGGAATATCCTGTTAGAATTCACCTACAGCTTGCATCTCTTTTCCAGTCCAGGTCACCAAGAAACCTGATGGTTGGTTTGCTTTGTTTGATGTATTCCAAGGTAACGGACAAGATGTGTGAACACATAAAGACATGAATGTCAGAACTGCCACGTGTCTCCTGAGAACCTAAAAAGCAGCTGAAGAAAGCTAGATGAACATCTTGTCAGCTTCATTCCACTTGTAACCTGAGCAAGACTTCAACTAGGTGTAATAGCATTTAGATAAAATAGAACCGCCTCACAGCAGCACTACAGGGACTATGAAGAACCACCAGAGGAAGAAAGATACAGGTTTTACATACTTAAAGCAATAGTAACGACATTACTGCTCCAAGTGGACGTAGAGCACCTTGATGCAGCAGGTGACTTTTTTAACCATATATTTCTTTTGTTTTTTTTTTCCTAAAGTTTCACTTCTATTTCTGCCCCTGGATTTTCTTTTATAGCTTCTTTCCCACAAAAATCAAATACTCATTCTGGTAATATTAAGAGACTATCATTGCTTGCTCAACTTTTCCCCTCCAGACCCCTATTGGGAACTTGGTAGTAACAGAACTCATGAGTTTATTGGTTTGTCTTCTGTTCTCTAAACAATTTCCATCTTTTCAAAGATTTTCTCTACATATAAAATGTCAGAACAAAAACCTCACATGTCAAAAAGTTGAGATTTGCGTAATCACAGGATCCCAGAACTTTCTACTTTATGAAAAGAAACAAAGAAAAAAGGAGAATATGGTATTAATTACACAACTGCAAAGGTTGGCAGCACAGAACAGACACAAATTTATTTCACTTCACTGTCGCTCAAGCAGGGATTCACCCTGTCGTTTGCGAGGAAGGACCCTGCAGTGCACTGCTGCTGCAGCCTACAGCAGAATGCCTTTTTTCCTGATTTCCTTTTCACTCCAAAAGACAGCAGAATTCATCAAAACCTTTTAGAAGTGCATCATCCCACGCGTTTTTTTTTAAAAAATGAAATACAAATTTCAAACTTACCACAAAATCTGCTCAACGCTTTATAAACTTTTGCCAAGGTGTCCACGAGTTAATCATTAAATCTCCACTTACTATTAGAAAAACATCAGAAAAGACTTCACGTTCTGATGATCTACCTGTTCAGCAGCGCTACCCACAACTTCTCGCTGCAGCAGCACGCAACTGAAGCATGAAACAATCATAAGAATTAGTAATCTGAGCAACCCAAACCAAAATGATACCACGGCTTCTAAACGAGCTTCACAACACGCTAGCACACGGTATATGGCAGAACTGCGAATTTCTGTGGTCTTGAGGTTTGATTTGAGAAGAGAAAGACTGAAATTGTTCACTGATATTAAAAAATAAATCTTATTAACCTAGAAGGGCTGCCTGGCAGTTTACACTAAAAAGGTCCAAATAAACCAATTGTATCTTTTTAAACTATAACAGTATAGATTTTAACAGCACGTACTGCCGTAAAGTCCCATGAGCTTACTATTCCATACAGGGAGTGAACTGAGAGAGCTCTGACTTTGCATAGCGTCTTTTGGCATCGCCTATCCTTAAATCATAACAGTCAGGAACTTTTTCATCAGCATGAAAAAGAAGTTGAGATCTAATCAAGAGACAGCACTGTGTCCTGACACTGCCTGCTCTATGCTTGCTCAAGCACGTAGGCAGCAGCTGGCACTTCCATGGCCTGATCATTACTATTGCTCTTCAAATTATGCCTGTCACACAGGTTAGGAAAACATGAGCAATTAAACAAAAGCAGTATCATAAAAGAATAGTAAGAAAAAAATTAATAATCATCCAAAAGAGTGTTTGGGGCACCTCCCTAAACCACCTTGGATTTCTGCCCCTTCTGCTCAGACAGTTTTCCTCTGTGTACTTTTTAATTATTTCCTTCATGAGTCCTTTAAGGCAAAGAAGTTTGTAGAGGCAGGAAAAAAACATGTATTAGAACTGATGAGAACAGTGATATGCAAAGAAAGAGAAATGCCAATTAAGTATCCCCTGAACTACTGCAGCCTGATTTTGAATCGCTTATGGCAAAGACTTAGGCCTCACTGAGACGCTGGTAGTTCAAGCTGCGTGTATTTTAAACGCAAAATTTCAGAAGCTTCTGGTTCCTTATTTGAACCATGCACTACAGCTGGTCACTGGGTGCAGTGCCTCTCTTCTGGCCCACCAGCTCATCATGCCACGTTCAGGATTTAAACCACGTGCAGGTCAACACGGAAATTCTGCAGCCCCAGCGCTACACGTAGATGTACACCTCCTTTTGCTTGGACAGTCAACAACCAAACTCATTCCTAGCTCAGTTCTCTTACAAAAACAGCGTAAAACAACACAGCAATAAAGACAGAGACTTTGGACCGTGCTATTAACAATCCTAAGCAGGCTGTTGCAGCCTATTTTTGTGCACGTGGGTACTGGGAGTGAGCAATTCTGGTAACTGCATACAAAAATGGCCAGGTACATGAGTAACGGGACATTTGCCATCTGTGATTATTATCGTGGGGGAACTCCATGAAATGTGTGATCCTTCATGGATCCTCCATGCAAATATTAGGTAAAAAGAGCACTGTTTTCAGCTGCTTTACACCTGGAATAGTTATTCACATATCTAACCAAAAGGTGCAACCAACTCGATTTGCTCCTCCTTGGTCTACGTTTTGCATGGGTTTCAATTAGACAAAGTACAACACAGGGAAGACTCGTGCCTGTCTACATAAGAACAATAAGTGCAGCAACATATATAGTGTTTAACACATTCATATCCACATATTTAGAGATGGTTCTTGTTCTTATCGGATAATTTTTTGCTCAGGTGTGTGCCTTAAGTTATGTATTTTCATACAGACTTCAGCACCTCTCTAAAATAAAGCTCTTCCTACAAACCTAAGTGCTTCCCTTTCAAGATTGAAATTGTTTAGATTACCACAGCTGAGGTGCTAACTAGTGTACTAAAAATACACCAGCAATTCACTACACCTGCTCGAGCTATCTAACAAAATACTTTGGCAGGGAATTCCCATTTCTGGGGAGGAGGGACTTGCACATTCTCATGCAAACTCCTGCTGAACTCAACAGGAGCCTGGCCAAGCAGTGGCTGAGTAAGAAAAATACAGCCAAGCTTTGTAACGTTCATCATCACTGCTGGTAGCATCCCACCAGACTAAACTCACAAATTTGACAGTAGCAAGAAATGAACTGTCTGCATCTGCCATTATTCCTGCTCTTTATATATCTCCTTGATTCAGTCCTCCTTCCACTAGCTTGGTGTAAAGACCACTAAACTCAGCAGCAGATTTCCTCCTTGTCCTCAGGGTTTGCCTTAAGCTACGACATCCCTTTTTCACCATGACCTTCCTCTCCATCTCCTTACAGGCTCTACCTCCTGCCTTCTTATTCCCAGCTCAGTGCAATCACCGCCACCGGCGTTCCTAGGGCGTTTCTACCTTTCACACGTACGAATGTATACGCTTCAGTCTTTGGTCACATCTCTGGAGAGGGTGTTCAGTTAAGTTGGCTCCCTCCACTAATCAGTTTTCCAGCAGGGTTTGCTTGCCAGAACTGGGGCAAATTATACTCAGGTTCATTAATTAAGATACAATAAACTCGGTTTACTATTTACCAGTGTGCCATATGTGGCAAAAGAAAAAAAGGTATATGAAATCAGGAGACCCTCTGGCTGGTTTATGGACACAAAGTCTTTCTGGGAAGGTCACAAATCTCCAAGATATCTCTGCACATGAAGTTTTGCACTTGGATTTCTAATTTAGCTGAAAGATGTGTAAAAACACATGCAGCCAGACAGCTCCTTGGCTATACATCTAAGGAAGCTCAAAGCATAAGTTATTAGTTCCAAAGTCAATTGTAACTTATGCTCACTAAATTGGCTCCAGATCCACCCTTTTCAGACAGTAGTATAGGAATAATTTATTCTTTTGGTGAAAAGCACCCATTTTAGCTAGACCACACCCCCAGCTGGGAGCCTCACCAGCAGCAGTGCCAAAGGCAGAGGGATTCAGAGGGGCTCAGGGCTGTTGGAGGCCAGCGGAACAGGGGTGGATAAAGCACAGTGTGTAACAGTGTCTGTCAGCACGCTGAAACGTACAACCTGTCCCTAACACGGGGGGTCTGCAACACGCAAATCCAAAAGGAAAATGTGTTCCTGTGGTTCAGTCATCACGTTAGACGAAGAGGTTTCCTTGCTTTTAACATCCGTGGAATAGATACCAGAACTCTTGCGGATAGTGGTGAAACCACTGCTTTCTGGGGACCTGAAGTTTTGATCTACGCCCTCAACGTGCGTCTGGTTTTCTCCCATCAAGAAAACGCTGCGCATCAATATGGCACGAGGGGTTTGAAAGCTGTAATTTTAGACGTGCAACCCAGGTGCCAAGTGAAGAGCCCAAGCAATGCAGAGATACAAAATCTACATAAACTCGGAGCTTTTCTCTCATTAATTACACTGGAAACCTGAGTTAAATGACTTCGATTAACTCAGCCCCTTCCAGTGGCAGCAGTGACTTGAAGCGATTTGCTCCACCAGAGAGTTAACTTCCCCAAGAGACTGCTTCACTAGCTATCTACAGAAACACTGGCCTACATACCTTGCAGAGGCTTTTCTTCCCCCAGGTGAACTCCTGCATCACCAGCTATCCAACAGGAACCTCCTCACAGGAGATCTTTAATAGCAGCAGCTGCTGAAGGGAAGGGAACTGCAGAAAGACACTTGTTGCCAAACTGCATTTAAATGGAAGGAGGAGAAGCAGATGGGGAAATCGCTCTGCAGACGGTGTTTACTAGCACAATCAGCACCTGAGGCAGCACTTCTTCAGGTGCTGAAATTACAGAGGTAAGTTTTACGATGAGAAATCTATTCCTCATATGACAGCTATATTTCTCATCACGGATCATAAAAAGCAGATGATCCATCAGATAACTACTTGATTGTAACGTGCATCACAATAAAACCGTCAGCTTTCTGTTTTGTTTTACGACCCTGTTTATGTCTGGAATGCTTTAAAGAAGGATGCTGATGTTCGCCTTGGGTACAAACTGACTCAGGGCACTTCTGGATTGCTACTTATGTAGTAGTAGATAATAAGAATAATGAGAAATGATAGCAGAATTACGTCCAATTTTGCTACTAAGAAGATCAGTATATTACCACCAATATAACTTTGTTGAATATTTTTCTTGGACCAGACCATAAAGAGGATTATTAATTGTCTAACAGTTTTCTCTTCCTTTTCAGTCAAAAAAATATTCCTTTCACTACTCTAATTCCTCTTACATTACAGATCTTTTCCACAACTACTAATTCAAAAATAGTAATGACAGTAATAAAACAAGTAGTTGTAGTAAATAACATAGTTCCATATTTCTATAATAACAACACTAATTTCCAATCTTTACCTAGTATGTGTTGTCAGGTCATTTCTAATTCTTCTCCTCTGAGAGGCAGACAAAAAGGTGAAACTACTTTTCCAAGGTTGCAGAGCAAGCCTCAAGTAAAATTCCTGATTTATCTGACAGTATGTAGTGGAAAGTGTTAAGCTTTGCTGTAATTCAACACCCCAAGGAGACACGTTACCAAGTTTGTTGTGACCTCAGCAGATCACTAAAATTGGAAAAAAAGTTGTCCTTACTGATGTGCAGTCTGCCTCTCTGCTTGGCAAGATTACAACCCCATGAAACAAAACAAACTAACCCTCTGGTCTTGCACAACTCTGCCAGGAGGGCTTGCAAGTTCTCTGGACAATTGAGGTTGCTCTGAAATTGTGGGGTTGATCCATCCCATGTCGAAATCAACAACACTGAACCACAGCTCAATATTCAAATCAGTTCTGCATGAAGGAACAGCATTTCTGTAACCAGCCAGGGCATTGAGACACTTCGTTCTTGACCTTAACCAAACAGGTTAAAGCAATATAGACTTCATATTGCCCTGCAAAAGCGCAGCTGTGCTTGGTATTAGCGAAGACCTTTTTTCATTCCAAGTCCCAGACTTCAGCCATTTTTTTTCTGACTGCATGATAAAATTCAGATGTTTTAAAGAGATCCTCCTTCCCTACATGTGCCCACCCAAGCAGCAGCAGCAGCAGGGTTTCTGCTAAAACCTTCTGCCTTTGGAGAAAGACCAAGCGTGGAAAACTTTAGTGTAAACAGCAATTGTTTCAGAAAATTACGAGTGCACCAGCCTGGGGTAGGGGAGTTGTAAAGGAACATATTTTGCCAGCTCTAATTCAACAGACCTGATCAAGCTCCCATCTTCTTAATGATGAGTACAGACCCTTAAAGTCTCTTACGGTACAGTCCAGGCCTCCTCCACTGCACTTATGGTGGCCTGACCGGCCCTTCACCTCCAATCTCACCCTTCCTCTATAATAATTTCTGCCCCAGCTGATGGGGAACCCAGGCTGTCCCTCCATGAGGTCAGTGAACTCCTACACCCTGGACCGAGCACCAAACTCCCACTGTGTTTTGCTCAGTTACACAAATGCATTTTTCTTTTGCAATAGGTCCCGCAGAGATACAACCAGCTCCTAAGGGGGCTCTAAGTGGCAGCTATCTGTCCCCAAAGCCAACAGTGCCTACGTGCCTGCTAAATCACTGAGCTGCTTGTGCTGAGTAGCTAGAAACAGAAATGCAGGGACCGAGCCCATCTTTTTCCCCTGGTGTCTTACCCTAGAGATATTGGGGAATAGTATGGAGGAAGAGATTAAATGATGGAAAAAAGCGCTGTGCTCCAGATCCAGAAGGACAAAATGGGCAGGAAGAAGGGCTGCACTTACAAAAGAAATGGGATGTCTCTCTGTTGCAAGGGAGGTGTGCTCACTGAAGGTCCTGGAGATGCTGGTGAGTCACTAAGATGATGAAAAGAGCTTTAATACCTGCCTGGTTGTGCGCAGACAGTGCCCCATCAAGACCTAGATCATGCTGCGTGTAATAAAGTGCTTATCGGATGGGAATAAATGCACCGGGGGGATGAAGTAGGGCCTGAACTGCAGAATGGAAAAAGAGACAGCAAGAAATGCATCTTCCTTCCTCCTTTTTTTGATTAAAATTACTGTATTTAAACCAAGGGGTGTAACTAGAAACTGAGAGTTTAAAAAAAGCAATGGAATGTCTTACCTGTATCCAAGCAAGATGCATGCAAGGGTTGCTACTGCATTTCTATAATCTTCAGGTTATCTACTAGGACTATTATTCCATCCTGCAGATGAGGCGTTGCTATTTCAAGTTAAGAAATATTTCTATTTAAAAATTCATATTTCATTGTAAAGTTAACCTCTGAAAAACAGGCCTGTATTTACAAAATCAAGAAATACATTGGAAGCACATGCTTTTAGATGCTTCTGTTACTGCAAGCGCCAACTATCCTAAAAAAGATAAAACCAGCCACCTTCCTTTTTCTTCAACATGGTTATTAATTTTTGTATTCCAGTAGTTCTCTAGAGCATGCAAGCAGTGTCCTCACATTTAGGAAAACAGAAGCTCTTGTGTTCTATCAGCAGAAATTCCTTTTTGCCAGAGACTCAGACTGGGATTTGATGTTGTTCTAAGGAGCAAGCCTCCATTTATCTGCTTGTGTCTTTAACTGTTGATACGATAAAAGTTTGGATATGCTCTGATGAACCCCAAGCAAACAGAAAGAAATTTGTATCTTTCTAAAATCGGGATATTACCTGATACTGCTTGCAGCTGGGGAGGGTCCCGCACCTTTCTCTGAGTACAATACTCAAAATCTCTCTTTCATGATATTTAATTTCAAAACCAAGACAAACATTTCAGTATGGTGAGATTGTGGACTGGGATTTACCACCACACTTTATCCTTGAAGGCCCTCTTCCCACCTCTGCAGCAATATCTCTCTGCCAAACCAGCCCACTGTTCTCCTCAGACTCTAATTGAGGATAACTGGATCCATCTGCCGCATGACTCAGGGGTTACTCTGAACCTTAAAGTCTGTTCCTATGCCACATCCCAGAGATTTCAGCCCCACTTTCAGAGAATTCTGTTTTCTGTTAACATTTTACACAATGGCAGTTTAAGTTTTAACACAGATATTTGCAGAGCAGCGAAGAGCTGAACAAGACACTTCACACATGCCTGCCGAGCAGCCGAAAATCAAAGGTAACGCACATAGGGCTGCTACTCTCTGCCTCATAGCCTGCTTGCTCTTATTCATGATGCTGAAAGGTCAGTCCACGTTTTTAATGTGGGGAGGCATTTCCACTTTTTCATTGCTGGCAGCCAAAAAGAAGGCAGCATGTAAGAAGTAGGACCTGTGAGCAGGTGAGTGTGTGTGGGGGGAACACTGCTCAAACAAATTCGAGCGTAGGATTACTTTTTCATTGGCAACTGAAGAATCACAGTATCATTTTGACACAGCTTGGCCACTGACATACTTTTAACCGAAGCATAAACACGTAATATCATATTACTTCAAGTGCTATTACAACATTGCATACAAGTAACTCCTGCTGATTTAACAGCGCTTGGAAAAAATAATATAGCATTTGTCTCCACGGAATAAAATTCTTCCAGATCCTGGCAATTAGCTGAATGAAGCAACAGAGGCAACAAAAATACTAAAAGTGCTAAATAATTAATGGGAACCAAACTTGAGCAGCTTTGCCTATGCCAAGAACATTAGAGACCTGATCGTGACTTTTGGCAGTTCTGCCTTGAGCAGAGCTCCTAGTGGTTTGTATTGATCTAAAAATTAGGGTCTGTTTCCATGAATTCAGCCCTGCCATTCTTCCTAGAATGCAGTTTGAAGCAGTAATGAATCAAAATAAATCGTACATTATGGGATGTACCACCGCATAATTTAAAAAGTGTGATAGGCATATGGTACGTCCTGCTAAATGCCTTGGTCTGGGCAAACCACGGGCGAAGAATTTTCAAGCCACTGTCAAGTGCTGAACTATTCCCCTCAGCACTAGAGATCTGTCTTCCATACCCTCCAAAGGGCTGAAGCGCGATGACAAAGCATGATGGACGTCTCCAAATATTTAAGCAACAGAGAACAATGGTATGAGACGACACTGTGAGATAGTGTTGCACACAGGGAGCGTTGCTGGCCTTGAAGTCACCTCTCGAAGTGTGGTAACACCCTAGGGTGTCTCCTGCCACTGCATCACTCAAATATGAGCTGGAAAAAAAAGAAACCCTAGACCTTGAAAGAAACCTATTTTCAGTGAGGAATTATTAGTAGCTGGCAGCTGGTGGGGAAAGGACTTTGATTTCTGCAGCTCTAGTTCCCACTTGAGTTCTACGAGCGTTCAAAAAGGTGGCATCTCCTGAAGCAAAAGCACTGTGTTTGGTCATTGCTCGCCTTACAGCCACTTCACCTTCCCAGTGAGCACGTCCCAGTTTGGTGGTCATCTGCAGACATCTCCTTGAAGCAAAGTGGACTTTGGTCACTTTTCTCCTGTGTTGCTTGCATGGTCCTGTGAGTATCTGTGGCTCTGATCCACCGTGAAGTTTACACTAGAACTGGTATAAACTCTAAGGTGAATCTAGCCAAGTATTTCAAAAATCTTAATTCCACTGAGCAAATATTTTCAGATATCATCCTATCTCAGAAGTTTTCCATGTTTGATTCCAAATGAATCTTCTCTATAACAGTGTTTATATTTGGCTACCTGCCGAATCAAACCAATAGGTTTCTATGGAGCTACGCTGGGAAAGAATTTGGCTTATTCTCTTTAAAGCATGTTGTGCTTGAGAAGATGTGACGTGTGATGCCAACCGGCTGTATTTTATCTTGAGTTGTTTCAGATAAATAGGGACTGTTCTCTAGCAGGCTGAAGTACATCACTGCTTCATGGGAAGTGGAAAAAGAAATACTTCCCCTTCAGCTGCAGCCATCTTCCTGTGCTGAAACCCAAACACTCTGAATGGCACTGTAATCAGAAACAGCAGACATGCAAGTTTAAATTATAGGTCCGATTTGAAATAGATGTGCAGTGGATCATGTTGATGAAGAGAGCCATATTTCACATGCTAGCAACTGAGGATTGCGCTCCCCATTCTTCTGCAAAGACAACTCCGACCGCGCTTGACGTTTGCCCAAGTCATTACTGAGAACACCTACTCTGCTAGTGGAATATTGCACACAAACTGGGAAGCAAACTGCTGCTTCGTCGTGGGAGTCCACTGCCAGCCACTGGGAAAGGCACACAGCACGAAGTCCCCGTCGCTGCGAGCAGCACTGTTACCTGATACAGCAGGACATGACACAACCAGTCATGGACAGGGAAGAAATGTTTCATCAAACACCAAAAGTAAACCTAATAAAAGTAAATGCTGGGATGTTTGTTGAAGTGTGATTTTTAAATTAGGCTTTTAAGAACGCGATGGGATAGCTTTGTTTTGCTGACGTGACTTGCTTCTGAGAGATGCAAGTTGACATTTTTGTCTGAAGTCAAACGCCAGGACTGGTGGGTTTTGCTTTGTCACCTTCGTGCAACCAGGTGCATCTGACATTGTGTGCTACAGAACCAGTGCTGAAAACCATGACTGCAACATGTCAGGACGCTGGCTTGATTTCTAATACAAAGCTTGTCAGACTTTCAGGTATTTCAGATATACTGTAGACTGACCTTACACGATACGCAATTTCATGAGCTCTAGCAGTTGATGCACCCACTTCCTTCCCCAAAACTGATTAAAAATTGTGTATAAAGACACTTCACAGTACAGATTGTCTTTTTGAAGTCCTTAAAGTGATTTAAATTGATACAATTTCTTGTTAGGTTTAAAAAAACCCCACCAAACCCACAAACCAACAGGTCTTCCATTTAGCAGACTACACGTACATCAACATGAGCGAAAGAAGAAATACAGCCTGTGTCAGAGTCATATGAGGATACAGGCATGCACGGAGACATAATCAAAGTAGTAAAATGATACAAGCGTGTTTTAGCATATTGGTGTTTCACTTTTCAGGTTTCCTGAACATCAGCTGCATATGTAATGAAAATAAATGGGCTTCAGTCTTCATTAGCTAATGAAGTAGGCTATAGTGATATAAAGCTGTTGGAGTGTGTGAAATACGTATACTTCTCAGAGTATCCACAAGCCCTACAGCCACAGCATCATGACAGAAAAAGACAGCTAGGCAATACTTACACAGTAAGCCGTACCAAGAAAAGATAGGGTACTGACCTGAAGCTGTAATAGTTCAATCCTGTTCTTTACAAGGGGGCCCTAGGTGGAGTTGGAATGTTACTGATTATTTGCAAATGTATGTAGAGTTGATAGAAAATCATTCCCCATAATAATTATTTTTATGATTCTTCAATTGTAATTTGTAAATAAATAGCAAATAAAAGCTTGCGACATGCAGTTGTCTGTAGACAACTGTCATCTCTTAGGAATTAACAGACACAGACAGAGGCACTTCTATTTACAGAGAAGTTGCTCGAAGAAAATGGACCTGAATTATTTAGTCCTCTTTGGCATGAGAAAAAAAGATCACCGTGAATTCTAACATTGATTTGCAAACATGCAGTCAATCCCATATGACTATTATGTGTATGATGTCAGCGTGCTTTGCAATTGTAAAAGATTTGAATGACTTAGCATATAAAATAATCCCAAGATGTCATTAATTACCTATGACAGTCATTCCCCCTTTAATTTTCCTCATAAACCAGCGACAGCCAAGATGGTTACAGAGCAGACGGCTATGAAAACACAGTGGCAGTGGGAAAGCCCTCCTTTTGAACTCAGGTGAGATAAAAGATGATTATATTGGCTGTACTCTAGGGTTTTTTTAACTGCTTGCTTAGCATACAAATAGTGCAGCCGGAATGAGACTTGCTGTCACCCTGGTAGGCAGACAGGTACATCGGCTGGGGAAAATACACAATTCCTGGCCTGTCGGCTTGGATTAAGATGGCTCACTGCGTGCTGGGACCTGCATGGGCTTTGGGACACGCCTTTGCGTTAATGCCAAGGGTGGCAATATGCTCCATTTCATGCAAATGTGATACGGCCCTTGGGCTTCTGGCAAGCTGCCGGGGCGGCCCGCAGCTCTCTTCTGAAGAGCATGCTACCGTGATATCCTGCAGAAATCATCCAAAACGCTGCGGCCACTTCAGTGTCATCTGCAGCGCGTGGCATCCCCTAACCTAGAATTCTTAAGTATGATTAAGATTTATATAGTTACTGTAGCCACATGCACAAAAGAGCTGGAGCGGTGTCAACAGCTTCTCCTAACTGAAAGCTGAAAAAATGAAAAGACGAATGCAAAGGCTTGGAATTGGATTTTAAATATATTGTGCAACGGGTTAGTGGGACCAGTTCCACCGCTGATAAAAAAGTCCAGTCCTGCAAAGCTGTCTTGCTCACTACGGTTTTCCGGTAGTGTCCGTGTGATATTGGCAGGTTAATAATCTATTTTTGCTTTTTCTCCAGGCAAAGCCGTAAGTTTCTCTAATATCACAGTGGGTAGCCATGGAAATTAGCATACTACAAGATGAGGATAGCAAATAACTCCATTCCCAAATGCTATGTTCAGCAGCCAGATGTGTTAGTGGATTTGGCAGCATTTGCCAACTCCTTTGCACATGAATAACTCTACTCATGGTTTAAACAAACGAAACTAGGATAAATGAGATTAATTTGCCAATAGCAAATTACATTCTATTTAAAAATACGAATAAGCCTGTACCCAGTCCACATGTTTTTGTGTATTTCCCATACAATTTTCACGCACGGAAACACTACAGCAGACTATCGAAGAGTAGAGGGTGCAGCACACTCAAATAGCTGAAAATAAGAGGAATATCCTAGAGCATGGGTACCTTTCCAACAGCCTGGAGACCACAGATGCACATGTCACAGAGACCTGGCCCAAGGAGAAAAAGCAACCGTGAACCTCTTGCACAGCTCATGCCACTTTGGAGAGGAAAGATCTGCATGTTAGAGCGGCCTTAGTCAATGAGCCCAGATCAGGCTGGGGGAACATACAGCTGGATTAACCCACCCTTTAGATTTTGTTCGGTATCTAGCCATAGCTGTGGCTGCTGGTTACTCTGCCCAGTGGAAGGCAGAGTCTGCTGTAAACACAATGCGAAACCTAAACAGGTTATTCCTCTTCTTGTCTCCTTTGTCCGTCACATATTCAAACTGGTCCTCCAAACTCCATTTTGTCCTCAATTACTGCATTCCTCAATTTGCTAGAAAAAGTTAGTGTAAGTATTACACTAGTATTAAGTAAAAAGTTAGTGTGAGCACTTTAGCTCTTGCTGATGGACGGTGAAGATTTTTTGAATAATGTAACTTTTTACTTCAGTGCTACAAATACTCTGTTAAAAATCTTCCTATTCCCTGCCCTAAGATCTTCATACATCTTCCATTTAAGAAATCATAATCTCTCCTCATCTTCCCTTGCCTGTTTTTGTTTGCTTCATCGCACATCTCTGTTCCACTTGCCATATTCCCCTCTAAATCACCTCTATTTATCTACCGGTCTCCCTCATACGCCTTTCTTTTACCATCTATTCCATTCTCCCTACTGGGACTTTCAGACTTCTGCCATTTCTTCCCTTCCCCATTTCTCTGAAGGGTTTTTGAACTTCTCCTTACCATTGATACTTCTCCTCCCACCCTGGCTTTTGTGCCATCACCCTTAGGTAGCACGATCGTGTGCTAGCTACTCCCTCTCCCAAGTGCAAAGCCTTCAGGATGGAGCCTAATGCCAGTGGAGGCAGAGGGAGCATGAAGGACGTCTTCTCTTGTTGGTCTTTCACCTGAGAAGAGGCACTTAGAGCATGAAAGAGGGAAACGATCAACGGGGTCTCCTTACTTGGAGCTGACAGCACGGGTTAGACCATCCTCCCTGCAGCTACCTGCATGGGACCATTCCCCATGGGCCCAGTCACACCACCATCCATCACAAGCTCTGACGAGAGAGAAGGGTAACGGAGAACACAACGACTCCCTCTAGTGATGAGTCCTTCCACACCTTTCAGGACTGGCAAGACCTGGGGGTGGATGGCAGCTTCCCTTGATAAAGTCAACTAACATGGCGGTGGGACAGAAGCATCCTTCTCTTCAAAGAAAAATAGCCCTGTTTTAAAGGTTATCACTTATCACCAGTTAGATTACATGCTGGCTATTTAAAGACTTCTTCTTGAAAAGCAATAAAAAACAAATAGCAGAAAAGTGATGTAATTTCTGACATCGTCGGTGTGGAAGCCCCCAATAGGAAGTATTGTAAACCGTTTCCCAATCTGCTTTTTTACAGACCTAGGAATTAAAAAGTGTTTAATGCTTAAACCAAATGTTTAATTTTGAACATCCCCACAGAGTCACACTGCAGTGTGGAGGTTGCAGTTAAAAGCCCAGATTCCTTCATCTTCCTGACAGTGAATCTACAGTATAACAAAAACATTTTGAAACAAATGTAGAAATAGTTCTAACTGGAGCATTAACATAATTTACTTCAGTCGTGTTCATCAGGATCATTTATATCTTACACATGTGATATGTAAATATTCACCCTCCCTATACATATACAGTTGGATTTTATATATTACATATAAAAACACTCCCTTACAAAGTATGATTCATTGGTTTAACAGTTGGTATTTTAGCTTTTCCAGTACGTTCAAAAGCAGTTTATACATTTAGAAGTATGATGTATATAATCATTACTGTGTTAAGTAGGGTCTCATCCCATCTGTATGAGAAGACACGTTACACGTGCTAAGCTAAGCCCTGAAAACTACGGAGACGACTCCAAGCTCTGGAAGAACTGTGAGCCAAGCTTTGGCTGATTGCTATCCATGCCATTAGAAAGTGGCTTGCTACCTGATTTATAATTATGCACAGTAAAATATATGCATCAAGACAAAAGGGTGTAAAACGCTACCCGTTATCATATACAAGAGTTGATCTTACAACGGGGTGTGCATCAGCCCGGGAGCAGGACTATGCTACCTCATGATTAGAGAGCAGGGCTGGGAGTCAGATCCCATGGTCTGTCTTGCCATTGATCTGTGGGCAAGTTGTTTAGTCTCCCTGTGGTTCGGTTCCTCAAGAGGAGTGGCAAACCTTATCAACCGAACTCGTATGTCGAAGATTTTTACTTAACGAAAGTCTGAAAAATACAGAGATCTGCTGACTGCCAAGAATTATCCTCTTTTTCTTTGACATGAATGAAAGACATCCCCACTGAATACACATTGAATATCAGCAAACCCAGTGTAAACACATCATAAAGAACAACCTTACACAAACGTGGAAACAGTTCACGTGCATATGGGGACAAAAGGGAAAAAATGCATGCCCCCATCCAGAGTCAAGCTTGTGCCACGTGATTACAAGGACTTGTAGGCTGAAAGGAGGCTGCGTGTATTCAACATTTGGGTCCCACCTTGGCTGTTATGGATCTTCTTAACTTTGTCATTCACAGGCAGCCCACCCATATATGCTCTTTGAGACAAGGAGAGCATACTTCTTTTTTTGGGTGACAGATGGAACTGAGAACCTGCTTACCTGTTCTGCGTGCAACGAGAGAAAATATCATGAGAGAAAATAACTGAGAACAGTTAGGTCAGATAATCCCTAACCTGTCCAGCTTTGAGGCCTGCGCTGCCTCAGTGTAAGCAATATACTTGGGAATAGAGACCATGCTGATCTTCTGTACCAAGTGGTTCCTCTAACCACAGAGAACGCCACGCGTTGGCTCAGATTCATTGAGTTCAACTTGATGGTATGGGCAGGGTGGAGGGAGCACGCTCGACGATCCCCAGAAACAACACGTCTCATTTAGCACCACCAGAAGTGTGAATACTTTGAATATGAATTAAATATTCTGGCTTTTTAGCTGGAAAAATTAAAGACTTTTCACCAAGTGTGTGTAAACCGTGATTTCTTTCTAATTCTCATAGCATGCAGTGATTTTCATAGGGGAAAAAAAACATATGTCAATGACACACAAGCCACAGCATCACCACATCTCAAGGCCCCACCTCAAAGCAGGGCGTTACAGATGTCCACTGACAACAATCCATCTAATTTTTTTTTTCTGTAATGATTATTAGAAATTATTTTGGCTGAAATTTCCAAAATTCTTCAGCTTGGGGGAGACACTTAAGACAGAAAATTTCAGCCAGTGTGGATCAAAATCTAGAAACTTGCTCAGAAAAGAAATAAAAATGATACGATAGGAAATTTCGTATAGTACGAATAAGGCAAAGAAGGCAATACCTTTTTGTTGACAACCTTATCTGGCTGGCAAAACGATCAGTAGACCAGACTTGCCTGTGCTTAAAAGTCCCTCAGGATGTCTTCGGTATCTACCTTATCCTAAGAAGCACAGATTTTGGGGTCTGCCTGGCAGTAACCTTGAATATTTAGGCTGCAACACACCAACTTGGATAGTATGAGATAGGAAATATATAACTGAACTTTATGCTCTCTCCCATTAGAAGAGCAGTCCAACTCGTTATTCTGCCTAGCACATCTCCTCAGGGTTGTCCTGGGTCGCTCGGCACTCGCTGAGAGCGATGTCCTACCAGCAGTCGGACGCACTGGGAGACCACGGAACTTTGTCCTGGACCTGGCATCCCCCCCAAGCCCTTGCAACGGACCACGCTCCTTCCTTTGAGGGAGACATCTCTGTCCACTTTGTGCTGGAGAAAGGCTCTTCATCAAGCGAATTGATAACAGGGGTGATCAAAGTCTGGCAGTTGTACCTTATCTATCGGGGGCCATAATTCAGGACTAAAGCTGCCCTTCGGTTTGCTCCTCCCCGCCATTAAATTACACTCAATCACTGCGCGGAGAATGCAGCCCGTGCGCTCGCAGCCAGATGTTATCATTACGGGCCTTTTCTTATAAACTGATGCTGAAACCCGAGTGGTTGATGAGACTAGCTAAGCAGTTGTACCTTTGACCTGATTGCATTAAACTTGCCCTATCAATTTAAGTTTAGTATAAACACCATTTCCCAGAGTCCCTCATGACTTCAGTAGTGAGAAGAAGCTGACTAAGCCTAAACATTTTTTAACAGCAATCTTGTCTTACAACACCAAGGGGATTTGCCATGTATCTGGGGCTTTATAAAACCATATGAACATGCTGAAAGAATTAAAGTCCTTTAAAAATGCAAAATTGATGGTGACAGTCCTTTTAGAAAATCGGTTTGTAGAATGTCAGCACAAGAGGGGCTGGAAACAGGACTAAAACAGCTTTAAAAAATACAACAGATTTGTGTTTGTTTCACACAGTTGTTCCTGAATACTGAGATTTAGAGATAAAAGACAAAACAAAAGAAAAAAAAAATCTCCCAAACTGAATTCATCACCAATTAAAAAGAACTCCCCCTCCAGCACTCCACACCTCAAAGCCCTTTCAGATCTATCACTCATCTGAGGTATCCCATAAAACACAGAACATCTTTACACTGTAATTTATTTTTAATAAAACTTGCTCTATTTCACATTGAGGATAATTCAGTTAATCCTATCAAAAGTTTCTGTGTAGCAGCACATGAGCTATAGCATATGGTATAGCATATGGCCAACGAAGCTGAATAAAGGGGGACAGGCATATAAATATAAGCAGAATAATGAAAGTAACACCATGCTGAAGTCAGCTGTGGAATGATAAAGCAGTGGAATGATAAAGCAGCGGTTTGGTGCTGCAAATGTTGGTAAAACAACGGGAGAGAAGCGAGCAGAATATGGATCTTCAGCTTGCCACATCGCGAGTGCTTTGGCCCTGACGCAGAAACACACACTTGAAGTTGAGCAGAGGAGTATTCCTGCCAACGTTAGTGGAAGTTCAGAAGTAGTCAGTGCTCTGCAAGACTGAACTTCCAACCCAGAATTAGAAAACAAGAAAAAAATAAAGAAATATCCAAGAGTGGCACTCATTTTAGAAGAGCTGGGTATACTGACACACCAAACCCGTCAGGGGAACTGCTGCTAGGAGTGCAAAGAGGAAGTGCATTCAGCAAAATGTAATGATTTCATGCTTATGCATATTCGTGCAGAACATGACGCAGAGCACTGAAACATAAAGCACATAAAAAGCCAACAAAAAATTACGAACTTGTTTTACTGTTTTGAAATCTAACAAAGCAAGAATATGCATGTAAAAAACAAACAAAAAAACCCCCAAACAAACATAAAAAAACCAATCCAACCAACAACTACTGCTACTTAAATAATTATGGAGAAGTTTTTTCAAGAACTGATTTACCTGAGTTGCTACCTCAGTTCCTCTTAGCAGCAGCAGCAGCATCTGACTTACTAAATTAAACAAATGCCAGTATTCCACTGCAGGAAGAAAAGGCAGGTAAGGAAAAAAAATAATCTGGTGCATAATTTTACATAATGCAGAGGAAAAAAGTAATCCAGAACTTGAAATAGAGTTCTTCTGTGATTCAAATTAAAGCAGGGTCCTTTCATGCAAAAAGTAAAGGACATGTGAATAGCAAAAACGAAAACTAACGTTAAGAAGACTTGCACAAATTTCTTGCCTTGCGGAAATCATCTCTGCTTCTCTCCTTTTGGGATCAGATGATACAGAACAAATCCCGTGACCTCGACTCTCAATCCGGAGAGGAGAAGAACACAGAAAAAAGTATCAACTCTTCCCTGCAAACTTTCTAAAGTAACGTTGATTTACCTCGCCATGCCCTGTGACGACAAAAGACACTTCTGTCTCATGGCTTACAGCACAGTGTGGAAGCATCTGAGTAGCTTCACCCTACATTTGCTATCAAGAGTGATCTAGATGTGACATGATCAGGCACAACATAGGTTAATATATCTTTCCAGTAACTAGAGTAATAGCTAAGCTGGAGAAGATGAGGTACAGCAGAGCAATAATAAGATGTATAAAGGGGGATGGCAACAAGTCACAAAAGGGGAAGTCTTAGGCTGGCATGAAGTTACTGGTGGGCTTTGTCATTATCAGCCTTAAGAATAATTACAGGCACTTTTTATAATATCAACACTACTAGAAACAAGCTGAAGAAAGTTGGTGAAGGATTAAATTTGAGAAACGTGAGTACAGAGGAGGCTCAAGTTAGAAAGAAACACCTGGCTCAGCCTGAAGGCTGCCATCGTGAGAAGGAGTTGAGAGTCAAGAAGAAAAAGCCTGAAATAATTCACTTAGAGACTAGAAACAAAAGGTTCACTGTATTTTGAAATAACTGGTGTAAAGAAGAACCTGGAGGTACCAGTTCATCACAGGTGACCATGAATCAGAAGTATGATGCAACCTTAATATGCACAGTATGAGGTGTTTCCAGCCAAAGTAGGCGACTATTACTGCTAGCGTATGAGGCACGGATTGATGTGTCTTTTATTTCAAATACTGTGTAGTATTTAAATACAACTCTGGGTAGTGTTGTTAAAAGAAAACAAACTGGAATGGGAGCAGATACAGAGAAAACTGTATGGTCAAGGGGTGCAGAAACATCTTATAAGGACACAAGGATGAATTTTGTTTGTCTAGTCAACCTTACTAAGACTTGGGAGGTGATATAACTGTGTGCTATATGGTCTCTTGGAAGAAGATGTTATAGCATCACCACAGGAAAGAACTATTTGAGTGAAGGCCAGTGGTATAAGCGCAGATTGATGTAAGCTTGCCAAAAATGCCAATACAGTGGGTGGTTAGAAGAAAATTGCTAACTATAAGATCAGCAGGTTCTGGAGGGCTGTACGGTGGGATTAGCTGGGGCTAAACATCACGCATTTAATGAAAAGGGTTTTGTGATATGACACCTGCACCTGAGATGACGTGTAGGTATCTTCCAACTTGCTGTTAACAGCATGGCTATAACATGAGCATCAGGATTTGGTAATGCTCTTATGCTTCTTAATGATCTAATATATTAAATTTATATCATACTTTTCAACCCAAAGGATCCCAAAGCACTTAACCTATTGCAACTGATGTGCTGTCTGTGAAGAGAGGGCTCCATTCCCTGCAGAAACAGAGCTGCAGCACAGGTGAGAGGCAGCAGCTGTTTAAAGTTCCAGCTATAAAGAAGTGTTTACATTTTACAATAGGAAGACCAAAGTGGTCTTTTGGGAGAGAAAGTATTTTCACTGGAAAACTGTAAGTACTCCGTATTTCCTATTTTCTTCTCCAGGCGGGAATTCTGTCGTCGATGTCATGGAGGGACCAAGGTGCAGGAATCCTAGCAGAATGACGGCAAAAATATTTCCCCTGTTCGTGCTTCTACTACCCATGCAAATAATTTTATGTGCAATGTTGCAAAGCCGTCACTACCCTCTCATTTTAGGGACTTTCCTGCCTTCTTCAGGGGATGGTATCTCAGGAGATTCATTAAGACTTGACCGAATTAACCACTCTAAATCAAAGACGATACTGAAGTGTGTTTGTGCAGGATCCCCCAGTGGGTGGGACAACTGCAGGCTACATTCCCTGCAATGCATGAAAACCCCCCAAAATCAGAACGGACCTTTGCAGGCCACATACAAAGGCTTGGCCAGCTGTCAGACCTAAACCTTCAAAAACGATGAGGCTGGCTTATGAGGAGCGTGATGCCACCACCTTGACTCCGAGTTTGTTTTGTCTGTATTAACAAAACCCAAGAAATATTTTTTTCAATGAAGACATGACGTATAATCACACTGGGTAAAATACAGACATGACTTTTAGGGACCATTATGTGGCTCTTTCACCAAAAGTGACTGCAAAGAAATGTGTGAGCTTGTAAGAGCAGTAGTTTAAGAGTTAAAACTTAGCATCATCAGATTAGCTTTGGCTTTGGAAAACAGTCAGGACAGCACACTGGTCATCCCATTATCAGCTATAAGTGAAAAGAGATATATTAAAGTCAGTTCTCTGTAAAAAGAAATCCCAGTGCAATTGTGATTCCTTACAGCTATGAACCAGAAGTAACACACAGCAACTGAAGAGAGAGGACTACTGTTATGGGTAGCACCTGGAGCAACAGGCAAATTACTGGCTATCATGAGCTGAAGGTCTGTCATTCTGGAAGCTACAAAATAAGCAGCAAAAACAAGAAAAAAGAAAATTTCTTGAAGAGTTTGCAGTAAAAGCTCAGCATACTTGGATGTTCAGAACAATCTGAAATCCAGATAAGGAGAAATCAATGCATGTCAAACTCGGAAATAACTTTCTAAAAATAAGCCAAATAAGGAAATCTCCCTTTTCATTGTAAGGAATGAAAGTTTCTCTACAGAACAGCTCAAGTTGCTATAGATGTGTCTCTTCCATGGCTTTTTTCTTCCCCCCCCCTCCCAGCTTTGTTCTGCATTCCATAGCTCCAAATGAAGAAGTCACCTGCAGGTCACACCACTGCCTCTGGTGCTACTTACACAATTTTTGAAAATGTACCTCCACACCGGCGACACGCCAGCCCGCGTCAGTTGGACTTCCACAAGCGGTTGTTACCCGAGACCCCCCTGCTGCTGCCCCGACCCCTCATCGGCTTCCTCCTCCCGGCTCCCGCGCTCCCGGGGTGGGCTTGGCTCAGCTGCCTGGCTGTCACACCACCACCACGGGGCTTGGGGAAATTTTAGACAAGCTCACTCGTTTCCAGGAGGCCCTCCACCCAGTGAACGCAAGCCCCTGAGATGGCTCCAGGGCATCGGCTCACCTGAAGTATCTGACAGGGCTTCCTCGTAAGCAGCAGTAGTTGGTAGGAGGCCCGTAAGGACGTTACTAACCACCGTGTCACTCAGCAGATTACCAAGAAAACATCTTGCAGGAAAAGCACTTGCTGTTTTTGGGCTGCTGATGGGCTCAGCTTTCTCCTGTCACAGAGCTGCTGGTGCCTGATCCAGCCTTCAGCAAAGGCGTCCCAGTAGCCCTGGAGCTCGCGTGCCCAGCCACGCAGCGTTCCTCTCTTCCTCTCAGGACACGGTGGGGGGAAAAGCCGCGTCCCACGACCTCGTGCATCAGAAAGGTCCCTCTTGCCCCCTAGCACCTTTTTGTACCATCCTGGGTGGAAAAGGGGAAGAGCGGGACCAGGTAGCTCCGTTCCCAGCTCCTGGTTGCCTCCCTGGGGGTGTTATTTCTCCATAATGCCTCCTCTGCTGCCAGATAAAAGCCATGGGCTGTTTAGAAAGCTCGAGCCCTCCCGTATTTTACAGCTGGGACTCAAAAAAAGCTGGATTTTGGCAGCTTTGCCAGGTGTATGTGTTCTGCCATCCTGGTGAAAGTTCACCCCAGCCTGGTCAACTCATGTGCCTTTGAAAAACCAGAAATGTGGCAGTTTGGGCATGTCCAGCAGAGAACTGACGGGGATGGATAGGTGAAATTTCTGGACAGTCTCACCTCCCTGAACCATCTCTGATCTGGGTGTTTGCTAGGCAAAGCAAGCAGGTAACCCCTCTGTCGACATAGGAGGAAGAGGGCCAAACTAAGATCCGGCCATACTTGCATTACCTAGCTTCAAGATATTTGACTTTGTACCTTAATAAAGATCCTAGAAGTCATGTGTGATTTCTATTTTTTTAATTTCTGTTTTTCTAGTCATACGTGTCTGTATGTATGTACACTGTTCTAGTGTGTACAGTGTATACTCTGCGTACACAGACAGATAGACAGACAGGCAGTTTCTGTTTTGTAAAGCAGGCGATTCCTGCATGCTCTCCCTGCATTAAAAAGAATCCATATTCAAGAAAGAACCGACAGACAATTCAGTTTGTCGATTCATAATATAACTGGATTGCAAGGCAAAGATAGGAAATCAGTGATTCTGCCTAAGGGAGCAATCTTAACTATGAAAAGAAGAGAGGGAGAAACCAACTAAAAACCTCTAAAAAAGCCTCATTGTTGAACTAGAAAATGAAAAATATCACCAAACCATCAATTACGGAAGCATGTGAATACTATTTATAATATATTCTAAAATTTAAAAAATGAAATACCTTGAATCTAATTTTAAACAGGTTTCGCATGGTGTAACACCATTGATGTCAGCAGAATAATTTCCAAGTTATAATATAAATCTGTTACCATAAGGTTAGTGCAAGGTTGCAGTGCAGTGTATGAGAATCGCTTTGAAAGTACAGTACGAGACAGAAGACTGTATGCTAATGTTGAATAATCTGCTAGGAGATTATATGCTTTCTGCCTACACAGCCAAGCTACATATTAATTAATGCTACCGCAGAGACTGTCATCTCCTAAGGCATAAAGCAAAACAGTAATATTCCAACATTAATAATAATTAATATTGTCTTTTACAAATATTGTTCAAATAAAAGGATGTTGTATTTTAATACACATTTACTAAGACCATATAAAATACAAAGCTCCTATTTTACCTGTTGTTCTTCTGCCAGAGACAATGATTAGTAAATGCCTTTGAGCTGAGGAACAAAGATAGGGGTTACCTCTTTAGCAGGCAATAGCAACCTCCTCAGAAAGTTAATTTGGCTATAGTTCAAAAGCCAACGTAAACAGCTCGAGTACCCATCTTAAACAAGGCTTATTTACACTTTCAGCCAACAAGAGCTGATGAAACAGTCTTTAACAATCTGGTTTTGCCTTCTCAGACAGACTCACGCACACATCCACTGCCAATTGTTAAACACAGAGCGACAGCCTGGGCTGAGGCAGGGTCGGAAGCACCTCCGCACCGCGGGCATCAACGGGGCAGGCATTCTGCGGGCAGCTGGCCTGGCTGCCTAACTCCTTCGTGGCTCTGGGTAGCTGCAGGAACACTTCCAGCTCTTGCAGACTCCTACACTGAACTAACGAAATGACATCCAAAATAAAACCTCAGCAGCAATACTGAACACTGGGAAAACTCCCAAGAGTCAAGGTGGACCACGACTCTGCTCCAGAGCCATGAGGTGATGGCTGAGCACAGGACAAATACCAGGTCGCAGAAACCAAATTAAGAATGGAAAGTGGAACAGAGACTCAAAGCTCAGTTGTTACCTATGTAAACTAGGGCTGCATTTATTACTTAGGAACGAGGAAGAAGGTGGAAGGACTACGTCTCCATCAGTGCAACAACGAGCAGAACTGGGGACAGCATGTTGACCTTGCAGGGTAAAACATGCACGGAGCAGAGGGCATTCTAGTAGACTGGGGTGCTCACAGAGATAATGTGGGAATTAAAAATATATAGCAAAGAAATCACTAGCTTATGCAAAGTGAGAAGGCAAAACAAAAGAACAAATATCTGAAGCTGATGCCGTGGGATTTAACAGTGAACCCTGGAAGAGTTGCACGGTAAGATAAACTGAATAAGAGCCAGGCTTGTATGACATTTTATATAATAATTTTTGCATGGCATTTAAAATAAAAGATAGTTGTAGTCACAACAGTACATGTAAATATAGCACTTTAAGAAAATCAGAGGACTTCTAAACAACGGACATCTTGAGAACAGCCAAAACTGGCACATCTGACATGCCAATAATGTCACAGAGGTCAGGATGCTGGAACATGGTGAAAATAAAAAGACATTGCCTGCAAAAAAGCATTCAGAGCAATATAAAGGACTCAAAAATGTAGCAAAAAGAATTAACTAATAAAGGAAAGACGAGGAAAAAAACTACTGAGCTCACAGAAGACTTGAAAAGCCAATAGTGTTCTTGGATCCAGAGCACTACAATGCCCAGTGTGACACACTAGATCCTCAGGAATGAAAAATAAAGGGGGATTCAAGAAGTAGTGGATAAATATGATGTAGAATGGCATGCAATACAAAGGATCAGTGAGGAACAAAGCTCCAAATCTGACAGACGGCAGAAAGCGGTGGCAAGATTGCATTTCCAGCCACTGCTACCACAAAGAGTAATTAAAACAAACAAACAAACAAACCCCTGTTCAATTATTCAGACCAGTCAATTTAGAGTTGGTTGTTTGTGGCAGAAGACCAAGATCTTTTGTTGATATAACTGAAATCATGCCAGTTAAAGGTTAAATCCTGCCTGTGAGACATAACTTGGGGTAAGGAGAATCACATTACGTGTCTTGGAGAAAAATCAGGCTTCCCAACATCCCTCAGAAATGCCACGGCTGGTAAGGGCAACTCCTGCTCTCTGCTGCACTCTCCTCCTGAATTCAAGCTGTAGCCCCTGCTTCAAGAACCCCACGATCCCAGAGCTTTCTGCAGCCTCAAGTTCTCACGTCCCTTGCACTACAGGGACTGTCGTTTCTCCTGACACTTTGATGGTTAAAATACTTTTATTTTTGCATTTCTTCCATTGTATTTAAGTGTGGCCCTAAGTTACTACCCTAACTTATTTCCTCTCTTCCTCATCTCTTCTGTAGGTAACGCTACACCTGCATAAGATGCATGCTGGCCAAAAAGAAACACAATGTCAGAATTCTATTCAATACTGTCTTTGATTGAAGCACCATGCCCTGCCTTGTCAATGACATCAGGATCCTACTTTGTAATTTCCCATTTCTAGTAATAGACTTCCGATGCATATCTGCTTTTCGCACTGAGGTATAATTCATTGGATACATCTCCGTTTTCTTGCAAGTTGCTAAAAATAGCAAAGAATATCTGACTGTCTGGCAGAGTCATCCCATTCTGGTGAGTAGTCCATCTGAGAAACCTCCCTGAAGACAAAAGCACAACTCCCATATTTTCACGATGGACTTGTTAGGGGGCATGATTCAGCATTTCCCCATTCCTTCTTTACACCAGTGTAATTAAGGCAAGGGGGGTTACATCAAGATAAAACTGGAGAGCATAATCAAAGCTGAGTCAGATCCCACATGCTACAAAATGTGAAAGGACCGTTTCATAGCAGGATGATGAGAATTTGGAACTTGCTTATCAGAAAACACGCGCTCCAATGTGATTCCTGATCATTTTGGAATTGCCGTTGCAAAATCAGTATAGGTTGGTTCTATTGTTAGTCAGATTGCAACTGGCCAGGAAACATGCCACTGCAAACCTCCTGAAAGATACTTCATATGCACTCTTGAACAATGAATTTGTCTTCCAGAGGGGGAAAAAAATACAAGTCTGACAATGGACTACATTGTTCTTTGATGTTGCAGCATGGACAAATCACAGGTGTATTACGTAAATACCTGTCAAACTGACAATTAATATCAATTAGGCTTTAATCTGACATATTACATTGGGTGCAGCAAATGCAAAATCTGTTCAAAGTAGATCGCAGATATGCACCCTTCAATTAGACACGAGGGAGGAGGAAATTCTACTCTCTGGGAAAGCACAGCATTTAACTCTTGAACTGCTAGAGATCTCTGTGGGTGGAATTCACCCTTTTGAAGGTGGCCAATCCAAAATTTTTTTCAGCCCTAGCAGTTTCAAAAGGGTAAGTGGCATTTACGTAGTCAGAAGGAGTTGTTCCTCCTCTCTCTACACACACACATATTCAAGTGCACAGTGCTCATCAGTTGCTTTCTTTGACACATAAAGAGGCCAGAGTAGCGGAAATAAGAGCGAGATCTCTGGATCAGACCTCCTGAAACAATCACTTTGGAGTCAGAATGTAAAAGAACACTCACAAAGCTACACAGGAGATGAAAACAGGCACTTCCATGCTGTGTTTCAGAGCTGGAAGCTGGGCTAGAAGCACATACATCTCTTCATTCACATAGAGAAGACCTACAGACATGCTTCCCCAGATGAGGTATGTCTGTGTGAAGAGCTCCCTGTATGACCATGTTTGATGTACCTCTGTGAATTTTTTCAGGCTTTACAATATCAAACAGATCCCTAAAACATTACAATCAAAATGACAATTCAGTAATCCCTCCTCAAAGTGAGAAAGTGCAAATACGTCCCCAAAACTGACCCAAAAGATTATGCTACGACAGATTGTCCTGGGGTTAATCAGATGCAGAAATCTAACATGCAGTAGACCGATTCTCAAGCAAGCCACAATTGCTGTCATGATTTCATACCTCAAACCCTCAAAAGCAAGCAGACATGACTATAATATTTTGTGGCACATAAATGAAGCAAAAAGTTACTTGTCCAGCTTCTGGAGAAAGCATCTAACCCGTGCAACACTATTTCTACTGTTTCATAGCTTTCCTTCACATATGCCGCACCTGCTTCCCCATTTTGAGTTAACCTTTTCATTTTACTTATTATTGCATGTATTGCCTCCAAAATAGGATGCCATCTCTATTTTTATACAGCACTTTTTTTTTTTTAAAGCTGTGTAAAGCTTTTCTTATTCACAGATTTTTTCAGGGAGCTGGCTGAAAGAAAATGCTCACGCAACTGCTCATTAGTCCTGAAATATGCAGATGGAATTCTGTCTCTTGCCAGCTACCAGCATAAGCTAAAAATTTCATTGATCTGACGTCCCACTAGCTATGCCTCAAATTCGTGTGAGGTTTACAAATGTGTACATACATTAGGATGCCTTTAAATCAGCAGATGTGCTCTGTAACAGAGATTTGCAAAAGAATTACATTTTAAAATAACGCTACTCTCATTTAATAAACATTAAACATAATCTCAATTATTTAAATCAGGCTTGAGATAATGAATATTATTGAAAATCTCCCCTTTCATTTGAGAACATAAACACCTGCTCCGCCATCCAGTGATTTCATACTCTGAGATGACACTACACAGTGCTTTCTGAACCCAAAGATGGGAATGACTTTGTACTTCTCCGCTCAGAAGGAGCAAAAGGGGAAACATCAGAGAAATACAGAATAGCTTTATTTTCAATTTAGAAGAAGGAGGAAAAAAGGAATGTGACTCCCAGCAATTAATCAATAGTATTTATTAGATAAAAATCAGATTAAAAAGGGGAGTGAAATAAGAACTTCACACCTGAAAATGAAAGCTACTGCTATTGAAGAATTGGAGAGTGATATTTTCAGGTTTGTGTTTCTACAAAAGAGGCTAAATTCTGCTCTTTCTTGTGCAATGAAATACTGTTGACTTTTACTTCCCTCACATAAGAAGGTCGCCAAGGAGAATTCAAGAGTTCCCATGGTTGTCTCTGCAGAGGTTCAACGCATGTCATGGGTAACTCGGACAATCGTTGTTCTGACGGAAATTATGTTAACAATACTATCTCATAAGTTTTTGTTCCACTACTTTAGGTACATACAAGCTTTTATTCAGCTTTACAATAAGTCTTCTACTGCTGCCATACGGCATAGTATTTTTGACAAAACATTCAGGAGCAAGAAAATTCCTCTCCTTTCTTCTACTTGGCATTCCTACCTTTGTTGTTGACTTTCAGTAAGGTAGAATACCTACCAGCATATGAATTTTTCTGCCTTTTAGGATGTGAAGCTCTGGGCTATCCACACAGCTACCAAGCGAGCACGTCTGTGCCCCTTGCACTTTTGAACATGAACAGCATTGGGCTAATTCTTGGTACCACCTTTTGGAGACATCTCTATGGCAGCACTTGAAAAGCAGTGGGAGAAGGTTTTCATTTCACTCTGCATATTCACAAAGCACTTCAAGCTGCTGTCCTGACTTGTCTGAGTGAAGCAGAAGGAGGCCTCCTGCCAGAGAGCTACCCCGTGGTATGCAGCCGCCGGCCGCTCCCTGCTCCGGGGCTGCACTTACATAGTCAGGTGGCTGGCTGCTGCCAATGGTATACGTGCCTGCCAGAGCAGAGAGATCAATGCAGGACAAGGAAGGAGAAATAGGCATCACTTAGCTCTGTCTTAAATTCATATGTAAAAGAAAAAAAGAAAAAAAGAAAAAAGAAAAAAAGAAAAGAGAAAAAAAGAAAAAAGGAAAAAGAAAAAAAGAAAAAAAGTAAAGAGAAAAGAGAAAAGAGAAAAGAGAAAAGAGAAAAGAGAAAAGAGAAAAGAGAAAAGAGAAAAGAGGGAAAAGAGAAAAGAGAAAAGAGAAAAAAGAAAAGAGAAAGAAAAAAAGTAAAGGGAAACAAAATGAAAAGGGAAAGGAAAAGGAAAAAGGAAGAAGGACTTTAATAGGAATAGACATGTCTTACAGTCCCTTTTAAATAAAAACCCAGTTCAAATAAACAGTGAGCCACCTAACAGACATTTGCTAAAATAAGACCAGTTCTAGTTAATCCCAGGGTCCCAGTCCTGGTCACTCGGAAGCTAATGACCACATTTTCAGTAAGAGTAGTGACAATTATGTCTGCAGTATTCCCCAAATCCTTACTTTTCCAAAGCCATCATTATTTCTCTTTCTGTCCTCTGTCTCTCAGTATTATTATCCAGTATAATGATTATGCTGTTGCTGATCAAAGTTACACAAAAAAAAGCTAAGCCACATGTACTTTATGACCTTTAGATGTCAAATGAAGAGAAGCTACAAGATACTGCACTATGAAAGCAGTCTGATGGAAACAAAACTCAGTTTTGCTACATTTGTTAGAGAGCTGTACAGCGTCATATATATCTGTTATTACCGTGTAGTTCCATGACCAAAAAGTAACCTGAGGAGGATTCATACCACGTACTTCACATGAAACACAAGCACAAGTCTAGGTAATATCTACCCTTCCGCTCCATGAAGCATAGAAACTCTGGGAATCCCAAAGGCTCTTGAGCTTTGCTAGTGAGCCAAGAGTCCAAAGCAAATGGCAGTCCCAGGAAACACCCATGATACCCATAAATGTAAAATTTCCACTTACCAGAGTCATTGTAATTAAACTAAAGTAGATCCTTGCTGTTTTGAGAAGACAGGAAAGGTCTAAGATAGAGAGGCTCCCAAATAATTCTACTCCAGACAGTTGGGCCTTGGGAGGGCAGATGCACCAAGCTACAGAGATAAAGAGGCACCAAGAGGGCAACAAGACCAGAGCAAAACAACCTGGACGGACACGGGACACTGATCTTAGAACTGAGTTTGCGCAGAAACAAAGGTCAACCAGCAAACACTGTGATGAGGAGTATAAACCTTCATCTTAAGACCCCCAAAGACCACCCGAGGACGCTAACAGACATGCGTGAAAGACATTAACACTTGCTAATTAGTTATTGGGAAAATCATTAATATGCTAAGAATATCTCGGAAATATATGAATATGTATATTGTGATTGTATTTAACCTGAAATGACAGGGTGTTTGGCGTGCAGGTTTGGAGGAGAGATCCCCCGTGTGCCCGGTGCCGTAATAAAGAATCCCTGCTTCATAGTCTGCCGACTATTGAGTCTTCAATTCCGGCTTTTCACGGCATCACCCATGACACAGGACATGATGCCGCTCCCTCCCAGTCACAGATCTATGGCAGTGTCATGGCTGTGGCTGAGGTACGCCATGCACTATCCACTGAAGGGAAGGCAGAGAAGAGAGCAGCATGTGGGCCTGTCACAAGAAGGAAAGAGGGGATTTGATGAGTTTCAGGAGGAGAGGAAATGGATTCTTCTGGGCAAAACAGATGAGGGTCCACCTATCATCAATCCACCAAAAATACAGCCAGATCCTTGGATCAACACTCTGACACTGCGTGGCCGTTGTTTGCTGTTACAACATTATCAGCACGTGACAACAGAACGCAACGTGACTGACCTTATCTTAGTGTGAAATATGGCATTTGTGTCGCTTTTTTTTTGGCTGTAGTGCTCATATTCATATTTGGCTTCTTTTAAACCTTGCTCCACAAGCTACTCCTAACTTCACCGTTGACTTTCCCAGTTTCACAAGGGCAAACTGCAAGCACTGCCCTTCCACGTTTTGAACAAGAGATGCTCCTGTTTCACTCAGGATTCCCCAGGAGCACCCGGCACTGCTTCTGCAGAGACCTGCTGCACCTAAAGTCAAGGTGGTCATCTTACTGGAAACAAAGCTGCACTGTCCTTTGAGGTGTCTTTTGCTTCAAAGAAATTAATCAGAGGATGAATTGCAACATTCTTAGCAACCAATGCCAAGACTACTGATTTTCTTTTAGCTGACATAAACTAACCAAGTTATTATATAATTTTTGACTGTAAAGATCTTAGGACATGATCGAAAATGATGGATTCAAAGTAGCTCACGGACTGTCATCCACTAAGCTGAGCAGTGGTTCCCAATAGTGGATCCTAGCCCACACCAGCAGCTAACTGAAATACAGTCACCTAAACCACTTTCACATTCTGAAAAGGAATTTGAAAGGAAACACTGTTAAAGTGGTTATAATTAAGTTCCCTTTTAACATATTTAAAATATACTAGTAGGTAATCTTGAGCTACTTAACTGGTACCACCAGCTCAGACTATCACCTGTTCTGTGGTTTTGCATGCATCTCCCACATCCCTCCAAAGCTTTTAACCTTTTACTAGTTATTACTTTGGAGGAATGGGATCCATAAATTTAAACATGTCAGACACAGCGTTCAACACTTCTAATGATCTCTTACCCTCATATTACTGAAGTCCCCGAGGAAGTTTGGCAGGCATCATTCAATCATCAAGCTATCATTACTATGTTTTAGCTTTAATCTAAAGTGCCTAAGAGCTTTGTGCTTCTTAATTCGTATTGTATCACTCTTAGTGGAAAAAAAAGGGTGGGGCGAATGCATGGAAATAGTTCACCTTAACTGGCCTACAGTTTGTCATATTTGGGGAACTGATTTTGGTTTTCCAAACTAGATTACTTGTTTTTGTTTTAGCTATAAATGTATTTCCCCGAAAGTTCTAGTGATATTCTCAGTAGTTTACTTAATATACATCTGGATTATGTTATGAGAAAAACAACATGCTATGGTAACAGGAAGGACTTCAAAAAACACGAGTTGTTGATCCCAGTCTTCCCAATATATGAAAAGAAGTGCGAAGTTAACTGCTTGTGCACAAATCCTTTATCACCTAGGACTGTCTTGCAGCACCGCTGCATTATTAGTGTCTCAGTTTCTGATTACCTCTCCCAGGCAGTCCAGAAGCAGAACATTATCAAGTAACAGTATGGCTTTATGATTACCTCACTGTTTGCGTACTTTGCTGCTTCTGTTGAAGACAAGATTCAGACTGTTGTAGGCAGTGATACCTCAAGCAGTGATTCGGGATGTCTGTTTTCCAGCGTCCTAAATTCAGCCAGGCCAGCGTGGATGTGCATGAGCCCAGTTGCACTCTGTGTGCTGGAACATGTCCAATTCACAATGAAATTCCATCTTAAGATAGGTAAGAGCCTAAATGCAAGAGCCTTCTTGCCCTATGGCTTATAGGCACTGTGGGCATGTGCTGAACAACCTGAAACCAGCACATAGCAGTTGCTGTGGCCACAAGAGACCATGTTCAGATTTTTTGTAACAGCTAAAGAGTTACAACATATAGCCAAATACATGGGAGATCTGGGTTCAGTTCCCTTAACTTCCCAGGCAACCTTGCAGTGGCAACCATTTTCTTCTTATCTAACTTCAACCATTTTTGCTGCAATTCAGACTGTTATTTTTCATCTTGTTCAGTCAGTCCAGAGAATAGCCTACTCCCTTCCCCTCTATAGCATCCTTCTACCTATTGAAAGACTTATCATGCCTCCTCTCCTTACTAAACAAATCACTAACCCCATCTTTCTTTAAAATTTCTGTTTTCTAAACTTTCAGTCACTTTAGTTGCTTGTCCCTTGGTAAATCAACCTGCTTTGCGACGTGGTGCACAAAACCAGGCACCATCCTGCACCTTGCCAGCACTGAGCAGAAGGATCACTTCACGTTTTAGAGGCAATGCTCCTGTTCATCAGTCCCAGTAGGATACCTGCTTTTCCACAATATTGTGACAACACTGACAAGTTTTAGATGGCAGTCCTCTGTGATCTCCCTAAACTCTTTGCTGGAAAACAGCTTTTTAGCTCTTGTTTCTCATCCTATGCTGGCCAATTTGATATCTCCTCCCTAAGTACAGTACTCTGCATGTGTTCTCGTTGAATCATACCCATTTCATGTCAGACCTTCTCTCCAATAGCCAAGATCCCTTTGAACTCTGAGCCTTTCCTCCCAAGTTGGTATCAAGTGACTTTCTGGCCTTGAATGTTAAGCTAATCCCATCTAATGCTCTTCAGATTCAACGAATGTGCTGCCTATCCCATCACTCTGAAAATACTGAAGAGACTTCTGTAAAACCCCATTTGAAACTTGTTTGTAGGTTGAAACTCTATACAAAGGCAGAATATTGCTTAAATATTTCTTTGTATAGATCTACTTTAACATAACACAACTTCTTGAGTAAATCCTCTTCCAACCTGCACACTCCCCTAATCACGAATGAGTCAGGATGCCATTTAGCCAACCAAAAAACAGACTGCGGCAAAAAGAGACAGGATTTATTTTTTCTGGATGGAGAACATTCCTATGCAGGGTAGAAAGCTAAGTCAACAAAAAAGCACAAAAGCACAGCTCTTGCCCACAACTATCCTTTATATGCACACAATTGACACAAGGGTGTGATTCTCGGGAACAGCCCACTGGATTTGGCCCCCAGCCGAACCCAAGGAGATGCAAACACCATTCACAAAACCCGTCTTCCAGAGCAGCTTACAAACAGGCAACGCCTCACAGATCATCTCTTGCCACCATCGCTTCCTTTCAAGCAACTGTCTCTGCTCTTAGAACAGGTATGCCACGAAGATTTGAGACACATGCACTTCTAAGCTGAAAAGAAAGTCTTGGGTTGAGCATTGAAGATCCCTTCCCATGCCCACTGCAGGTAATGATAGGGCTCCCACTCACCTGACAGAGAAGTTGTGAAGCTGTAGAACTATCTTTCATTTATAAATAGTAACCCAAATGGAAGGAACAAGGCTGGTTGCTTGTTAAAGACCAGCTCAAACTCCACCTGCAGCAATTAGAAAGGGTATGTTGTGAGGGAAAGCGAGCAAAATCCAAGCACAAGCTGCTTTCTAGCAGGAAACTGTATTAAGTCATGAGAATCAAGGTCTTATGGTTTCCAGTACTTTTTATAACGATTGAATTAATTGGAAGTTAAAGATGATGGAGATCTGTTATTTGAATTGCTGAAAATCATAGGATCATAAAATCATTAAGGTTTGAAAAGACATCTAAGACTATCCCTGTCCAACCATCAACCCAGCACCACCATGCCTGCTAAATCATGTCCTGAAGTGCCATATTTACATGTTTTTTGAACCCCTGCAGGGATGGTGACTCCACCACTTCCCTGGGCAGCCTCTCCCAATGCCTGACCATGCTTTCAGTAAAGAAATTTTTCCTAACATCCCATACAGATCTCCCTGATGCAACTTGAGGATGCTGTGGGAAACAGTGTCAAAGGTCTTAACTAAAGTCCAGGTTGATAACATCCATAGCCTTTCCTTCATCCTTTGGGTGGGTCACCTGGTCATAGAAAGAGATCAGGTTGGTCAAGCAGGACCTGCCTTTTGTGAACCCATGCTGGCTGGGCCTGATCCCCTGATTGTCCTTCACATGCCCGGTGAGCGCACTCAAGCTGAACCGCTCCATAACCTTCCTTGGCACCAAGGTCAGGCTGACAGGCCTGTTGTTCCTGGGATCCTCCTTCTGGCCCTTCTTGTAGATGGGTGTCACACTGCTGATCCTCCAGTCGCCTGGAACCTCCCCTGCTAACCAGGACTGCTGGTAAATGATGGAGAGTGGCTTGGCCAGCTCCTCCGCCAGCTCCCTCAGCACTCTTTGGTGGATCCCATCCGGCCCCATAGACTGGCGAGTGTCCAGGTGGTGTAGCAGGCTGCTAACTGCTTCCTCCTGGGGTATGGGGGGCTTAGTCTGCTCCCAAAAAAAACCCACCAAAGCATAGAAAAGAAATTAAAATTATGTGTTAGATGGCTTTTTTTTTTCGTTAGGTTGATCCATTTGAGCGAAAGTCTTTTAAGCTTGCTTCCAATGTTCAGCCTCTTTCAAGTCTTTTTTTTTTTAATTAAAATACTGCATTTGTATTTTCATACCAATTAGAATATATTATAGGATTATACTACTGGGAGCTGAGGCCTATCTGGGGCCATAAGAGAATTTATTCACACAGAATGTCATTTTACCGTAAAGGAAAATAATTTACATTTGACTACAATACTTCCTGCACGTCCCTTCGTGTGTCACGTTGCCTTTGTCTGCTTTCATACCACAAGTTCTTTAGGATGAAAACATTCTTTACTTATGCCTTGTGTGCCAAATACATCGCCGGTACTTAAAATAAATAGCAGTAATACAGGCTCATTATTATGCAATTTAAGCCCTGGCAATCTATACTTGACCCAGGAAAGCCGTTTTTTTTCTGACACTATCTCTGCTATCTGGGGAGGGACTGTGCTAACACCTTCCATGTGTGTTAAAACCACCCTTGCTGAGAAGGTTTTCATGCTGGCTCCGAACCTGATTTCACATGCCCTGGTTCACACTGATGTAACTGTTTTCTTCTGCACAGTTGCACTTCGTACAGGGCCTTCTCCCAGCGACCCTCCATGAGCCAGGGGGAAAATGTGAACCGTTGTTTCTTGGGCCAATGTGAACAAACCTTATATGACTTTATTTTTATATATTTTTTTTAAATAATAGATGCTGCAGTTTTGTGATTATTTTCCAAACACTGGCTTCAAACGTCCCCTAGGGCCTGAAGAAATTTGCCATTTTTTTATTATTCCACTTCCCACCCAGTGCATTTTAGGCGAATTTTGCCTTTGTGGTATTTAATTTAAACAACTGGAAATGGGGCTGTGCTGTGTGGATTGTGCCAGAGTGCAAACACGTTTGCAAGAAAACAGGCTTTACAGTGCTTTGGGTGCCCTGCGGCCACAGACTCCCGAGACAGGAAATCACAGCATTAACCTGATGAGCAGGCTACAGACAGCAGCATCTACGTTCCCCAAGCCTCCCAGCATTCCAAGTAAAAGGCAAAGAAAACAGATTAAAATACAAAAATCTGGCAAGCCAGAAGAAGTTTGTCTCACGCCTCTCCGTCCATGTGTACATATACAGCTGTATACAGATTTATACAGACAAACTTATCCTCTTCTATATGTAAACAAATAGGGATGATATAAATACGAATAGGTTTCCAACTTTTCACAGGAAAAATAAAACAACCTGCATTCTGAAATGATTCGTATTACCTTGTGGCATGACAACATATTATTTAATAGTGGTATAAAGTGATACATGCTCTGAAGGGGCTACGCTCACAAGAAAAGCTTCTTTTGGAGTCAGTTGCATGCATTACATCACTCGTGGCCACATGTGAATGTTATTTGTGTATGTACTCTGAAACAAAATAAGGGGGGGTAGACAAAGAGATATTCCTCCCACACCCTGCATGCCAGAATCTCGTTTCCTATCCTCAGCTGGTGCTCAAGAGTCTTGACTCCAGCAATAACAGTCTCCCACTGAGATTAAAGCACTGGCAAACACAGCTTATCTTGGTTAATTTATACTTAAGATTTGTGTGTATTATACATACATATATTTACATATATAGGAGCACACACACATACGTATATATTTATATATCTCTCTCCCTTTACTGATACACATACTGTGTTTATACTCATTTATAAATATGATATGCAAGAAATCTTTTGCAGAGAGGAAATAGTCCCCGGGTGGGAAAACTCTAGTAAATTTGAGCCCAAGCAGATATGAAATTCGACTTCAGCAGCTGACCCCCCCCCTCCGCAACTCGACGGACACAACTGCTCTTGGAAACCTCCGGCTCCTTCCCGCAGGGAACGCTGGGCTCCGCTCCTGCTGCAGAGCTGTGGCTCCCACCTGGCCCATCCTGGCCGTTCTCGCCAGCACTGTTCATTCCTCCATCTCCCATGAACTGTGCTGAGACTCTCACAAAGCCCCAAAGGCTCAGAGACCGAAGGCAACCAAAGCAGCAGACCACATTTTTGTGGGATCATGGAGCAACCATGCCTGAAGTACGCAGGACAGACCCTGAAGATGTTGCTTGGTGACTAGTTTGCTCAGCGTTTCTTGAGGCATTGCAACATTTAGAAAATTTCCCCATGGGGACAATCATATTGGCAAGTGTGGTTCACTTGATGATCCTCTTTGAGTTTAAATTAGTCTGGGCAGACATATTTAGCAAGAGAAAAGACAGGAGAAAGCAAATACTGTGGGTCATAAACACTTTTGTGGGCTGTGACCGGTGGAAGATTTAGTGGGACACGATTAGCTCTTACTCTGGAGTAAAGTGATAACAATGCTCCTGAAAAAAAGAATAAACCACCCCTGCTAGCAAATGATAACTCATTAGGAACTTAAATACACAGGCACATATGCCTGCACGTATAGTTGCCAGCAGTGAAGGTTTTGTGCTTCAGATTTGTGTGACGTCTGTTGATTACCAGAGCAAATTAATTTCCCCTGAAAACTAAATGGGTATGTACAACGCATGTACACTGGTGCTTAGAAGATACAAACAAACCAGGAACCTTCCTACAAGGGAAATGCTAAAACTGCCAGTTCTTACTATTGCATCATTTTGGCACAGAAAAAGGGAAGGATGGGATGTCCGTAAATAAAATGTTATTTTAAATCCACTGAAAAACTCAGGTATAAATATATGCCAGTGAGTCAGAGAAGTGAGATGTAAGTAGGTGGAGTTTGATCATGCCCTGTTTTAGCTGGATACAAATGAGAAGGAAGCAGGGAAGTTACAGCCTTTAAAGTGCCTCAAACTCCAAGATCAAGTTGCAGACCTGTGAAGTAGTCAGCCAACAAAACCATGCTAGCATACCTGCTGGAAAGAGAAACCGCGTACAGCAAGAGTCCTTCCATGCTAGGGTCAGTAAAGGTAGAAAAGTTGTGAAGGACGCACAAAAAAGGAAATATTGTGGAAAGGTACAGATAAAAGAACAAAGAAATTATGGCAAACAATTGCTCTTTAACATAACAAATGCAATCCAAGTGTATAGAACAGGTGAGGTTCCTCTGACTTTACAATACGCAATGAAGTGAAAATTGCTTGGGGGTAAATACCTGCACATGAAACACTTCTATGAAAAAAAATCAGCAAGAATTTTTTGGCAGGTGAAATACCTACATACGCATCATATATTTCAGTAAGAAGCAGCCACATAGTCTGAGAACATTTAAAATGAACGGCATCAGATACATTGGTATAAAACAAGAAGAGCAAAGGAGAGGGAACCTCAAGCTCAAGCCTATCAGTCTCTTGAAAGGATTTCTTCTCAGCAGCTGGCCACTCTGCTTCCAGTTTCTTAAGAAGCTTCCTTGAGCTCAGCCACTAAGTGAAGCACCATTCTACTCAAACACCCGTTTCATCTCACTTCAATGGATATGTGTTGGCTTGAGCACAGACCAAAGTCCGCTCCTGGGAATGCATCTGGAATGGAACCTGTCTTTTCACAGCGATTGTCACCACCCACGAAAATCCCTGATACCAAAAACTCTTGCCCGTTCATATTTTTGACAGAATTTAGATGTCTACGAGCTTATTTTCTGTGGGGCTCTGAAATCTAAACTTGGCCTAATGTAGGTTAGTTTTCTTCACCGAAAGAGTTATCAAGCACTGGGACAGGCTGCCCAGGAAGTGGTTGAGTCACCATCCCTGGAGGTGTTTAAAAGATGTGTAGATGTGTTGCTTAGAGACGTGGTTTAGTGGTTGTCTTCATAGTGTTAGGTTAATGGTTGGACTCCATGATCTTAAGGGTCCTTTCCAACCTCAATGATTCTATGATTCTACTTGCTCAGGACATCTGGGGACAGACTTTCTGAGGGTGTAACCCGAGCAGCTCCTTGACTAATATGGCTGTCTGTGATGAGACACCGGTAGAGGCACATTCCCCCCATCTGCTGACTGCATCTGTTTTCTTCCACCTTGCCATACAACAGATTTCCTTCGTCAGTCTACAAAGGTCAACAACTATGACAAAACTTCACTAGTCATAATTTTCTGGTTTGTTCATGTTACCATCTCAAGCCAGCCGTGGTGCCAGAAAGGGACCCTTTAGCTCTAAGTCTCCGTTCTAATCAGCTTTGCCCCTTACAAGCCCTACAGCTCTTCCATCCTTCGGGATGCCCACATCCTACTTTGAGCTCAGCGAGGCTCCTTGTGTAGAGACATACTGCCAAGTTAACTTCTGAAGTCATCTCTTTACACAGCTTTTCATGGGGTTTCTTTAAGGTTCTGATTCTTGCAGTGATAAAGTGAAGCTGCCAAGGAGAAAGGCCACGTTATATTGAAATTCCCAGCAAAGATATGGGAAAGATGAATGGCTTACGTACATGGAAACTGAATGGCAAGCATGGCACTCAGAAGCAGGCGGATTTGGTTGCACCTTCTGAAGGCTGGAGGTGTATTAAACACGGCCAGCCTTCACAATCTGCCTCAGTCAGCTCTGAATTTATCAGCACACTGCAATTCAAGTAAAGGATAGCCTTAACTTTCATGCTTGAGGTTTGTGTTGCCCCTTGAACAGCACTTCACTCCAGGCTGAAAATGTGGATGGATACTCCTAAAACATCATCGTTTTACATTGATGACTTCACTTACTTTATTCTCAAGACTGGAAATCTGAGACTATTAGCACGTTTAGAGAAAAAATTGGATTAAAGCAGCAAGGACCAGCAGGGATTTGAATTGTCTATCCTTTCAATAAATCTTATTGACAAAAGCAGAATGTGTGAAAGGCATTCAATTCTGCTCCTTCAGTCAGCCCAGCAACACGAAAGGCAATTTTCAATTTTACAATGGGCTTTGTGCCACCAGAGATACGATGGAAGCGAGTGGGAGTAAGAAATGAAGCTTAGCTAACTAATGAGTTGGGGCTATCCGCTGGTTTTGGCTGAGGAGCTGTTGCGTAGTTAAATATAGCAGTTATTCTCCTGGCAGTGCAGAGATGAACACCTCATGAAATGAATTAGTGACATTCCTATGGTTTGATTTCTCATGATCTGTAAAATTTTAAAACTGCTCCTAATTCCCAGATCTTAGTTTCTGTGCCAGATTCGCCAGACAGGAAAATATTAATCTGCTGGGATTTTTCAAAGAATTTTCTACATCTAGGGATGCTGAGAATAAGTTCCTCCAGAATCAAATAATAGCTATACTGCTCTCTTCCTTGCCCTCAAAACCACTTTTCACCTCTGCAAGTCTACAGTGCCTGTACCACTCACTCTCCAATGGCTTTTGAAGCGCAGAAGTGGAGGCGAAGCTATTCCAGCTTTTTCCATTAACCCACCAATGCACAAACCCTATTTTCTCTCCGCTCTTTCCTCTCTTCAGACCAACAACCTTTCCTTTTTGCTAGTTCTTCTTGGTGCTCAATTCAGCACTGGAAAAACACTGTCTGCACCAAATAGGAGCACTGCAACTTCACTGAGACTGCATGTGAGTCCTGCCTGGGACTTTGGGTCACTCCTTTGACTGCCACTTCCCTGGGTTCTCCCCCCCCTGCCCAGGGAGAAATCAGAACATGCAGTGAGAGAGTGCACCTCAGCAGGCACCTCTACAGGCCAGGACTTCAAGACAAGTACTCTCAGGCCGTGAAGGACAAGGTGGATGTGATACAACATACTGAATAACTGAAGGACAGACAGAGTTCCCATTTCCGTGCTCAGCACCCACTTCAGAAGCTGCAAAAAGCAAAGGACTGATTCTCTATAGCTGTGGCAATCTCTCATCCCATGGCTACTTTGGATCCCAAAGACACTAGTTTGATTCCCTTGCATCATACAAAAAGGGGAAAAAAATTGTAATAAATGTGGAAGAAACTGATGTCTAAACTCTTGCAAGGAGAGAACATCCAACACAACCAAGTGACACTCATTTGTGCAACTGGGAGGAGGCATGAAGTATTTAATGACAAAGTTCATAAAGCTTGCTCAGTCTGTGGATATTTTCCAGGAAGAGAAGCTCTGAATGGGCTGTGTCAACAAAATTATCACAAATCCTTATGGCTGCCTTTACAATTGCTCTGAAAAACAAGCCAAAGAAGGTACAGCAATTAATATCAGCTAAAGATCCTCAGATCTCTTCAAAACTTGATTGTACCTTGCTTATTTATACAGAAGGTTATACTTCAATGCTGCCCATATAATATTGAGAATTGCTACAGAGTGGTAGTCAGGCTGACTTTTGAGCAAACATGCCCATCTGAAAATAATACAAAAAAACTAGCTAAAGGTTAATCCTGATAACAACATCTTGCCTCCTCAAGGCAGACATGATGTTATAAATGTCAAATTTCCAAGTTTTGTGGGGTGTGGGGAATTCCTGAAAACTGACGCATCCCTTCCCTTGGGCATTGTCAAATCTCAAACTGAACTGGGAAGCCAACACTACTCTTCCTACACCAGACAGACTCCAAAGAGAGAAGATTCTGCTGGAAAAATCTATGTTAAGCTCTGCCAAGAAAGCGCGTTTTCTCAAGAAGAAATGACACTATTTGCTTTGTCCCAGAGAAGTAAAAAAATTATTAACTCAATTATTTCACATTTGAACATGGCACCAGTCACAGCTTTGATAATGAAACTCCTTTGCAGTTTGGAGCTTTTAGCTTAAGGAGCCCCACGAAATGCAGAATAAAATATTTGGAAGCCCATAGAGAGAATTCAGTACAACAAATACCTGGAGCAAAGATTATAATCTATTTCCCCTCCATAGAGTCAACAAGACTAAAGACTGCCCACTTGATTGTGTCCCTTTCCTCAGGGCGAGTCAGAGATGCAAGTCAAAGTTACTTGCTTGACAGAAAACAAAAGAATAAAGAAAAAAAAGCTGGAATTTGCAGTCTGGATGGGTTCTGGCTGGTGGCAGATGTGGTGGGCTGGTGGTATCTGGCATTTCTTACTGTCTTACTTTACATATGTCAAGGCTAAGAGCCTGCAGTCTGACCCTCTTTCTGAGCAAGTTTTCTTAACCACAGAGCCACATTGCCCCACGTGTGACCTCTTCTCCTCGATCTGGAAGGACCCACCCTCTCAGTGGAAGACAGTTAATTGCATCTCCATGATCATTTAGCCTGAAGACCGCTAGCAAGTAGAGGCTATCAATTGTGCTGAAGTATGACTGCTGCTGTTTGTGTTCCAGATTCCTATCCACCAAGGATTTCCTAATGTTGTTGGACTCTCGCCCATAAGTGCAAAGACAATCTGAAGTGTTAAATGAGATGCTTGAATTGAACTGTAGCTCTTGCTATGGCCAATGCAGATTATTTCCACTGAGGAAACCACCTCCTTTCTTAATTGCAGGGAGGTGTTTTACTTGCTCATTTTACAGCCAACGTTTGCATCGCACACGGAGATAGCTATGAACTCAAAAATGTAAAGTAAGAATTAAAGAGTTTCCAAGGTTGCAAAGAGCACAGTAACTTAATAAAAACTTGTTCAAGAAGCCAAGCATAATGTACGTTATGTTACACCAATCCTGGATCAAGAGTTTAGGACAGAATACACAGAGAACTTTAAAGTCACAAAAAGCTTCTTAAGTTGAAAATCTTGCTGAAGTAGTAATTGTTGTTTTGCTCTCCCAAAGAACATTTTTAATTTGGAGAAATATTATCCCTTTCACCTCAAAATGCAAGTAACTTGGGCATTAAAAAACTTCAATAAATTTAGCTCTGAAAGTGTACAATGACTCTTCTGCTTGTCTGCATGGATGTCACATTTCTCCAGCCCAAGGTCGGAATTGTTACTGAATACTTGCATGATCTTGTACTTGTACTATTCCATGTCACCTAAGCAGAATTTGTTATTCTTGGCTCACAGCACCCCCCAATAAAACACCAGTATTTCGTTCAAAGGAAACTGAATAAGGCAAACAACAGAAAACATCACTTAGTTGCCACCTTAGTCACGACTGGAGACAGTCATGCTTGGGCAAGGTTACCTGCAGTAAATACACTGCTGTCCTTTATCGTCCCTGTCATAACAATGCCTGTCAGTCAGTATTAGCTGATTTGGACAACCAAGGTCACTTCTGACATGCTGATACCGTGAACCTTTGAACAGGATAAGACTGGTGAAACGAAACACTTGTTTTCCAAAGGATGAAAATTTACAGCTGAAGCAAGCTTGCACTCAGTGTCTCTGTCTTTCGACTGCTCCTGGCTGTGGGGAAGTATTTATACCACAACGCTGCTGAACTGCAGACCTTTTCACGGCTCTCCAGCTTTTCTGGCAAGCATTTAGACCCTAAAGGCCAAGACACCAGCCACCCCTTCCTTCCTCTGTGAGTAACCCTGGAGGGGATGCCTCGCTCACTAATTCCACCCCGGAGCAGGACTCAAGCTCTCAGGGATCTGTCTGCAGCTCTGATGTCCAGTGTCCCTCTAAGCCTCTACTCCAATATTAGGATTCTTACTGTCAGCTATTAATGTGGGACTGAGGGTGGGAGTGAATTAAGCATGGTATCGCTTGCTTTTTTGCGTCAAAGCTGATTTTCAGTTGGTCACAGCAAGTAAGTGGAAGCAACTGAAAGGCAATGGAGTTATAGCACTCTTGCAGTCCCACAGAAGGGGAAAGCTTTATAAACTTGTTCTTTAAACCAACACTTCAGAGCAGCTGTTGAATATGTTGAGTATGACGAGTATGAGGATACTCATAAGCCTTCGAATTGCAGCATTTCATCAGAAAAAAGCAGAGGGAAAGAGGCAAAGGTTACAAACCGACAGGACAGTGTGTATGTGAGGGTTCTTCGAATTACTTTAACAAAAGAAAAGACATTTTAACTGTAATTCCCTGTCTTACCTTGCCGGGTTGTGGGGTGGGATTGCCGTTCCTTCTCCTTGCAGTCACCCGACTGAAAACCCTCACTGAGGGGCATACAGCATTTTGTTGAGAGCATTCACTCTCCAGGCAGCAGGATCTCTTTTGTGAGAATACACCACGCAGCTGAAATCTGGGCTCAGCTGAGGGCTGGGACCAGGATTTCAGCCTCTACCTGACTGTGATCATTTACAGACTTCACCTTTTGGGCCTCTGTGTGCTGCGAGGTGGGCTATGACAGGTGCCAGCACCATAGTACATTAAAATCTATTTCAGCTCAAGAACAAACACAGCTCCATTTCTAGTGTACGTCGAGTGCTAAGAAATCTGTTTTACAGCCCACAACTTACAACCATGTCAATTCAACATATTTCCCTAAGAGGACACACACTCTTTGTAAGGCTGCCTTCTCATTCTCTGCTAACATTAGTCCCCAAGGTCCTCATTTCACTAACCTTTTAGCATGTTGCCCTGGCAAAAGATTACAAGCAGGAGGGGCAGATAATGGGATGTGCTTAATTCAAAGATGCCAAAGTCCAAATATCCTTCTACCCAGGTTATAACTCATAGCATCATCAAACATTCCCTAGATCTGCTCTGCTACAACACAGATACCAATTAGCTTGTTATTTTTGAGCCCAACACCAAGGAAACCAGGCAGGAAAAATCAGTAATAACAACTATGATATATTCACCACTCACAACTATCTGTTATCGTTTATAATTTTTATTGCTAAAGCTGTTGCTGCTTAGCATCTTTATTCAGCGTTCCACTCATTAGCCAATACCCATAAACAGAGATATTTATTTTTAATAGTGCTGTCTATAAAAATTCTCTTATAAAATTCTACAGTTTTCTACACTAAGAGTCCCTAGTGCTTTGTTTTACAGAAGTGTTAGGATAGTGCACTGGGCAATTACTCGGTAGTATTGGAGTACAGGAGTTGTTAACCTATGGTTCTGAATCAGCAAAGCTATAAATATACCCTAACACATTATTTAATTAAAAGAATGGTAAATTTCCAAACATCTGTGCTTCTTCAGATAACCTTCTGCAAATACACTCAGACAGGGACTTCAGAGATGAGCAATGGAAACACGTGTCAGAAGTAGAGAACCAAGTATTGTTGGTGATTCTAGCCAGGGGGAAAAAGTTTCCTTCAAGAAAAAGCAAAAGATTTTACTTTTCTTTGTGTGTAGTAAACAGGTTTTTATAGGTGCTTTCAGTCTACTCTGAAGCTGTGCGAAATGCCTTGTCAAACAAATCTGAGAAAGTACAAATTTGGCTGTGAAGATCTGTCATCTTCTGTTCTGTAATCTTGTCCCTGGCTAAGCATAAGAAACCGTACAAGATACAGACTTCGTAGCTCTTGAGAGAGTGTAAGAAACACTTTCCAAAAGGCACAAGCCGAGTTCTCGTGAACCCCCTTTTCCCTCTTTTATGACTCCTCAGCAACCCAACCGGTTGCAGACGGCTCTGCAGAGCCGTCCCTCCAGCTGGTGTTTGCCTCATGACAGAGCTGCACATGGATTACAACTCCCAGCAGTCACTGAGCACTGTTTAAATGGGATTTAAACAGAGAAGAGAGAGAGACAAAGCACATGTATGTGCATGGCACGTGCATCTCATCAAGAGCAAACACCAAATCAAGTTCTGTTTCACTTACCAGTATCTGGGGAAAAAAAAATAAAAATCAAAAAGTTGGACCCTCTCCCCTTTTTTTTGCCTGTAGAGTACTTCCAGGCATGCGCTTTTTTGCTTTTGTTCTGGGTCAGCACAACCTGGGATTCCTGGAGATCCTTTTAAAAGGCATCTGCTAGAATGAAACCGAAAGTTCTGTTTCTGCAGAAAGACTGAGAAGACACCTGTGTGTTCAGCTAGCTGGGCAGCAAAAGCAAAAAGCAGCAGTAGGTGCTGGGGAGCAACAGGAGCGGGGAAATATCCTGGGCTGCATCAAGAGAAACGTGGCCAGCAGGGCGAGGGAGGTGATTCTGCCCCTCTACTCTGCTCTGGCGAGACCCCACCTGGAATACTATGTCCAACTCTGGAGCCCCCAGCACAGGAAAGACATGGAGCTGTTGGAGCAGGTCTGGAGGAGGGCCACAGAAATGATCAGAGGGATGGAACACCCGTCCTGTGAGGAAAGGCTGAGAGAGTTGGGGTTGTCCAGCCTGGAGAAGAGAAGGCTCCAGGGAGACCTTACTGCGGCCTTTCAGTACTTAAAGGGGGCTTATAAGAAAAATAGAGACAGACTTTTTAGCAGGGCCTGCTGCAATAGGACAAGGGGTAACGGTTTTAAACTAAAAGGGGGTAGATTTAGACTGGGTACAAGGAAGAAGTTTTTTAAAATAAGAGTGGTGAAACCCTGGCACAGGTTGCCCGGAGAGGTGGTAGGTGCCCCATCCCTGGAAACATTCGAGGTCAGGTTGGGCAGGACTCTGAGCGATGTGATCTAGTTGAGGATGTCCCTGCTCATTGCAGGTGGGTTGGACTAGATGGGCTTTCAAGATCCCTTCCAACTCTAACTATTCCATGAAGACAGTGTATCTCAATCGAGAGGTCTCATCACGCTGTGCCCAGGCACATGGTGAGAACAGGACGGAGACGAGCCTCAGCCCTGCAAAAACACTGCACACGCTCCACAGCACATGTGCCAGTAGCACAATTAGGCTGATACCTGAGCCTTTGCTCAAGCAGTTTAAGAATAATAAACTGCTCCTGTAAAGTCCATTTTGATATAGAAGCATAAGAAGGGCAGAGTGTAAACGAAAATGAGTTCCAAACTCTCTACACAAAACTTTCTGAGTCTTTAGCATCAGAAAGTGCATATAATTCACCCAAGGGGACACAGCGAATCAGTGACATTAAACCATCTGACCCCTAACCCCAAGTTTTCTAGTATAAAAACTACTACAGGATAGGTCTATTTGGATCTATCAGATACTAACTGCATCTTTTTGAAGAAAGAAAAGCCAGGTGCCACACAACCCATTTAAGGGCTAGATGAAACCAAATTTACCTCCTACAATGCTTTAGTTGTTTTGAATATAACATGCATCTTTTTAAAGTAAACCATCAGGAACGTTTGTGCAGATAGCTTGCAACTGCTGAAAATGTGCACTGGCTTGAAATTTATAGCAATGCAGTTACCAGTACAACACTTGTATGACATAGCCAACAAGACACTGCGTCATAACATTTTTTCCACATGAAGATGAAATTTGTAAAATTGGCTAATGAGCTGATAGTGGAGACCACAGCTATATGCCAGATATTCTCTTTTTCTTTGGATCTTCCTTTAACTGCAAGCACACGAGAGCTTTACGTTTAAAAAATGTGGCAGCACAAACATGTGAGTTTACGGTTGCAGATTATTAATTTGAAACTCTAATGCAAAGAAAGAAGGGCCTAAAATTTCAGAACAGGCTTCCACTGATCCACCAAAGAGTAGAAAGTACGAATAAAAATACTGTAAAACAGTTGCAGATCATTACTTTGAAACTCTAATGCAAAGAAAGAAGGGCCTAAAATTTCATAACAGGCTTCCACTGATCCACCAAAGAGTAGAAAGTACGAATAAAAACACTGTAAAACATTTAAAGATGGTATCCAAGGAGTTTCCAGCAAAAGGATGAGCTCCCTGGGTCTCAGGGCACTGAAAATGTGTCTTATTACCCAGCAAGTGAACTGGGTTCTGTATGCCAGCTTCAGCTTTTGCATGCAGGTGGGAAGTCTGCATTTATGGGTTAGAATCTCAACAGATGTAATACGTGTATTCCCACACAAGTTTCTCTAAAATCTGAGCAAAGATGTAACGGTGATTATTACAGTTTGTGTCTAAAATCCTCTGCCATCTTCAAGGGTCTTCCTGCTCTAGCTGTGCTGCAAACCAGGACCAAAAGAAATTTTCCTGCACAAAATGTCCATAATCCGAGGCCGTGCCGCACGTTACTGAAGTAGTCAACAACACGAAGCCACACTGCTGCCGTGACAAACACAGGGCTTTAGATGAGCTAATTTACCCTGCTTCTGCTGCACCGAAGCATTTCACACTCTTGTGACCAGACTGTTTCCTTGAGTCAACTCGTTAGGTCAAGCTGCACGCACATCCCCTCAGCACATGAAACAGAGCCCAAATAAATAGAGATACAGGGCAGCGCCAGGAGACAACCACCACTCACCACAGTGGTCATCCGGATGCACAAGAAGTCACAGCACATCACTAGCACGGTCATTTTTGAAGGCAACAAAAGAGATTTCGGGACAGATCCGAGTGTTGAAAAAGAGGAATCTGCTTGCTTTCTTTGCAGCAGCAATCAATAGGATGCTTCGCAGAGGGGGTAAAAAGCAAGCAACAAAACAGAACGCTTGTAAGCTACTCCTGCCCAAAGCATCACCTTATCAGGCAAAATATATGAAAATTAATTTAGGGGATGAGAACAAACCAAAGCAAAACAGTATTTGGGACATGAGCAAATGATTTTGTCAGCATGCCTGGAACTTCATTTTGGAGGGAGCCATCTCTATATCTATGCCTAAGGCAGTGTGAATACGCAAGGCCACTTACCAACATGATATTCAATGCAATCATTTTAGTTCAGCTCCATATGAAGTCTATCAGGCTCCAGGCCTTACATATTCTTTTTTTTTTGAAGCAGCAGCCTAAAGTTGCAGCTGAAACGTACTCAATTTGACACAAAAGCAACACAGGAAGAGTCTATCAAAAAAGGATATTATTCCTTTTCACAGTGCTAGGCTTAACTGTACAAGTGTTTCTGGAAATGTTTAATAGAACTAAAGTATGTGAAAAAAACCAAAAAAAGAAAAACCTCCAGGCGCAACTGATGTGAATGTTGGGTGTGTTTTTTTTTTTTTTTTAATAATCATTTTTATATTGCCTAAATCCCTAAAGTCAGTGTCTGGACTCTGTCTGGAGACTTCCCAAAAATCACTGCCTGTCAACACCCTTTCCACAGAAATGAGCCTGTTTACCTCCACCAGTGCATTGTCAAGTCATCTCTTCCCATTCACGCTACAGTGTAAATCAGCATCGTTACACAAAAGTCTAACCCTCCCTTTCCTTATCCAGGATTCTGTCTAATCTCTAAAGTCCATGTTAAAATAATTTATATCAACAGAGCGCCTTTCTTCAAAGCGCATCTCTACAGAGACCACAGTAAACCTTTAGACAGTACTTCTTATGAGAAGGTCAAAATTTGGCCAGTTGATAGCAACGAATGAAAGGGAAACTAAAAAAACTCTAACTGGATATTCATTGACTCTGAATGCTGATCCAAAATGAACATTTTCCTATAGACAAATTTGATAAAAAGTTCCTTCCTCTGCCTCAACAATCTACTCACAACTTTTGGAAGAGACACGCAGGTGTGACACATCTGCTGGAGCGTGCCAATCCCCTGGACTGTCTTTGACAGGTTACCCTGGATCCCTGAGCAAGCCTTCACAGCACCCAGTGTTTGAGGGCATTCTCGATATACCACGTCTTGGGAAGTTTTGCTCTTTGGCAACCACAAACAGCGTCAAGCTGAGATCTCGGCAGTTAAAAAAGACACTGGAAGGCCTGAGGGACAGCTGAACTTCTTCAGGCTTTACAGAATAAAAAGTAGTTGGTAACAAGTTGATACACAAACCAAGGGTGCATTCACATCTAATGCATTTAGCTCTTGCTGTCTCTAGCAGTCACTGGCATTCATTAGTATGTGGAAAAGGAGCTATTGATCACACTCCTCTGACCACTGCACACACCCCTTCAGCAGACCCTTTGCTCTTACCACCATAAATGGGACAATATTTGGCAGTCCCAGCCAACTCCAACCTCTTTGGCACATTTCTAAATGTTGTCCCCCAGCTGAAAGCCAGCCATACCCAGACACATGAATGACAGCTCTCTATGTTGTCCCAACGCTGTAGTTCAAATTTCCAGCCAGCTGTCTGTATGTCAGCGTATGAAATGCCCATTTGATGAACCCTGGCATATAGTGCTGCTCCTCACAAAAACCACGGCAAGTCCATCAGCTGCCAGGTACCTGCACACGTGGACGGTTTCTCCCAGAAGATCACCCCAGCAATCATGGCCTTGCCACCTGCTTCCTCTGAGAGCAAACCACAAGTTGAAGTAGCTGCTGGATGCAGATGTTTGCAGCTGGAGTATTCTCAGTCATAGCAAGCTATGCTATCAAGGGTATCAAAGGCAATTGTTCCATGCATTAGTCTGGAGTAGGAAATCCTTCACAAAGCCATATTTAAGAACTTAATGAAGCCAATCATGTCTTTTTTTTTTTTTTTTTTAAACTCCATCCAGCAGTTAAGCCAAAGTAGAACTAATTGTGGTCGCTAATACTAGAAGGCAAAAATAAGAATAATTCTTGTGAGCTTTCCAGCACACAAACTGCCTGTCATCCATCACCAACTCCCTTTGGCTGTTCTTCAAGTGCATGTAAGCCTTTGCTGTTGTGAATCTCTACTGTTGTGAATAATGCACCTTCCTGTGCTTGTTTTTACTCCTCTGTCCATCGTCCCCTTGCACTCACTATGCCACACAGCTACTGAATTATTATAGAGGTAAGCGGCTTGCCTTTAAGGCTAGTCAGATTCTAATCGTGCCAACTTTTCGTTTCCAGTGCCTGAGCTGAGTGACTCTTTTGGGATTCCCTTCATCAGTCAAGATTAATTTTGGTCTTTATTTTGAGCCTAGAAGCCATCCAGAAGGCATCTAACAAATATGTGAAATGCAGAGATAATGCAAATAAACACCTTGGGGAGGAGACAGAGAAAAAAAGGTTAGGAAAAACACTTAAATGCTACCTTGGATATTCATCTGCAAGCCCTTTCAGCTAACTATGTACAGGATAAAAGAGTAGTAACCTTATAGGATTAGCACCACAGAAGAATTGTTTAGAGTGAGGAGCAAATGTCACAACACGTGCTCAGTGGCAACGCTGCTGTTTAAGCAGAGGCCCCAGCAGGCTTTGTTCCACAGCCATGGAAACTGCACAGAGCAAACTTGGCCCTATCACTCACCTGAGCTCGTCCTAAAACCTCACGTTTCCTCTGTTTCCAATTCCATCTTCATAACCCACTTTTTAATCTCCCCCACCACATGGAAGCAGAAACTAGGATCAGGAGGGAAATGCTGCCAAAGATCGGAGGTTTGCAAATTTACAACTGTTATTTAAGGGAAAACTACAGTGGGAGCCAATTGCTTTAGTCAGAAGTCTTTGTTATTGTAAAGAAGCTTTAATATATGTTTTTGCTTCCTCAATCAGAAGGTGGAAGTGTAGTATTTTATGGGTCAAACAGAAGAAAAAATAAAAACAAAAGCAATTCAACTCTTAGTCACCCAATCTGGAAATTTGTAAAACTGAGGTCTGCAAAGCTCTAACTCAGTAACAGATGTAGTGAATTATAAACATGAACTTGTCACAGATTGCTGTAAAAAACCAGGCAGGCATCCTATTTTAAAACAAATTTTTTTGTTTTCATTATTGTTAATCCACCTTTCCCCTTACCGCTATTCAATACAAAGCACGACTGCAAAGTAGTACCAGTTCAGTAATCTGGAGGAAGGAAAAAAAAAAGAGCGTTTTCAAAAATTACAGCATAGTATTCCAAAAAGAAAGTCTGATTCAAAAAACTCATTTCTGCTCAGCAGTCAAGTGGTCTGCTTGGAATTTCAATGGTGATCTGTAGCACTGAGGTTTCTGTGTCATTGCAGACAGAAAAAGCTGACGAGGAATGGTGCTGTCTTACTCCATTCCCAACCACAACCCAGCAGATAAAGTCTGAAGTCACAAGTCAGCTGAGAGCTCTACCAAGACTATTAAAATGTACTGGCAAAGCTGGAAGGAAGACATTTAAATGAGGCCAGGTTAGACGTTTCAAAGGGATGAGTGACTGATCCTGTTTTATGTTATGCCAGACAACGTTAATAGTTTAAATACTAGCTCTGTCAAGTGAGAAATAGATGTATTATCATCTGTGAATTATTAAAATTGACTTCACCTACTCACCTTTAGACTTTCCTGGCTAAAAGGAAAAAAAAAAAGAAATCAAGAAAAAAATTCTTGCAAGGGAGGCATGCACTCTTAATCTATTACTAATGTCTTCTTGAATCCTGTTAATATTTTTCATATTGTCTGCTTTGGTGAGCTCAGACACTGTATGCGAGGAATGAGCAAAAATTCCAGCTGATCCGAGGCATAAAGCTCTTTAATGTTTAAGTCTCCCCTGCCCTACAATAATTATTGTCTCCTCTTTCACCCATGCAGCTGGGACTTCAGACAATTTGGGGAGCATCCAAGCTGGGCATGAAGATCCATTTCCTGGTTCTTGACAAGCACTATGGATGTTTATGCCACAGAGATAATTATGTAGGATTTTATTCAGCAACAAAAAAAACCCCAACTTTTAAAAGTTGTTTAGATCTACACAGCTCAGTTTGCCCTGCCACTCAACCGTACAACCTCTCCTTGAACACTAGGGAAGTATTAAGGATACCGAAAAAAATTTAAAAGTGTAAAATGTTTTTCAGTTCTGATAAGATCAGAATCATTGTTACTGGTTTTTAGTGGAATACAAAGATGAGACATGAAGATATTGAAGGTCGTGAAGCACTCATCATCATCATAGGCTAGCAATAATAACAAAGGTCCCACCTCTTCATGCCTCCATCATGAAGTCGTTAATTTACAAATGATGACTCCAAAGGTGATAGAGGGGAAAGGTGAAGGTTTATTTATTTTCTAAACAGCCACTTCCAAACCCCCACTTCCTTTCAGCCATTTGCCCCTTTGAGAGAAATTGTAAATGGTGAAGGACAGACCTACAAGTCTGAACGAAAACGTCTTGTGGATTTTTTTGGGGGAGACAGAAGACCTGTAGGATCGATCTAAAAGAAAGCCTGACTACCCCAGAAAAGTACCCTCCCGCCCCCATATTAGGCTTTCCTTAGAAAAATTGAAAAGCCAATTTTGTTCTCTTTTTTTTTTTAGCAGAATATTTTTATACTTTTGTTTTTCCACAGGTAATGTTAAAACATTCCATCTTGTCTAGGGGAATAATCTTCAAATAACTAAAGAAACAAAAGAAGAAAGTGAATGAAAGCTACTGTCATTGTTGGACTGTGAAACACTTGAAAAACATCAAATGAAAGCTTTGGCAGACAAACCTCCAGCCACTCCTGGTTCCTCAGAACATCACCTTGTTCTGCATTTCTCCTAGCCTGGTCCACATGCACCGCCCTGGGGTGTCCCTCATGGACAACTGCACTCACTCTGATAACGCCTTTAGCAGCACCAAAGTAACACTGGTACATATTTTGCAAGGGGTGGCACAGGGTTTTGAGCATCAGTGGCTTGAAGCACCATCTTTCAAACAGGAAAAATATTAGGTGCCGTGGCATACCCAGGCTCAAAGACAGCTGTGCCTCCACCAAAGCACTGACTGGAAGACTTCATGCTGAAAAGGCTGCTGTCAAGGCATCTGCTGACCCAAACTCAGCAGAAGCCGCTTTTAACAACACTAAAATCACGTCACGGCTTCTCAGATGAAACACATGAGCACTCTGGGGCTGTCATCTTCCTTTGTGCACCCACTCACCCATAAAATAAAATACAAACAGCTGAAGGCAGGCAAGCTCCTGCAAAGGCTGGAGAAATCAGACAGGAGTCTAGCCCTTAATTCCAGATTTGCCGAAGGAAACCTCACCTCTGTCTCATATCCTCTGTATTCAAAAGCCATTTTTATTTTCATATAAATCATGTCATGTACGGTTCTGGGCTGCCATTCTAAAACCATTGCAAGACTTGAGTTGGCACAGCACGCTTAAAAGAAAAGGTTACAACGTGGTGGGAAACACAGTCAAAATGCGAACAGTATTGTTAATGTATTGCTTGACTTTTAAAATCCCATTGTAAATTAAAATAAACAGCTTCTGAAGGGGAGACAGATCTTCAGACATCCTCCCACTTTTGAACACGAAGCAGCAATCAAACCCGTAAGTGACCTCAACCACCTCTGGCACCAAGGTCTTTAGAGAGCCCTGGTGGGACCAGTTTTGGGCTGAGACACTCTGCCAGTACTCCAGCCTCACTGGGCACTGCAAAATGTGGTCTGAACCACAGTTCAGCTCTTTTGAATGTCTCCTCTCACGTAGGAAATGAGGAATAGGCTGTAGGTGGTGTAGACCACTGGCAGGATGGAATACTTGGCAGTTGTGACAAATGTGTCTTTGGTGCTGCCTGAGCCTGGACTTCTGGTGTGGCTTTTGCCTGCTCGAGGCTTTCTCCCACGCCCATGATTTCCCTTCAGAGGCTTTGCATTTCTCACCACATCTGCTGGAGCACAGGGAATGTTTGTATGGGACAGGCATAGGGCAGGCAACGATAAGAAAACAAGGGATGGTCCAAACGAGGGTGAGACAACAGACAGAGACAGCAAGGGGGAGGAGGAAGCCAAATGGCAGGCCCCGAGAAGGGGGAGGCAAGAGGAGAAGAGGTGAGATGAGGAGAGACTTTCTGTGCGTGAATAAACACGAATAAGTGAAGAGGTGGTGGTAAGACCCCCTGCTGCCAGAAAAGGAGAGAAGAATCACGGGCAGAAAAAGTCACTGCAGGAGCAGTTGGTTAAAACTACAAAATGTGCGAACTCGGTCTAATCCCTTCTTGCCTGCAAAGCCACGCTAAGGGAACCTGGCTAAAGAAACCATCTTCAGCATCTCTGCTCAGGTACAACGGGGCAGGCAAACCAGAATAATCAGCTGGCACCTCCTGAGCTCCCACAAACGTTTGGGCTGACCACCTCGGTTCCCATCACAGATGAATGGCTTTGCTTCGTATTCAGATGCAGCAATGCACGTAAGCACACCCGTAGCTCCGAGTGTGGAAACTGTCCCGATTCACCATTCGTGCCCTTGAAGTCAAGCACTTGCTTGGATGCTCGGCTGAATCATGGCCTAATTAAGGAGGTAAACAGCCTTCTATCCTCATTCATCTCTCCCTCAGCCTTCATCTTCCAGTCACCTAAGTTTAAATTAAAAATCTGTTTTCAGGAGTTGAGCCTGGGTCTGCCACATCTAAGCTTGCCACTAATTGCTGTGTGTCAACAGCATTTAGAAAAACGAGCGACGAATTAAAGCCACCAACCCTTCTGACAGCTTTATCTTGACGCACTAGCTTTCCAGCGGAGTTGCAATCTCTTTACCCATCCAGAGTGGAAAATTGCGTTGCCCAAAGTCAGGCAGAGATTTCTTCAGCTAGCCCAAACATTTCTGAAGAAAAACTACTGATCTTGTAAATGAACATACGGTGCAACGCCCAGGGTGCAAAAGCACTCCAACTTCGACCCCAGGAGGCAAGGACACCTTCTTCCTCTGGCTAGTCTTGTCAGAGAGTTGTGGTATTAGGGGATCAGAAAGCAGACTCAGAGTGACAGGCTGATGTTCTCAGGAAGATCAATGAAGATGCGAAGGGCACAGATGACACATGGCTGGTTTCAAAACCTCGGGACTGACAGCAGGGAAAGAGGTGGTGAAGGAGGAAGGGGAACAGAGCCAGCTGTAGAAGTTGCCAGAGAAACATTTTGTTGGAGGCACAGCAGAGGAGGAGCAGGATGACGCAATGAGAAGCAACCAAGTAAAGCACAGCATATGAGGACTGCAAACAGTGGTGTCCAGAGGGATTCCTTTACTGGATGCACTTGTCTAATACTGATGTTATGAGCTAGTTATGAAGCAAAAAGTCAGAAATGTGTGTGGGAGTGATGCAGGGGCACATATTAGATATCTGCTCCCACAAGAAAGGAGGTAAGATAGGGGTCCTGCTAAGGGTCTGTCAAAGAGGATTAAAGAAGACAGTGAGCAAGACTGGACACGAGCCTGCTGAAGCTTCTCAGGTTTGGTGACGTATCGAGAGAAAAATCTGATAGCAAAAATGATCTTTCTGTCTTCTAAGGAACAACTAAGCTGAACAAAATCAGGGTGAGGCAAAAAAGCAGAAAGCCACCTGTGGAGGGATGGTTGTGTCCCCTAGGAATGGCAGCAGAGCCTAACACCACCGGGCTCTCCTCCCAACCTTGCCACCACCTTGTGATCTCACTCAAGCAGCGTAGTCTGTCTGCTCTGCCCTACACGCGCTGCAGAAGGAGAAATGCAGTGATACTGGGGTTTTTTTAAACCTTTTTTCCATGCTTGTTGAGAAACATCTTAAATACGTGAAGTGCTCAGGGCCCTGTAGGTGCTACACAGAGACAAGTTACTGCGAATCATTATTTTACTTGGCTGAATTTGACACGTATGTTTTCAGAGATACCTCTGAAATGCATGAGATGTAAGGCTTTCACTAAAACAAACAAACAAACAAAAATCTACTGCAGGTTTTGTTAGGAGGAGGGACAAATATAAAGATGACAGTGGCAAAGCACTGCAGACAGAATGTCGAGTTTGCAGTAAGGAATGATATAAACATTTTGGCTGACACAGCAGCAAAGTCAGCTTGGAGGGGAATTCAGGACAACAGAAGTAATCATCTGCCAAGGCAGTAGTTTTCAGATGTTGACATACATTTTCAGAACCAGGAGGGAAAAAAAAAAACAGGTAAGAGAAGAATCAGAATTATGACAATTGCAACTCCTTTACCTGGCTGCTAGTGAGGAAGAGAGACAGGAAAATCATCTGAAGATTATTCTTCCTTGAATGCTCCCGTTTCATTTTCAAGAGTATTAATACAAGCCATGTATTGACGTTGACGAGCAAAAAGATCCTTGAGGGAGGGAAGCACGTGTTTCCCCGTGCAGCCATCTGAACAGCTCACAGCCACTGGCGGCTCTGAATTTAAGAGTAGGAAACGAAGCTTGTATGAGAACTGAAGTGGAAGTGTGGGGCATTCGGGGTTTTGTGATCGCGGTTTCATTAGGCTCGAAATGCTCTTTAGGGCAGGAACGCCGAGAGGAGTTCAGAAATGTTTTTGCCGTTAAGAAAGCTGACTTTGGGAGAATGTGATACGCCCCAAGGAATTTTTACTGGAATCCTACGAAACCCGGGAAACATAGAGCTGAATTTTTGAAAAACGTCTGAAGAGACTGAAATTCAAAGCCCTCCCGCTTAATTCCAAGGAGGAAAAAGGGCAAATGAGGCCAAATGCTGTAAAGTAAAGATGTAATGTTTAGTGTGAGCAACACAGAGAAGACTTGGGAAATTTCTTATACATATATACGTAGCTATTTCGATACGACAAACAATCCTTTCAAAACTACACAATCTGGTAAGGAGGGATATAAAACTTCTTAGGAGCAGTTTTAAAGAAATAATTCCAGGAGGACGAATTATCATTTGACACTGCCATGAATTTTTCCTCCTAACCATTACAGGGAATTTTATTTATATCACTGCTGGAAAGGACTGGGAGAAAAATGCTGAATTCCTTAAGGCATATAACAAAAGGAAGAAGTTAGCAAGTTAGCATGCCCTTTTTTCTTTGAAGAAGAATAATAAGAGGCCAGATGACTGCACAAATATTAGCATCACATCGTGACAGAGTTTCCAGGGCTTGCTTAAAGGAAGGAAATTTGCACTGATGGCTGCACAGCCTCAGAGGTACGGCCACTCCAGCCCGTAACAAACGTGATGCATGCATACAACCTGCAGTTCCTGTCCTTGGCAAGCTGTGGGACAACTGCAGAAACAGGTGTGAGGGAAGGGGAAGAATTCCCTGTGACACATGCAGAGCATTAGATTCACAGAAAAAACAACATTTACATATGGCTGAAAGGTTTCTTTTTTTTTTCCCCTTTTAAAAAGTAACATAAACTCCTAACTGAGATATATATATATATATTTAAGCTCTGTGATGACAGGACAGACCAGTGAGACCTGGAGTCAATTTTAATTGTTGCAGGAAAGGGCAATGAAATGAAGCAAGCTCCTATAAAACTATTACCTTAATATCTGCCATGCAAAAATAATAGAGGCAATTTTACTCATACACCTTCGTGGGCATAATTTGATTAGAAGCAATTGTGCAATTCTTGAAGGGAAATTTCTGCATACAAATTAATAGTAATTGTCTTGTTGAAAGATAAGAAAATTAAAGACAGGCCCTAATTCTCTAAAAATTACCCAACTTCAGAGGATGAGAGACCTGATGCTTCCGACATCCTGTGCTGCAGGGCTGCTTGTTTCCAACTGACTGCTCTTTACAATTTGGTTTTAAGTTCTAAAGGACATTTAAAATTAACTTTAATATTACTATCATGAATACCGAATAGATTATTTAAATCCAAGTATAGCCTAAGTTGCATGACTGCAACGTGAATATTCTCATTGTAATGAAAGTAGAAAAGACTAGTGAGATTGTTTCTGAAGTATCTACGTTCTACAGGTGAGCAAACTGTAGTGGAAACTTATCTTTACATGCCTAGGGCAGCAAATGAAGGTAAAGTATGACCTTAGTAGCCTCATGCTAAAAAAGCCTGCAAAATGTGTGAAAGCATCTTTCACAGTGTATCAAGTTCAGTATAAAAAGCAAAGTTGTCTTGAAGCTCCTGTGGAAACCGCTGATTTTAAGAAAGGCAGAAGTAACCATTTTTCCCCAATCCTTGCATCAGGTTAGAATCTCTAAACAGAATTTAAAAAGGGTCGGAAAAGATACTGATAGGTGTTCGATACAAGCCAAAAGAAAAGATACTGACGGGTTTGTAGCTGGCAAGATGCAAGGAGAGAGAAAGGCATTAGCAGCATCAGCAGGAACAATTCCCAAGGCCGGTAAGTATCAGGGGGCCCCAAAGCCGTCAAAAGCAGAGTGAAGAGATTTAGAGTCAAGGCATTCAAAGGGTCTACTTAGTTTGAGCAGAAGACAGTTTCACATTTCAAGGTCCCTTCTTCAGTACAGCTAAGCTTTTCAACGGGAGGCCTTGACCCCAGGGATCACTGACTGAAGAAAACAAATGTGTTTTCAAATGAATGCATTGGCACTGTCAGAACTGACCGTACACAAGATTAAATGATATTTATTTTCACTTTCCAGAATACCATGTCAAATTTTAGGGAGACAGACAGACAGAAACGTTTCCAAATAAGACATGAGAATCTGAGCATCAGATTTTCTGTGTCAGCCGGGTTCCAGCAGCAGAATTCCTGTTGACTGATCTGGATAAGCCTCCTTCCGAAATGTCAGCCTGAGGCTTTCTTGCCTTCAGCGGCCTTGGTGAGGGTGGCAGGAGGGGACACGTGCTGTCAGCACATTTCAGTTCTTCCATTGCTGGATTGGCTTTTGGCCTGGCATTTTGGAATTGCACGGATGTGACTCCCTGACTGAAACAAACAGAAGTTTGCTTGCCTTTGATAAAGAACTGAAATAAAATCAGAATTAAAAAGAATGATTCTGGGAACCCATCCTGAGATAGGAGATGATCTAAAAAGGAAACCTTGACTGCAGGAAGCGGATGCCGGATCTCTTCATAGAGGAGTTTGCTCGCAGTTCTGCATATTCCTTACGACAAAAGCACTTCCAAACCCATTTTGTGCTTCTACCTTGATCATGCTTGAGCTGCTTCGCAGCATTCTTGGGTTCCACAGGAACCCAGTAGGGACTGGGTTAAATGTAAGGCAAGATGGGGGCAGTGGAGGAGAGAGATGCAGCCCAAGGGAAATCAGCCTACGACAGACCAGATACTTTCAGATTAACATCAGATGTCGACTGAGTTTATACGCAGTGCTGTTTCAAGGCCACGTTCCACTCTGCATAGGAATACATCTTTTATAGGGACCCACTAGCAATCATGTGAGCATTCCTTAGGGACCTGTGCTTCACCACTGCCCCAAAACAGACAAGAATATAGCGAGCTGAATTTAAAACCCAGAAACTGTGTTCCCAAAAGGAGACCGATAAGGACAGCGAGGAGACCAGGGGCACCACTATTTCAGCAGAAAATGCCTGAGCACGTGAATCAGGTGGAACTACAGTGAGGTCTGCAGAATAGCTACATGCTACCCGTGGATTTTGAGGAGCGAATACGTACTTGTTGGCAAGAGGCATGACAAAGCAGGGAAGCGGGTCTCGCAAAGCCCAGACTTGCTGGGTCAAGTGTCCTTTTCCTGTCTGGCAAGTCCTTTTGTCTCTGTGTTCTCCTTATCACCCTGACACCTTACCAAAGCACAAAATGACAGACAGCTCTTAATGACTTCCTAGCATTGGATTCCCATACGCTGGCCCAGCCCTTTTTTGCATTAAATGAAAATCTCTGTTCCCCTCCGAATTTCCACTTTAGAACCCGCGTCCGTTTCCACCCACACAGCTCCCACTCCCACCCTGCAATCCGTGTCAAGGCAGCCACGCTCTCGTCACACCTTGCTCGAATCAGGCAGCCGAAGCCAGCACATCCGAACGGACGGACTGACAGCCGACGCCGTGTCAGCAGCCGGCGGGGCTGGTATCACCCTCCCCGGGCGAGGAGAACGTCCTCTCCCGGGCGCACCCACTCCCACACCGCACAGTTGGGGTTATTGTTCCCCTTATCCAGAAAGCCTTCTCTGGAGATATTCAAGACCTGTCTGGACAAGGTCCTCTACAGCTTACTGTAGGTGACCCTGCTTCGGCAGGAGGGTTGGGCTGGGTGACCCACAGAGGTCCCTTCCAACCCCGACCATTCTGTGATTCTGTAAAGCAGGCTCCATCCTGTACCATCTCTGCGTGTTGCCACCATCCTGCCTGACTTGGAAATATTGCTGGATTTTTTTTCCTCTCCTAGCACCCTCGTTCAGCGACTTGAACGCAGGGGTTAGCGGCTGGGTGCTGCCGGCAGCGTCTGCTGTTTAAGCACCCCGGCAGACTTCACCGAGGCATTCCTGGGCGTAAAGGCGTTTTCTGCAGATGAGCATTTACCGAGTGGGACCCTGTAAAGCACCCGAGAAAACAAAGCACTCGTGTACTTCTAAAACAGGTATTTGGGTGACGGAGCCCTGGCCCAGGCTGCCCAGGGAGGTTGTGGAGTCTCCTTCTCTGGAGATATTCCAGACCCGCCTGGACGCGGTCCTGTGCAGCCTGCTCTGGGTGACC
>Ga0065711_1026583_pt1 | contig 65247 bp, 27 predicted proteins | sample Hoacrofraction12_FD_59098 | JGI IMG/M metagenome (GOLD analysis project Ga0065711, IMG submission 59098) | Hoatzin crop microbial communities from Cojedes, Venezuela - Epithelial fraction 12 v2 (version 2) | ecosystem: Host-associated > Birds > Digestive system > Esophagus > Crop | place... | reverse complement strand
GGGGGTGGGTTGCGCGGCCGCGGGCAGCGGCTTTCCCTTCGCCGCGTTGAAGTGACGGGTATTCCTGCCGCCTCCGTCCTCTCTGCTCCCTGCCCCTGCGGCGCGTACGGTCCGCCCTGGTGCGAAGGGAAGGAGGAATGCATGTCCCTTACCGCTGGAAAAGGGCACACGACCGACTGAACGAGGGAATGTGGTCAGGGCGTCAGGAAGAGGAAACCGGTACGCGGCTGGCTTTTTGTCCCTTCGTTTCTGTTTGCCTCGGATTAGCAGGCAACTTTGTGGATGATATTTCCTGTGGACGTCTTTTGTTCTGATTCGGCTGCTTCTTTATTTTGAAAGAAATGGGGTTTCTTGCATTTAGAAAACAGTATTTTCTGGGAACTCTAACTTTCTGTGGGGCGTGGATGTAATGATGGGGAAAACGCTTCTATGGTTCATTATAGACTATTGTTTAGTCAATAATTCTTGTTAATAAAATAACTAGCATTCCAGATGTGATAGCATGGTACTCATTAAAGCAAGAAACACTCTGTTTCCCTCTACCTCTTCCCACCCTCCAGTTCTAAAGTATGCTTTTTGTTTAGAGCTTGTATGGCAATATTTATTTAAGGTAATAGGTATGTATTTTAACAAAATATTTAAAGTCAACCTCCAAATGCATGCATTTTTTCTGAAATCAAAAAGCCGAACTGTGTATTTTAGGTACTGATGACTCTGGAGGGTGTTAGGCTGTGCAGTGTTATTCCACACTTAGACAACCTACCTTTCTTTTTTTTTACCTTTTTGTTTTAGTCACCAGTACCTTCCCTTGATGAATATGACCTGGTTATGTTTTTATACAGTATACTTTTTAACATACTGGCGAATTGATTACTGAATTCTTCTTTCTGTTTTAAAATGCTCACACTGCATCTCCAAAGCCCTGCTTGAGGGAGTGAGGTACAGAAGGAGGAGTCTTGCATGTCAGCTGTATTCGGATTTCCAAGTACAGGAATGAGGGGTGTACTTCCTTGTGGATGATGAGGAGGTGTACTGGTTGCATATAGAAGTACAGATAAAGAAAACAATTGCATTCTTTTTGTTAGTTTAGAATTTAGGATGTGCAGTCATCTGTGTTTAGGCATGCATGCAAGCCAAAGCAGCTTGAGCCATTTTAGCTTGCGTGATTAGCACTTGTGCACTCTCACTGATTTTGGCAGCTTTACAGGGGTCATGTTTCGTACAAATGAACTGTTTCTGAACAGTTTCTTCAGTGTATTAGGCTCAAACTTCATTTGAGCTGAGCGGGCTGCTCTTTGCACTTGTGACTTCACAGACCACGCTTAATTCTTTCAGTTCTAATGTTCCATCTATAGTATCCCACTGTCTTTCATTCCAGATAAGATCCTTTTCAGAGTAGCTGTGTTTTCTTAATAATTTTCCTTTGTATCCTCATTCAGTGAAATAACTGCCTAGATACAGTAAAATAAGAACTGATGTCTCAAAATAAACCAATGACCTGCAGTGCCTGTTCTGTCTCTTGCTGCTGTTAGCTGTTTGGTGGAAAGTCTGCATGCTCCTTACTTAATACCTTCAGTCATGCAATTAGGATAGATTTGGATTCAGGAAAGAATGTAAATCTAGCAATTAAAGAATTCTAAGTGATGATGTTGAATAGCCAGTTCTGGTCTGTCTTTGTACTGTAATAATGGATTGTAATTTTAGTTTATAGTAGGGTAACACCAGGGAGAATAGAAGTGTAAGAGTTCCATCTGTAAAATAAAAGGAAAAATAAAAAAGTTAAGGAAAATGTAAGCAATGGCTTGAGGAATGGGGAGAAGATCATCATCGAGAGTTATCAACTATGAACACTTCTTTATGATTTGTTTAGTAAGAGAGTAGACTAAATCATAAGCAGACAGATTTGTTTGGAATACACATTTCAGATGGAGGTGGTGCAGTCGTTAGCCTGCATGGAACCAAAGAGATCAGATTTTTTTTTTTTTTGCTATAAAAATAAACCGAAGATTGCTTCTGCTCCTGTTGTCTGCTAGGAACTTTGAACGTGTGTTACTATTGTATTTAATACAGCTGCTGAACTTGAAATGCCCGATAAACAGTAAGCTGGTTTTATTTTTACTTGCATAGCATGAAATTGGGGGGTGTGGTAGCCAATTAGATATTTGGTCCAGTCTGAGATCTAATGATAAATTACTTGTGCACATAAAACCTTACTGTGAGGTGCTAGAATTTCTGTATGATATGTGCCAAAAGTAGTTACCCTCTTTTTTAAAAAGAGTACACTTTCTAAAATTAAAAAAGAATATAACAGATTCCACTGATTATTTTTGGGTGGCATTGTCATTGTAGGTATGTCTTGATATTTTAGTTGCAGATTGCAGTAGTCATGACTGTACTTGCCGATCCTTCATACAACAAAACAAAAATTTTATGGTTTTGGAGTGTGCATGTAGTTGTCTAGGTAATCCACCTGTCTAGAACGAATGTCCCTAGATAGCTCTGTGTGTGTGTAAGGGGTAGAGGTGGTCAAGGTCTTGGTAGACCGTGCACCATTTGTATAGGAGAGATTGATTTCTAATTACCGATCTTAAATACTTTTCTACGACTGAAACTGGAATTTGTCTATCTACTTCAGAGTGTCAGAGGATTAACTTCTTGACTACAGTAGGAAATGAATGGACATTATATAATTTTGTGGGGGTTGGAGCAAAGAGACATATCCTTTTGTCTTCCCCAGGAAGAAGGGTTTTTGTTTATTTCTGATGCAAAGGGTGCATTTTTACAACATTGCCTTCATTGCAACCGGTCAAGATGCAGAAAAATTAATTGACATAGTACATACTCAGTTTCAATTTCTCCTATTAAATATATTAAACTTACATACGTTGTATATTATATTTTCCTTTTTCATGTGTTGTTTCTAAGGTAATTGAATTAATTGGTGCTAGTGTCAGTGGTCGTTTTTCCTTTTCTCTGTAAAGTCAACTTACCACGAGTGTTGCGTGTGTAAAATGTGCGTCTGGAATTTTGAAGCAATCATGCTATTAATTGCCTGAAACATAAATCTCTGCTGTGTATTTCTCCTTCACAGTAGTTCTCAATCTCCCTTCCCCTTCTTTGTCTCTGGTGGTTGTGTGTGCCCACAAGACATTTGTTGTGACCATAGTTTTGACAGTTGGAGTTTAAATACTGTGGATTTATAAGAGGAAGTTTTTGTGTGATGGCAGTCCTTGGAAATCATGGGCTTGATGATATGTTCCAGCATTATGGATTAATGTACTTGTACTGGTATTATAGATTAGCAAGGCCTGGTAATAATATTAGAATAATTTTACTGAGGACTTGTTGTCTTGAGTTCAGATTTTCCTTTGTATTTTGATAAATACCTTCTAATATCTGTGGGGATTCTCTACCTACATATCTTTTAAGGATCTAGAGCTCAGGATGTCTAATCTACTGTAAATAACTGGACAGTGGTTTATTTTTGCATCCTTTCAAGATAACAGTTTTACTTGCTCTATGTAAATGCGCAATTTGTAGATAGTAGATATTAATATACTTCTGAAATACACAGAACACCTGGGTTTAAATCTGTGTTTTCTGAAAGAGGGTTCATGGAGATCCACCTGAAATGGTTGGGACTTCTCTGGAGGACTCATAATGAAACTCCTGTGTAGCATGTTGCTTTCTATGATTTCATATGTAATTGCTGTAAATATTATTTACAATTAAATATACCTATGAAATAATTAATGAGCTATATATGAGGACTTATTTGCAGCATTTGGAAAATTTCAAACTCAAACCACATGTAATAAATCTGAAGTAGTGTCTTTGAACTAGTTTACTAGTTAGCTGCTCTACTGATCTATTAGCCATACTTTCTCAAGATGTTTTCTAAAAGTAATTCCCAGACTTTACCACTGAGAGTAAAACAATGGAAAGTGAAGTTTTTAATGGAATATATACTTCATAGTGGAAACTTCCAGCTAGAATCACACATGCTGTGAGCAGGTAGTCTGGCTTTCCCAACATCCTGGACAGTTAACTGCAGTTTTTATCTTGTTGTTCTGGCCCCCCACTTCTTAAAGAAAGCACCAGTCAATTTCTGTGACTGTCTGATGTTACGATTTATATGTGTTCTTACTGAATGGTGTGTTAGGCATAGCTAAATCACCTTCATTGTATTAACTGCCCACAGATATCATCAACAGAGTTTTTGAGACTTAAAGGGCTAAACTAAACAATTCTGCATTAAAATTAAAGCTGTATGTTTGAGTGCTTGCTGAAGATATTAAGTGGCAAGTAACACAGAACACAGATCTTTTAAGTTTCTCAAATCTGACAGCCAGAGTTTCTGTACTGATAACTTTATTAGGTTTTGAAGACCGCCGCTATAATAGCTTACCAGCAGGAAGCTTTCCTCAGCTTTGACCTTGCTTTGTGATTGGAGGCATCTATAGAATCCTATTAAGATTTTGAGGTAAAGACTATATGCTTACTCTTAAATGAGACAGTGATTGTTTTAAGCAATCTATTACAATTTTGCAACATATTACAAAATAATTGTTTTGTCAATAAATTTAACAGTTATCTAAATCAAATTGTTGTATTCCTTCTGTGATTCTGCAGGCCTGCTAAGATCCAGAGGTACCTATGTCAGAGTTGCATTGGAGAAACAAGAACTTTTATTGATTTCTGATAGCACTTTTAAGTCTATCAGTGTGAGTACCTAGAAACAGTATATGAGAAAAATATTAAAATAATGTCTACTTGCATGTTTAAGAAAGAGCAACCACCCATCTTGGGGGGAAAAGAAAAAAAGGTATCATTTTCTAAACTGCTTATCCTATGAAATACACATTCACTTTTTGTTAGTTGCCCTACTGGTTGAACTGTAAAGGAGAAATCCAGTATTGACTATTAGGAAGGTAATTCAGCTGTGTGTCCCTGCAGAATAAAACAGTCTTGGATGCCCGTGTAGCTGAAGAAGCTGTATAAAGTCAGCTGCATAGCTAACTTTCAAAGGTCGAGTTGAGTTAATGCAGGGACACTAGGATGCTTATCAATGATGGCTATCTTCATATTATGTTACAATTTAACACCTATGGTTATGTTTGGAAACTTAGTGCTTATATATTAAGTGTTCATGTGACTAATCTGAAAACTGATGATACGATCAAGCTAATTTTGTGTTTCGAGGTCACCAACTCTTTATTAAAAAAATCTTAGTACCTGTAAAAATACATTTTAATGTGCTCTAGCTTTGTATTACAGTTTCAAATTCACAAGCACAAGAATATGGCCTGCCCTATAAACTGTGAGGTGCAATATTTTATGTTTTTTAAAGCATGTTTTTTGATAGGTCATGGCAGGATTGATCAAAACTGTAGTGTTATCTTTTCTGCCACTCTTGCAACCAAAGAAGATAAAGGCTGAACAGTTCCTAGTTCGAGTTATATTACACTATGTTTAGACATTAGGTTTGCATTGTTAAGCCCTCATTCTGCAAGCTGTTCTGTATGAACACGTGCTTGTACCCATACAAAGCCGGCAGATGAAGAGAATCTGTTGCAATCTATAGGTGCACCTGTGAAGAGTTCCCTGCAGCTACATGGCCTTCAACTGTGTACAGATTCTGTATGGATTGCTGTGTTTGTGGTGAGGAGGTTTAAACAGAAGCTCAGTTACCCAGTGTAAGACTCTTAACAGCTTCCATAAATCTTCAGAGTATTTTGGAGAAGTGAGCTTCTTTCTTTCTTACAGAGAATCATAAACAAAAGCTGACAATGTCAGAGTTCTGTTTTGTAATAAAATGTCAGTAATCTCATTGTGTACCTAAGGAGATGGTGTAATAGTTTAATTTCTTGAAGAAAAATACTGACATTTTTTTCTTTGAATCACGTGTGAGTCCCAGTTGGATATACTCAGTTCTGTGTTTTTCTCAGGCAGACAGATAAGACTCCTGCGATACTCAGGTTTGGGTCTTTTGTTTGTTTTTGCAGGGACATCCAGTATAGTTGGCTTTTTTAAGATAGCAATTCTCTGACCTGGTCTTTCAGTGCATCTACTGCCTGTGCTGTTGCGATGTTTGCTTTCTTAGCTCCTTGCCTTCACCAGTCAACACTCTTTTTATCTGTTCTGTCTTTCTCTTTTTTCTCTTGTATCTGTATTTCTTCACTGTAATGGTCCTATATATTTCAGTATTATCTGAAGGCTGGCAGATGTTTTTTCCCACTTAAGCTTTGTGTTTTGATGCTTGTTGATTTTGTTCTTTTGATGTTTGTAAGAGCCAACCCCAACAAGGAAAGACTGTATAAACTACTGGAAATAGGTTGTAGAGCTACCTGAAAAACTTTGAAAATTTTCTGACAAAGCAGCATTCCGTTTTAATACCTCTGTTCTTTAGTGTGTGCTCATATTGCAAAACAGCATAATAAACAACAAAGAAGGAAGAATTTTTTGTTGGAATAAAGTATTGTGGAATTAAGTTGTTGTAGGTATTCGGGCAAGTATTAAATTTAAAAAAACAGATATATGAAAAGGTTTTTCCCCATTCTTTTCCAACTATTGCTTATAGTTGTCTTTCTTTTTTCTTTTTTTTTTTTTTCCTTAATTCTGGTTTGTAAAACTTCAGAGGAAAAGTTCAAAACGTAGAAGTGTTAAAATACGTTTTCATGTGAGAAGATCATCTACACTTAAATTCATGGCAGGACATCATGGATTTTGGAGGTGTTTAATGACAAAGTTTGAAAGCAGCTGTTATCCAGCTTAGAAGTTCTGCATGTTCTGGTGTTCTGTACTTACTCTACTTAAAACAATAGAATATGCTCATAAAAACCTGAATAGCAACCTACTATCAAACATAATATGCAGATTTTAAGAAATATGATAGAAATTAAGTTTGTCTTATAGATGGTGTCTGCTGAAAAATGGTATTGCTTCAAGGAGATGTTGCCAAACTCTGTGATGACATGGGCAGGCGAAGAAGGCAAATGCATTTAATTTTTTGTGTGCTATAGCACTTGACTAGATGTAGTGTTGGCATTACTGATAAGCTCTAACTGGCTGTGGTCAGGAGTCATTATCAATAAGTCTGTCTTGGTGTTGAAAATTCCTGTTTGGCCAGAGTCCTTCAGATGGCATTAGTAATACAAAGAGGGCAATATTGGACTCTGTGGAACTAAAATAGTTGGATCCTCCCATTCTAATAGTGGGTTCCTACCACTGCTACACTTTTATGATCTCTGAACCAGCCTTGCTGATAGGAAGCTGCTAAGGGTGTTATCCATGCTTCATTACCACCGTTCTTACCAGAATAATCTGAATGGAGTTTGGCTGGTGCAGCATTTTCACTTTAACAGTTTCATGCTTTTTTGATTAATTAGTCATCGTGTTTGCACAATCAGAAGTTACGGAGAAACTGTAAGTCACATAACTCTGCGCTATAACTGGAATCTGCTGTTGTCATACAGAAATATGAAATACTCCAGATGCAGTGCTGACTTTAACATGTCAAATGCAGCAATAGGTTGATTCCTTAAATGTGTTGCAAACATACATCTGGTGCTACCATTTAAACTCAACATCTATATCTGAGAGGATTGGTTAAAACTTGTGCTGTCTGTAGATGATGTAAGCAAAACAATCTTGCCTTGTGGTTTTATTTTGGGAGGAGGGAAAAAGATGCATCCTTTTGAGTCAAGTACCCTTAACATTATTCTGAACTGCTGAAAAATGCTGTTGTATGACTTTTAAAAAAATTAGCTTATTTGTATTAACTAGTTGGGTGAGTTTAACCCAAAGGGTTTAATCTGCTATTATTTTAGAACTTGCAAACAAAAATGTGAGTACTTATGTAATGACCCAGAAGTGTCCCTTAGTAAAGCTGTCTTCTAAATTAAAAAAACCACAACCAAACATTGCATGAACTTACCTGATGTGTTCTATGAACTTTTATATAAGACCTTGATACTTTGGTGCCTGTTCTTATTCTTCCTCTATCTTAGGAAATCTGGTGAAGTTTTATTTAATAGAAGACTTTTAGGTGGTGCTATGGGGAAGATCCTGGTGAAGACTGTGGACTGGTTGGTGATAGCATTTGTATGGGCAGTTAAAAGGAATTTAAAAGCTAAATTTGCATTGGAAGCCGATTGTCCAGAACCAAGTGGTAGTGTTTGATACACTGTGTGAATAAGAAAGAAATAAAGGAATATTTGATTAGCAAAAGCAGCATAGTATTTTTTGTGTGTGTCTGATACTAGCCATTTTAGTATCAAATCATCTTAGTGCCCCCAGATTAGAGCTACTGGTGTTGTGAGAGAAAAATAGAAAAATTTGAAAATAGTTGATAAAGCCTTTCTTTAAAAGAAATAAATGAACAAAAAAGCTGAAGGCAAGCCTTTTCAATGTGAACATCATCTGATCCTGTGGACTCTAACTCTTAGTTTGAATACAGGCTTTGTACCACAAAGACTAAATTTGATGTGATGAATCTCTTGAGTATTTAGCCACCACAATTTGTTTATGCTGTGGCTTGCTTGTTTGTCAAACTGCAGCAGAAGACTTTAGGTTTCAATATTAGAATTTGGAATTTCATGGGCGGGTGACAAACTGGTAGGATCTGAGCTAGTTTCAGTCTACTCCTGCTTGTGTCTTGGTACAGACTTCGGAGTCCTTACCGAGAATGGAGGAGAACTGTAGGACTAAAAAGGGTAGGAATATGTAGAATTGTTTTTCTTTTTTTCTTCCTAGCCTCACCACTTGCTTGGAGGCAAGGATAAGAGAAATGAAGCTTTGACCTTTCGGCGTCTTGGCTCTTATTAGTTGTTGGCTTGAGGAATTGAACGTATTCCAGGGATGACATGGTAGCTGACATTTCAGCAGACTGAAAGACTGTAGTCTTTTCAGCTGGTAGTTGTTTCTGGATACTTGGTAGGCTCCATTGATAGCTGAATAATAAACCTTCTGCCTATTGTGTATTTTTGGGTTTTTTTTTTGTGGAGTTTTAAGGACTTTTGTATAAGTAAGAGGGAGGATTCTTCCTGTGGCAGTTTTGATAGATGATAAAGTTTCTGTAATCAGAAACTGCATGAGGCTTCAGAAATAATTTTGCATTTTTTTTCCTGCTCTGCATGCTTCGAGCAGGAAAATGTTATGCTGTAGCTCCAAGGAAAATGGGGTTCCCTGCTGGAGTTGCTTAATTCCTCCAGTTTCTGGAATTTGTTGTGGCGGTGCCAAGTTCCTGAATTTTCCTGGGTTACCTTGATGCAATCCTGAATTAAGCCACCAGGGATTTGTTAGGAAAAGCACAGTACAGGCTAGTTGGGGCAGGGCAACAACTACATTAAAATGGCTTTCCTGAGTGTATGTAGGGAACATAATCATGCTGAATCTCTTAAATGGTTTTCTTCAAAATCAAAATTAGGCATTCTGCTTGGGAAGTTCAAAACAGTGGCAGAAATTTAGTCCTCTTATTTAAAACAACACAAACAAACCTTTTAAAATCTGCAAGTGTTATGAATCAAGAATGCTGACTCAGCTAAACTTTGTGCACTGAAACGAAACCTAGGAAGCCTGCATATTGAAATTCTTGTGAGTTTTCATTTCCTTTTATGTGGAGGTTTTTTGTGTTTTATTATCCTTTCCCAGCTTCAAAAAGGAAAAGAAAAGGGGGAGGGGAGAAATAAATACATATTAAAAAAAAAGTTAATTGAAGCCTGTGGAGAGAACAATACATGCAGTAACTCTCCACCTGAGATACTTTGTAGCTAGAGAAGGTTTAAAAAGACAGTAAATATAAAGGGCAAAAGGCTACTACAAATAGCACGGATATACCAATGTGCAGATTTTCAAACTTAGTTTGCTCTGATTATTGTTTTTAAGATGGCAGCAGCAGTTTCTAGTTTGGTACCAGGCCAGCTACAAGAGGAAGCCCTTGGTTTTTCTTGCAGTCCTCAGGTGCTTTTCTGAAGTAGCTTAGATACTTACCACGAGCCATGCTCTGCAGCTGGGGAAGAGAGATGGAAAAACACTAAGTTAACAAAATTAGCCAAAGAGAAAAAATGAAAGCCTGTCTTAACTAGGGTATTTTAAACATCTACCTGTTGAGTTCAGTTGTTATCCCTGTACTATATTATGAAACCAGATGAATATAGTCTAACAATAATTCCATCTTGTATCAGCTTGTCTTTGTCTCTATTAAAGACTTTATTCTGTGAAGATTTAAATAGAAACAAGTTTTATTGCGATAAAAGGAGCAGACAGAGGTTACCTAGTTAGGTGGGTTCCACCTTTCTTTTGATTTGTAGACTTCTAAAATATGTCTTCTGAGAATACGCACTTGGGGCAGTGTATAGAAACCTAATGTTAGGGTTGATTTTTCTTAGTTATTTTTGCAAGTTACCTGGAGATTTCCCTTGCCTTATATATGAGCTAAGGGAAACCATGCTCTCAAATTCTCATGGTCTCTCATTCTTGTTTTGCTGAGAGCAATGCTTTAGCTGATGTGCTTGTAGGCATACAGTACGGATACTGGACCTTTTTATGGATATGCACATCAGGAGACTTATAGCAGGAGTGATTGCATCTAAGCACAGAGAAAACAAAATGACTGCTTTGTTTTGAGAGGTTACAGAACCCAGCTTACATATGTGTGCAGCTACCACTGTAGAGCTGACATGTTCATGTGACACTTTTAAATCTCCCGAAGACTCACTAACAGACTCTCACAGGGGACATGGAAGTATTAGTAAAGTTGGCCTGTTAGTGATGTGATGATGGAAGTAATCAACGTGGAAAAAAAAGTCTCACGGAAATGCTACTCCAGAGGAGAAGCTTCTGGAGTAATGTGTCTGTCCTTGCAGAGTAATAGCAACTTGCATACCTACAGTTTGTGTGTGTGTCTGTTTACCTGTTCCTGGTTATCTGATTTGTTTTAAATTGCCCTGGTTTTGTAATGACTTCAGATTTGCACTGTAACTTGAATCACAGCAGTGAACATACTTTTCTCCTCCCACTAGGAATAGGCTGAATTTGTTGGGAAAGTATTTGGCAGTTGTATTCAGTTCATTCTGCTTGAAAAATATCTCAGCAGCTGGTTGCTATAGAATCATTATATCTCTTCCAGATTTTAATGTTTAGTGGGTTGGATACAGTGGGGAGGTCATTGGCAAGGTAACTGAAAAAAATGTGTTAAGTTCTTTCTCTCTTGGGATGTTGCTGGCTTAGTGCCTCTTTGTAGGACTTCTTTATTACTGTTTTTCAATGGCTTGCATGAGCAGTGCTGTTGGTGGCTGTGACCTCTGGCACTGCGTATCTGGTTACTCATATTTTTGGCCAGGCTGCAGCATTTTAATGCCGTGGCTCATTTTTTGTCTTGCATCTTTGTGTATCAGTTCAGTTGGTATGCCAATCTAAACATAAGCATTTAAAAAATGAGGTTTAACGGTTTCTGTTATAGGTCTGCAACATTTACCTTTGCACTAAAACCAATAACAGAATTAGATCTCTCTTTCAGCTGTTAAGTACCTTGGAACAACGATGATCCTCCCCCAAGCTTTTTAGGTTTTGTTAATTTTTTTTCCTTCATAGTGCTTAACTCACAAATGATTTAGGTATGTTGCTGGGGCTTAATACCTGAAATTGCTGTTTTCCAAAGCAAATCATTTCTCCTGTAACAGAGAGAACCTTTGCCATATGCAGTCCTCTGGAAGATCAAATTTTAAGGATTTGTCTATGTAATCAAAGCTTTTTCATTATTCAGAAATAAATCGACCTGAAGTGTAGGCTATGGTCAGGATGGTCCATGCACTTCATCTTGTATCCCTTCAGAATTTTTTAAGAACGGCCTACTCTCAGGAGTTTGGTGTAAGCTATGCATATTGTTCTAATGGCTGTATATTGTTTGTGTGTTCAGGCAGCTATGTTTATTTGTGTCTTAATTTTCTAAATGTTTTAGTTTAGAAGCAGTCTGATAGCTTTCTTAATTGTCAATAATGAAATTGATTTCCCGGAAAGACCCATGGAAGACTACCCGATTTTTGGAGTAGGTTAACATAAGTGAATAGGTGAGTAAAACAGAAAACTTACTGCTCTATGTAGCCTTAAGTTGGCCACCAGCTGTCATTTCTAGCTTTAGCTCTGACATGTCAGTCTGTTTCAAGAAAGTTTGCCTCCCTCTTCTGTTATATGTTTCTTCATAGTATTTCCTGACAAGTAAATAGTACACACTGTCCTGAGGTATTACATTTTCTTGTTAGTCTTCAACATTTGCACTGTTACCCAGTTGCTTTGTTTCAACTTGATTCTACCACTTGGTACCCTCAGTTCTCTGAGGATTTTAACACTGCATGCTTTGACAATGTACGGGCTGCTGGCAATCAGATTTCTTGAGGCCTCCATTAAGACTTCATTTTTGGGCTGTTAAACCAACAGGAACTTTTCAAAAGGCTAGAGTAATGATTGCACAGTTCGAAGATGCTGATTCTTCTGCTTGGCCTAGTTCAAAATTCTTTCTCTTTTATTAGTATCTCAAAGGAACTGGAGGTGCTGGGTTTTTTCTTTTTCGCTACTCCTCAGGAATTCCAATTCTCAGCTGTACAAGCAGTGATTAAGTGAGCCATAGACAAATGTATATCCCGGATACTTGTGTTATTCTCTCAGTTGTCATCATGTACTTAGCATTGAAGAAATGGTAGTCAAAATAATTAGTGAGATTTTTCAGCAGGTTGTAAAGTAAAAACGTGAACTGTTGCTGTATAGTAGAACTTCTGTAGCTTGAAACAGTTGTCATGGACATTGTTCACTGGAGAATTAAAAATGAAAAGGAAAAAGAAAAGAAGTGTGTGAGTAAATGGCCTATTCAGTCTAGAATGTCAGTGCATCTCTTGGCAATGCTTGCTGATGGGCTTTATTGAGGATTACTTGTTGCTACTTTTTTCTCCTTTAACCATATGAACTGGCATTTTTTTACTGGAATTTTTACTTGCATAATTTGGGATTTCCTGCTTGAAAGTTGCACTAAAACAGCTGTACATTTGAAGGAGTATTTTGAGTACCTGAGTTCTGAAATGGTCAACAGCAGTATTTAAGCAGATGAGAACTGAGTCATGTTCATGTAATTTTATCTCTGTGGGTACTTTTTTGCTGATTTATGTGAGAAAGTAAAGTTAATTTGACTTATATGAGATTTATGCTAGTGCTGCTCTGGAAGCTTCAAAAGTGATAGAAAATAGTACTGTAGCTCTAGGATAATTAGTTGTTGTCGCTGGGTTTTCAGAGGAAATTAACAATCTTACTTTTGCTGTGTCCCATGCTTACTATGACCTTCTGCTTCATAGGACCTCTCATGATTGTTCACAACGTTGGAACTGAACATATCCAATAGAAACTGCTGTGTATCATACTTGGCATATTTAGTGCCTCCATTGGTTCTTGATTAAACGTGTATTCGTTGTTCTGATGTCAAATGGTGGTTGAGTGTTAGTACCTTGTTCTTTCCCGAAAGGGGGACAAGTTAATTTTGAGGCAAAAGTTCAGATTCTTTCCCCTGCAAGTAGCCAACTCTTCTTTCCAAGAAGTTTATTTTGTCTTTTGCCTTTTATTTCAAGTGCCAGTAAATACCATGTGTATTTTTCAGGAGAGTCGAAAACTAGACTGTTGAGTTTTTGAGAAAGGTTTTTCTGTTTTTTTGGGGTTTTTTTTTTTGTATGAGGAAGGTTGGATTGTAAATGCTTCAGTATATGGGGTTTTTGAATAGATGAAATGTGGACAACTTAATTTTTAATGGAAAATATCTGTAGCCTACACTACTTCTATAGACAGGTGACTACAGGAAAATCTTACTTGCCATTTTAGAAGGTAACTTACTAGCTCTAATGATCAGTGAAGGAGTGGATGCCGCTGTGTAATGCCAGTTTTCATTTTCAGGTCTTAACTCAGAAGGTAAATAATCAGAAATGTATTTTCAGAATCCAAAGTTTATTTTTAATATCTTGTCAGTTGCCAACTCTTAAGAGTATGCTGTGCTGTACTGAAGCCAGCCAGTGCGAGCTGAAAAATTACTTCAGAATGTACTACCAATTATGCTAGCCTCTGCTCTTTCAAGCTTCCTTCACAGCTGTCCCCAAGCCTCTTCTGATGATGTCTCTGCAGCAGAAAATGGCCCTCATGCTATCTTCTGTTGGAGTCATAAGACTCAGTTTTAAAGGTAAACTTGCCCTTATTTGTAACAAGCCAGACTGAGAAATAAAGTAATCCTGATTCAAGAGTGAAAGCACCTTAAAAGTGACAGTAGTATCTGGAGTAGATTGAATGAATGGGGACTGTAATAATTTCAGCTGTTGGGTTTTAATCCAGTACTGCATGCGTGAGCTGTAAATTGTGCAAACTTGTGTTCCTTCTGTGCTATAAATTGTACAAACTTTTCATATCTGTAGTTCTCTCATGAAGATATGTTAACATATTTGTAATGGAAAAGAAATGTCATTTGTAATCTTAAACTACAGATCTCTGCTATTTCTTTCCCCATGTATAAAAATATATTTATATGTAAACGTGATTCATGACCTACAGATGTGATCCTTTTAGTGAGGTGGGTTCCTGTTCTTCCAATAAAAAAAGGTTCTCCTTTCTCCAAGCAATTATGCTACACAGCAATATTATTTTTTCTGCTATATTAATACAAAGTGCCTGTTTGAATGACCACAAAGTGGAGAATCTTGAAAAACTAATGTTACTTACTTGATATTTTTTTTCAGAAGAAATCTTATTAGGGTGCTATTTTCAATTTGTGAGAACTGATAAATGAATTGGGTATGACGTATGTCTGCCATGGATATTGTGCTCATGGATATTGGAAACTGAGTGACCTGTGAGAACTACTTAGTCAAATTAGATTAGTATACTACAGGCACCTAAAGAGCGAAAAAAAAAAAAAAGATTCCTATATGTAAAGTCCCGTTTTAAGATGAGATCAAAACTGGTCATCCAAAGTGCAAAAAAAACTACCTTACAAAAAGGCAGAAGAATTTCTTAAAAACATTTTTTTTAAAATTTGAGAAAGATTAGAACTGCTGCATTTGAGAAACGTCCCTTGCATCAGGAGAACTAAATTCACTAAAATATCTCCATTATGGTAGCATACATGTCACATCCCTTCTCTTATATGTAGTCAAATGTGTTTTCAATCTTACTACATATGGGTACACATATGTTTTATGTGAACAGTTTATTTCAGAATCTTTCTGAGCTTTGCCTGCATCCTTTATCCTGAACTTCAAATCAGCATAGAAAGGAAGGAGCTGTCTTGAGATTAAGCTTAAGGACTGGACATACTTTTTTCTGGTCTGGGAGACGTATCTGTATATTGCTCATTATCAATATGTGTCTTTCATCCTGTCAATCTTGAAACTGTAAGAGAGAATAATACACTGAAGATGCACAAGTTTAACAAGCTTTTCAGGAGCTTGAGCTGTGATTGTTAACGAAGAATGGGAAATATTCTATAGTTTTGTGTTCTAACTAATGGCAAGATTAAAAATGGAGAGAAGGTAGGTAGTTTCATCATTACAAAGGCTATGAAGCTTAAACACTACAGATTCCTTTTTTTTTAGTGTGGTTATTTCCTCTCTTTCTAGAGTTAGATTTTTAGGCATGAAATTCTCATTTCATTGAAGATGATATAAATTTCTTGACTTGGTCCCAGGATTTCTCTAGTTAACTGTTTAAATTGATTCTAGAGGTGGCATCCCTGTTTGGTTCCCTGCAAATCGTTTGACAGACACTAACTTTCAGTCAACCAAAGTAAGCTCATGGCAACAAATGTACCAAGAGAAAACTGTCTGGGTGAGATGTAGCGCTGGTGACTTCTGTAGCAATTTAAAGTTTACACATTTAACAAGATGGCTGGATTCTTTCACTTCTTCAACATCTGTGTCCTACGAGAACCTTGTTCTGGGCTTGTGTTGTGAGGGATGATGAAGAGGGAGTCTTACAATCCTACTGAGTACTTTAAAAAATAAATGTACTAATATCTAGGCAAGTTAGATACTAAACCAAAGTTCTGCCTTCAGATCATCGTTTTGTGTCATCACTGGGTGACGGGTGTAACATCGTCTTCCGAGTGTATTTGATCTTTTCTCAGAAGCGTGAAAGTTGGAAAGCTTAATCTTTGTGAGGTTTGATGCGAGTGCTGTAAGAGCTGTGGAAGTTTGATGGAGAAAAGGGATGAGCTATGTTTGAACTATGAGGTGGATGACCTGTGAAGTCTGTTGTAGCATCATGCCCTTCCTGGGCTTTTGTCAGGCTTATCTTGCTTCATTCTTTGTTGGCCCTCCTCTTTGTGACCTTTCTTTACTACTCCCCATATAAATGTTTCATCTCTTCATTTACTTTTTTCTATCCCTGCCTTTGCTGAGGAAACAAGTCTCTTGAGGATGCAGAGTTCAGGGGGTGTCTTCATAGTGATCAGCCTGCTGTCACCACACAACTTCAGTGAATAAGGATCGTATTGCTACATACCAGCAGAACTGTAGTTATGTGTGTAGTTGGGCACTGATTAATAGTTAGCATGTTAAAAAACTTGCAAATGTGAGGGTGTTTAAGGAGTTCAGTAGGCTTGTTTTCATAACTGTCTTCACTTTCTGCTGGAATCAAACTTGAAAGGTTTTTTGGATCTATTGTGTTGGGAAATCAGAGCATTGTATTACAATTTTGTGATTTGATTTTTTCGTAGTTGAGGACAGCCCCACAACCGTAATGTGACTTGTAATGAGTTTTCCTGATTACTGGGTACTGAAAACAGACGACTTCTGAAGTACCCACAGGGGAGAAATTTGTAAGCTACAGTAAATAAACCTCCCCATGCTGCAGATTTGTGACTTACAGTAAATAAACCATTAGCACTAACAATAGCGTTAATGTTCTTATCCCCTTTAAGGAAAGGAATTTTTATCCTGGAGAGAGGTATTAAAACATTTCAGTACAGGGGAATGACTCTTTTCAGTATTATTAACCATACATGGTTCTTTGGTCCTTTACAGAAGGGCCATAACAAAGTAGCCTGCTTTCCACATCAAGCATGAAAAATGCCTGTGCATATGGTGCACTCCCCCTGTAACCTGAATTCTTCAGAGCAGCCATCTTATCAGCTATAAATATTTATATGCTGAGAATGAGCACCTCTTTTCCAACTGCTTAGTATATGTATCTTTTTCCAAAATGTCCTGTCTTCTGTATCTAGTTTTTTTCTTAGAGTTGGTTTGCTTGTGTGCATGCCCTGGTTGTCTCTTGCATAGCCTTGAAATAATTCCCAGCCCATGGGAAATGCAGAGTGTTTGTAGCCTGGACCTTGGTAACACCATGTTTGAGTGATCCCATTGCTCCTTCAACTGCTCAGCAGTTAGAAAGTGCTGCTGTGAAACAGTGTTTGCAACATCCAGCTTGTTATGACTAAAACTGAAATCTGTTCTTCCAGTAAACTCTTGCTTGTACCTATCTCTCTTTGTAGTGAGGAAAACCTTAACCTCACTGTATGTGTGCTTTAAAGGAGCCTGTGTTGCATAAATACTTGCACCTCAACTCTGGTCAAGTATATGGAAAGCCTTCTTTTTCTGTGTGTGTCTGTTTTTATCATTTCGTTGCTGCCTCTGAACTCGCTATTACCAGTAGTAATACATTCAGCAGGATTATTCCTGTCTGTGTATGTTAACATTTGAAGAATCTTTGACTCCAAACAAGAACTGAAACTTTTCCTGTTTTCATTGAGATGCAGGAGACTGATTTACGTGGAACTGATAGAAAACACACTTGTCATCTGGAAAGGAAATTTGCCACATGCCCTTACACAATTTTTGTGTCATTCAGATACGCTTAAAGTCAATTGATAATTCTGTTTAATATAGAGTAAGATTTATAAGTTGGAATGTGCTTTTTTAGATTTTTGTGTATGTATCTACCATTTACCATTTCATCTTGCAAAATATTTTCATTTCTCTTATCCCATTGTATATATCAGTTGCCTTGTCTTGTGGACACACTTGAAATGGTTTTGCTCTTTTTGTGAAAATTGCTTCTAGGCATTTTGGAGAGGAATCGGTATCCTGATGGAAAAAGGAAACAAACAATGTACTTTGGGATGTATGTTATATGCAGTTAAGCTCTTTTTACTTCAGTTCGTTAGTGTGTTCTTAAGCATATCTTAAATAGGAGACATTACCTCTAGCAATTGGGCTTTAACTTATTTAATTCCTTATTTAAGCTTTATGCAACTTTTTCATTCTTGACAATGTAAGAGGAGCCTTTATCCTCCACATGTACTGTTGTCTGATAAGCAACTGTTCTAGGGTAAGGAAATCCCTTAATTTTACAATGCCCAAAGGTTTGTCCTTATCACTAAGTGAAAAATTGCACATGAAGCTTCACTCTCTGTTCATCCAACATTTGCATTTCTTCCCAGTAAAGCTGCTATTTAAAGTGCTGTTTTGTTTTTGCATTGTCTGTGGTAAATGGTGTACTACTATCCTTAGGTAACATCAGGCAGGTCTTTGGAATTTTTTTTTCCCCAAGAGGTGTCTTTTCCTTTATCAATTTACATACCATTGTTTTGTGTTGGTTTTAAAAGAAGTATTTCATTTTCTGTAAAGCTGAGAACCAGATCCTACTCGTGGAAAAGAGTTCCAGAATTCAGCACAAGTAAAGCTCTAACTAAATAAAATGTTCTGCTTCATTAAAGAAATGAAACTTCAGTAACTAACTCCTTGCAGTATGTCAGCTGCTTTATGTTCGGGTATGTTCTCTGTATTCACCTGGGAACAATTATTTGTATTGTTTTATTACCAAAGTTCTCTAAATATTCTGCTAAAGTTGCCTGTCTTTAGGTGATCTTCAGTTGCAGAGAGATTAAGAAGGATTATTGAATTGTATCCTGTATAGCAGGTGCTGCTTATTGCATATGTTTCTTGTTTGAAGTTGAAAAGAAACTGTCCTCCTCTTTAATCTGTTTTTAAACACAATTTGTAACCATTTCCTTGACTGAAATGTAGCATTGGTAGTTTACTCACTGTGTTACTGTTTTTAGAGAACTTTGGCTGAGTCCTCTTAAAGCCTGTTGTGTGTCAAATGAGTAGAAGACAAAATTTGGGAATCTTGGTATGGGTTGGTCCACACATACTTTTATTGCTTATATGTATTTATACTATATAAAAATAATTTCAGAAGTCAGAATAGTTTTGTTTGTTCATGCTTTTTCTAATTCTGTGACATTTCCGATATAGTCTCTAATATTTCATAAGAGGTAAGCATAATTTACAGATGGAATACTGGTTTCTTCAAATAAGTTAGGATGTTGTCATGGATTGACTTTGGCTGTCTGTCAGATGCCCACCCAGCTGCTCACTCAGTCACCTCCTCAACAGGACAGGGGAGAAGATGGGGCGAAAAAGCTCGTGGGTTGGGATAAAGACCAGGAGATGACATAACAGTTACCGTCATGGGCAAAACAGACATGACTTGGGGAAAATTAATTTATCACCAGTTAAAATAGGATTGGATAGTGAGAAACAAAGACAAATTGAAACACCACCTTTCCCCCTCCTTTATCCCAAGCTCAACTTCACTCCTGCATTCCTGTCTCCTCTGCCTCCCCCATGCCCCAGGCAGCACAGAGGGATGGGAAATGGGTGCTGTGTCAGTCCATAACAGCTCCACCCTGCCACTTCTTCCTCTGCACCTTCCTTTCTTTGTGTTCCAGCATGGGTTTGCATGGTGAGGTTTTGGTAGTGGGGGGGTCTGTGGGGGTGGCTTCTGTGAGAAGATGGACCCGCTGCTGGCCAAGGTCAAACCCATCAGCGATGATGGTGGGGCCTCTGTGATAACGTATTTAAAAAGGCGAAAAACCTGCTGTGAGGGAGCAGTCAAGAGAGAGGGGTGAGGTGATGTGAGAGAAACAACTCTGCAGACACCAAGGTCAGTGAAGAAGGAGGGGGAGGAGGTACTCCAGGCGCTGGAGCAGAGATTCCCCTGCAGCCCATGATGAAGACCATGGTGAGGCAGGCTGTCCACCTGCGGCCCATGGAGGTCTACGGTGGAGCAGATATTCACCTGCAGCCTGTGGAGGACCCCATGCCGGAGCAGGTGGGTGCCCGAAGGAGACTGTGACCCCGTGGGCAGCCCCATGCTGGAGCAGGCTCCTGGCAGGACCTGTGGACCCATGGAGAGAGGAGCCCATGCTGGAGCAGGTTTGCTGGCAGGGCTTGTGACCCCATTGGGGACCCACGCTGGAGCAGCCTGTTCCTGAAGGACTGCACCCCATGGGAAGGACTCACGTTGGAGAAGTGTGTGGAGAACTGTCTCCTGTGAGAGGGACCCCACGCTGGAGCAGGGGAAGAGTGTGAGGAGTCCTCCCGAAGAGGAGGAAGGAGCGGCAGAGACAATGTGTGATGAACTGACTGTAACTCCCATTCGCGGTCCCCGTGTGCCACTCAGAAGGGGAGGGGGAAGGAAACGGGATTGAAGATGAGCCTGGAAAGAAGGGAGGGGTGGGGGGAAGGTGTTTTTAAGATTTAGTTTTATTTTTCATTATCCTACTCTGACTTGATTGGTGAGAAATTAAACTTTTTTTTCCACAAGTTCAGTCTGTTTTGTCCGTGACAGTAATTGGTGAGTGATCGCTTCCTGTCCTTATCTTGACTCACGAGTCTTTCATCGTATTTTTTTCTCCTATGTCCAGTTGAGGAGGGGGAGTGATAGCACGGCTTTTGTGGGCACCTGGCATTTAGCCAGGCTAAACCACAACATCTCCACAGGCTAGTCCTTCAGGATAAACCTGTTCTGGCCTGGGGTCCTCCATGGGCTGCAGTGTGGATATCTGCTCCATTGTGGTCTCTCCATGAGCTGCAAGGTGACACCTGCTTCAGTGTAGTCTCTCCAGGGGCCACAGGGGAGCATATCCTCCTCTTCCCTTGGGGCTCACAGGGCTGTTTCTCACACTTTTCGCCTCGCTGCTGGGCAGCATTTCACCCTTTCTTACACACACTTTCCCCGAGGCGTCGCTGTCTTGGCTGGGGGGCTCAGCCGTGCCCTGCAGTGGAGCTGTGGGAGCCTCAGAGAGGCTGCCCCTGCAGCCCCCACTGCCGGCACCCAGGGACTTGCACCCCATGTAACTGCTTAAACTCTTCCTTGTAACAAAAACGATTTAACCTTTATTGTTTGATGTGGCACTCTGTGTAGATACCCACACATATGAAGCTTGTGCTACATATGTTTTATTTTTATAGCTATGTATTTTTATTATGTATAAATTGTATGTGTTGCTTGTGATGGAATCAAAAGTGTTAGATAACTGGAGTGAATGCAGTACTTGGATCGCTGCATTGTACGCAAATGTATTCAGTCGCCTCGCAGCGCTAGGGTCAGGACTGTAGCTGTGTGCTAGTGCCACAGAGCAGAGGATTTCCTGGTGTGTGCTGCATCGGTAGCTTTATAGGTCAACAAGATGTTTTTAGCTGAGTATGAGAATCCTCTTAATTAAATCTTGAGAATTTTGTTAAGTGCTTGCTTAGTCAGTGTACCTCCAACAACTGGAACTACAACTTTTTGTGGAGTGTTTGTGACCCCTTTCTCTGGGAAGTTCTGTAGTGGAAGAAAGAAGTTATTTCCAAAAAAGTTAGGAAAGCATCCTCATTTTCAGGATTTGTTTTAATGCCTGTTTTGTTCTTGCCCCAAAGAACAAGCTTCTCTCACAACATGCTGCTCAGTGGTGTTGGGCAATTCACTGATAAGTGATTTCCGTTTGAAATGATTTTTTTTTTTTACTTTTTGAAAACAAAACCAATGAGTTAGTGTTTGCCATTCATCTTCATTCTTTTGGGATCTTTTCTTCTGGTGGAGTGAAGGGAGGTTAGCCATCCCTTAGGGATGCTACTCATGTTCAGGGCAGGTTCAAGGAATGCTTATATGTTTTATGAGGTCTTCTTCAGAGAGTTTTGCCGTGAGATGAAAGTTCTTGCATCAACATTCTCAAGGAAATTAATATGACTAATTGGAAGAAAAAAATAGAGGAGTAAGCCACAGAGAATGACTGCTATCAACTTGGGTTAAGTGTGGCCAGAAGGAAGGCAAATAACAGGAATACTTGTCTAAATGACATAGTATGTGTTCTTGGGTCTGAAAGTGCTCTTGATGTCATGCAAAAGAGTTAGGAAGACAGAGCTTTGAAGAAATTCAGGGTAGAAGGTACATGGATGGGAGATGTTGGCTACTTCAGTCAATAGTGATGTGGTCTGACACTATTGAGATTCTGATAAGGCTTGTAGATGCTGAGTAATTCCTCCTATTAAAGCATTGTTATGAAAGTCTGCTTGACAAATACACTATAGCAAACTGCTTTTGCTTTAACACTGCATTTATGTAACTGATGATCCCTTTCCTCTATGAGTTCAAAAGAGCAGATGCTTATGGAGAACAAACTGACCTACACTGGAGTAGTTCAGAGGACAGAGCCATCTGCACCTTCCCTTATATCATTAACTTTATCCTGTCTTTGCCTTACTAGACCTTTTTATCTTACGGTTTTGCCTACGAGAGGGGAAATGGGGTGGACACGCAGATCCTGAACTCTCTTGACTTACGCTTGTGCTGACTCTGGGCTTTTTCTTCCTGCTTACCCTTCCCCTAGCATAACTGTTACTTTGGGGCAGAAACAGAGCATGTGAAGTGAAAGAACTCTGAACGTGATTGGTTTTTTTTTTTCTGTTTTGATTTTCCCCATTTCAAATGATCAGCTATCAAGTTCAGACAAGAATGGGGATTTGCACAGTATAGCTACATGGGATTAGTATAGGCCTGCAAGTAATGAAGTCTTGGGGTAGCAGATCACCACTGCTGTCCAAGAAAGACTTGATGGCTCTGACGTATTCCTTTGGATGTCTGCATTCCTCCAAGAACATCAGGCTGGGTTATGAGTCCTTTGATTCTGATCTGTTGAACGTTAAGAGACGATTTAAAGTGTCTCTGTAATTTCTTTGCTTTTCAGTCCTGTGACTGAAAACACAGCTCACGTGTCCACCATTTCCACTCCACTGTCGCTTCTGAGCTCATGCATGTGTATGAAGAAGGATTACTTGCAGTTAGGGTGGCTTTAGCTGCAGTGACGGTAAGTAGCAATGATAGATCAAAATGATGCATCAGTACTGGACCAGTATGGTGAAAGTGGGAGAGTTCACGCAGAGTGGTGTAATAGGAATCTGCAAGAAAGTGGGGGAAGATATTTGTCAGCTGCTCCCTGGTGTTTTTACATGACCTTCTTTACTTGCAAGTAATATAGCAATGCACATCTCACTGTAGGAGGTGGTCCAAGGGGGAGTGGAAGCCGTTGTTCTGTGCTGGTTGATGTAGGAATAAGGAAAGGGTTAATTTGCAAAAAAAAGCTTAATCATATTATTCTGTAGTTGGGCTATTCTTGCTGAGGCAGTAAAGGAAGAAACAAGGTTAGTTGTTAGGTGGACTGGAGAGATGATTAGAAATCTGGTAAGGGAAAAACGCATAGTGAAATAGAAGTGACTCCAGGCTTTGGCTGCTTTTCTCTTTTGTTCCGAGTGTGTCTTCTAAGTGCCATTGCTTAGTGATCCTTGAGCCATGGAGACAGCCAGATTAACAGTTCTGAAATAAAGCATGACTGTCCTCGTTTTATGTAATGTAAATAGTAGAACCAATCTGCTTTATCTAATTCTGTTAGTATTTGGTATAACTATAAACCATTACTTACTGGCAGTTGAGATCACTGCTTAAGTTAGTCTTTTTGAAACAAAATAGACTTTTGAGGGTCTAAGAGGACACAGTACTTTCATATCTAGCAGTGATATCATGCATTTCGTTGTCCTCCTTACTGAATCATTCTTGAAGTTAATGCCAGTCTACTGTTAAGGCTATCTTGTAGGTGTGGGATGTATTCCTAACTGTAATTCTTTTTTTAGTTTTAGAACTTGTTTTGAAGGAGGAGAAGTCAGAACTTGCCAACTGCAATTGTGTTAATAAAACTTTTTAACAAAATGAAAAAAAAAAAAAAAGGCCACTTATTACCACACCTCTGTAAGTAAAGACAGCTAAAAAGAAAAAGTGGAAGTTGTGAGGATTCCTGCTGGTGATTCAGAATGAAGTCAACAAATATTGAAGTGAAAATAAAACAAGATACTTATTTCTTAATAAGGGTTTTAGAAACAATTGTGTAATGCAGTGGATTTTCCATCATGTTTAATCTTTTAAAATGAAAGCCAGCCATCTCTGTAAAAAGATACTGTAATTCAGTCACAGTTCACTTAGTACTGGAATTACTTGGTGAAATGCTGTCAAGATTAAAAACAACCCGTGCATGTACAAGGTTAGAAACAGCCATTCAAATTGTGCTAGCTAGACTATACAACAAAATGGTCTTATCACTGCAGCCTTTGCTTGCTTTCCTTCTAATGTTCATTCCATTTCATTAAACTGGGAACTCCTTAAGGGAAAGACTATTGCTTTGGTTCTGTAGCCCGTACTATCCTGAAATATATTACCCTATAGTGCTTGGGAGCTGTTTGAGTACTGCCGGTAATATGTAGTCATCAGCAACATTTCTTACATGGATGAAGATGCAGGATGTAATGACACTGGAAGATGTCCTGTTCTTTAACTTCTCATTTCCAACCTTATCATTTAGTTTCTTTGCTGCTTGTAATACCCACGTGTAAAATATGTTCTCGTGGTTCGTGATCAGACTGAGTTAGGTTTGTGTTCCAAGTTACACTATTAACTTTTACCAGGAATTAGAATGCTTTCCTGCCATAGTTTCCCCAGCTGTGAAATGGAGAGTGTCGTTCTTGTTTGCTTCAGAAGGGGTGATATTAATACCAATAACCAGTTATCTAATTGCTTCTCATGTATCGGAAGAAGAAAAGGACTAAATTTTCAAGGAATTAATCTCTGAATTCTCTCTGAAGAAAGAATCTTGTATGTTTGTTAAAGACAATTCCTGAGCACTTTGCTCGGGTTAAAAAAAATTACTACTATTAATATTTAGATGTCAGTTAAAGAAATTAGAAATACCTTCACCCAGAAGTGAATGAGTTAATATAGCCTGGAAAACTCAGTACTGTTTTGATGAAAGACAAATTGTGGGAAACAGCAAGCCAGCTGTTAATCTGGATGGCAAAAAAGTCTGTTGTTTGAATCTTTAACTTGTCTGAGAATTTTGAGTGGTATAGGTCTGATTTCAGCAACAATGTTCTTCATAACCATCCCCTTGAACTTTGACCCTAAGGTCCTGAAGTAATAAAATGTGGTTTGGACAGTGTGTTCGTTACGTAGTATTTCAGCAATAACGGACAAAATCCTGGTAGTTCCTGTGGAAGTAGTTGTGGAGGGCTTTCCTGCAGAAACACTTAAAGCTTACGTGACCGAACAAGATAAAGTGACAGTGCCATGGCAAGAAAATAAACAATGTCCTTAACTGCTTGAGGACTTTTTATACGCAGAAACACCATTTTTGCTGTTAGTCTGGGGCTTCCACCACAGTTGTTGATAAATGTCTCCATTACATTGATAAATGTCTCCATTTTTCCTGTTTTTATGAAGTAAGGGGTTCTTTATTTGTTAGACTCTTGAGCTGTCTTCTGACTGAGAGTGGAGAAAAGAGATGAGTGCCTTGCTACTGCACTTGTTGCCTGCTTGGTGGGTTTACAGTGATTTTGCTTCTTTTGTGGTCAGGTTATCCTTTCCCCATAGCAGAAGGTAGATACTGTGAATGCAGAAGTGACCTTCTCAGCAGTTTGGTCATTGCCACAGGTATTGAAAAACATTTACAATGATGATTAGCTTTGTTAATCTTATTTGTGTGCTTGACAAAAAATACAAGAAACAGTAGAACTTCACATTTGTGAAGGTTTTTACATTTAGAAGTCATTCCCGTAAAGAGCAGAAACTCTGAAAAGTTGACTGAAGCTGGTAACTGTATTAATGATCTGATCTCCAGAGAGCAAGACTGAAACGTACATGAATGTCTCAAATTGTTTGTTTCCCAATGTCTATCTAAAATTACCAGGCTTTGCTGAAACTATCAGAGTGCTTTTATTAATACTAGTCTAAAGGCTTTCCCATGTGACATGGGAAAACAAAAAAAACTGCTGTTGGTCTTTGATACTCTCACATGACATCCTGCTTGGGCATATTTTGTCATAATTTGGGATACGAGGAGGATGTGGGGTTTTTATCTGGTTGGTTTTGTTTCTTTTTTTTCGTGTAGGAGGAGGAAGGTGACTGATAAGTTGCCTCAGGAATTACTTCTTGAATTGTATGCCCATATTATCTTGTGAATGATTGTTTAGGAATAGAAATGCTGTACTGCATTTTAAGGAAAACAAATATGTTATCTTTTTCGTGTGACACTTGTCCATGTAAAGACACATAACACTGAAATAGCTAAACTGCTCTGAACTTATACCTCTTATGGCTTTATTGCAGTTTTCTGTGTAAACATGTACTCAGAAGAGCATAGATAACTTTAAATAGAAACTGTAAGAAAATTTTGAGCCACATTGTTGAAGTCCATATATAATATGCAGTGGAAGGAGTCTTCAGACGTCTGACTTTTATGCATAAGTGTTGTTAGTGTAGTTGTTTTCAACCTGATCATTTTTTCAAGGTAAAAACTTAGAGGACGTCAGTACTGAAATTTAGATATGATCTGGGCTTATGTCCGTATGGAGTTAGTCTCTGTATGTGTTTCAGTTTTACCTTTATACGAATAACTTAGCCAAGAAAGCCCTCCTTTAAGTTTAAGGATCAGAATGTTAAAAGAGTACGTGTGCGTGCGTGTGTGTGTGTGTAGATTATGAAAGTTCTAATTGTACAGAATGTAAAAATTGTGCCTGTCTGAACGCCTTAGTACTGATGTTTGTTCTACACTTGTATGACCGTGTGCCAGTATGACATTTCATCCTCCCGCATGCTTAGGCCTGGGGACAGCCTTGTTGTGCTGTGAAGTCCTTGGGAGATCATGGATGGAAGGATTGTGTTTATTCCAGTAGGATGGCCACAGTGGAAGATGATAAGGACTGAGAACCTGCCTCCATGTACTGTCCGTCTCCTTACCTCTAAGAAACAGCATTGGTCCTCAGGCTGAAAAACATAGGCTCACCTGGTCTTAGCAACTCCATTGTTTCTGAGAGATAGCACTCTCCCTTTCCTCACTTTTGTTGCTGGAAATGTTCACTCCCAGGCTTTGTGGGCTTTCCACCTCCCAAGTGACAGGGAGGTAGAACCTTTGAGCACAGTACATGTTGAGTGAAACTAGAACGATGCTCCCAACCATCGTCCTTTCTGCCTGCTCATAACAATGTGGTATAATAATCCTGAGCAGAAAAGAATTACAGAGAGCAGATATGTATAATGGGTCTTGTGTGCATTTGCAAATTATTGATCTACTGGAACATCATTTGTTCACTACCCTGCTTTCACTGACCTAAGAGCACAAATGTGTTCTGGTGCTGCACAGACCTTTCTGGGGAGAGGGCATGCAAAATGCTTGATGTGGGTACCACACTGCAAGTTTGAAAGCTGGTGTGTATGCCTTTTCTGGAGAATTGGGAAGTACAGAGCTTGTGAATGATTGTAGTGTTTAGTGGTTTATATTGTGTGTAGATTAGACAGATCTCTGTTTTTTATAGATTAAGTGATGTGTTTTAGAAGGAAGTGTTTAATATTGGATCTGTTCGTCAAGTCTCAGTGCGGTGATGGCTTAAGCTTTTTTGTGGACAAGCGAAAGTGAGTACCTCAATGTTCTTTATTGTTCTTTCTAACAGCAGTCTAAAATATCCATTGCATCTTCTGATTCTTGCAGAAAATAAACTATTGTATAGACTGTTATTTAACAGTTCATTACTAGCATAATTTTGCTTACAGTAAGAGTTTTGGGCTGGCTTTCTAAGGAAATGGTGCATATGATTGACTGACAGTGCAGTTGTGGTTCCCCTTATTGTGTCTTCTTCCTGCTTGAATAATTTCTGAACTCATTGGTCAATGTCAATTGAATTTGTTAGAGTTCAAAAAATTGCTGATATCTGACTTCCTACAAATATTAGTGTCAGTAGTTAGTTAGAGAGAAGTTATTGCTTTCCTGAAGGGAATGACAGAGCTCAGTTTACCCATTCTGTTTTTCTGTCAGCTTTCTGTTCAGTTGGTTCCTATATAATTTTTGTTTTGACCCACTGTGTGTCCTTTCTTGTTAGGAGTGTCAGGAGGAACAAGGATGGCAGAGAAGTTAATGCTGTTATGGAACCAGTAGAGATTAGGGTACGATGAATGCGGATCTAGAACAACTTACTACTATTTCAAAATAATGTTGCAAATTGAAATGTCAGTGCTTGTATTTCCATTCCAATAATACACAAATATATGATAAATTTATAATATAATGACTATGCCAGATGCTTTTGGGGTAAGTAATACCTGATCTCCGTCCCAGAGATCTTCAACACAAAAAACAGAATCGTAGAACAGCCCAGGTCAGAATAGACCTCAAAAGATCATCTGGTTCAGCCTTTCACCGAAGAAGGAGGCCAGATGAGATTATCTAGCACCCTGTCCAACTGCATATTGAAAACCTCCACTGATGGGAACTCTACCACATCCTTGGGGAGGTTGTTCCAGTGATCGACTGTTCTCACTGTAAAAAATCTCTTTCTCATATTGAGGTGAAACCTCTCCCAGTGTGGCTTATACCTATTGCCCCATGTCTTCTCCATGTGGCTCCTGTGAAGAGGAAGCCCCTGTCCTGTTTGTAGCTGCCCATAAAGTACTGGACTGCTGTGGTGAGGTCCCCTCTGAGCCTTCTCTTCTCCAGGGAGAAAACACCTAACTCCTTCAGTCTTTCCTCACAGGGCAGGTTCTCCAGCCCTTTGACACTTAAACAAAAAGCTATGAAGTCAGTATTGGAATGCTGTGAAATTCCTGATCTCTTTTATATTTTCATATATAACAAACCCTGAGCTGTTGGAATCAACTGTCCACAGCTGCTAACTCCTGCATAGTTAGGGCGCCTGGTGTCACCTTGGGCATGTAAAACGAAACATCTGGTTATGGACGTTCAGTGTTACATTAGCAATAAACAGCAAACAAAGTATTCTCTTACTGAAGTAAGTTATCTTACTCTCCCTCTGTTTACCTCCTATTGTATGTCTTTCTGCAGTCTGCTTTATTTTGTTTTTCAGTCTTTCAAGTTTAAACATAACTTTCTGCTCCTTTTTTCCATTTTACCCATCACTGTTTAATCTACTTACTGGTAACTCCCTTTTGTTTTTTTCTTTCCTCTCCCTCCCCCCCACCTTCTCCAGAAACTCTTTAGAATGGTTTTATGCTTTTGTTGGCATCCAGCACAGGACTAGGCTTGAGACTTACCACTCTTTTCCCTCTTTCTGATGTGTTCAAGGTAAAGGAGGAATAAACTACCAATTCCTTTGGAGTACTAGTAATCTGTGGAGGAGTATCCTCCCTTAAATTGCTAAACACTTGCTATCCTTTTATACACTCTTCTGTCCTAGTATTTACAATATTTAAGATCTCTTAGCTTGCAACAAAAACCCAAACAGAACAAACACCACCACCACCCCAACCCAACCCACTCTCTAGTTCTCCTTTTCAAGTCTCTTGTCCTCCTGTTGCTGCCCCAAGTGCTTTTCCTGTCCTTCTGCATACTCTGGGAAATTGAAGTAGGAAGAGAATCTGTGTTCTGCTGGTCTCTCTCGTGTTACCTCTTTGACACTCGAGTGTAAAAACAGTGTGTGCTGTAATATTCAAGAGTGCAGGCGCGAAAGTTCAGAGAAGAGCTTTTTTGTTGTTGTTGTTCCTAGGGTTTGCTTGCAGTTTTAAAAACAATAGAAGCATAATAGAGGTGTTGGCTGCAACAGAGTACAATAAGAAAACATAAGCAAAGATTAAAGTGCTGATCTTATAGCACTGAAGAAATGTGCTATACTATATGTGCATATACTATATATGCATAAATGTGCGTACGACTAAGGTAGCTTATCCTGAAAATACTGTATCAGTATGCATGTGAATTTAAATTTTTGAGATAATGCTTGCTGTGCATGAAATCAGTATCGGCTGTTTTACCTGGCATTTGGAAGAAGGTTTCTGAGTCATGTACCATGCTTGATTGCTCTGCCAAATTATGATAAAAAAATTTAGTATTTTTTTCATAGTTCTCTAAATTACAACTAATGGGGAGACTGGCTTACAAAAGTGCTGTGGGTTTTTCTGCAGTGACATCTGTGGAGTGTATATATATAGTAGGTTCCCAAGTTGGAAGCCAGAAGAGTATGTGGGAAGTGTGAAAGGGGGATGGGGAGGGGAGCAAACAAGAGATTCAGACAAAAGGAAATTGTTGATGCAAGTTAATGCCTTTTCTTAGTGATATTGATAAATTTCTGCTGCTGTTCAAGCAGTCTAAGTTATTCTTCTGATTCTGTTTCCTTTTGCTTTTCTCCTGTTGCTGGGAAAACATGAGTGGAATCTAGCAGGACAAGAGGCTGCTATTTCATTGTTTTGTGGCTCTGTTGCTAGCTATTGTCCTCTTGGCTCAGGCAGTTCGTGTCAGTCTTTGTGTGAAGTAAGAAAAATGTTTTTCCTTTTTTCTTTAAAGATTAAATTTCTGGACTGTGTAGATTGCTTTTCTTGGAAAAGCAGGCAGTGCTAACTTAAGAATATCTCCCACCAACTAACATATTTTTGCTTGCAATGCCACCTTGATCACTTTGTCCAGTCAGATGTGCTTGTTAAATTTTTGGGCTAGTTTGGGAGTAAAGCAGTCCTGAAGTCTAGTTTCATTTTTTAGTGTACTTTTTTTAAAACAAAGGAACTCTAAGCAAGACAGTGCATTTAGTGAATTTTTCTGTCAGGAATAAAAAACAGATCGCTGACGACGTTGTATGTTTTCAACAGTTGGAAATAGAGCCAATTTTGCTCTTAAGCAGGAGCAGAGCTCTCACACTCGGTAAAGTAATGCAACCTTGAGCAGTGTCACCGAGATCTTGTCTGTTGTGGCTGACTTAACTCTGTTCTTTATTACATCACTGATTATTTATAAATGAAAATTGTTTTTGAGGACATTCTTGAAACAGAACTGAAATATAGCTGTTTGCTAGTATGAAAATGCACTCAGGGATGCATAGGGTAGTGCAAAGAGTGACACATTTAGTTCTCTTGTAAGTGACGGTTCTTCCAGGTAGTATTTATATGATCCTGCTTCTTCGTTGACTTGATTTTTGCTGTACTAATTAATTATATGGTGGTACAGAAAGTATATTGAAGATGGAAGATACCCTAACTGTTTAATTATCTGTTTGGTTTTTTTGTTTTGTTTTTTCTTTTGCAGGCATCTGTTAACAAGCTAAAGGTGACAGAACCATGGCTCAGTTTCCAACACCTTTTGGGGGTAAGTTGTTTGTAGTGTGTTCTGAAATATTCTTATATGCAAAAACTCTGCAGAAATCTGTTGCTTTCCGAATATGTTCTGTATGGAAGTGTTTGTTTATGGGTAGTGTGTCTTTCTGAGATGATAGTTTATCTGATTTGTCATGTTTTTGCAGACTTGTTAGAGAACACACATGAAATTTTGCAGAGACATCTCAGAGTCAGACAGAAAAACTGTGCTGTATCCCTTTTCTTTGTGCAATGATCCATTACATTCCTACAGTTTGTAACCGTAGAGCAGATCCAGGCCACTCAGCCACTGGCGGTAGGGCATAGCCTCGTTCTGCACTAGTTGTGGCTAAGAAGTGGATATGCTTTTGCTTTGAGGATTCCTGGACTTTATAGTTGCTAAAAAGTACAGCAGATGCCTTTGGATGCTATCACTTCAAATTTGTTTTCCTCATTGTCCCATAACCCATGTTTAGCTTAGAACAAAGGTGCCACATTCTTTAGCTCTGCATTTATAACAGGGGCGGGTATAGCATCTGAACTTCAGTCTTTTTGAAAGATCAGGAAGGGCCCTGGTAGTGCAGTAGAGACATTACTTTTTGCTATTCACTTGAAATACATTTTTGAGCCCAGTTTTGCAACTGACCTGAAGAAAGATTGTGAAGATAAGTTTCAGTGCTGAGACCTAGTAACTAGTTTGGTTCCACTTAAATGTTGCATCTGTTAGGGGCTTTTCTCTAGAGATGCAGAGATGTTCCTTGTTGTGTACATATGTACCTTTGTGCATATGTATATACACGTAAATGTGCGTACACACAAAAGTGTATATAAATATATATGAAAGTCTAGTTTTTGGAATCGAATATGGCTAGGAACTAAATTTGTGTCTAATGTTCGTGTTTCAGTGGAAGATTTCAGGAAACACTCATGTTATTCGGAGTATGTCCTTAGAGAAACCGCAATTGGGTGGCTGCAATCTCTGCCACTCTGAAAAAGTCTGTGAAGCACAACAGAAGAAGCATCTCTTTGCACATGGTAGCTAGAACAAATGTATGGTTGGAAGCTGCTATTCGTTGTCTCAGTTATCTTTAAGTCCAACCCTCTGGAATTAAAGCTTGTTTGGTGCCAGACTTTCTCCAGCTCGGAGTGAAACTGGCCACCAAAACCTTTGATCAAAGAAACTCGGTGGACAGTTTCATGTAGGATACCTTTTCAGATCACGTAAAAAGTTGTGAATAGCTTAATTTCACTGTGATTTTCACAATCTAAGAGAAGTCACGATGTGAATGAAATCTGCTTATTCAGACTGAAGTATTTCCTTTTGTTTAGAGTTAGGGCTGTGCTTCGCATACGTTCTTAATGGATGTCTTGTCTTCAAAGCACTCTACCATCTTCAGAGAGTTCTTACTGTATTACAGATGGATAGCAGCTTTCTTTTTTCAACTTTGTGTATTTCCATTTGATCTCGCATCTGTTGTCCAGGATCCTGGTAACTCTAGTACGTGGCTTTAGGAAGGAAGGAATTCACTGTTTCTTCTCAGACAGCTTTTCTCATCTGACTGCTCTGCAAAGAGGAGGTTGAAATCAGCCACATGTTTATGTAGTTTCTGGCATATCTTTAATCTCTAATGCAGTGTGAGGGAAATTTGTTATGATATTCATACTTGAACCAAGTCTACCAAGTAGCATCGTACCTCCTCTTAGAAGAATGACGGCGAAGTCTCAGATTGTTGTAAGAGGAAACAAATGGTATAAAGAAAAATCCAATTTTTGTGGGGATGTTTATCATCCTTTCGAGAATGCAACATTTTCTGTTACCTGTAGTCACCAAAGAAGGTGCAGAGGAGAAGATTTATGCAGTCTCCATCTTGGGAGAGCCCTCACTCCAACTGTGCGGTATCTGGTATCCCTCTTCTTGTGAATACCAATAATGATGTTTCTGTTCTTATTTCCCTTCATTTCTTTTTAAAGAATCTTTCAAGTCAGCTTGGGAAATGGGTATGGAAACAGCACAGCACCCGATATTTAAATTGGGGTGACTCATTCCAGAACACTGCTCATTTTAACTACCTAAAGAAAAGATGAAGTGATTGCTAAGCCATGTAGAAGAAAAAGTGGTTAGAGGGCTTCAAGAATAGATTGCTTATGAGTCAATTTTGTGGTTTGGTGACCATCTCCTTTATATCCAAATACATTGAAAAGCTCCACAGCCTCTCTATTGGCATCTATGATCTGAAACCATGAATAATGTCTTGGTGTTGGGTAAGATGCTGCTTCATGCCCTTCCATATGCCTTGTTTCGTCAAGTCACAAAAGATGGAAACAAAGTGATGCCAGAGATGCTAGTCATACTTTTCTGACTGAAGAGGCCACTTGGCTTGCTTGGTTTAAAATCGGCTTTTTTGATGTTCATATCCCACAAAGGAGATTTACTGTTTCGATACCAAGCAAATCTCCGTCTGGAAGAGTGAATACTGACAGTCATTTTTCTAGTTACAGGGACTCCACAGAAGAAATCAACAAATTTTGTTTTGAAATAGTTAATAGAATACATTTTTAATTACCTCGTGCCATAAGAGTGTTTAGTTCTGGGTTTTATTGCCTTCTTTGTGGAAAGATAGGAAGAGCTGCTTTGGGGGTTTTTGTTGTTGTGTGTTTTGGGATTTGTTTTTTTTGTTGGTGGTTTTTTTGTGGGGTTTTTTTGGTACTGCGAGTCATACATACCTCAAATTGGGAGAGAACAAGCCAGTGTATCATTGCAAATTTTGTGTTGGTTTTTTTTCCCCCTTTTTTTTTTCCCTCCCTGCATTATATTCAAGAAATTCTCCCTCTTTGTGTAAGCTACCACATCCAGCCTTAGGATCTTAGGCTGGAGTAGTCATGTTTCCAATATAGGGAGATGTTAATCTGCTCCTACTTGGTCTAGTCTGCATATTGGTCACAAAGTCTTAATGAACACCATTCCTTTCCTCCTGTCAGGAGTTCATTAGAAGATGGAGGACATAATTGCTTATGTGAAACATTGTGTTTTGGGAAGAGTCCGGTTTCATCCAGACAGGGAGCACAGCTATGAAATCTGTTTATAGTGCCTCTGTGAGCTTAGTCACTGAAATTCTGGGACTTTTTTGACTAATCTTAAAATGTCTTTTCTTTGAATTATGTATGATTAGCCTGTCTGCGTCTAGAAATGCATAGGTTACCTGAAACTGAGATGACAATTTTTTTACCAAGAATGTAGCTTTTCTTTCGTTAATGAAATCTGCCGTTCAAAGGAATGCTGTTCTCCCGCTTGTCCATTTCTGTTTCTCTCCAAGTACATTTTGCCACATGGAAGTAGATTTTAAATAGCAGAAATTCAGGAGGCAGGAAATTCTCATGTTCTTCATAACTGCTGAGTCTGGTTCTGCCTCAGCCTGCAAACAGTTTGAAATACTGCTGTAAATATTTGTGGACCTTATTACCTGAAATTTAATCTCTGAGAATTTAATGCTGAGACAGAGTCAATGCTAGATCTCCTCTTTATTTTTCTGCAAGTCTACATTTTATCTTTTAATATTACTTCAATAAAACAGTGATTCCATTAATTTAGATGCCATCATATCATTACATTCCTATGCAGTAGGAGTTACAGAAAGGTGCGTCAGCGCAATGTACTTCTACAAATGTTGAAATAATGATTTTTGCTGGTTAGAAACAGTTGAGACAAACCTGAAACACAGTGTTAGGGAGTTCATTGGAGGTATCAAGTGGAAGTTGAAATAGGTTTGCTCTGAGTACAAATAATGTGAAGGACGTGAATGAGGTGTCTGCAAGGGGAGAGGGAGAGAGAGGAGAGGAGCTGCTGCAAAAATAGAGGTAGAACTAGAGACAGCATTGTGGAAGCATGGCACTGTAGAAGGGTAGTAAATCTCAACATAAACTAAATATTAATCTCCAGTTTATGAACATGGTGTGAAGAATCTGGTCTGTGTAACATGTTCCTACTTAGATTTCTCATTCTCAGAATAATGAGGAGCACGCTTTCCTGTGCTGTTGTTGTCTGTGAAAAATACTGACTGTCTGGTTGAATCGCACTTTTTCTAGACAAGTAAGGAGAGTTCTTCTCTTGTAATAGTACAAAACTACATAGAACATAACTGATTATCTGAGGTGCCTTTTCAGTCAAAGAGTGTACATTTCAGCTGTATATGCTCTGAGAGGCAAATGACCTCCCAACCCCTAAATATCTAGTGTTACAAACTTTCTGCATTGTATCCTCTGGTATGCTGATGTTTTTTAATAGCCCATTTGTAAGTTTAATTATGCTTTGTGTAGGCTGGTTGTAACTTAAATTTTTGTAGGAGCCAGATAAGTGAATCAGTGCTCAGCGGTCATCTTAATTTGCTAACAGTTCTGGTAAATTCGTAAGTCCTAACTGGCTATCTAAGGATTGATGGAGCTTTCAGCTATGAATTTAGGATGAATGGCTTCTGTGTGTATGTTGTTTTCAGAGATCCGGTATGATATGATATAATTACACTCAGAAATAAAAATAATTTCATTTTTAGATAATGTTTCTTAGTTTTATTTCTCCATTTCTATTGAACTAGGCAACCTGGATATCTGGGCTATTACTGTGGAGGAGAGAGCTAAACACGATCAACAGTTCCATAGTCTGAAACCAACATCTGGATTTATCACTGGTAATGAAGTAATTTTCACTTCTAATTTCATTTAATTGAATCTTAACTAACGAGCCTAAATATATAGAGTTGCCTGGGAGACATTTGGGCATAAGAATGTAAAAAATTGAACAGATCTTACTAATTTTTATATCCCATTTCTCAGATGCCTCACCACATCAACCTCATCTTTTCTGATATTTTCTGGTATTTGCCAGCTATATACCTGGTTTATGCCACTTGATTTTTCTGTAAGTAAGATTACCCAATAGAACTGCTTTATAGAGCCACAGTTATAAATAATTTTAGAATCAGCTGGGACTTGCAAATTGTCGAGTTTGAATTCAGGACATGGAATCACCCTGATGATGGGTAATATTTATAGTGCCTTAATGTGCTCAATGAATTTGACTCACTGTACTGAGTCTGGCTGAGATAGATTTAACTTTCTTCATGGCAGCCTGTGTGGTGCTGTGTTTTGGATTTGTGACTAAAGCAGTGTTGATAACATGTCAACGTTTTGGGTATTGCTGAACAGTGCTTACAAAGTCTCAAGGCTTTCACTGTTTCTCACTCTGCACTTCCCGCCCCCCCCGCCCTTCCCCCGTGAGTAGGCTTAGGGTGGGCAAGAAGTTGGGAAGGAGACACAGCAGGGACACCTGGCCCCGAGTGACCAAAAGGTTATCCTGTACCACCATGCTCAGCGAGGACTGGGAGGGGTCTGTTGTCTTCCAAGTTAGCTATTGCTCAGAGACTGAGCTTGAGAGAGGTGGTGAGTGATTACCTTTGCATCACTTTGGGTTTTTTTCTGCTCTTTCACTTATTAAACTGTCTTTATCATGAGCAATGCGTTTTCTGAGTTTTCTCACTTCTGCTTTCTCTCTTCCCCATCCTGCTAGGAGGAGGGGAGTGAGTGAGTGGCTGGGTGCTTAGTTTCTGCCTGAGGTCAATCCAGCATGCTAACATACTAATAGATTAAGAAGTCTGTTTTAAATAAAGATGTATCAGTTTAACTGAAATCTGTTTCAGAAACTGATTGTTTAAACTAGTGAAATTGGCGTGGATGATCTCTTTAGAAAGTGTAAATGGCAAAATTGATTTAAGTTGTGGGAAGCAAAGCTGTAAGTAAAGGAATCCCACTGTTCCTACTAAATTTTCATTGAACACTACTAATTTGCATTGGTTTTAAAGTCAGTAGGAGCCTTGCTTTTTTGTTAGCATCTTTTGTTGCATTTAATTTCCTTTAGTGTTGTCTAAACTCTGATGCTCAATTGAAGTGAAAGGTTTAGAAGTGTTTTACCTTTCTTGTCTGATACATAAAGAGGATTTCCAGATTGTGAAATCAGAATTGGATTCTTAGGAGAGTCTCATCACAGCCATACGTGCCTCCGAGTATACAATTTGATTGTTTCCGCTCCTGTTACATGATACGGTACAAAATACTACTGTTTTTATTGACCTCCTGTGATATTTAGTGCTATTTCTAGTCTATTTGCAACTTTCCTTTACAGGCCACAACATTTCCAAGTGCCTAATCCTTTTGTAATTGTTTTGTTATCCTTACTTTTAATTGGTAGTTGGAAATTGACTTTGAAATATGCCATTGCTTTCTTTAATGGTGGCTTATCAGGTTCACATCAGGGTAAAGACCATTTTATTTAGTTTTTGCTGTCTGACTACCATTGTACTTCCAAAAAATCCAAGATACATACTTTCTCTGGAAGAAAAAATTTTTCCTTTTCTCACAAGGCATATGATTCCTGCTAACAGAGCCATTACTGTGAACCATGAGTTTCCCATTGCTCTAAATGTTTATGGCCAGTTGACTTCATGTGGTGCTGACTGTTACAGACTTAAAAAGTATGTGCTTGTTGGAAATACCTGGTAGGTTCACAAATGACAAAATAAGCTTTAATCTCATACTGTGTTATGTATATGTGGCATTAAGTATTTATGGTTTTACTGTTACTTCTGTTTTAGCTGGTTTTGACTCATGATTTCCTTTTTCGTCTTACATACATTTTTAGCATTTTCTGAAATGATGTCCTATTTATTTTATAGGTGATCAAGCTAGAAACTTTTTTTTTCAATCTGGGTTACCTCAGCCAGTGTTAGCACAAATATGGTGAGTATATGGGAGGGGATGGGACAATAGCAGTTATGTCACGGAGTGAAATTTACTGGTACAGATGTGAATAGTAACTATCTTTCACATTCTGGGGTTTAAAATCACTTTAGTTCGCTGTGTTTTCCAGAAGTCTACAAGGCAAATATGGTTTGTAGTATGTTTTAGCTGAGTTTTTAAGTTACTATTCAGTTATTGGAAGTAACCATCCTTCTACAAATGGCAGTTTTGAATTTGGTGATTTGCAATCCTAATTTCATATTACTGAATGCTTTCAACTTTATTAAAACTGTACTAATATAATCATTAAGGACAGTAATTAGTATTATAAATCTTCTAATGGAAGAGCCTGCGCAAGACTCGCAAAATTTCTTAAAAGAATTAATACTGGCATAGACTATTTCCATTGTAGCTGGAGACACAGCTTGAAAGCTTGAAATTTTTACTATTACTCGGTGAGTTTAGACAGATCAAAATCTCAATTGCTGTATATTACACATCACAAACATTTCTATGATCTGCTAGTTTCTTCATATAATTGTTTCTGCTCCAAATTATATGACCCCGCCAGACTTGGACATGCTGACTTGCATAACTTATTCATCATTTATGTTAATTATATTACTGGTAAAACTTTTTTGGTGCTACACGGAGTGAAATAATACTGTTTTCATTCTAGATTGGGTAAAAGCAGCAACTTTTCCTCTGTTGTTAACTCTTTGAAAGAGGAGTTTATTGCAGTTACAAACCTTGTTGTAGTGAGGACTTCTAAGGGCAGAATCTTGTTCTGACTGGAGAAAGAAGAGAGTTATTTTCTTGCAAGAAAAACAGTTGCTTTGGGAATACGCGTGCCTGAAAGAGAGGCTGGATTTAGATGGCTTTTAAATAAATAGCTTATTTTCTTTTCAAATTATGTTCATTGTACAAATATCAAATCTGATCTGGTGATCTTACTTGCTGGAGACTCAGTGAAAGTTCAAATGTCCCTTTAGAACTTCTCTTGCCTCTTAATTGAGAAGTTTGTCTTAAACAGGATATCCTTTCTCCAAATGCCTCTTCTACAGGCATTAGCTTTAAATAGGTGTGAACAAAACTAAACGGTTGTAAATAGTCTGACTAAAAATCTCTTCCGCTATGAATTATTCTTTTTTTCAGCCTTTTGAGAGGGAGGGAATCATTCCGCTAGTTCTGCAGTTGTCATAGAAACAAGACCCAAACTTGCACATTTTTTTAAAGTTGAAGTAAAACTTATTCATGCTGCCTTTATAAATCATAAAATCCCTTTCTTAGTGTCTTTCTTCATTTCTTGTTCATCTCTGAATTAAGAAAAATAAAAATTTAAATAAAAATCTGGATCACTTGTGTATATTCCCAGTTGGAAATAGAATAACCGAGTAGGAAAATAGTTGCATAGTGGTAGTAAGACCCCTTAAAAAGAAGAGAGAAGGGGAAGAAAAAAAAAAAAAAAGGAAAACGCACTTCTTTTCCCACAACTTGAATGATTTAACTTTTGATCTATCAGTGAGTGGTTGCTTGTAACCTACCACAGATTGCTGCTATTCCACAGAAACAATAGATGTTCAACTGTTTAGTGTCAAGAAGTCCTTTACAGCCTGCAAAGAACATCACAATATGCTCAAGATTGCGTTGAAAAATGTGAATCAGTATTTGTCTTAGCTCCTGGGGGTGGCATCTCAAAGTTGCATACTTGCTTTGTGGATTAATAGCAATATTTTAATGTTGCCTGTCTAAATCTCTACTAACATTGATATAGTTATGCGAGTACTTTAATAGAAGGGGGAGTTCTGGAGTAATAAGCCCAGAATCTCTGTGACAGATATGAGCTGCACAGAGCTTCTTTTCTATCAGTATTCTTTATTTCTTGAATAGATGGGTTTTATTTTTTTTTTTAAATACCATCTGGTTATTAGAGGGAGAGAAGAGGAGGTACAACAGTCTTTAAGGAAGGAAAGTTTTTATTCTGAGTTTGAGCAATTGTAAAACACTTCAAATTAATTTTCTGATCCTAGAAATACGGAATTGTGTGCATGTTGAGTTTTGGAAATGTTTTCCTGTTCTTAGTGAGTCTACTTACTTTGAATACAGTTGATCATATTAATCTGTCTGCAAGGTAGGAGCCTAGCATTTGTTTCATAAAGGATTACCTACAGCTGTATGTAGACAAGCTTATTCTAATACAAAGTTTCATCTGTTTTGTTGGCTATGGAAGTTCTTGTATAGAAAAACACAACTGGGAAAGGAACTGCAGAGGGGATTGGCCTAATGAGTATTTGACCATATTGCTTTCAGAGCTCTCTGCAGAAAAAGCAAGCCCTCTGTCTTTATGAGTTTCCAAACGTATTATCTCATGAGTGAGAGAATTTTGTTTGCCTAAGTGAGCAGTGTAAGGACTTTTGCTGTCTTATGTTTCAATTTTAATGAAAACTGAATTGCCATTTTTGTATCATGAAAAAATAATTTTCACTAGAACCTCAAGGAATGCTGGCTAGCTAGCTGAAGTACTAGTTAAATGTTTTCTGCGCGAGGAGCTGCTTTGAGAATATTCTGCAGTTGGTGTAGTTTTCAAAGATGAGACTCTAAGGAGTGTATCTTATTTTAACTTCTGCTACTAATCAAAGCTTCTTCAGAATTCATGTTGCTTAAAAATAGTAGCTCCATGTTTTTTAGCATTGGCAGTTCCTGTGTCCCTTCTACTCATCGTTGATTTAAGAAAAAGGAAGTCTCTGGGACCTCAGTGGAGCAAACTAGTGGAATTATTATGGTCTGCCACGACAACTTTGTTACTGTTCTGCCCTTTACAAGCTTTGGAGTCTGCCAAGCTGGTAATCTATTAAGAAGACTCTAAGTAGGCTTTGAATTGAGACTGCAGTGACTTGGAAGATAACTGTTTTTAAGTAGGCAATAATCTGGCTTTCTTCTAAAGCCCTTACGAATGGTGGCCTCAAAAAGCATCTTCTGTATAGCCTGTCTCTCTGAAATTAAATGAGAACTAAAATAATCAGCGCCATCTGTTTTTCATGCATTTAGAGTTACTTATTTTTTCAGGACAGACTGAAGCCATTGATTGATTTGCCTGTTTCAGACATATGCTTCCCTTACAACCTTCTTAAATTTGTGTTCGTGTGGGAGTGAAAGATTATGAGTGGCAATTCTGTGAGTTGTAACTCTTACTATACATGTATTGATTAAGTGCCTGATTCTAAAGACCTATTTTCTCCCATTTTGGCTGAGTTTTATAATGCAGTATGGGATTGTGTAATCGAATATGGGAATGTAAAGCTAAATAAATCCAGGATTTCTGAACTGCGAGGGGGTTTCCTTGGTTTAACACTCCGTGCTGTTTTCATGGATAGATGTTTTGTAGCCTAATCATAAGCTTATTTGGTGGAAAAAAACTGTGCAGGCTCGGTTTCTGAGCCTCATAAATGCAGAAATAATCAAGTTGTGTTTGCATTCTGCAGAAAAGAGGAGAGAAAGGAGGAGGAAAAGATCTGTAGGGGAAGAATTTTGTCAGCACCTGAAACCTAGCCTTGTGATGAGGCCCACTGCAGCTATTATCTTTATAAAACCCTTGTTACAAACACAGGCCTGTTCTGTAAAATTTGATAAATATTTAGTCAATGTTTAATCCATTTACTGCTCTGCACTGGTTCCGGCCAGACCTTAAATGAAACAAATTTAGGGACACTACATTCTTCCAAATTTCATTAGAAGCAGAACAGTGAAATCGGGTAGTGTTTACTGTCAGCCACACTGCATTTGAGGTGATGTTTATTCAAAAGTAGCACTGTAATTTAACAGCATGACACTAGGTTCAGTAATTAGAAATGGAAATTTGTCCTAACTTTGCACTGAATATTTTGTCAGATGAAAGCTGATTTTTGTTAGCATGCAGTAAAAAAGCATACGAATTCTGTAGTGTATACATAATTTTTCTCACTGAAATTCATGCTGTTAATTTAAATAACAAAGCCACTGACGTAGAGTAAATGAGTTGAACAGAAGGTCAGACGTTAAATTAAAAGCTACTGATGATTACGTGAATAGAAGTTCAATTAAAGCAATGAGACTGGTGCACATTGAAGTTTCTTGTTACTGGACAGTGAATATTTTCTCATGTAGAATGCAAAGACTTGCTGTGTTCTAGCAGTCCGCTTTGTAAATAGTGCCTGGAGAATCAAAGTTGCTTACAGTGTGGTATTTACTCTTACTGCATTTTCATGGCTGTGCATATGATGGGTTGAGGAACTCTCACAGTGCTTTAGTAATGGAAAGACTTAAATATTATAAATCAAAGTATTTGCAGGTGTAGTAGCCACATAGGTTGAAAAAATGAGACTACTATAAATATAACTTGCGTAATTATGTTGCTTAAGTGCGAAGATGTAAGGAACATTGTGAACATTTATTAGAGCTGTTGATGCCAGTTGGTCACTATGAAGCTGACTGACCTCTCCGTATGTTGAGGAATGAGTTGTCTTCGGGAGGACTACTGACCGCTTGGACTGCGGTCAAAAATCTGCTAGAGTAGGTTTATCCAGATCAGTTTCTCTAGCTTTGTTCCTGTGCACATCCTCAGCTTGCTAGCTATATAAGCCTGGGTTTTACTGCCCTTTTCCACTGGGCATCTGACAGAAGAATGGCTAAGCAAGTGTTGAACTAAACTTTCATTAAACACCCCACATGTTTTCCACGTTGAATATTTTTGAATTTTCTTTAGTTGCCTTCAAAAAGGTGTGGTGTCTGCTTGTAAGCATCAATTAAATGAAGTTAATTATCTGCTCCTGGTTTCCATTGTTCTTAATACTCTGTAATTTTCTAATGAGACTTTCTTACCCTGAGTATTCATTCACTGTGTGTTGGTTTACTTTCTAGTGCAAAACACAGGAAAGGGAGCACTTCAGAAAATACGTGTAGCCATTAAGTTTGTGACATTCTAACACTCCAGGTACATTTTGCCTCTTGAGTGTTTTGAGTTTGTAGTACTTGTAGCATGTGTTTCTCCCAAGTGAGACTTTTAGAAATCTAACATCGCCATTTATAGACGGTGATTAATGGATGTTGTATGAACTGTTTTGGCTGTGAAAAGTAAAAGATATATGAAGAACAAAATGTACTGAGTAATACTGTTCCTTGTAAGCCTGATTGATAATTTTAGGCAGCAAAAATCCTACAGCATGTTGTTGGACACTTCCACGCTATTGCTGAAAAATAGAGTGGATATTCTTAGTTGTCATAGTTAAATTATTAATTCATTCAAAATTAATTTGGGCTTTTTACAGGAGTTTTAAGTTGATACAGATGTTTCTGATTTAGAGAAAATTTTAGAGAGATTGAAACATGTCTTTTTGAGGTTTATACCTGTTTCATTATATACAAGGAAAAGCACTACATACTGCATACATGCATTCTGTTTGTAGGTATGCATATAGTGGCTTGTGGTACGTACACGCCAGTGGACAGAAAGATATGATGGAAGCTAATAAACTCTTAGTATTTTTATGTCTGGAGAAAACCATTCGCTTCAGAATTAACTGAACATGGATAACCTCCATAAAAAACTGAGAGACACCTACTTTTGAGTTTTTAACTGTTTTCTAGAAGTTAACTATACCTATCATTTTGAAATAGACATTTTTCATTAGCAGCTGTTGCAGTCTGTCCTTGTTGTTGCTTAACACCCCTAGGAGAGAGGCTTCTCTGCCTTCACTAGACTTCTCCCACTCATCTGTGCAATTTGTATCAAGACAAAAACATTATGTCTTCCACTTTAACTTAGTCTGCCAGTACACCAGGAGGTACCAGTGTGTTCTTGCTCTTTGTGGAAGTGATTAGAAGCTGAGACTCTAGAGCAATGGTGTTCTACAAGAAAGAGGAGTTACTTTTCTGATAACTTTTCACATACTTGCATGAAAGCTTTTCTTGACAGGGTTTTGATCAGAAATAAAGTTCTAGTTTAACTAGACTGTCTGGGTCCTTTGTGTTGTCATGTCTGTGACATGCAAATGTACGTATGAACTTAAAAATATATATTATACCAATACTGAAATTTGTACTCAATTCTTCAAACGAATGCAAAGAAATAAACATTAATAAATTTACAACTGATTACATTATTAATATGCATTTACTCTGTTTTTTTAGTTTGCAATTGCAGGAACTAACATTCTTCTTCCTGCTTCTCCCCCCCTCCCCCCAACTCTATTCCCTGCTGAGCATGGTTTTCTTAACCATCAAATGAAGAAACAAAAAGACAACTGTTTAAGTCAGACTACTTTACATGAAAGCTTGTTCAAGGTCTCGGCTCAATGTTTCATCTTGGGTACTATTGTTTAACTGAAAACACATTTGTACACTTGCAGATGTAATGGCGTTTAGTAAAGGGCACAGATTTAAAGAACATTTTATTTTAAGTGTGCCTAAAGTACAGATTTGCAGGCTAAGTAATTTGATTCCCTGTGGTGCTGTTTGTAGTATGGTGTAGATTAATTTGTGTGATTTTGCAAAGTTTTTGTGAAACTACCTTAGTTCTTCTTCTCTAGATGCTTCATTGTAATTCCTCTAAGAGTTGAAAAGTGACTTTAAAAACATTTATTAATTGCTCCAAGAAAGAAATCAATAAGCTCTCTGTTTAAACAGTGTCTTGTTTCATGATAATTTTTAGCCTGGCATAATTATTTTGAGTGGAAATTAATTAGTGTATAGTATACATGCTTCTGTGCATGCTCCTAGGTCAGTTCCTCAAGTTCAGAATTTAACAATCTAACTGTGAAAATCGTGTATTTTGTAGGGCTCTAGCTGACATGAACAATGATGGGAGGATGGATCAGTTGGAGTTTTCAATAGCTATGAAACTTATCAAATTAAAACTACAAGGTTATCAACTCCCATCTGCACTGCCTCCTGTCATGAAGCAGCCACCTATTGCTCTGCCTAGTGCACCAGGATTTGGTAAGCTCTTTATTTTCTTGCTTGTTAGCTTGTATTATAGTGAGCGAATTTGAATTCGGCTGTTTTGTGGTTTCTAAAGAAACTTTTGGGAAAAATTACTTATAAAAGTACATGGACTCAACACACACTCCCCAAAAAAATCTTAATGAGCTTTTAGCACCCAACCTTAAGTTGAAGTCTTTTTGCTTCAGGTCTTACACTGCTCCCTGTATGTTCCAAACAAAAGTGTTTATGGGGGAAAAAACATGGATCAGGTAGCAGGGCTAGTGCATTCCAAAGTGATAGAGTCTTTATTTAAACTATTGTTACTTATCCCTATTTTTCATTAAGGGATCTCCAGCTTTGGCAGGAGATGTTTTTCTTGATTTTCTACAAATCATGGTAGTAATACACCCCTCTGCTTTTATTTTATGAACAGTGCTGCACTAGCATTAGCAAGAACAGCTGTTGATTCAGTTCTCGTGGTTAGTACTCCAAAGTCACTTCAAGGGAAAGAGTAGGGAAAGTGGGATAGTGAGAAGAAAATAACAAAATGAAGCTGAACCTCATGTTTGACAGCTGGATGTTCAGCTCTGTTCTGCAGTGAGAGGTTCTCTACCTTGCTGTTTTAGTTGTTGCTCTGACTCAAGGTTGATGGGTGCCTGTGAATTATTGCTGTCCTGAAGAAAAGGAAGTAGTACATTTGATATACTGCGTGCAACTGTGATGTTTGATCAGTTGTCACTTCCAGAAGTTTTACAAACAGTTTTATTTTTGACTGTAAGAAACCAGGGAAACTGAACAGAACTAATACTGATTTAAGTGAGGAAAAAGCATAGTAAAGTCAAACACCCAAGAAAACCAGCAAAATCTGTGATTTTCTTTTTCCACACTGGGTGTAAACTTGATCTCAGCTGTTTGCACACAGCCTCATTCTTCCCATTGGCATGACTGGACTTCCTTAACCTCCCTGTTATCCATGCAACTGTGCTTACACCTAAAATACCTCATTCCTGTGCTTTACCCTATTAGCTTTGCACTGTTTGATCTTGACAATAGGCTGCAAGCAGTTATCCTGAAGCTTGGTCTTTTCAGTTGTGGCTAAATGTAGGCTTCGGGTTCATTACTCACTGGAAGTCGACAGTGCTGCTCTTCATTTAGTTCAAGGCAAACAATTCTTTTCTTCAGCATATGCTAATAGACTTTTTTGGTCCGTGTTGCATCCAGTGTGATCTTATATGCATACATTATAGTTGTTGCCTCTGCATTGTTTTATGTTCCCCTGCCATGCTAATGGTGCAGCGGACTGTAAGAGTTCTTTCAAGGGGCATGTGGAAGTTTCCATTTCAATTTGCTCTTTAATTCTGCACTTACTGCTGGGTTGCAGGCTGCAGTTAAATTGTTATATCATATTAGAAGTCTCTAAATCAGAAAAAATTTCTCCTTTTTTTGCCCATAGGTATTGGGGGCATTGCCAGCATACCATCTCTTACAACTGTTGCCCCAGTGCCAATGGCATCTATTCCAGTAGTAGGAATGTCTCCACCATTAGTATCTTCTGTTCCTGCAGCAGCAGTACCTCCCCTGGCTAATGGAGCTCCTGCTGTTATACAGCCTCTGCCTGCTTTTGCTCATCCTGGTATGCTACATACTGAGACTCTGTATACTCTCTCGCTATTAACAAACTATTTTGCCAATTTCTTTGGATCCAGAGAACAGCAGTCATACAATTAGCCATTCTAACTTACTTTAAAGAATGACTTTGGGTAAGGACTGTACTTTGGTTTAGCCCAATGTAATTGATAAGCAAACTTGTATAAAAGTTAAAAGAAGAAACGTGGACATACCATGCTGTAACAGTGAGTCAAGCTGAGCAAAATGTTAACCCTGGTATAACAGCAGTGTGCTAAATCTAGCTTGCCAATAAACTGTTGCCTAGAAAATGGTCCTCTGCTGTCTATTTATAACTATATTTAGCTGCTATTTGTTGGGATTACTTTAAAATACTGGAATACGTATGACTTCTAACATTAATCACATTAAATACAGTGTTTGCATAAAACTGCAAAAGTAAAAAGACAGGAGAGAAGTGCCTGTGTGTTTTCACCTATTTTGTTAGACGCTGTTAACTTATCTTAGTATTTTTAAAAGGGATACCATCAAATGAACCGTAATGGTTGTATTTGATATTAGGAGCTAAATGAACGTCATTGAAATTCTACAGTTTAAAATGCTAATACTAATAAATACGTATGTTCTCGTATTTACAGCCACATTGCCAAAGAGTTCTTCCTTTAGTAGATCTGGTCCAGGATCACAGCTAAACGCAAAACTGCAAAAGGCACAGTCGTTTGATGTGGCTAGGTAAGTTGATATGGAATGAGTGTATGTGTGCATCTGGTTCCCCAGGGTTAGAAAAAATACTCCTCTTTTGCAGAGCTGTTTTCTGAAATAATATTTACTTGCAGAAATCAATTCCTGCTGAGATACTACTTCAGGATTTTATTGGACGCTGTGGTTTTACAAGGAATGTTCCATGACTAGTGAATCACTGAGATACAATAATTAACTATTACAGTACATGTTCACACTATTTTCAGACTCTTGAAAACTTAATTTTTAGAAAAGTTTGCTGCTATAAATGTAATATGCATTGTGTAATACTGCACAGGCACTCCTGTTAGTGTGAGAACATAACAGGTAATATTCTTTAAATTTAACTACTGTAGGATTATTTTTAAAAGCAAAATATTTAATAGTTCTTGTATTTGAAATGCACTTCACATAACTGTTTCTTATATATCATTTAAGTTCTGTGTGAAAAATCACCTGAAAGGCTCTTAGATTATTTCAAGGCCTAGGAAAATGTATGGTCAAGTAAAACGTATTTTACTGTGGTCTGAAGAACTGTAACAAAAGTAAAACTTCATTAGAGGAGGTGAGATAGTAATTTCCCAAAGTCTTTATCAATCAAAACTTTCTCACAGGTCTATACTACAGACTTTTTTTGCAAGAAGCAAATGGATTGGAACATTATTTAATTATCCATTTTTATTTTCATTTTTCTTCTGCAGATTTTTCTTGTGCCCTGGTATTAGATAAGTGACACTACTGCTTATTGGCAAATAGGATTAAAAATCTTTCAGAACAAACAGTTCTTTTTCTCTTTGAAATCTAGTACTGTCAGTAACGTAGTAGTGATGCACTGATATGATTTCCAGAGGTACAAGAAGTTATCTGCTTTGTCTGTAACAACACTTTTAGTGTTTATAATAAATGAAGTTTAGGGAACTTCAGGTGAAATGGCTTCTAGGCTATGAGGGCTGTCATAGTTTTGGGGTTAACTATATCTGAATCTTGCTGGTCACTTTAATTGCCGACAGAGGCCTGAACCTCATGTGAGATGACTTCTTTTCTGAGGGGAAATTGCATGGTTCTCTGAATCTGCTTGGGCTGCGGCTGGAGCTTCCTTAGCTCAGTTGCAGTTACTTCTGTAACTCCAAAACATCTGCCAGCACTGAAGGGGATATTGCTTTACAGACTGCTGCTAATGCTGAGTGATGAACTGGCATGTGTCTTCACATTTTATTCTGGAGAAAACAGGTAGCAAGGTAATTGATTTGCAGAGTTTATGGAAAGGGAGGAAGAAGCGCTAAGTCCATTAAATTGAAATGTAAAGTTGAAGTTTTTTTTTTCCTAGCTAAGAATTATTTTGAATTTTGAGAAGAGTGAAACTCAAAATTTCACTTGCAGTGCTTTCAGCACTCTGCTGAGTCACCAGTAGTGAACTCTTGGCATACATGGTGTTTGGCATACATGAGTCAACTGTTTTCTCCTCCAGCATTTTTTCTTCCAAAACTACCATTTGACTGTCCATGAAGGAGAATTTCATTACTTAGTGTACAGTAACCTTATTTGACAGATCAAGGTACATACATATGTAAGAAAAAAGTAGACCTAAGGTGTGGATACTCCAAATCTAGCAAAACTGGTAAGGAAGAAGTTCACATGGATAAAACTTAAATAGTTAATTGTGGGTTTGTTTTGTTTTGTTTGTGTTAAAGTTTCAATTCTTATTTTCGTTATCAAAGATGCAGCATATTTTGGCTTTGCTCCCATGAAAGAGCGTTATTAAAGCACAGTAGTTTGGAAGTAGAAAACAGAAATAGAGATATTAGCTGGTTTGGGTCTTGTCGTGTGAGAATAGGACAGGAGGTCAATTAGTAGAGTATTGATGTAGTCGTCCTCAGCTCAACTGTGAAAGATCTTACCATGCTGTCTGCTCGGTGGACCAGGGAAAAGGGATTTGGTGGTTTTGGTAAAATTTTTTTTTTCACTGTAATTTGGTATGCTGTTACAAATGCTTATTTAATCTGGGTGCTTTTTTTTTTGCCTTTTTTTTTCCCTCAACCTTAAAAAAGGACAAAGTTTGAATGTGCCTAAAGACACAAAAACTGTGCTCATTGTTTTTCAGTATGAAGATTTGTCAGCCTTCAAGCATGGGAAATTATAGCTACAAATAACAGCACTCAACCTATTATATAGATTAATTAGAACTGGGAATATTACATTTGTCAGTTGAGTTGCATTGTGAGAAACTTTTGATTGCTTTCAAGTGTACCCTTTTCACACTTTTTTCTATGTTTTCAGCATATTTTATATTTGTTTTCCTTAATCATCTTATGAATTATCTGGCCAAGACAACCAGTTAAAGACAGGGTAAAATGAGATATTACTTCTGCTGACTGTGGTGAGGCATTTCCTATTATGTGTTTAGGTGAAAAGTTTTAGCTCCTCTAAACTGTTTAGGTTACTTAATTCCCTGCTAGTAAAGATAAATGCAAAACTCCTGGGCTTGCCATTCAAATGTGCCAAAAACCATCTTCTAAGACACTGAATTATGATAAATGTTTTCAAGCAAGAAGTTGAAGCTGTTGTGGTTTCAGGAGTAGAAGGGAATATTTGTGAAAAGAATCAATTCAGGCATAAAACTTGATCTCTGTGGAGCACTTCATCCTGTTGTACCTGTTAGCTTCATGTGATTAAATTTAATATTATATTTCCCCTCCTCAACCCCTTTTCCTTTTTCTATTTCTAGTGTGCCTCCTGTGGCAGAGTGGGCTGTACCTCAGTCATCAAGACTGAAGTACAGACAGCTGTTCAATAGCCATGATAAAACAATGAGTGGACACTTAACAGGTATTGATGTGGTTTTTGTTGTCTCCTTTTTTCGAACTGTAGATGGCTGTTTATAATAGCATTTAGAATGCTATTCAGATAGTAAGAGACTCATCTCTCTGCTGTCACCATGAATATTTACCTGTTCAAATCTCCCAACTGCTTAATGATCTTGTTTAGGAGCAAATATTTATTGTAGCTGGGATCATTTTGTCACCTTATTTCCGTTATTTTCTGAAAATAGGTTGGCACTGGGAAATGATTCTTGGAAAGGGTACAGTGGGTTATGTGAGAACTTATGCAGCCATTTACATTTACATCCACTGATGAGGGTGCCTATCCAGTTTCAGAAAAAAACTAGAATGGTACACTGGCTTAGTTTTACTAGTTCTGGGAGCATCTCATTTTTTTTATATTTTACTTTTGGGGGCGGGGAGGGCGGAGCTGGGGTTAGCAGTATGTATAGCCTGTTCATGCTGATACCATCTCTTCAGAACTAAGCTCTGCTCGTGCAGTAGCTACTTGGTAATGCAAGAAAAGGAGAAAGTTGCCTATTTGTTAATCCTTGTTTCACTTTTTAGGTCCCCAAGCAAGAACTATTCTTATGCAGTCAAGTTTACCCCAGGCTCAGCTGGCTACAATATGGTAAAAATAAATCTATCAGTTTCTACCAGACTGAAATCTGTATTTAAACTTCTATACTGTGTAGTGTGGGACTTTTTTCCCTTTTCAGTCTGGCTCCACTGATAAATCATTATACGTTGCTCTTTTTAATGTAGAAGTTTATAAAACAAAGTAAAAAAGAGCATATTTTACACTATGCATAGCAGCATTTTGTAAGTTGTTTTCAGTTATGGGTTTTTTATGGCAGATGAAATGTTCAGCCGCCTATGTCTTCCACATCCTCAGCCATATGTAATACCAGTGAAACTTTTATACATTTGCGCAGGTAGTACAAAATGAAGCTTAATCCGGAACCATACTTTCTTTGAGTCTTGTCTGCCTTTCATATTAGTTTCTAAGGGCTTATTTCTAAGGGGCTGGAGTTACATATGTTTAAAATAATGAATTTTAAAAGGATTTGTCTTGGCTTCTCTTTTTCCCTTCAGCTTCTTGTTTGCTGAAGTTTTTTGTGTTCTTATTGTCACAGAGATTAGCCTCTCTCCTCCCTCATACTTTAAAAGATCATGCTTTCCTGTGTGCTGTGTAATGTTTCTACTTTATTACTTGGGTAGTAGTTGGTTACTGTTGAGTTATGGTTATCTTTGGTGACTTCTCAAATGGCCTTCATGCTGCTTCTGTATATTTTTAATTTCCAGTTGCCCTCTGCAAGTTACTTCTAATTAACTTCTATAAGTTATGTTTTCTTGAAAACCATTGTCAACTCACTGACCTATCGTGACTGCTGCATCGTGAGGATGTCAGCTGTGTTGTCACTCTAACAACACAGTTCAATGGCACTTGCTTTCTTTGCTAAGCACTGATGTTTTTGTTATATCTTAAAAAGCATTATCTCCTTCTCTGTTTTCTAACAAAGCTTCTGTAAGGAAAAAAAGCATCAACCCAATCATCCAACAGATGATTAGCCAAAAAATACTCTGCTTGTTACCAGGACCTAAGTAGGTTGTGTGGGCAGGGAAATGACATCAGCATACCCCAAGAGTTCTAAACATAACTCTTGACATTCAAAGCTGCCAAGTCTATTGAGATAGGGAATGGATTTTACAGCTTTTGTTGTCTGAAGTATTGCTCTCTTTCCTGATACTCTACAGCAGTGGAACTGCTGTTGCTGTTCTCTGGGGCAAGATTTGTCAGTCTGTATTGGGGGTGGATTCAGTGACTCATAGACAGACACAGTGAAGTACTGATGTGCAGGGTGTCAGCTATTCTGTAGCAGCTGTTTTGGTATTTCTGTAACAAAGATGTGGACCCAGACTGTTAGGATAGCTGATCAATTACATTCTTGTGTGCTAGATTTTCATTCTACTGGCTTGTTCTTGTGCCCCAGCTGAGAAATTCAATAACACAAGCATAGATCAAATGGGGCTATAATTAACTGCCAAATTTAGATCCCGTAATCAAAAGTCCCGTACCTTGAGACATCAAAAGAATGTATCAGTTGCTTACCTTCAATTTTCACAGTATCATGGAAGATTGTCCTTTATGATTAGAGTACGGCATGCTAAAGAAACAAAGCTGATGTTTAGGCTGTTAAATTTTGTCCAATGCCACCTTGATATGAGTAAAAACATTGTGCATCTGTTAGAGCACTGGTTTTAGGCCATCCAGAGATGTTACTCCATAATTTTTAATATCTGCATAATGCAAAAATGTTTTTGTGCTTGTCAGGACTAGAGTGTTAATAGCTTTGATTTTAATGCAAATGTGTACTCTGGAATGTGAGATAGGAGCCTCCAGGGAGGAAGGAGATGAAACCAAGAAGTTCTACCAAACATCTGAGCTGATTCTTTTTTAGATGGTACAGCATAGTGGATGTTCACAAGGTGTTCAAGAAAACTCCATTGATTAACATTACTTATATAGCATACGGTACAGGCAGCACTCAAAGAGCAAGTGAAGTAGAAGCTGTGGCTGTAAGGGTAGTTTATAGGCAGACATGCATGAGAAATTTGGGAAATAGTGAACCATTTGAGTTTTGATTTTTATTTGGTTTGAAGAAACAAAGCAGTGTGGAAAAAAGTAGTGGAAAATGTAATTAATTTGGAACAGAATACGTTAAAACTATGCTTTTTAACAGTGATTTTTAATATTTAAGAATTTACTTATTTTGTACCTTTCCATTAAAAAGGAATCTTTCTGATATTGATCAAGATGGAAAACTTACAGCTGAAGAGTTTATTCTGGCTATGCACTTAATTGATGTAGCTATGTCTGGTCAGCCGCTGCCACCTGTACTGCCTCCAGAGTATATTCCACCTTCATTTAGGTAACTGGTTATAATTCTAGAATCTCATTCCTAGATTTTTGTTTCATTTGGGAAAGCTGTTCTGTGAGTGTAAAGTACAAGATACATGGATTTGATGTGTGGACACTTTGGTGGATGAGGAATTGGTTGGATGGTTGCGTCCAGCAGGTAGTGGTCAATGGCTCAATGCCCAGATGCAGATCGGTGACAAGTGGTATCCCTCAGGGGTCAATATTGGGACCAGTACTGTGTAATATTTTTGTCAATGACATTGTGGTATCGAGTGCACCCTCAGCAAGTTTGCAGATGACACCAAGATGAGGAGTGTGGTCAACACACCTGAGGAACAGAATGCCGTTCGGAGGGACCTGGACAAGCTGGAGAAGTGGGCCTGTGTGAACCTTATGAGGTTCAACAAGGCCAAGGGCAGGGTCCTGCACCTGGGTCGGGGCAGCCCCCAGTGTCAATACAGAATGGAGATGAAGGGATTGAGAGCAGCCCTGCCAAGAGGGACTTGGGGCTACTGGTGCATGAAAAGCTGGACATGAGCCACCAATGTGTGCTGGCAGCCAACAAGGCCAACCGTATCCTGGACTGCGTCAAAAGAAGCGTGGCCAGCAGGTTGAGGGAGGTGATTCTGCCCTTCTGCTCTGCTCTGGTGAGACCCCACCTGGAGTCCTGCGTCCAGCCCTGGAGCCTTCAGCACAGGAGAGACATGGACCTGTTGGAGCAGGTCCAGAGGAGGGCCACAAAAATGATCGGGGGGCTGGAGCATCCCTCCTGTGAGGAAAGGCTGAGAGAGTTGGGGCTGGTCAGCCTGAGGAGAGGAAGCTGCAGGGAGACCTTATTGTGGCCTTTCAGTACTTAAAAGGGGTCATATAAGAAAGATGGGGACAGACTTTTTAGCAGGGTCTGCTGCAACACGACAAGGGGTAATGGCTTCAAACTAAAAAAGGGTAGATTCAGACTCGATAGAAGGAATAAATTTTTTTACCATGCAAGTGGTGAAACACTGGCACAGGTTGCTCAGAGAGGCAGCGGAGGCCCCGTCACTGGAAACATTCCAGGACAAGTTGGACAGGGCTCTGAGCGACCTGGTCTGGTTGATGATGTCTCTGCTCAGTGCAGGGGCGTTGGACTAGATGAACCTGTAAAGGTCCCTTTCAATCCAAAACATTTAGAGATTCTATGCAAAGTAAACCCTCTTTTTTTGTACTCAATCTGTGGCACAGAATGCCTTCTCCCTAGGAAATGCTTGTCTAGCTTTTTGGTTTTGTTGCAAGTACTGGAAGCTGGAAGTAGCAAGAATGCCTTCTAAGAGTACAGTTTTGGTCAATGTCTTATGCTAGCGTATCTTGCAAAACTTACTCAGTCTCACCATATAAAGTTGAAGTGTTATAGTTCAAACTTACAATTCTGTAGAGCAAATGGGATATATCTGAATTCAAAACATGCTATGAATTTACACTGTAGCCAATTCAGATGTCTTCTGATACTGGTGTATCAGTGAGTAACAGTGGTGAGTAATTACTTCTGTTTATCTGTTTCACTTTTTAGTGGAGAAATGGGTGGGAGGGCAGTAACAGCAACACAAAGAAGTGTTTGCATACAATCATAATTTCCTTGTTCTTTAAATACCCTCCTAGAGATTACAGTTTTTTGGTTTATTACATGTGGGGTCTTGTTTTTAGCTTGAATATAGTGAAGTCTTCCTCTGTCTTTGCAACTTTTGTTATAGTAAGTCAGCGTTTCCCCAACTTCAGGCTGGTCCCAAGTAAGAGATCTTGGGGACTGGGCTGAACACAACTGTAAGTTACATGGTGCTGTGCACTTTGGACTAGGTTTCTCAGGTCACTGGTGTGCGCAGTTGGGACTCTGGAGGATACTGTTATCTTACTGGCAGTGGCTGAGTAAAATCCTCTGGGCAGCACTGAGGGAACATTAAATATCATTAAACGTCACATCAATCACATTTATGTTATGATTTCATCATTAAATCATAAATAAATTTGGCAGGCATAGATTCTTTTAAGCAACTTGGAATTATCGTTTTATTGACAGAAGAGTACGCTCTGGTAGTGGCATATCTGCTGTAAGTTCAGGATCTGTAGACCAAAGGTTACCAGAAGAACCAGCATTAGAAGAAGAACAGCAGCAACTGGAAAAGAAATTACCGGGTAAGCAAGCAAAAATAGACATGTATTGTGTGCTGTTATCAGGTTATATGCTGTGGAGTTATAAAAGCTTATTAAGAAATGTTTTATTTCCGGATGAGTTTGTGACCTGTCAGAGGCATAATCAAGACCCAAGACGTTGCTTGGTTCAGCTAATTCCTGACTGTTGTGTGATCCTTTGTGTTAGTGACAGTGGAGTTACAAACGACATTCAGGCTGCTTATCTTAGGCACTCTCAATAGAGGCAGCACTTTGCAGCCCTGTTACAGGACTGCCAAGAAAAGTTTGTACTGCCTCTGTTTTCTGACTTAAGTGGAGTGTAGTTTGGCTTATGTACTCTAAAAGATCACAGTGTACATACAGAGGCCTGTTTCTTTGCAGTCTGTATAACAGTATATTTTTTGTACAATCTTTGGCAGCTCTGCTTTTGGGAAAATAAAAGGAAAAAAAGGAAAAAAAAAGGGGGGGGCGAGAAAAACCCCAAAATGTAGAAAGCCTCCTAGATGCTAAATGTTAGGAAAAGTCTTACCGCTTCTGATGATCCCCTCACTCTTCTTTGTATTTTGTTTACTTTTGCTCTATTTTATTCTAAGATGACCAGAATGTCACACAATTGAAGATATAGCAACATGACAGATTTATATAGTGCCATAATAATGCTTTTCTGGTTTGTTCTGAGTTATTTTTCTAATTTTGTAATTGATTCCTAACACCGTATTGCCTCTTTGATCACAACTTAGATCTGAGCTGATGTTTTAGAGGACTTTCCATGGTAACGCCAACATCCATCCACAAATCTATTAACCATTTTAGAGCTCATGACTCTGTGTGTTTAGTTAGGATTATTTTCATTCCCCATATACACTACTCTATATTCATTAACATTTGAATTTCCATTGCTGCTTGATTGCCAGATCACTTGATTTTGTGAGATTCTTCTAAAGCTCTTCACAGTCAGGTTTTTATTTTAATACCATGACTTACCTGACATCATCTCCAGAAGCTGTCTTGTTACTTCTCAGTTTCTTATAGAGTGTTGTTGCACACTGAACAGCACAATTGCTTGTAGAGATCTTTGAAGGAAACTACCGAGAATCTTTCTGTCATTGTGAAAGCTGGTAGTTTATTTCACCCCTTAATTCTAATCTTTTAACTGTTTGTTAGTTTGCAGGGACCTCCTGTCCCTTTCCATGCCGGGTTAGTTCAGGGCATCTGCATGTGAGCAGTTGAGATACAACTCTCGTGTTTGGTTTATATTTTATCACTAACTGCTGCTGGCAGTCTGCTGGGTAGTTCCTGGCTGCAGCAAGATGAAGGGAGATAGCAGGGACTGCTGAAGCAGACCTCACTGAGGTCTCGCAATGAAATGTTTTGTCACAGGTGGGATATGACTCTCCTGTATTGGCTCTTTGAGGCCTAAGTCTTGTGTCTGTGGAATTAGAGGATTTTGGTATGCAGTGTGTAATGTCAGGAAGGTCAACCGCTGCCTTGGCTTAGTTTCTTTACTAGACTTTGAAATCATGCAAGTATTCTGCTGTTGACCTGATCTTTTTCAGCTTGCTTGTTGATACAATTGGGTCTATTAGACTTGAGAGGCAGCTCTTTCCTGCATTGGTTTTTCCATGGTATCATTTTTAGTCATGTATACTAACTAACTCTGTCTATTGTAGCCTCTGCTACTTTGCCTAGTGTGGGAGTCGACTGACTTGTCTGTAGCTTTCAGGATCATTATACTGTCTTTTCTTAAAGACTGGTGTTGTATTTGTCATCTTCTAATCTTACAGCACTAATGTTGATTAAAGGATGGATAGCACGGCACAGCTAGTAGTTCATGAATTTTGTATTTGAACTATGAATTAGCATTGTCTGGGTTTGGCAACCTGTTACTCTTAATTTTTTGGTTTTGTGTTTGTTTTGAAGCCATTTCTGTTTTCAGTTAAAGAGGAATGAGAGTGTATAAGACTTCTACTGTATTTTAATATATAGATTTTCCATTGTAAAAATCACTTGTAATAGTGAATATCATCTTGCTTCTTCATTGGCTTTGCTAAATCTGGCTAGGTGTTGTGTGTTGTTTTTTTTTTATTTTGAGACATTTGAAAAAGTTCTTACTGTTGGCTTTCATAATCTTTTAGAAGCTTCCCCTTAAGCATAGTAACACAAGCCAATAGCTACTTACTTAACTTGCTAGAAGTGGTTCTCTTCTAATTTTGTACCTTGGATATGCTTTGTTTTGTTATCCCTGGTAGCTACTTTGATTTTGCTGAGTAACCTTACTAGCTTGTTGGGCAGACATCTTAGAACTTGGTGTTTCTTCTTAGTGGTAAGTGTTTTCTGAGTGGTATCTTGTTGTCCATGCTACTTGCAAATGTTTTCCCCTTCTACCTATTCCTTTTAACTGATTTTCTTGACACAAATCTTTTTTGTTCCTTTTTTTGTTTGTTTGTTTTTCCTTTTTGCTTGGTTCCCTGAATCAGTAGGGTTTATAATCACATTGTCTGTCTATCAGTCTGTATCCTAATATTCTTTGAACCCACTGGCTAATTTTAAACAAACTTGACAGGCATCAAAGTAGTTAGGTTTTTTCAAGTTTTATGAAAATCGGTGATGGCGATAGGAAAGGGGGCCAAACTTAGAAAAAGACAAGAATTCAACTGGTTCAACACATGTTGAGCCAATGTATCAAACCAGTTAGTGCGTGCAGACTTTGAAGTAAATACCTGCTAGCTTTTGACTTGACTTTCATGCCAAAAATGTCCATGCTGGGCATACGGGGAGAGAAATATAGAATATAGGTATGAGAATGGGACATACAGGGTGTGAATAGAAACAGAAGGTGCTGTGGAAAGAATAATTTGGAGGTACTGTGAGGGGGAGGGGCCTAGGAATGTGGAACAGGGGAAGGACAATCCCTGATATTGCAGAGGAATGTCAGGGACCTCGTGCTGGAACTGAGGTCATGCTTTGAGGACAGTAGGTGGTGAGGATGTGAATTTGCAGGAATCCAGTCTTCGTGAGTTCAGCTGCTGAAGAACTTTAAGCAAACCATGTATTTTCCTGACAGTAATGAGTAATCTTATGAGAATATCAAGTTTAAATACATTCTGGTGATTTGCGTAATGGCTTTTTGGTAATATCATCAGCTGAATTCTATGCCTTGTAAGGGTTGCTTCTTATACTGCTACTATTATCAAATGTATAGAGAAACTCCAGATCCTTTGTCCTTACAGAGGATTAGCTGGTGAATGATTTGTCTAAATTATACTCACTTGTTGAGCTTTGTGGAGAAACCTAGAAGCCTGAGGAATAGGAACTGAAATTCGCACCTTGTTTTCCAAAGGATATGGGTATAAGGGGAACCACAATATAAATATATAAATGCTAATGATAAAATCTAAAATTACCTGCAAAGCTGTATTATCAGTAGTTGAGAGCTGTATGTAGTACTGTTGGAAGGGTGTTTCACTTTCATTCAACATATATGGATTATTTTTTTTTTAAGTCAGTAGCAGAGTTTGTTTATTCTTTGCCTAATGTTTCCATGCATTAAAGTTACATTTGAAGATAAAAAACGGGAGAACTTTGAACGTGGCAATCTGGAACTTGAAAAACGGAGGCAGGCTCTCCTGGAACAGCAACGCAAAGAACAGGAGCGTCTAGCCCAGCTGGAACGGGCAGAGCAGGAAAGGAAAGAACGTGAACGGCAGGAGCAAGAACGTAAAAGACAACTGGAGCTAGAGAAACAGCTGGAAAAACAACGGGAATTGGAACGGCAGAGAGAAGAGGAAAGGAGGAAAGAAATAGAAAGAAGAGAGGTAACTAACTGGATGAAAGGGAGGTTGTTATGTCGCTGGCAGCTGTGTTTGATTAGAACAAATGTAGTGTGTACACTGAATATTTTGCTGTCATTTTTAGTAAGCAAACATTTAAAGAATGAACTTAAATTTCTGGGTTTTTGAAGATAAGGAAAGAATCAACTATCTCTTTCTTTATTTTTCATATGAAATGAATGGATGAGTCATCTAGATCTGGGACAATGTGCTCCTAACCTCTGACTTCTTTAAAAATAATAATAATAATTATTTTCATCGATATAAAGAGATGCTCAGATGAATAAAGGAAGACTTGTGGGCGTTGGTGGTATTCATGATTTTCCTGTGATGAGTTAATCTGTTAAAGAAAACGCATACTGGTTAACTTAAAAAGCTGTTATTTTCTCACATTGGCAAACAATGATGCATCCAGTGCAGTAGCATTTTATTCTTTGCAGAGCTGCAGAGTGTCTAATATTGGAGGTCGGAAAGAGATTTGATGCTATCCTGGAGAGTTCTTGAAGTCTTAATATAAATCAGTTTGTTAAATCAGAAAAATGGATCTTGGGAAACAGATTAAAATGGAGTGATATTCTGTTTAGTCACCTGTCTGGTATACAATGAAACCACATTTCAGCAGTGCTTTCAAATGAGCATTTAAACAGTTGAGCAATTTGTGTGCTTAAACAGAGGCACATATTTAAACAACAGTTTAGCAGTGTGTTTATATTAATGTTTTAATTGGATATTAGAATATGAATATCAGCGCTTAGAATAATTTCTCAAAACAGATCTTTCATATTGCTTTATGTATTTGTTTTTTAAATGCTACAGGCTGCAAAACGGGAACTTGAGAGACAACGGCAACTTGAGTGGGAGCGTAATCGTCGGCAAGAACTACTAAATCAAAGAAACAAAGAACAAGAGGACATAGTTGTTCTGAAGGCAAAAAAGAAGACCTTAGAATTTGAGCTGGAAGCTCTAGTAAGTGAGCGTGTTTCTATAATTTCAGCTCTTAAATGTGGAATAAAAGTACTTTTTAGAACCTGCCTTGCATGACAAATCATTCTGGTAAAAAAGGGAGATATTTTTCTTTTTTTCCTAAAGAATGATAAAAAAAATCAGTTGGAGGGAAAGCTTCAGGATATCAGATGTCGGTTGTCTACCCAAAGACAAGAAATTGAAAGTACAAATAAATCTAGAGAACTGAGAATTGCAGAAATCACCCATTTGCAACAGCAGCTACAGGTGAGAAAACATTAAATTTTGTTCTTAACCTTGCATTTTGACCTCCTCAGCTGCATCAATATCCTAAGCAAACTTGCTACAATGTATAATGTGTTGTTCCTTGTACATGAGGAATTGTTGTAGATAATTTGTTGTTCTTTTAAATGAATGTTCTTCTGACATGTCTAGGATTTGCTTCCTATGCTTGAAGGTGTGTCTGATTATCACTTTATCGTCACAGAAGCCTGTTGTGGGGAGCAGTAAATAAATATTTTGGCTGAAGATGTTAAAGGGTTTGGGGGGATGAGGAGAATGAAATGTTACGGAATGTATATTTGTTTGCAACGATTGCTGTTTGTGTGGTAAAAGAGAATTTACTTCAGTTATGTGCCTTGTTGATGATGCTTTTTTTTTAATTATAAAAAAAAAAATGAACTTTCAAAATTGATGTTACCAGTTAAACCAGTTAGTTCCTGGTCTAACCCTGACATTCATCTTTCCTACTTCTCTATCTAAAATTCTCTGTTACATTAAAGGTTGAAATGAGTAGATGTCTGGTTTTTCTGAAAGAATATTCGTTGCAGTTTGTAAAGGTTTCTAGATGAGTTGTAGTATTTGTTTTAGGGATTTTTCTCTTTATTAAGTATTTTATATTGCTTGAAATTATTTCTTGGCTAGTATTGGAGGCTCTCAGTGCTTGTCTACCACTACAAATCTCACTGTTGTTTTATGAGGGCTTAGGTGTAAAAGAAAACATATCTTAAAACTTAATCCTCCTGTTCTGTTTGAACTTTCTAAGCATAATTAATGTAGTGCATTCATCTGAACAAAGCCAGAACTTGAAAGCATAGATTTTTTTGGTTTTGTATGAGTATTTTTGTGGCTTTTTTTTTTCTTCTTGCTTAAAACATCTTACATTTCTATTAAAGTTTTGTGTACACTGTTACACCTTTCACAAGACATCTTACTTTTGGGAGCAGCTTGTTATAAAGAGTATAATTTAGGGATCATTCTTGCACTGAGTTTTGTCCACTTGATGCAAATAACGGCAAATAAGAAATGCTATTAAGTGATGCACAACTGCCATCATTAGGCTTGAAACCACTCTGTAATGAAATGCTCATGTGTTGCCAACTGAAAATGAGTTTTGTTAGGTTAACAGCAATAGCTGTGTCTTTGTGGTATTATCTTCTTTCAGATGATCATTGATCTCGACGACTAATATTTCAGTTAGTGTCTTTTGAGGGGTTTATCACATTTGTGATCCCAGAGAGAAGTGTCACTACTTAGTAGAAAAGGCCAAATTTTATCTGGAGAGAACCTAAAAGAGTGGATAGCTTTTTCCTGAAAAAAAGAGAGATGAGTTTCTCAAATATCCTGTGAATTTTACTATCTAATTTGTAGAGGAAAGGCTAAAGCATTAAGTAACTTTTTAAAAAAGGAGATTTTGATCCTCTAAACTCTCTAATAGATTAAAAAGTAAGTTATCTTTGAAGGACAATACATCTTCACTCGGCAATATTTTAGTTTAATACATCTGACACTTACTGTGGAAAGATGAGTTAATTCAAAGGAGTAATTATTCTTCAACCTCTTAATTAGTTTCAAGATGGAGTTTGATTAAACTTGTGTAACAATTAATCCTGGGTGATGAAAATTTGTGCTAGTTACATGAATCTCTGGTATCTGGTAGAGTGGTATTTCCAGGGATGTTTGGAAGGATCCTGCCTTCCAGACACCTGAACTATATGTGTTTGAATTATGTTTATACTGTCTGCAGGGCTTCTGCTAGTTACCTGCAGGGGTTATTTGCCTCTTTGATGAATGCTTTAGTTCCCAAGTAATTTGTCCTTCCTCTGAAGCGATGGAAGCAGTGTATGTGGCAGAGACTTAAGATGTATAGTGGTATCTGTTTCTCATATGCCCTCTTGCTCAGGGTGTAGTATCAGAAGAGAACTTTCCCTCATTAGATTGACAGGAAACTGGTTTTTGATTGCTTTGTTTGCCTTCTCCTGCTACATGGGTTGTTAATAAATTCTTGGAAATTTCTTGTTGCATGAAACTTTCATGTTAGTGATGCCATTAATTTCTTTTATCTGTTTCTTCAGTGCAACTGAAGGATGTGGAAGAGCATGTTGTGGATGCTCTTGGAGTAGGTGCTTATTACATAGTTGTCTGTGATTTCAGGGAACAGAACTTGACCCTCATGATCCCTTGGTGTTCTCTGTCCTTAAATACTCTGCAAACTATTCTGTGTAGTGAGACTGAGTAGTCTGGAGTTTAGAAGTATTCTGGCCTTTAAAATAAATGACTAAGGTTCGAATTACATTCCACCCTGAAATATGTCCTATGTTACTTTTGTGCTTGAAGAATGATAATTTTTCTGTAAACCCTGTTTCATTTTCATTTTCTGCTATTTGGCTTATCTAAATGGTTCTTGAATTGGAATGATACAATTTTTGATATCCTTGTGTCTTGAAAGGTGAGTTCATTTCCTCTTTCTCTTGAGGTTTATCCATCAATACATTGAGTCTACTAGATACCACCTTTCTTGGATTATACTACTTGAAAACTTCATTTCCATGATGCCTGTGTGCTATACTAATTTAACAATACTGTTTAAATTTTTCATCCCAATCTATGGCATGGGGCATGTAGGTGTTTGGGTGGGAGACTGTGATGAAAGGGAAATGAGCACAAAGGACAGTGTTTTGCATATAGTTTAAGAACATGCTAATAATGGTTGTTGAGAAGGAGGCAGGCTATATGGAATATATGGAATATGATATGGAAAATGCTACATTATATATTGCTGTTTCTAATTTGGTTCTAGGTAGGGAATAATAGTCCCATGACAGGAGTATCTGGCCTGCGTGATATCTTTGATGGGCTGAAAAAGACCTGCTGATGCTATAGGCACTGCAGCTGAACAGTGAGGGACACATGCAGTCCTGTTAGTCAAATACATAGTCTATCTTGATTTTGGTACTTTGTGAATTTATGAAGTCCTTGACTCTGCTGTGCTATGTAAGTATGTTTTTTGGAACATAAAGAGATTACAGTGATCTGCAGTCGTTGCATAATCATAAGATCAGAGCTGTACACTGCTGAGGCCTGATCAAAGACTGCCATGAGTAAAGTGGGACAACTATGAAATCGTGTCAGTACGGTCAGCCTTGTGTTCTTGTGACAAAAACTAAAAACTTTTTGTGGGACTCTTTCTGGTATTAAGCTATTAGGTGACATTTATTCTTAGGATTGTTTTGTATCATTTGCAATCCTTCATGACAAATTGAAATTGTCAGGTGGTTGATTCCTCAAAAGCCTGAAGTTCAAGTCAACTGCTGAAATAAATTACTTAGTTTGTCTGAAAGATGGGATGTTGACACTGAAACGGTTTTTATAAAATAAGCTATTTCACATCATGCTTCTGTAATATGTTTTGACATCTTGAAGTTGGAGGTCAAGGCTTCTGAAAGGTGCATGAAGTAGCACTTCATCTTCCAGAAAGAACTAGGATTGTATATAATATATATATGATCCACCGAAGAAAGAATTTCTCATCTGCAGGGTCTCCTGTAATGTATCAGTATACAATCTTATGTTTGTGTGCTGAAATTGAGAGAGATCATAATCCTGTTTCAAGAGTGCTAAATCGAGATCTAGGACTCAAGTGTTCTTATCTAACAGAGCTTGTGTTGCATAGCTTTTGGCCATAATATATTCCTTTAAAGTGAAAGCCTGTATTTTCTCCTCTTTAAATAAACTGTAACTATTTGCCTTTCTATTCCTGATCAAAGGTAATATTAATTTACTATAATGAGAATTAAATGGTTAGTAAGTTCTTGTTTTAACAAGTGAAATCTATCCTTATCTTTTTGCCCTGAATTTCAAATAATTCCAAACCAAGTTGTGTATTCAATGAGAATCAATCTTCAAGTAATATGCCTGAATTTGATAGGCTCACCTTTTTATACTGGCAGAGAACTATGTCTGAGAGGTAGTACCAAACAGGCAGTGGTTGAATAATAGCAATAATATATAATTTAGTGAAAGAAAAAGTAGAGTCATTTCAGAAGAAATGAAAATGAGAGGTCTTATGGCTAAGATCATCCTTCACTTAGCTTTTTGTCTGTTTCTCTTCTTGTTTTCTCTCTCCTCCTTGTCCTCTATTCAGGAATCTCAGCAGATGCTTGGAAGGTTGATTCCAGAAAAGCAATTGCTCAATGACCAGTTAAAGCAAGTTCAACAGAACAGTTTGCACAGTAAGTATATTTTTGTACATGTCAAAGTTGTGTAGGACATGATGCTGCATTGCGCAGTGTACTCAATAATTTTGGTTTTTTGTGTTGCAAGATGCATGTTGAAAAATGTTGCTTTCTATGACCTAAAATTCTGTGTGTAAGAAAATACTTTCTTGACAATATGTTTAAAACCAGGAGATTCTCTTCTTACCATCAAAAGAGCTTTAGAAGCCAAGGAACTAGCACGTCAACAGCTTCGAGACCAGCTAGATGAAGTAGAAAAAGAAACCAGATCTAAACTTCAGGAAATTGATATTTTCAATAATCAACTGAAGGTAATCCTAGACTTTTTAGCTCTTTCTTTTAAATGTTCAGTTAATTATTTTCTAACTTGACTATGGAAAAAAACAGTGAACTAGAATGATTGATTTGGAATGTCAGTTTTAGGAACATTGTCTCTTTTTTTTTTTTTTTTTTTTTTAAAAAAAAAAAAAAAA